>Ga0233425_10003492_pt1 | contig 28355 bp, 30 predicted proteins | sample Watercolumn_Towu_2_FD_181712 | JGI IMG/M metagenome (GOLD analysis project Ga0233425, IMG submission 181712) | Freshwater microbial communities from Lake Towuti, South Sulawesi, Indonesia - Watercolumn_Towuti2014_140_MG | ecosystem: Environmental > Aquatic > Freshwater > Lake | place...
TAAATATTTATCAATGTACAATACCGAAAGGCCGCATTGGTCGCTTAATGGACAGACGCCAGAACAGGTGTTTAATTCTTATATTGTTAATTTAACTAAAGTGTGTCAGATGTCTTGACCCAATACACTGTATTGACTTGAAATTTTTAATCATTTATAATTAATACTATAAAACAATATGTTAGAACAACAAGATTTACAAGCAATCGGCGTATTGCTTGATCAAAAATTAAAAGTACAATCTGAACAATTCGATGAAAAATTAGGCGAAGTGCTTTCGGCTGTAAATGATGGTTTTACTGAAATGCAAGGGCAATTCAATGAATTAAAGGGGGAAGTTGCTAAAAGACCAACAAAGGATGAAGTTTTCGGCTGGGCTGATAGGCGAATTGTTGATTTGGAAATCGGTAAGGAAAGACATGATTATCTGCATATCGACGAACTGGATAAACTACCGCCGCCGGCTGAAATCAACCGAACCCTAATCGAACGCGGCTTCAAGCAGAAATTGACTTAAATAATCAAAAACCTTGACTTTTCCCGCCGTTTAAAAAAACCAGCCGAAAGGACTGGTTTTTGATTATTATTAGCAATTGTTTTTTAAACTAATATAAGATATAATAAAAAAGTAAAAAAGCATGTTTTAAATATAAATATGTCTGAAAAAATAACAAACATAGCTAAAAATACTTCTTATTTTACTTTGGCCTTAATAATTCAAAAAATAATTAGTTTTACCTATTTTACAATTATAGCCCGCTCCTTAGGCCCGGAAGATCTGGGGAAATATTATTTTACTGTTTCTTTTACTACAATTTTCGCTATTTTTATAGATATCGGATTGGCTAATGTAATAACCAGGGAAGTAGCTAAAACTCCCGAAAAAGCCGAAAAATTATTAGGAAGCGCATTAACCTTTAAAGTGCTTTTAGCGGTCATTTCCTTTTCAGCTATGGCTTTTACAATAAATATTTTAGGTTATCCAGAGTTGATTAAGCAATTAGTTTATATTTCTTCGATTTCAATGATTTTAGATTCTTTTACTTTAACTTTTTACGCTATTAGCCGCGGATTTCATAACCTTTCTCTTGAAAGTATCGGCTCTATTATTTTCCAGCTTATTATTTTAAGCACCGGTCTTTTTGTTTTGCGTGAAAATCTGGGATTAATTTGGCTGATTGCAACCTTGGCCCTAGCTAGTATTTTTAATTTTTTCTATTCAATAATTATTTTGGTTAAAAAATGGAAGGTAAAAATAATTTTAAAATATGATAAGGTTTTTATTAAGAGCTTAATTGCTATAACGATACCTTTTAGCATTTATGCGATATTCCAACGATTATATACTTACCTTGATACGGTTTTTTTATCAATATTGGCCGGAGATAAATACGTCGGAATTTATCAAGTTCCTTTTAAAATTATTTTTGCCCTGCAGTTTTTACCTATGGCTTTTACGGCCTCGCTCTATCCGGCTTTAAGTTTATACTGGCAGAACAACAAAGATCAATTAGCAATAACGTTTGAAAGGGCGATGAATTACCTGATAATAATTTCATTGCCAATAATCCTTGGAATAATTATACTTGCTGATAAGATAATTTTATTATTTAAAAGCGGCTATACAGAAGCTATTTTACCCCTGCAGATAACAATAATTTCTTTAATTTTTATTTTTCTTAATTTTGCCGTCGGTTCTCTTTTAAACGCCTGCGACAAACAAAAAATAAATACCATGAATATGGCCGCTGTTTTAGCCGCCAGTATAATATCAAATATTATTTTAATAGCTAATTTTAAGGCTATCGGCGCGAGTATTACTGTTTTAATAACTAATTTACTTATGTTTATCCTGGGAATGCGTATTGTCCCAAAAATAATAAAATTTGACTCAAAATCAATTATTAAGACTGCTGTTAAAGCAGGCGCCTCGGCCTTAATAATGATAATATTGGTTTTTTATTTAAAAGTATTATTGAATATATTTATTGTTTCCATAATCGGCGGAGCTGTTTATTTTATTTGCCTTTATGCTTTGGGCGGTTTTAGGAAAGAGGATGTTTTAAGCGTTTATGAGTCATTTATTAAAAAAAGAATAGTTTAAACAGATGAAAGTTTTATTATTTACAATTGAGTACCCGCCATTCTACGGAGGTGTTGCCAATTATTATTTTAATTTAAAAAAATATTGGCCAAAGCTCGAAGAAATTTTAGTTTTAAATAATAATAATGACGAATTAATAAATAAGAAATATTGGTTTTTAAAATGGCTACCGTCAATCTGGAAATTATTTAAAGCTGTAAAAACGGAAAGAATCAATCACATTTTAGTTGGGCATATTTTACCCTTGGGGACAAGCGCTTATATAATTAAAAAAATATTAAAAACAAGCTATACTATTTTTCTGCACGGCATGGATTTTACTTATGCTTTAAAAAGTTGGCGGAAGAAAATACTAGTAAAAATTTTATTGCTTAACTCAAAAAATATTATTTGCGTGAATAGTTATGTCGCCGGGCTGGTTATTGATTTTTTACCTGAACTGCAAGCTAAAATTACCATTATTAATCCCGGCGTTGAAAAAATAAAAACCGAAAAAAACAGCGCTCTCGCCGGAGAATTAAAAAATAAATATGATTTAGAAAATAAAATAATTCTCCTAACAATCTGCCGGCTGGTTAAAAGAAAGGGCGTTGATAAGGTCTTGGAAGGCTTGCCGGAAGCAATTAAGGCCGCGCCTAACTTAAAATATATTATTATTGGCAAAGGCGAAGAAGAAGAAAATTTAAAATTTAAAATTTTAAATTTAAAACTGGAAGATAAAGCTTTTTTATTAACAGACGTAAGTGATGAAGAAAAATACGCATGGCTTCATCTCTGCGATATTTTTATTATGCCAGCTCGGGAAATTAAAGGGGATGTCGAGGGTTTTGGCATTGTTTATTTAGAGGCCAATATTTACAATAAACCGGTTATAGCCGGCGCTAGCGGCGGGGTAGGGGACGCAATTATTCACGGGCTTAACGGCTTGCTTGTTAATCCGGAAAACATTAATGAAATAACTAAAGCTATTATACAATTAGCCCGAGATGAAGCTTTAAGAGGGCAATTGGGAGAAGCGGGCCGGTTAAGGGCGGAGAAAGAATTTAATTGGCAGGCGCAAGGGGAAAAAATATATAATTTAATTCATAAGCAATAAAAATAAAATTGTGATTTCAATAATTATTCCAATTTATAATCACGCGGCTAAAATAGCTAAATGTTTGGATAGTATTTTAAAGCAAACTTATAAGGACATTGAAGTTATCGCAGTTAATGACGGCTCGACTGATGATATTGATGCGGTTATAGGAAAATACAAAAATATATATAAATCTGAAGCTTATAATTTATTTTATATTAGCCAAAAAAATCAAGGAGCGCCTGCGGCCAGGAATGTCGGTTATAAAATCGCAAAAGGGGATTATCTATTTTTTTGCGATGCAGATTCAATTATCCGGCCTGATGCGCTGGAAAAAATGCTAAAAACTTTAACCGCTAATCCTTCGGCATCATTCGCTTATTCTTCTTTTTTATGGGGCAACAAGTTTTTTAAAGCCGGCCCTTATGATGGGAAAAAATTAAAACAAATGCCTTATATCCATACTATGGCGCTGATTAGAAGAAATGATTTTCCGGGCTGGGACGAAAATATAAAAAAATTTCAGGACTGGGACCTGTGGTTAACAATGCTCGCGAATGGAAAAAGGGGGATTTGGATTCAGGAAACTCTTTTTACCGTAAGCCCGGGCGGAACAATATCTTCCTGGTTGCCGGCGTTTGCTTATAAATTATTTCCATTTTTAAAACAGGTTAAAAAATATAACGAGGCGATGAAAACTATAAAAGAAAAACATAAAATAGCCCCCTTTCAAAAAGAGGAGTAGGGTAATTTAGTAAATATGAAAAAATACTGGATAATATTTAAAAACAGCCTGCAAACGGCTATGGCTTATCGGTTTAATGCCTTTGTTTTTTTATTTTCAGAATTGCTTTCTTTGGTTGTTGTAATTTATCTTTGGCTGTCGATTTACAAGCAGGGCAATACGATCGCCGGCTATTCCTTAAGAGCTCTAATTATTTATTATATTTTTGCTAAATTTATAACTTTAACGATAAAATCGCTTGATCAAGCGCGGATTATCGGCGACCAGATAAGGCATGGCGAACTTAACGGCAATCTCCTTAAACCCATTAATTATTTATTTGAAAAATTTTTTTCCAGCTTAGGCCAAATAAGCTTTCGAATAATTATTTATATTATTATCGCTTTATTTGTTTATCTTTTGGGCTTTGATATTTTTTCTTCCGCGCCGGCTTTTATCTATTTTATTTTAAGCTTTATTTTAGCTATAATAATAAATTTTTTAATTTATTACATAATCGGCGTATCGGTTTTTTATTTCGGCTATATAGTAGGCTTTAATTTTATTATGATGGGGATAATTTCTTTTTTTTCGGGAAATTTAATACCATTAGATATTTTGCCCAGCTGGCTTTATGGTTTTGCCCGCTATTTGCCTTTTCAATACATTGATTTTATTCCAATTTCAATCGCTACCGGCAGACTGCCGATTGAAAATATCAGCCGTATTTTATTTATAGGCCTGATTTGGGCTGTAATATTATATATATTTTCCTTTTTTATTTATAAAATCGGGGTAAAAAAATATGAAGCTTTTTCTGTTTAATGCTAGGCGCTATCTGAAAATTTGGGCGATTCATTGGAAAAATTCTTTAATGGAGAGAATGGCCTATAAATATAATTTTATTTTAATGATTTTAGGCGTCGTTATTCAGATGCTTTTGGCCTTAATTTTTATTAAAGTAATATTTTCCTATATTAGCAACTTAGCCGGCTGGAGTTTTAACGAAGCTCTAATTGTAACCGCCACTTATATGATCATAGACGGGCTGGCTTGGGCGACCTTTTCTTATATTAGCGGCATAAATAAGCATATCCGGGCCGGAACATTTGATAATATTTTAATCAAGCCAGTGGACAGTCAATTTTTATTATCAGTCGCCCGCGTTGATCCAGAAGATTGGTCAAGAGTTATAACTGCCATTATAGTATTTATTTACGCTTTTCAAAAATTGGGATTAACTGCTTTTGAGCTTATAAAAAATTTATTTTTTTACATCATTTTTATTATTTGCGCCTACTTTATTGTTTATAGCATCACTCTTTTAATTAAAAGTATTACAATTAGAGTAATTGAGGACAGTTCGCTTTGGTCTTTAACAATGAATATTATTAAAACAAGCCAATATCCGACTGATATATTTTTTCATAAAGCCGCAAGAATATTATTTTCAACGCTAATTCCATTGGCCTTTATAGCGACGGTTCCGGCCAAAATATTAATCTGGGGGCCGAGATTTGATTTAATATTTTACTCTTTCATATTAGCTGCTATCTTTTTATATATTTCCAGAAAATTTTATTTAAACGCTTTAAAACATTATGCCAGCGCTTCCAGCTAATATATTATATGTTAAAAACAATAAAAAAATATTGGACTATAATAAGCATTACTTTCCAAAGAGGATTAACTTACCAGCTATACTTAAAAAAGATTGATTTAATAACCGGATTAAAAGGCTTGGGCGTGCAGATAATTTGGATTATAATACTTTATTTTATTATAAAGCTTGTCTGGAATAGGGGCTTAAAGAAATACGAAGGAGTCGGCATATAGGCAATTAGCAATTAATTAATTTTAATAAATAATAGGCATTAAATTTATGGCCAACCCGATTATTGAAATAAAAAATTTATCCAAAACTTACGAATATTATAAAAAACAGCCCGGGCTCTGGGCGTCGATTAAGGGCTTATTTAAGCGCGAGAAGCTTTTTACCAAAGCGGTTGATAATATTATTTTAATATTAGCGAAGGGGAATTAGTCGGTTTTCTCGGGCCGAATGGCGCTGGCAAGACAACAACTTTAAAAATGCTTTCCGGGATTCTTTATCCAAGCGCCGGGGAGGCAAAGGTATTGGGCTATACGCCATGGAAGCGTCAAAAACAGTACCAAAAACAGTTTGCGCTGGTTATGGGACAAAAGAATCAGCTTTGGTGGGATTTGCCGGCTATGGAGAGTTTTATTTTAAATAAGGAAATTTACGAAGTAAGCGACGCAGATTTTAAGAGCAATATTAAGGAGCTGGTTGAACTTTTAGAAATTAAAGATATCCTAAATATCCAGGTTAGAAAACTTTCTTTAGGCCAAAGGATGAAATGCGAACTGGTAGCCGCGCTTTTACATAAGCCGAAAGTTTTACTTTTAGACGAACCTACTATCGGCCTTGATGTTATTGCCCAAAAAAATATCCGCGACTTTATTAAGAAGTACAATCGCTTAAATAAAACAACAATTCTTTTAACTTCGCATTATATGGAAGATATAGAACAGCTTTGCAGGAGGGTAATTATTGTTGATTCCGGCAAGATAATTTATGACGGCGAATTAGCGAGCTTAATTAAGTATTACGCGCCCTTTAAGCTTTTAACAATAACTTTTTTAAATGACGGAGTTAAACAAGAAGAAGTTGAAAAATACGGCGAAATAAATAGATTTAATCCTAATTCTGTTTCTTTTAAAATTCCCAGGGAAAAAATAAAAGATGTAGCCGCAAAAATATTAAGCTCAGAATTGCCAGTTGACGATATTTTAATTGACGAACTTGATATTCAGGACGTAGTAAGAAAAATTTTTAGCAATAAAAGCGCGTTTAAAAACGGCTAAAATATTACTTTATGGCTCAGGAAAATAAGACCGGCAATTTTTTTAATCGTGAATTCCGCTTGGCATTTTTGCTGATTTTTTTATTTGAACTGCTGTCTTTTCTGGGATATTTATATCCAACCTTAAATAAGGCGATATTTTTAATTATAATTTTATCGACTCTTATTGTTTCCCTTTATAAATTAGAATACGGATTGGGCATAGTTTTCGCCGAGCTTTTTATCGGTTCTAAGGGATATTTATTTTATTTTGAAAATAACGGTTTTAATTTTCCCTTGAGAATAGCCCTTTGGCTTATTATAATATCGGTTTGGGCCGCTCAACTTATTATAAAACTAGTTAGAGAAAAAAAGCTGGAAGCGGCTTTTTTAGGGTCTCCTTATTATAAATATTTTTTATTTTTTTTCATTTTTATCAGCTGGGGCGTTATTAGAGGACTGATTAATAGAAACGGCTTTAATAATATTTTTTTTGATTTTAATAATTGGCTTTATTTTGCCCTGATTCTGCCGGCCTCCGATATTATAAACACAAAAGAAAAATTTAATAATATTTTAAAAATTTTATCAATTGCGTCCGCTTGGCTAGTCCTAAAAACATTTTTTATTCTTTTTATTTTTTCCCATTATAACGTAACTGGCTTAGTTTACGAGCTATACCGCTGGATCAGAGTAACTGGAATAGGGGAAATAACTAAGATGCCAAACGGATTCACGCGTATTTTTTTCCAGTCGCATATTTTTATATTAGCTTGTTTTTTCCTTTCTTTTTTTCTTATTATAAAATATTATCTTGAAAACAAAGAAAAAATAAGTGTTAAATTTTTATTAAACAGCAAGCCCTTTTTTATTTTATTATTTAGCAATGTTTTTTTAATAGCTACTATCCTGCTTGGTTTTTCAAGAAGCTATTGGGCCGGACTGGCCGGGGGTTTGGCATTTTCTTTATTTATTATTTTAAGCGGCGCTTTAAAAAAAGAAATTAAACCCAGGCAGGCAATTTTAGTAATAATTACGCTGTTAATTTTTTTTATTTTAAGTATCGGCATAATAGCGGCTATGGTTAAATTTCCTTATCCCAGGCCTTCGGCTGATTTCTCCGCTGATTTTTTTTCTGATCGGGCGCTTAATTTAAGCGAGGCCGGAGCGGCGTCGAGATGGTCTCTTCTTCCTGAATTATGGTCGGGCATAAAAGAAAATATTTTTCAGGGCAAAGGATTTGGCGCTGTTATCACTTATATAACAAGCGACCCGCGAATTTTAGAATCAAGCCCCAAGGGCGAATATACGACTTATGCCTTTGAATGGGGATGGTTGGATATTTGGCTAAAATTAGGATTTTTAGGACTGTTAGCTTATTTACTTTTAATAATTAAAATTATTTTTGATTTAGTTAAAAAAACCTCTTTCGTTTTTATTGATTATCTGCCCTTATCTTTAGGGGCCGGATTAGTAACAATTGTGATTGTAAGTATTTTTAGCCCGTATTTAAATCATCCTTTGGGTATCGGCTATTTGATTTTAACCGCTATTTACGGGCACTTGCGCAAATAATAATAATAATGTATATTGTGAATTATGCATTTTAAAATTTTTTAAAAATATGAATGATCAAATTATTTCTAAAGATGGCTATGACAAATTGCAACAAGAATTAGACTGTTTAATAAAAGAAAAACGCAAAGAAATAGCGGAAAGAATTCAAAGAGCTAAAGATATGGGAGATTTAAGCGAGAATGCCGAATATACAGAAGCAAAAGAGGCGCAGGCGTTCAACGAGGGCAGAATCGCGGAATTAATGACCTTATTAAAAAATGTAGTTATTGTTAAAAATGAAGGCGGAAAGCAGGAGGTCGGAATAGGCTCGAATATAACAACCTTAGTCAACGGCGAAGAGAAAAAATATACTATTGTTAGTTTTAACGAGGTTGATCCGGCTATAGGTAAAATATCAAACGAATCGCCCTTAGGCATCGCGTTTTTGGGAAAAAAGAAAGGAGACAAAATTAAAATTGCAACGATTCGGGGAGAGGTAGAGCACGAAATTATCGAAGTTGAATAAAAAAATAATAAAACTACGCCTTTAACGGCGTAGTTTTATTATTTTTAATTTTGACATAAAATTAAATTTAGCGTAAAATATTAAAATATAGCCATAATAATCAATACTCAATAAGCATATGGATCAAAATAAACCCGGCGAAAGAGGGGATAGAATTAAAAAACTGGAGGAAATAAAAAAACTCGGAATTAATCCTTATCCGTCTAAAGCCGATAAGGCTTATTCAATTAATGAAATTTTAACGAACTTTCAAAAATTAAAAGAGGAGAATAAAGAAATTATTATCGCCGGCAGATTAAGAAGCGTGCGCGGCCACGGCAATTTGACTTTTGCGCATCTTGAAGATGAAGCCGGCAGAATCCAAATAGCGCTTTCTAAAAAAGACATTGGTACGGATAGTTATAAAAATTTTTCTAATTTGATCGATATTGGCGATTTTATTGAAATAAAAGGCGCCTGCTTTCTAACGCATAAAGAAGAAAAAAGCGTAATGGTAAAAAGTTGGAAAATTTTAACAAAATCATTAAGGCCGTTACCTGACAAATGGCGCGGTTTGCAGGACGAAGAAGAAAAATTAAGAAAAAGATACTTGGACATATTATTTAATCCGGAAGTAAAAGAAATGGTTGAAAAAAAAGCGATTTTTTGGAATGCAGTAAGAGAATTTCATGTCCAGCGCGGATTTTTAGAAGTTGAAACTCCTGTTTTAGAAAATACGACTGGCGGCGCCGATGCTAAGCCGTTTATAACCCATCATAATGCCTTGGATATGGATGTTTATCTGCGTATTTCAGCGGGCGAGCTTTGGCAAAAACGCTTGATGGTTGCCGGATTTGAAAAAACTTTTGAAATCGGCAGAGTTTTTAGAAATGAAGGCATGTCGCAAGAGCATCTTCAAGACTATTCCCAATGCGAGGCCTATTGGGCTTATGGCAATTACGAAGATATGTATAAATTTTTACGTGACTGCTATCGCTATGTGGCGGAAAAAACTTTCGGAACCTTAAAATTTAAAATTAGAGGCTTTGATATAGATTTAGGCAAAGACTGGCCGCTTTTGGATTATACCGAAGAAATAAAAAAACAGACAGGCGTAGATATCTGGCAAGCTACAGAAAAGGAAATTGAAAAAAAATTAAATAATTTAAAAGTTGAATACGAAGCTGATAATCGGGAGAGGATGATTGATTCCTTGTGGAAATATGCGCGCAAAAATATCGGCGGACCGGCGATAATTATAAACGAGCCGAAAATAATCTCGCCTTTGGCAAAAGCAAGTTCGGCTAATCCTAAAGTAACAGAAAGATTTCATATTTTAATTGCCGGCTCGGAAATCGGCCAGGGCTATAGCGAGCTTAACGATCCGATTGATCAGCAGGAGCGGTTTGAAAAACAGCAAAAGCTCCGCGATTTGGGCGATGAAGAAGCGCAAATGGCCGATTATGAATTTATTGAAGCGCTGGAATACGGCATGCCGCCCACCTGCGGGCATGGTTTTAGCGAACGTCTTTTCAGTTTTTTAATGGATAAACCGATTAGAGAAACTCAAATTTTTCCCTTAATGAAGCCCAAGGGTGAAAAAATTATTAAAGATGGAAAATCAAAAATTACAAAAATTGCGGCTGTAATTTTAAATAAAGGCGCTAAAATGAAACCCTGGGAAGAAATGAACGCGATTGCTCATTTAAATGCGGCTTTTGGCGCCAGATGCGGACGCCAGCTTTTCTATCAGGATACTATTAGCACCAAAGATAATAAAAAAATAAAATTAAATATCCAGCATGCCATCATACTCAAAGAAGCTAAATCCAACAAAGAAGTATTGGACTTAATTAAGCTGGCGAAAGAAAATGAGCTGGAAGTTGCGGAATTTATAAGAGAAATGATTAAAACAACTGATGATAAAAAAATAATCGCCTCGGTTGATAAAAAAAATTTGGAAAAAGTTGAGTTTCTTGGCGTTTTGATTTTTGGCAAAAAATCTATTGTTGACAAGCTTGCGGACGAATTTGATTTAACTAAATAGTGATATGAAAAAAAATAAAGACCTTAAAAATATATTGCTTTTTTTAAATAAAGCCGGCAACCTTAAAAAGACTTATCGTTATAGCGAAACTAAAGATAAAAAAGGGGATTCTAGCGCCGATCATTCCTGGCGACTGGCGCTGATGGCAATAATTGTAACGCGCGAATTGAATTTAAAAATAAATTTGCTAAAGGCCTTAGAAATAGCTTTAATTCATGATTTAGCTGAGGCAATTACGGGAGATATTGACTATATGCTTATAAAAAAAGGCAAAATTACGAAAGAATTAAAAAAGAAAAATGAATTAAAAGCTATTAATAAGCTAACCGCTAATCTGCCTCCGAAAATCGGCAGGGGAATATTCGGATCCTGGAATGAATATGAAAAAACAAAAACGAAAGAAGCTAAGTTTATTAAAGCCCTTGATAAGCTGGAAACTTTTACTCAAACGCTTGAATTGGGCTATAAGCAATACAACCACCCGGAATATATCCCTAATTATGCCGATAAGCATATAGCCGCCTTTCCAGAATTAATCCCGCTTTTAATGCTATTAAAAAAAAATCTAAAGAAAGAATTTAAAAAAGGAAAAATTATCTGGAAAAAGGAATATGAAAAAATAATTTTAAAATAATTCTATGCTTGATATTAAATTTATCCGCGCTAATAAAGATTTAATAAAAGCCAATGCAAAAAATCGGCTCTCTGGTGTTGATATAGATAAGCTGTTAATTTTGGATGAGCAAAGGCGCAAGCTTGAGGTTAAGATAGAGGTTTTGCGCGCTCAAAGGAATAAAACCTCAAAAACCAAGCCCACCGCAGAAAAAATCGCCCATATGAAAAACGTAGGCGAGGAAATTAAAAAACTGGAAAATGAATTAGCCCCTTTAACAGCGGAATTTAGGGATTTATGGCTAGCTGTGCCTAATTTAACCCATTCACAAGTAAAAATAAGCGCGAATGAGGATGATAATCCAGTATTAGAAACTTACTTAAAGCCGACTAAATTTAAATTTGAGCCTAAGGACCACGTTGCCTTAGCCGAGTCGCATGATTTAATTGATTTTGAAAGAGCCGCTAAAGTTACCGGCGCAAAATTTTATTATTTAAAAAATGAATTGGCCTTAATGGAATTCGCTCTTATCCAATACGCCTTAGAGATAATTACAAAACGCGGATTTACCCCGTTTACAACCCCTGATCTGGCGAAAAGGGAAGTCTTGGAAGGATTAGGCTTTAACCCCCGCGGCGAATCAACTCAAGTTTATAATATAGCCGATTCGGAGCTAAGTCTAATTGGAACGGCGGAAATAACTATGGGCGGCTATCATATGGATGAAATTTTAGATGAAAAAGAATTGCCTAAAAAATATGTCGCAGTTTCCCATTGCTTCCGCACCGAAGCCGGCGCTTATTCCAAATTTTCCAAAGGCACTTTCAGGGTCCATCAATTTACGAAAATAGAAATGTTTCAATACGTCTTGCCGGAAAAAAGCGAGCAGGCCCATGAAGAATTATTAGAAATCGAAAAAGCAATCTTTAAGGGGCTAAAAATTCCTTTTCGGGTTATCGACCATTGCACCGCTGATTTGGGCTCGCCGTCTTACCGCACTTATGATTTAGAGGCGTGGATGCCGGGCAAACCGAATAAAGAAGGAAAAATGGGGGATTGGGCTGAAATTACCTCTACTTCTAATTGCACTGACTTTCAGGCCAGAGGACTAAATATTAAATATAAAACAAAAGATAATAAAAAAGAATATGTCCATATGCTGAACGGAACGGCTATTGCTATTAGCAGGGCGATTATCGCTATTCTGGAAAATTGCCAAAAAAAAGACGGTTCTGTAGAAATTCCCAAATCTTTAAGGCAATATATGGGTGGAATTAAAAAAATTAATAAATTAAAATAAAAAAAATATGTATTCAATTTTTTCGCAAATTGAGCCAATAATGGTTTATTGGCTCGTAGCCATTGCCGCTATTTGGACTCTTCCCTGGAAAGGTTATGCTCTTTGGCAGGCAGCTAAAAAGAACGATAAAGTCTGGTTTATAATTTTATTGCTATTAAATACCTTGGCTATCCTAGAAATTCTTTATATTTTTATTTTTAGTAAAGAGAGACAAAGAGTCGGTCTCAGTAAAAAATAAAAAGTGTTAAATAAAAATTTAATAGTCGCCAATTTAAAAATTAATTATTATGAAAGCGCTAATTTTAATAATAATGAACCGCTTGTTTTTTTGCACGGCTGGGGGGCGGAGGCCAGTAGTTTAAAAAGCATCTTTTTTAATCTTAATAATTATTTAGCCATTGATCTGCCCGGTTTTGGCAAAAGTGAAATTCCCAAAGAGGCCTGGGGTTTAACTGATTATTCTGATTTTTTAAAATTATTTTTAGAAAAATTAGCAATAAACAATCCGATTTTAATCGGCCATTCATTCGGCGGCAGTATAATAATTAAATATACGAGCCGGGGAGGATTGGCGAAAAAAATAATTTTAATAGACTCGGCCGGAATTAGAGAGAGGGGAGGACGGGTAAGAATATATTATTACGCGGCTAAAATTTTTAAACTGTTTTTTTTAATTCCCGGGCTGCATCTTGCTAAAGACTACATAAGAAAATTATTTTATCAAGCGATTGATTCTTCTGATTATATTGAAGCCGGCGAGCTTACGGAAACTTATAAAAAAATAATCAGCGAAGATTTAAGCCATGATTTGAAAAAAATTAAAACTAAAACCGCCTTAATTTGGGGAGAGGATGATAAAGATACTTTATTGGCTCACGCCTTAAAAATGCAAAAACTTATTTCCGGAGCGAAGCTTGAGGTCCTAAAAAACGCCGGCCACCTTCCTTTTCTAGACCAGCCGGAAAATTTTAATAAAATATTTTTTAACTTACTAAATGCTGATTAATAATTTATTGTACATACTGCAGATTAATAATTATGAAAAGAAAAAATTTCTTTTTTTTTCTTATACGCATCCGAATTGGTTTAGTCTGCAAAAAAGAGGAAAACTTATTTTTACTAAAAAAGCATCTTTAATATATCTTCTTTCAATGATTTTATCGGTTTGCTTGGTTTTATTTTTTTCCTTTTTTTACAATCTGCGCGCTGGCGTCATCTCAATTTTTATTGTTTGCCTATTTTTGCCCTTTATAATATTACTATCGCTTTTAATTATAAAACCGATTGACGCCTATTTAAAAAATAGACTTATTAAAGCTGCCGCGCTAATTTTAAAAAGCGTTAAAAATTTAATAGTTATCGGCATAACCGGCAGTTACGGCAAGACTAGCGCTAAGGAAATTTTAAATTTTATTCTTTCGGAAAAATTTAAAGTTTTAATAACTCCTGAAAATATAAATACTGATTTAGGCATAGCAGATTTTATTGTTAAAAAGAAAAATGAATTAAACAATTATGAAATTTTTATAGTGGAAATGGGGGCTTATAAAATCGGCGAGATTAAAAAAATCTGTGATTTAGTCCGGCCTAAATATTCGATCTTAACTGGGATCAACGAGGCTCACTTAGAAAGATTTGGCAGTCTTGCTAATACCGTTAAGGCAAAATTTGAATTGGCAGAAGCAACTGAATCCGCTGCTATTTTGAATTTTAGCGACAATAATATTAAAGATAACTATAAACGCTTTAAGATCAATGATCCTGTCGGGGCCGCTATCGTTCAAATTGAAAATATAAATATTTTAGAGAATTTTAGCGGCCTGGAATTTACCGTAGATAATGAAAAATTCAAAACGCAGTTACTGGCCGAGCATAATATTAATTTAATTTTATTAGCTAGAGCTCTTGCTCAAAAATTGGGGTTAAGCGCGGACGAAATTAAAAGAGGGGTAAATAAAATTAAAATAATAAAACACCGCTTAGAGCCGATTTATAATAAAAATACGAATATTTGGATAATTGATGATAGTTATAACGGCAATTTAAAAGGTATTATAAGCGGCTTAGCGGTTTTGCGTCGCGCTCAAGGCAGGAAATTAGTTCTAACCCCGGGACTAGTTGAATTAGGAGAGAAAAGCGAAGAGATTCATAAAAAAATAGGTGAGCTATACGCAAAAACAGTTGATTTTATTTTGCTGATAAATTCTAAAAACACTAAATGGATAAAAGAAGCTTTGGATAAAAATAATTATAAAAATTATAAAGTTTATCATAATACGGTAGCCGCGCATGCCGATTTAAAAAATATTCTAAGAGCAGGGGATACGATAATTTTTCAAAATGATCTGCCGGATAATTATTTTTAATTAAATTATAACAATATGCATAAAACTAATATCGGAGTATTTTTCGGAGGTAAAAGTCCGGAGCATGACGTTTCCATTATAACCGGTGAATTTATTATTTCCGAATTAAAAAAAATGGGCTATGAAGTTACTCCTGTTTATCTAGATAAAGACGGGAGTTGGCATATTAATAAAAATTTAGGCGCTTTAAAATTTTTTCAGAAAAAGAATAAAAAAGAATATTTAAAAAAATTCGAAAAATTTTATTTAGATTTGGAAAAATCAAAAAATAAAATAGTTTTTAAAAAGAAGGGTTTGATTAAAAAAGAAATATCTATTAATTTAGCGTTTCCCGCTTTTCATGGCAGTAATGGCGAAGATGGCGCAATTCAGGGTTTTTTTGAAATATTTAATATGCCCTATGTCGGCTGCGACGTAGCTTCTTCGGCTCTTGCTATTGATAAAGTATTAACGAAGCTTTTTTATAAAAGCCATAATATTTTGACAGCTGATTTTATTTATTTTGATAAAATTGAATGGAGGGAAAAAAAAGAAAGCATTTTAAAAATTGCGGAAGAAAAATTAAAATACCCCCTTTTTATAAAACCGCCTAAGCTCGGCTCTTCCATCGGCATTTCTAAAGCTAAAAATAAAAGAGAGCTTGAATTTGGCATCGAAGTCGCCTTGCATTACGGCAACGCTGTTTTAATTGAAGAGGGAGTAGAAAATTTAGTCGATATAACCTGCGCTGTTTTAGGAAATAAAAATTCTGTCGCCTCCCTAATTCAAGAATCTAATTTTGGCGGTGAATTTTTTAATTATGAAGAAAAATATCTGCGCGATGGCGGCGCGCAGACAGGCAGAGCTGAAAAAAATATAATTATTCCAGCCCGGCTTGACGACGCTACGACTGAAGCTGTTCAAAAAATGGCTTTGCGTATTTTTAGTATTTTCGGCTGCTCCGGGATCGCCAGAGTCGACTTTCTTTATAATAAGGAAACTAAAAAAATTTACGCCAATGAAGTAAATACTTTGCCCGGCACTCTTTATCACCATTTATGGGAGGCTAGCGGGATTAAATTTAATGAATTATTATCCCGGTTGATTATTTTGGCGCGGGAAAAATATAATGAAAAGCGGGAAATAAGCCATACTTTTGATTCGGATATTTTAAAAATGGCAAGTTCAATAAAATTGAAAAAATAACCATTAAAATGTTCAATCGCGTTAAAAATTTAAAATTATCAATAATAAAACAAATAGAAATTGAGGCGGCTAAATATCCTAATACTATTTCGCTCGCTCAAGGGATTCCGAGTTTTGACACGCCGGAAGGCATAAAAAAAAGAGTTGAAAATGCATTAAAGAGGGGAGTGGTTGCTAAGTATTCTCTTTCGCCCGGCTTGCCGGAATTAAGGGAATTGATTGAAGTATCACTTTCGCGAGAAAATATGTTTTATGATTGGCAGAAAGAAATAATCGTAACCGCCGGAGCGATTGAAGCTATAACCGCTTCAATTTTAGCCATAACTGAACCGGAAGATGAAATATTAATTCCTGACCCGACTTATACAAGCTATCGCGAAGTAATTATCTTAGCTGGCTGCAAGCCGATTTTTGTGCCTTTGGACGAAGAAAAGGGCTGGGCGTTTGACTTAGAAGCATATAAAAAAGCGATAACCCCAAAAACCAAGGCCATTTTTTATTGTAATCCTAATAATCCGACAGGGACAATTTATACCCGCGATCAGCTTTTGGGCCTAGCTGAATTAGCTGAAAAGCATAATTTATTTTTAATTTCGGACGAAGTTTACAAAGATTTTATATTTACTAATCAGCCCGGCCAGCCGCAAATTTTTAGCTTGGCTGAAATTCCGGCTTTAAGGCAAAGAGTTATCCGTATTTTTTCTTTTTCAAAAGCTTATGCGATGACCGGATGGAGAATCGGTTATGTCCATAGCGACGAATCAATTATCAGGGAAATTTTAAAAGTTCATGACTGCCTTGTTACCTGCGCGCCTATTATTTCCCAATACGCCGCTTTAGGCGCTTTGGAAATGGGAGAAAATGATATTAGGCGCTTTAACGAAGAATTTAAAAAAAGGCGCGATTTAATTTGCTCTCGCCTTGATAAACTGAATAATTTTTTTACTTATATCAGACCCAATAGCACCTACTTTATCTTTCCGAAAATTATAAACTACTTTAATAAAAAAAATTTTTCATCTTGGCAATTTGCTTTAGATTTATTAAATAAAATTCAAGTAGCGGTTGTGCCCGGAATCGCTTTCGGGCCTAAGGGCGAAAATCATGTCAGGATGAGTTTTGGGAAAAGCGAAAAAGACATAAATGAAGCTTTCGCAAGAATAGAAAAGATTATTGAAGCTTTATGAAAATAGTATTTAAAAAAATTTTGCAGTATTATCTTAAATATATTGTAAAAATAATTTTATTAATCCACCGCCCTTTTATTATCGCTATAGCAGGCAGCAGCAATAAAATTTTTGCAAAAGAAAAAATTATTAGTCTTTTAAAAGAGAAGGGGATAGATGCGTATTCTAATCCGAAAAGCTTTAATACTGAAATCGGCTTGCCTTTAGCAATTCTTGATCTTCCCAGCGGCTATAATTCTTATGCTGATTGGCTGTCGACCGTATTAAAGGCGCCGATTCAGATTTTTAAAATTAATTTTCCAAAAATTTTAGTTTTAGAATTAGGGATTTCCAGCCCGGCCGATATGAAATTTTTATTATCAATAATAAAACCGGATATAGGGGTAATAACTCAAATTACGAGTCGCTATCTAGAAAGTTTTAAGAATATTGGCGAATTGCTGGCTGAATATGAATATTTTATTAAAAAAATGCCGAAAGAGAGCTTGCTGGTTTTAAATTATGATAACCTTTTTATTAGAAAAATGGCTAATATTAATAAAAATAAAGTGCTTTTTTTCGGATTTAGCGATAAAGCAGATTGGCAGGGTAAATTATTAAAAAAAGATGCTTTTGGCCAAAAAATATTAATTAGGCATGGAGAAAAAAAAGAGGAATATAATTTAAAAAAATATGGCGAACATCATATTTATTCGCTTTTAATAAGCTTGATAGTTAAAGAATATGTTAGTAAAAAGGAGGTTTAATTATTATAAAAGGGAATACAAAAATCCATTTTTTAGAATTAAAAAAAGACGATTTTTTATTTTTCCCTCCTTGTCTTTAAAGAAAAAATTTTTTATTTTTTTTATTTTTTCGCTTTTATGTTTTTTAATCTGGTTTTTTTTATATATCGATTATTTTAAAATAAAAATAATCGATATAGATAACGGCGGGGATACTAATATTGGGGAAGATATAAAAAATTTGGCATGGAAGCAAACAGAAGATAGCCGATTTTTATTAGGAAGGCAAAATAATATATTTTTATTCAATAAAAATAGCTTAAGAGAAGAAATAGATTCGCGTTTTAGCTTACTGGACGTTAAAATAACGAAAAAATTTCCTAATAAAATCAAAATAAGCCTAGCCGAAAAAAAATATTTATTTATTTGGCTTGAAGACGGAAAATATTATTGCCTTGGCGCCGAAGGAGAGATAGTTTCAGAAATAAATATTGAGAAGCTGCCTTCTTTATTTCTTCCTTTAATTGAAAATAGGGGAAATAATAAAATTTTTGAGAATAAAATAGGTTTTGATAAAAAATATTTAGTTTATATAGATCAAATTCGTAATCAGCTAAGCAATGATAATAAAATCGCGCCGGAGTTTTTTATTTTAGATGATCTTAATACGGTTAAATTTAAAATTAAGCAAGGGCGGGTCATTATTTATCTAAATCCAAATGAAGATTTAAATAGCCAAATTAATAAATTAAACGCGCTAATTAATGAAAAGCTTAACGATGATTATAAAAATAAAGAATATATTGATTTAAGGTATAAAGATAAGCTATACTATAAATAATAAAATTAATTAAAATTATATGGAAACAGCTTTTAAGTTTGTATTTTTTTTAGCCATACTGATATTTTGCCTCGTTATAGTCGGATTTTTTTTATTATTTTTAAAGGTGCTTCTTTTATTTATGCCCGAAATACATCTAATGGGGCTTTTGATTAAATTTTCATAAAGGTTGAATTTTTTATCTTGCGTCGTATAAGTTATATTGTGCGACACATTATTACTATAAAAATAAAGGGGAATAATTGCTCCCCCTTTATTTTTTGTATAATAAGATTAAGCCGCATTAAATTCATTTTTAAGGTAAATAATTCAAGGGGTTAACCGGAATGCCGTTGGCGCGGATTTCAAAATGAAGATGCGATCCTGTCGAAAGGCGTCCGGCTCCGGGCGTTCCCGGTAATCCTCCCGAAAGGCCTATTATTTGCCCTTGGGCTACAAAATCATCTTCATTGACATAAATTTTAGAAACATGGCCGTAAACAGTAGACAAGCCGTCGCTATGAATAATCATAATATAGCTATAACCGTTGCCGGCGTCTTTCGCCTTGGCTACATAGCCGGATGCGGATGCTTTTACTGAACTCCCCTGTCCTGCCTTGATATCTATGGCCGGGTGCTCAAAAATAAAACGAAAAGGATATTCTGGATCATGAAAATAAGAAGTGATAGTATTTTTAGAAACAGGCCAGATAAAACCGCCTTCGCTTGATTCTAGTTTTATTTTAGCTCTTTCCGATAATTTTTCCCTGACCAATTTTTCCATATTAGAGATTTCAAGAGAAGCCTGCGCCTGTTCTTGCTTTGCTTGGGCAAGCAGTCTTTGAAACGCCTTTTCCGACATCATTGTTTCTTCAAAAATATAGTTTTTATTTTCCTTTTCAGCCGCTAAAACCTGCTTTTTATTTTTTAAATCATCTTTTAATTTAACTAATTCGCTTTTTTGCTTGTCTAAATTAATTTTTTCGCTTTCCAGCTGGCTTTTATAATTTTTTAAAGAATCAAGACTCTCCCCTATTTCTTTATTTATGTCCTCTAAATATTTTGTCTGATTTAAAAAATCAGACAGGGAATTGTTTAAAAGAAGAATTTCCAAAGAATTAATTTCGTCTTGCTTGTAAATAAGCCTTAAGGCAGAACCAATTTGTATTTTTTCCCGCTCAATCTGTTTATTTTTGCTTTCTATTTCTGAATCGGTTTTTTTTATCTCCAAATTAACCCTGTCAATATCAATTTGGACGCTTTCCATATCTAATTCCGCTTTGGCTACGCGATTATCAAGAATAACCATCTGATTGGCAAGATCAGCTCTTTCGGCCTGTTTTTGAGCGATTATTTTACTATATTCCTCCTGTTTTTCTTGTATTTTTTTAATTTTATTTCTTTTTTCCTGAATTTCATCATTAATTTTTTTAACTTCCGGATTTAAATTATTGTCATCAAAAAAATTAATAGTTTCGTTTTGACTGAAAACAAAAACTGGCAGATAATAAATTGCCGCTGATATTAAAAAAACTGTAATTAATATTTTTAACTTTTTCATTATTCTTATTATTTATTATAGCATGTTTTAAAATTTTAAAAATAGCGCGTCAATGCCCTTATAACCTTCCAATCCCCCTTTTTATTCTTTTTAAACTTTCCTCCTTGCCTAAAACTTCTGCGACTTCAAAAGGGCCAGGGCTGCCTTTGCGGCCGGTTAAAGCGACGCGAAGAGGCCAAAGATAATCCCCTGTTTTTCCGCCTGAATTTTCAATATGGCCAACAACCATATCTTTTGTAGAATGCTTTGTCCAGATATCAGCCGGAACTTTTTCTAATAATTCGTAAATTTTTTCTAAATTATTTTTTATTGCGCTGGCCGTATTATTCTTCCAAATTAGCATTTCGCCTTTATAGTCAAAATTATCAATAAAAAAATAGGAGGTCGCTTCGGCAATATCTTCCAGTTTTTTTAGCCGCTCCTGCTCCAATCTGACGACTTGTCTTATATATTCCTCAGTTTTTCTTTTTTCACCGGTCTTGTTCAGTAAATCTTTTAAATAAGGCTCGCACATTTTACTAATCTCGTCTGTATTTTTCTGCCGGATATAATAGCCGTTAAAATAATCCAGCTTAATTAAATCAAATATTGCCGGATTGATGCCAATATCATTTATTTTAAATTCTTTTATTAATTCGCTTATATTTAAAATTTCATTCTCTCCTTTCGGATGCCAGCCGAGAAGCGCGCAAAAATTTAGGAGCGCCTCGGGAAGATATCCTTTTTCCTTATAGCTTTCAACCGTAACATCGCCCTGTCTTTTGCTTAATTTGCCTCCGCCCTCCTTATTTAAAATTAAAGGAATATGGACAAACTGCGGCGGCTTCCAGCCAAATGATTTATAAAGCAAAATATTTTTCGGAAAAGATGAAATCCATTCATCGCCCCTTAGAACATGGGAAATCTCCATTAAATGATCATCAACGACGCTCGCGAACTGGTAAGTCGGCACGCCGTTTGATTTTATTAAAATATGGTCGTCCAGATTTTCCGCTTTAAATCTTATTTCGCCTCTTAATTCGTCTTTAACATTTACCTCGCCGGTTAAAGGCAGTTTTTGCCTTATGGAAAATTTTTGGCCGTTATTAATTTTATTTTCTGCTTCGGCTTTCGTTAAATTGCGGCAAGTCCGGTCATAATGGGGCGGCAATTTTTTCTTAACCTGCCGGGCGCGCATTTTTTCCAGATCTTCTTCAGAGCAGAAACAATAATAAGCTCCGTCTTTTTTCAGGAGCTCTTCTGCGTATTTTTTATAGATACTCTGGCGCTGGCTTTGCAGGTATGGCCCAAATTTACCGTCAAGATGCGGCCCTTCGTCAAATTTAATATTTAACCAGTCTAAAATCGCAATCAGTTGCTCGGTAGCGCCGGCAACTTCCCTCTTCTCGTCAGTATCTTCAATCCTTAAAATCAAATCGCCTCCTAAATTTTTTACTGCCAAATAATTAAAAAGCGCTGTCCTTAAGCTGCCAATATGCAAATATCCTGTCGGCGAAGGGGCAAATCTTAAGCGGATTTTAGAAGACATAATTTAAGAATTTAAATATAAATAAATATTAATAATAACTAAAATTAGCGCAAATATACTAACAACAATTAAAGCATAGCGTAATCTCTTATTCTTTTTCTCCAGATCTAGCCTGTCTTTTTTTAAAATAATATTAGAGAAATCATTAAGCAGGTAAATAAATTTTTTAATTTTCAAGTTCATATAATTTTTTTAAAAATAGTTCTCCGGACTCGCGCCTTAAGGGATGTAATTCATTAATAAGATTATCGCTTTCAATCCACTTCCAGCCAGCATGATCCCAATAATTTATTTTTATTTCATTTCCGTCTCCGCTATATTCGGCGACAGCCAAGCTTTGAATTTGTCCTTTATATCCTCTTGCTTTTTTTGTTTCAGTATTATATTTTCCGATCCGCTCGTTAAAATCATATTTAAAAATATTTCTATAAATTACCTTAATTTCTATTTTTTTTATCCCCAATTCTTCTTTTATTTCCTGCAAAGCCGCCTGTTCGCAGGATTTGCCGTCTAATCCGCCTTGCGGAATCTGCCAATGATCTAATGTTCCCGACCGTTTTACTATTAAAATTTTAAGCCGCTCATTTTCTTTTTTATAAATAAGGCAAGCAATATTTTTCCGATAGAAAAAAGGGAGGATAAATTTCCATTTCAAGAAAACCAAGGGGAAAATAATAACTGCGTTAATTATCCGCTTATATCTTGTCGGCTGCTTAATAAGCCGCCAAAGCCATTCCAGCCCGGCTCGTTGAAAGATTTTTGGCGCTCTTTTAATTTTGCCTGTTAAAAAATCAAAACCGCCGCCGACCCCCATTCCTAATTTTATAGATGCCATTGATTTTAAGGCATGATAAATAATTTTTTCCTGCCAAGGAGCGCCAAGAGTAGAGAAAAGAATATCCGGGTCAAAGGAAATTAAATCTTCAATTAGAGCCTTATTATTTTTTTCTGTATCTGCAACTATAAAATTTAAAGTAGGATATTTTAAAATTAAAGCTTTCTTAATTTCTTCTTTTTTTGACAATCCCCTGTTCCAATTTAAAATCCCAACTTTTAATTTTTTTTCCCCGGCGATTTTTAAAATATCTTTTGCTAAATCAGCGCCTGAATATCTTTCTAAAATTATTCCCGACGCCCAACCAGCAAAAACTAAGCCAATTCCGTCCGGAACCGCTAAGTCGACAGTATTTAAAATATGGTAAAATTCTTCGTCAGTTTGCGCGGTTAAAAGAAATTCAGGGTTAATTGTTGCAATTTGGTGTTTCCCCCGGCTTTTTAAAAATTCGTTAATTTTTCCTAAAATTTCCTTTTTATTTAAAATTGATATGTTAATTCCTAAAATATTTACTTTATCCATATAGCACAATTGTAATACAATAAATTGACTTTGGCAATAATTTTTTTGCAAAAATTCTTGCAATCGCATAAATTTTATACTATATTTTAGACAAATAAAGGTTAGGTGCATATTACCATATATTCGCATAACATACAATTAATTAACTAATTTGCGAAAACTATTCGCATATAAACGAGTTAGGTCGAAATTTAAATTTAGGCCTTTAAAATTTTATATAAAAGAAAAACTTTTTTAGTTTTTTGCAAAAAGAAACCGCTCTTAAGAAAATAAGAGCGGTAGTAATCAATGAAAGTTAGTCGCGAGAGCAACTTTCTTCATGAGTATGTCCGCATTTCTGGCAGGTGTATTTTGTAATATCCCAGCCAGCGATCGGGCCACTTTGAGCTTGTTGCCAGCGTGTTCCGGTGGCCTTCATTTTTCCGAGACACTTCTCGCAAAACTCTCGCTTGGCAAGCTGAGCCGTGGCGAAAAAAGAATTGTCGAGCGGTTCCTTTTTGCTATTTAGCAAAAGGAAAAAGGTGCGTTTTCCGGTATTTATCTTTGTACTCGGAACGGGCATGATTGTCTCCTTTCTTTGTTTTATTAAAAAATAGCTATTGCATTGTAAAATTACGCTACCAAACAAAAATAATGATGTCAAATAAAAAACTAAAAAAGTTTCTATTTTAATTTTAAAGGCCTAAATTTAAACTCAAGGGGACGCTGCGCTTTCTTTTGCCCTTTTATCTGATATAATTATAATAATGATGGACAAAAGAACCCTCGGACAACACCAAATAAACGGAAAATGCCTCAGCTCGGCATTTTCGCAAATTCGCTTTTCTTCGTTAGGTGGTAAAACAAAGAAAAGTGCGGTAAAATAGGTTTAAGCTAATTAACAAAATTAATTCAATAAATCCGAAAAGCGAACTTCGCATACTCGGATACGTTATGCCGAAATCGCTCGCTCCCCCTCCCTTCGGTCGGGTACGCTCGCTCCTTTTCGGCATAACCGCTTCGGAAATATTGCTCTTTTAAAACAAATACTTTTAGGAAGCTAGGAAATAAATTTAAGGAGGTAATCAATATGCTATGGAGTGAAGCATTTGAAAGTGATTGTGAGGAAACGAAATATTTTCTGCGCGCCAGGGAAGAGCTCGTTAAAAAAGGAGTGATATCCGCCAATTCTAATGATGACGGCGGACACAGGTTTGGCGATGGAACTACGGCCAGAGAATTAACGATAATGAAAGAAGCAATAAGATTAAAGAATTGTTCGTAAACAGCTTCCATTTTTCGGGGAGACATAATATTTCCCCGCTTCCTAAAAGTCTTTGTTTTGCTGGCTTATCAGCCAGCAGGCTATCGCCTAAAAGAGCAATACATCCGATAACACGGCATATCCGGAAAAAGTTTTTCCGAAAACTTTTTCGCAAATTGCCGATTTTATCTTTAATATATTTTAATCAATGTAAAAATCGGCAACTTCGGATGATGCCTAAACGTTAGCTGAAATTTTAAAAGTTTTTATTCTCTATTTTTGAAATTATTATTTGGAGCATTTTTATGACGATAAACAAAGTCCGCATAAAACCAAACTATATTCCGCTAACCCAGCAAAAGTATTGTTGCTTGCCTTGCTGTATCCAATGGATAATGTTGAGGCGTGGCATGAAATTGATTTCGCAAGATGAGATGGCCAAGGATTTGGGCGTTGTTATCGCACCAGATGATCAAAGGTTGTTTAATATTAAAATGAAAGTTGCGAAAAAACTGCCGCAAGGCAAGTTCGGATATGGCACGTGGACCTATAAAATACCGCAATTTTTAAAGAAACATAAAATACCTCTCGACGTTGAGCGTTATTACCCCTCGAAGATTGGCGACGTAAAAAATTTTCTATGCGAAAACTTGAAAGCTGGCAATGACATTATTGTTTCGTTTAACATGGCCGCCTATGCTAAGCCTGGAAGCGGGGTAAATTATGGCCATAGTTGTGTTATTGATTCAATTACTACTAAAAATAAGAATGTTATCGTAACTCTCGGCGACCCCGCTTATTCGCATAGAAAATTTTTCGACATTGAACTTCAAAAATTGCTCGACGGTATGACTAAATATGGCGAGGAAAAAAGCTTCAAGGTATTTACCAAAAAATGCCCCAAATAATAATAAGGAATGAATGAAAATTTTAATTACATCCGATAACACAGCACGTGCGGTTCAGAAATTTTTCACTATTTTATACTTTTTAACGCCAAGGTTTAAAAAATTTCCTCACTCAAATTGCGCAGACGACATGGCAAGTTTAGTGATATAATCAAATATAGCGATATTAACAAAAACAATCAATAAAACCATGGCGCAACTTCGCATGTGCCGATACGTTGTGGCAAAATAAAAATTTTTAAGACTACGCTTATGGAAAATAAACCAAAAGTCGGGGTTGGGGTAATTGTCATTAAAGACGGCAAAATCCTTCTCGGCAAAAGAAAAAACGCGCACGGTGAAGGTGCCTGGAGTTTTCCTGGTGGTCATCTTGAATTCAACGAAACATGGGAGAATTGTGCCTCGAGAGAAACCATGGAAGAAACTGGCGTCGCAATAAAAAATATTCGCTTTGGTACAGCAACTAACGATATTTTTCAGACAGAAGAGAAACACTATATTACTATATTTATGTTAGCCGACTATAATTCAGGTGAAGTAAAAGTAATGGAGCCTGAAAAATGTGAAAAATGGGAATGGTTTCTATGGAGCCAATTACCCCAACCCCTTTTCGTTGCTATTCAGAATCTGCTAAAAAAAGGTTTTGATCCTGTTAACCCGTCTTAAAAAAATATTTACATCGCACAACACCGAATATGAGGTTCCAGAAATTTACATAATCTAAACTTTTTCCGCTCCGCTACAAAATAATAATAAGGAACGTAAATTTCTTCCACTCAAATTTTTGCCCTTTTCTTTATATATTATAATAAGAAAGGAGGGCAAAAACTTCTGATACAACTATACGTTATGCCGAAATCGCTCGCTCTCCCTCCCTTCGGTCGGGTACGCTCGCTCCTTTTCGGCATAACGAATATCTGGTTTCACAAAAAAGAAAATTTGAATATTTCTTTATTTTTAGATAGCCCTTTTTTGAAATTTTTTTTACAAAGAAAAAGACCACTCTTCATTTGAAAAGTGGTCCGGCGAAATCGTTGTTATATGCGAGGAGTTATGCTTTTAAGGTAAAGGCCACTGGACATCCTGCCTGTTACATACTCCGCCAACACCCTATCTCCTTCCATGAGAGCATCAAATTCATCCTCGCCGATAGATAAACTATCTTGACATTCTGCCACCTCAACAGTTACAGACCAGTTATCCGGATAAAAAATGGGATGCGGCATGTTTGCTATAAAAATAATCCTAGTATGAGCAGGTGTAAATGTTTTTCCAACTATTTTACCCATACTCCTCTTTCTCGAGAGAAACCAAGAATCAAGAGCAATAAAACACCCCCGCGCAAGTAATCCCAGTAACAGCAAAATAACCAACAGTATCAACATATCAATAATAAAGCTCATGTTATATCCTCCTTGTTAAGGTTCGAATTACAGTAATTTTACTGATTTTTTAGTATAGCAAAAAATGGCAACTCTGTCAATACAACAAGGTAGGGTATAATAAAGCAAAAGTCACAGCTATAATGTAATTAGTACTAATAATTAACATTAAAAGGCTATGACTTATGCAAATTCATTATCCCAAATTCCTCAAGAAAGAGCAATTTGGAAGCAGTTAAAAAAAATTGTTTTTGGCAAAAAGGTGCGTTGCCCCGATTGCGGGCGCCAAGCCTATGTTAAAGAGCTTCAGCGCCATAAAATGTACCGTTGTTCTAAATGCCATAATCGTTTCAGCGTCACTAATAAGAATTGGCTTAAAGGCATGAAAATATCCGGCCGACATCTCTGGGCGCTAATCTGGTGCTGGCAGAACAAAATAAATATTCAGCAGGCAAGCGCGTTGGTTAACCTGTCGATTCCAACAATTCGACGATACTATGAATTATTCAGAGATAATTTAAACCTTGATTTTAACGTGGTTTTAGATGGAAGGGTGCAAATGGATGAAATGTTCGTTAAAGGAGCATTTATTATTGGCGCCAAAGATACGGTTAGAAAAAAAATCAAACTGAAAGTTGTTTACAAAAAATCGCCCGATAAAGGCGATGCTATGGATTTAATATTTAATCACATCAAACCAGGTTCTGATTTATGTACTGATGGCGGCAGTATCTACCGTGGTTGCGATAATTGGTGGCCAGTAACTCATAGGCGAGATATTCACTGTAAATTCGAGTTTGGTTTAACGAGCGAGATTGAGGGCGTATGGGCGGTGCTACGCACCTTCATACGCCGGATGTACCATCATGTAACCATAGAAAAATTCGGCAATGTTGTTGCCGAGTTTGAAGCGAGATATTCACGAAAAGAAATATTTGAATCTCCGCTAAAGTTTCTTAAAAATTCATTGAAGCCTGTGACACTTGCTTTATAGTACCCACAAACAAAAAATTTGAAAAAGGGCTTAGATTAAAGAATATTAAGGGCAAATAAAACATCAGATAACACGGCATAACAGGCTACACAAAATTGACTCAAATATATATCATGGACTGTCAATTTTGCTCCGCCCAAATTTTGTGCCTTTCGTTAGTGGACAGGTAAAGCAAGTGCGATTATGTATTGGGTCAAGACATCTGACACACTTTAGTTAAATTAACAATATAAGAATTAAACACCTGTTCTGGCGTCTGTCCATTAAGCGACCAATGCGGCCTTTCGGTATTGTACATTGATAACTA
>Ga0233425_10003493_pt1 | contig 28347 bp, 16 predicted proteins | sample Watercolumn_Towu_2_FD_181712 | JGI IMG/M metagenome (GOLD analysis project Ga0233425, IMG submission 181712) | Freshwater microbial communities from Lake Towuti, South Sulawesi, Indonesia - Watercolumn_Towuti2014_140_MG | ecosystem: Environmental > Aquatic > Freshwater > Lake | place...
GGGCACGCCCGAGCATACGTTCTTCTGCACCGAAGAGAAATTCGACGACTACGGCCGCCACTGGCTCTGGCTGCAGACGCTCGAGTACGACGAACGCGCACGTTCCGCCGACCGGTTCAACGAGTGGGCGCATTTCCGGATCGAGGCCATTGGCCGAAGTCTCAAGGTCTGGGTGCACGGCCTTCCCACCGCCCACCTCGGGCATGACAAATACGCGCGCGGATATGTTGCTCTGAAGATCCATTCCTTTTCGGCCAAAGGTGATCCCGAGCAGGAGAAGAATCTGATCCGCTTTCGGAACAGCCGCGTCATCACCGACTCGCCCGCGCGTTTTGCCCGGCCGATCGATTTGCCGGCCCGGACAGCCGATCCCAGCCAGAAGATCCTGCCCAAGCCTTGACCGCGCCCGGTCGCCTGCTCCTGCCACCATGCCCCGCCTGATCGACCTCACGCTGCCGCTGATCCCCGGCACCCGCGGCGTGGCCACCGAGCCCATGTTCTCCGTCGCGCGCGACGGCTGGAACGCCGCCACCTGGCACCTCTACTCGCATGCGGGCACGCACATGGACGCGCAGATTCACTTCGATGCCGGCCCCGAGACCATCGACACCAAGCCGCTCGCCCGCTGCCTCGGCCCCGCCTGGGTCGTCGATCTCACGCCCGTGGCGCCGCGCACTCTGCTCACGGTGGCCCACCTCGGCGCGGTGGCCGACCAATTCGCCGCGGGCGATAGCCTCCTCGTCCGCACCGACTGGTACCAGCACGCCGGCGATCCCGCACTCTACCGCGACGGCCTGCCGCGCATCGGCGAAGAGCTCGCTGCGTGGTGTGTGGCGCACCGCGTGAAAATGCTCGGCGTCGAGCCGCCCTCCATCGCCGACGTCAACAACCTGCCCGAGGTCACGCGCATTCACCAGACTCTGCTCAGCGGCGGCGTTACCATCGTCGAGGGCTTGGCCTACCTCGACCAACTCACCGCTCCGCGGGTGTTCTTCGCCGCGGTGCCCCTGCGGCTGGCTGGCGGCGATGGCTGCCCTGTCCGCGCTTTTGCGATTGAGGGTCTGCCCGGCGAGATGGCGGACTTCCCAGCTGGGATCCCGGATCTCAAACCTGAAAGCTAAATGCCCCGCCGCGCCCTCGTCGTTGTTGCCACGTTTCTGCTGGCGTTCTTGCTTTACGTCGACCGCGTCTGCATCTCGACCGCCAAGGCGCCGATGGCAGCCGAACTCGGCCTCACCGACGGGCAGTTTGGCTGGGTCTTGTCGGCGTTCGCGTTTGGCTACGCCCTGCTGCAGACTCCCGCGGGAATCGCGGCCGATCGACTCGGCGCCCGCCGCGTGCTCGCCGCCATCGTCACGCTCTGGTCGGCGTTTACCGGGCTCACTGCCCTGGCCTGGAATTTCGCCTCGCTCGTGGTGATCCGGTTTGCCTTTGGCGCGGGCGAAGCCGGCGCCTTCCCGGGCATGGCGCGCGCCGTGTTCTCCTGGATCCCGCTGCGCGAGCGGGGACTGGTCAAGGGCATCAATTTCTCCGCTTCGCGCCTGGGCGCGGCGCTCACCATGCCGCTCCTGCCGTTGCTGATCGAGGCGCTCGGCTGGAAGCTCGCCTTCGCCGTTCTCATGCTGATCGGTTTCGGCTGGGCGGCGGCCTGGTGGACCTGGTTTCGCGACGATCCCGCGGCCCATCCCGCGATCTCGCGCGACGAACTCGCCACCATTGCGGCCGGTCGCCCGCCGACCTCCGCCGGTGCCGACCCCGCCGAACTGCCGGTCGGCCGCATGCTGCGCAGCAGTGCGCTCTGGTTGATGATGGGCCAGTATTTCGCCAGCAACTTCACGTTCTTTTTCTGTCTCAGTTGGCTGTTTCCCTATGTGCAGAGGACCTATGGGCTCACCTTCACCCAGGCCGGCGTCTACGCCATGGTGCCGCTTCTCGCGGGAGCTGCCGGCAACATTCTGGCGGGCTGGCTGGTCGATGCCCTCTTCCGGGCCAACCGCCCGGGTTTGTCGCGGCGCCTGCCCGCCGTGCTGGGTTTCGGACTCGCCGCGCTTGGCCTGGTCATGGGCGTCGGTCAAACCGAGGTCGTGGCCGCCGTCTGCTGGCTGTCTCTCGCCATCTTTGGCGCCGACATGACGCTCAGCCCGTCGTGGTCCTACTGCATCGATCTCGGTGGCCCCCACGCCGGTCAGGTTTCCGGCACGATGAACATGGCAGGGAATCTCGGTTCTGCGCTGGTCGCCCTTGCCTTCCCCTACCTTCGCCAGTGGACCGGAGCCGACACCCCGTTCTTTTACACCGCCGCCGCGCTCAACGGCCTCGCCATTCTGCTCTGGCTTGGCGCCCACCCCCAACGAAAACTCCTTCCCTCCCGATGAAAACACTCCGTGGCGTCTGTCTCGGCGCCGGCTACTTCAGCCATTTCCAATACGAGGCCTGGCGGCGCTTGCCGGAGGTCGAGATCGTCGCCTTGGCTAATCGAAACGTCGAGAAGGCCCGCGCCACCGCCGCCCGCCACCAGATCCCGCGGGCGTACGGGTGGGATCAGCTCGCCGCGCTGTTCGACACGGAACGGCCCGACTTCGTCGATATCATCACTCCGCCCGAAACCCACCTCGAGGCCGTGCAACTCGCCGCCGCCCGCGGCATCGCCATCATCTGCCAGAAGCCCCTCGCGCCCACGTGGGACGAGTGCGTCGCGGTGGTGGCAACGGCCCGTCGCGCCGGCGTGCGCTTCATGGTCCACGAGAACTTCCGCTGGCAGCCCTGGTACCGCGAGATGCGCCGTCTCCTCGACGCCGGCGCTCTGGGCGAACTCTTCTCCCTCAGTGTGCACCTGCGCCTGGGGGACGGCTGGCCGGCCGACGCCTACCTCGCGCGTCAACCCTTCTTCCGCCACTACCCGCGGCTCTTCGTCTACGAGACCGGTGTGCATTTCCTCGATACGTTCCGCTACCTCGGCGGCGAAATCACCTCGGTGTACGCGCGCCTGCAAAAGCGCAATTCCGCCATCCAGGGCGAGGACGCCGGCCAGATCGTCTGCGGTTTCGGCAGCGGCGCGACCGCCGTGCTCGACGCCTCGCGCTACAACGAGGCCGACACCGCCGACGCCCGCTACACCTTCGGCCGCGTACGGCTCGACGGCAGCAAGGGACACCTCGAACTCGACTTGGAGGGCAATCTCGCGCTCAAGCTCCTCGGCCAGCCGCCCCGCCGTCTCGATTACCCGCACACCCGCGAGGGTTTCGCCGGCGACTGCGTCTATGCGATCCAGCGACACTTCGTGGAGTGCCTGCGCAACGGCCGCGAGTTCGAGTCGACCGGCGACGATTACCTCAAATCATCCGCCCTGGTCGAGGCGTGCTACCGCTCGGCCCAGCTCGGGCAAGTCGTCCAGCTTCCCCAGCCCGCTTGAAATCGAACCTCGGATTTCACCCTCCGGCGATTCCGCCGATCCGCCACGCTTCCGGCGCCATCATGCATCAGACCCAGTTGTCCGATCGACTTCCGAATGGGGCTGCCAAGTTCGGTCCAGTCGTCGACACCCTGCCTGCGACGCGACTCGGGCGCCGCGTCGCCGAACTCGGGGCTTCGCGCGATGCACGCCGCGCCGCCAGCTTGACGGACAATCCTTCGCTCCACCAGGGCACCCAAGGCAGGCGCGCGCTCTGCCTCTACAGGTACCCGCCACCGGGAGGGCACGTGAAGATCACCCACCCATGAGCGCTCGCCTCGCCAGGTCCGCGACGTTTGCGGCGCTCGGCGGCGTCTGGCCGGACGATCCGCTGCCCGCCAACCGGATCGCCGCGGCGCAGCGTACGCTCGTTGTCCTCGACGACGATCCGACCGGGACGCAAACCGTGTCTGACATCGCCGTCGTCACCACTTGGGACGAGCCGACGCTGCGCGCCGAGCTCGCCCGCGCCGCGGCCTGCTTCTACATTCTCACCAACTCCCGCAGCCTCACGGCCGATGCCTCGCGCGCTCTGCATCACGAACTCGCCGCCAACCTGCGGGCGGCTGCCGCCGCCACCGGTCGCCCGGTGGCCGTGGCCAGCCGCAGCGACTCGACCCTCCGTGGACACTTCCCCCTCGAGACCGACGTGCTCGCCGCCGCCCTGGGCCCGTACGATGCGACGCTCCTGACGCCGTATTTCGAGGCCGGCGGCCGCTACACTCTGCACGGCACCCACTATGTGGCGGAGGACGATGCGCTGGTGCCCGCCGCGGAGACTCCGTTTGCCCGGGACGCTGTCTTTGGGTATCGCAACTCCCACCTCCCCTCTTGGGTGGAGGAGAAGACCATAGGACGCGTCCGCGCCAGCGCGGTGGAGATCATTCCGCTGGACCTCATCCGTCGGGGCGGGCCCGCGGCAGTCGCCGCGCGCTTGCGGGAACTTCGCGACGATCGCGTCTGCGCCGTCGATGCCTGCGCGCCGCGCGACATCGAGGTCGTCGCCGCGGCCACGCTGATGGCGGAGGACGCCGGCGCGCGGTTCCTCTACCGCACGGCCGCTTCCTTTGTCGCCGCCCGCATCGGGCAGGCGCCGCAGGATCTGCTCGCAACCCACGACTTCCTGGCGCAGCGGGCCTCTGGCGGCTTGATTCTGGTCGGCTCTCATGTGCCGAAAACAAGCGCGCAACTCGAACGCTTGCTCGCGGAGAAAGACCTGGCGGCGATCGAAATCGATGTCGGCACCCTGCTCGACCCCGCGCAGCGCGCCTCCGCGCTGGCGGTGGCGCAAGCTCGCGTCAACGCCTCCCTCGCCGCCGGCCGCGACACGGTGCTCTTCACCAGCCGCACCCTCGTCACCGGCCGCGACGATCAGGCCAACCTCGCGATCGGCCGCAGCGTCTCCGCTGGCCTGATCGCCCTCGTGCAGGGTCTCACGGTGGCCCCGCGGTACCTCGTGGCCAAAGGCGGCATCACCTCGAGCGATGTCGCGACTCACGGGCTCGGCGTGCGCCGCGCCCGCGTGCTGGGTCAGGCGCTGCCCGGCGTTCCGGTTTGGGGACTCGGTCCGGAGGCCCGGTTTCCCGGGCTCGGCTATGTGATCTTCCCTGGCAATGTCGGCGGCGAATCCGCCCTGGCCGACCTGGTGCGGCGCCTGCGCCAAACCTGAGATCCGTTGCCGCGTGCCGTTGGATCAGAAGATCATTCAAAACGTCGCAAGAACCTGGGCACCGTGGAGGCGGGCAGGTTGTCGCGCCCCGAGGCGGCAAGGCTGCATGACGTCGGGTGGAGTCACGGCCGGGAAGGGGAGAACGCCCGGACGAGGAAGTCCTCGCGCCGCTGGCCGCAGAGTTGCCGCGGTTGACGCGCGTTGCCTCACCACTCCGTTACCACCTTGAAGGTTTTGACGTAGCCGGGATCGATCCTGATGCCGAGACCCGCTCCGGTCGGAACTGGAATGATCCCGTCGTCACTCGTGATCGGCGAGGTCTTGCTTTCGATGGGGATGCTGTTGCCGTTCGCGTCGCGGGTCGAAAACAGGTCGAATTCCTGCCACGGGCACGCGTTGGGAACCGCGGAGACGAAGTGCAGCATATACAGATACCCCAGACCATACTGCGTGATGTGCGGCGAAATGGTCTTCCCCACGGCCGCCGCCATGCGCGCCACTTTCATCGAGCGAATCATCCCGCCGAAATAGAGCTGGTCCGGCTGCACGATGTCGCAGGCGTCATTGGCCAGCAACCAGCGAAACGTGCTGAGGTGACTTTCCGATTCGCCACTGGCGATGTTGATCTTGAGCGCCGCGTTCACCTGTTTCAGCTCGTCGTACCATCCAAACGGAACCATTTCCTCCCACCAATAGTAGTTGTACTCTTCCAGCAGCCTGCCGATGCGAATGGCTCCGTCCCGCGAGTAGTTGCCGTTTCCGTCGCACATCAGGGTCATCTTGTCGCCGAACATCTCGCGGGCCATCCGGATCAGCTTCTCCGTTCTCCCGGGCATGGTGTCGCCATCGAGCTTTCCTCCACCCCCGGCGCGCATCTTGACCGCCCTGGCTTTGCTCTCCAGCAGATCTTGTTTCACCAGTACCAACGCCTCTTCGGGCGGCAAGCGGCGCAGTTCTCCCACCCGCGAACCTTGGTAAACGCCAATCCGCGGATGATGGATCTTCTCTCCGAGCAGCAGTCCGATGGGCTGGCCAGCGATGTTTCCCAGCAGGTCGAGAATCGCCGCCTCGAGCGTGGCGAGCTGAACGTTGAAAGGCACGCCGCCCCCCTTCCCTTCGGTGTCGGGAATCAGTGCATCCAGATCGCGGGCGTCTTTGCCCCGAAATCGTTCGATCAAGCCGCGGAACACCGGCCAATTGCGACTGTTCTGACTGCCGTGGCCCGCCGACATTCCTTCCGCTCCCTCTGGCGAGCGTACTCGGCACAGGAAGGCATTGCGATGCCGCAGCAGTTCGACCGACTCGAGGATGACCGGTGTGGGGAACAGTTCCCTCCGCAGAACCGGAGCCTTCAGGGCCGCGTCGAGCAAGGCGTAGCGCGACGCGACATCCCCGGAGGATCCGGCGGCCGCCTCCAATCGGCCGGTTGATTGCGGCAACGCCGCTACCACGCTACCACCTGCCAACGAGGAGAGAAATGAACGTCGGTCGGTCTTCATGAAATGAGTCTTTGCTGCCACCTCGTCTCATGCGCCCGAAAATCGCCGGCGGCAACCACCAAGCGGTGACATCGGCAGATTCGACCAGGATTTCCGGGTTTGCGACCGTCTTGAACCGGCGGAGGGCTAACCTGCATTCATCACACTTCAGAGGTGTGATGAATGCACCCTCGCCCCGGCTCGGTCGGGGCTGCGGGCCGACTTCGTCGGGGTTAGCCCCGATGCATCGGGGCAGGCTCGCGACGAAGTCGCCTTTTCGCCCTCGGGGAGGGCGAAAAGCGGATGCGCCTGATTTGAGAACTTGTGACGCATCCGGGCTAAGCCGGCCAGTGCCTGGCGCGGGCTCAACGGCGAGTCGGCGGCAGGGCGGCCTTCCAACCGGCGTGGAGCAGCGCGGCCATTTCGGTCCGGGTGGAGGCCCGCGCCGGATCGTCGACCAGGTTCACCGTTTCCCACGGGTCCTTTTCCAGATCGTAGAGCGCCGCCGGCACGGGGCCCTTCCTGAATTCCATGTAACGGTAGCGCCGGTTGCGCACGCCCTGCTCGTCGGGAGACTGGACCATGAACACTGCGCTCTTCCACGGCCGGTCGGGATTCGCCAGCAGCGGGGCGAAACTCGTGCCCTCGAGATTTGGCGCCACGTCGATGCCCACGAGGTCGCCCAGGGTGGGGATGAAGTCAACGAACTCCACGAACTCGCGGCACACGCGGCCGTTGGCGGGCGCGCCGGGCACGCGCACCCAGAGCGGGGCGCGTTGGGTGGACTCGAGCATCGAGTACTTCGACCACAAGCCATGGTCGCCGAGGTGGAAACCGTGGTCGCCGAGGATGAAGACGATGGTCTGGTTGGCCAGACCCTGCCGGTCGAGCGCCCCGAGAATGCGGCCGATGTTGTCGTCGACGAAACTCACGCAGGCGTAGTAGGCGGCGATCGCCTCGCGCGTCTGCTGCTCCGTGGGCTGCCGCTGCGTGAAGATGTCCGGATTGCCGCCCGTCGAGCGTCGAGCGTACGGGAAGTTCTGCAGGCTTGCGGGCGGGGCGGGCGGCAGCGGGATCTTCGCGGGGTCATACCTCGCGAGGTACTTTTTCGGGGCGATCAGCGGGGTGTGCGGACGCGACTGATGCACCGACAGGAAGAACTGTTGCTTCGACTGGGCGAACTTCTCGAGCAGGGCGATCGCCGTCTGCGCGTTCTGGTAGTCGCCCTCCTCCTCGGGCTGCCGGCCGGAGTCGCCGTAGCGATCCGACTGCTGGCGGCGCCGCTCCTTGGCTTCCTTGCTGTTCCGATCGAGCGGGGGCGCGTTCTTTTCTCCCGCTTTCGCCGCCGCCCGTTTCCCGGCGACCGGCGGCTCACCCTTCCAGCCCGGCGGCGGCGAGTAGTGCTCGATGCGGTCGAAGGACATCAACTGCTTCTCGGCGAATTCGGTGATGTGGAAGAACTTCCCGATCACCGCAGTGTGAAATCCCCTTTGCTTGAGCAGTTCGGGCAGGGTGCGCGTGCCGGCCGGCAGACGCTCGCTCATCACCTGGGGGTTGCTCCATACGCCCGAGGTGAGCGGCCGCAGCCCGCTGAGGAAGGACGTGCGCGACGGGTTGCAGGCGATGCCCTGCACGTAGGCCCGGTCGAACCGCACCGCGGTTTGCGCGAAGCGGTCCATGTGCGGCGTCTGGCAGATGGTGTTGCCGTAGCAGCCGAACACGCTGGGGTTGGTGTCCTCCGTGATGATGAACAGCACGTTCATCTTTGAAGTGTCGGGCAGGCCGGCGCGGGCGGCGGCGGCGGCTTCGACACCCGCGAGCAGGGAAGCGGCGAGGAGGAGAGACAGGTGGCCGGTGGTTTTCACGGCCTGCTGCCTAGCCCGAATTCTTCCGATTGAAGAGATTTTTTTGTCAGAGCAGCGTGCATTCTCTGGGGGATTTCTCCCACGAATGCGCCGGAGGCGCACAAGTCACACCAATGAGCACGAATCCCAAACTAGCTTGCCTTCATCGCAACGCGGCAACCGCAACGCGCCGCCGGCGCGCAAGCCGAAGGTGGGCCGGCAGGTCCCTCTGCCGGCCGGCGCATACAGGGACCCGGCCTCCGCGCAAGGCTACGGCGGGCAGCGCGTGCGCGCCCACCTGCTCGCCCACCGGGAACGCGCCGACTATGGCGCCCGAGTCGTGCCCAACCTCGCCGCCGCGCTCCCCGCCGACGTACGCCTGCTCTACCGCTGCCTCCGCTTCTACCGCGAATACCCAATTGTGGCCGCGTGGCCACAATTGGCTTGGGGGCACTACCGCGTACTGATCGACGTCGCGGACAAGGCGCAGCGTGCGGCGCTCGAGCAGGAGGCGTGTGCCCGGCACTGGACCACCGACGAGTTAGAGGAGCGGGTGCGCGCGCTCAACGCAGTCGACGTGACACCGCCGTCCGCCGCCGCCGCCACGGGAGCGGCCCGGCGCGCCCTGCAGCCGCGCCGCGGCACGCCGGGCGTATGTCGCGTCATCGCAGTGGCGGGTGTGCCCGTGCTCGATCTTGGCTTCGCCTGCTTCCGCGACGTGCCGGCCCGCTCCCCGCTGGCGGCGGGTGCGGCGCGCACTTGCGGTGGGCGCGGGAACCGTGGAGAAGAAGGAACCACCCCGCATGATCTCGATCCGCATCCGGCAACTGACGAAACGATTCGGCGCGGTGGCGGCCTTGCAGGGGGTCGAGCTCGAGATCGGGGCGGGCGAGTTGTTTTTTCTCCTGGGGCCGAGCGGCTGCGGGAAGACGACGCTGTTGCGGTGCCTGGCGGGCTTCGAGGTGCCCGAGGAGGGACAGGTGTTTTTCGGAGAGGAGGACGTGACCCGGCTCGAGCCGCACAAGCGCAGCACCGGGATGGTTTTTCAAAGTTACGCGTTGTGGCCGCACCTGAGCGTGGCGGAAAATGTCGCTTTCGGGCTGGAGGAGCGGAGAGTGCCGCGCGAGGAGCGGCGGAGGCGGGTGCACGAGGCGCTCGAAGCGGTGCGGATGGCGGAGCACGGGAGCCGACGGCCGAACGAGCTCTCGGGCGGGCAACAGCAGCGTGTGGCGCTGGCGCGCGCGCTGGTCGTGCGGCCCCGCTGCCTGCTGCTCGACGAGCCGCTGTCGAACCTCGATGCGAAGCTGCGGCTGGAACTGCGCGGCGAAATCCGCCGCGTGTGCAAGGAGGGCCGGTTGACGTCGGTCTACGTCACCCACGATCAGAAGGAGGCCCTCGCGGTGGCGGACCGAATGGCGATTCTCGAGGGGGGCAGGGTGCTCCAGGTGGGCACGCCGCGCGAGGTGTACCGGCGGCCGGTCGAAATGGCGGTGGCGGCGTTTGTGGGGGAGGCCGACTTCATTCCGGGCCGGGTGGCCGGCTGCGAGGAGAACCGGGTGCAGGTTGAGACGGCGCTTGGACGGATGGAGGGTTTTTGGGGCGACGGGCGGGCGACGGCGGCGGTGGGGGCGGCGGTGACCGTATGTGTGCGGCCGGAGTGCTGGGTGCTGCACCGCGAGGCGCCGGCGCGCAACGCGGTGCGGGGGCGCATCGGGGAGGCGATCTACCTCGGCGATCTCGCCCAGTACGAACTGATCGCCGGGGAGCTGCGGTTGAAGATCGTGGAACTGAATCCGCGTTTTCTCGAAGACGCGGCGCGGGGCGACGTCTATGCGAGCGTCGATCCGGCGGATGTGGTGGTGTTGAACCGATGACGCGGGCGCTCCTCCTCCTGGCGTTGGTCGCGCTGGTCGCGTTGCCGTTTGCGTTGAGGAAGACGCAGGTCGTCGGGGCGGCCGCCGACGACACGGTCGTGATCATCACGCCGCATAACGAGGCGATCCGCTACGAGTACGGCCGGGGATTTGCCGCGTGGTACCGGGCAAAGACCGGGCGGACGGTGGCGGTCGACTGGCGCGTGGTCGGCGGCACCAGCGAGATCGCGCGCTACCTCGAGGGGGAATACGTGACCGCGTTCGAGCGGCACTGGGTGGGGCGGCTGGGCCGGGGATGGAGCGAAGAGATCCAGGCCGGGTTCCAGGCCAGCCGGCAGCCACCGGACGCGTCGGGGCCGGGGCGGGAGGCGTGGGCGGCGTTTCGCGCGTCGGAGGTCGGTTGCGGCGTCGATGTTTTTTTCGGCGGCGGCACTTACGATTTCGAGCGGCAGGCGCGGGCGGGCCGGCTGGTCGACGCGGGCCTCGCCCGATTGCACCCGGAGTGGCTGCGCGACGACGTGATTCCCCAAAAACACGGGGGCGAGACGTACTGGCATCCGGAGGGCCTGTGGATTGGCACGGTCCTGAGTTCGTACGGGATCATCTTCAATCGCGAATCGCTGGCGCGGCTGGGCCTCGCCCGGGAGCCCGCGCGCTGGGAGGACCTGGCCGATCCGCGCCTGGCGGGCGAGGTCGCGCTCGCGGATCCGACCAAGAGCGGCTCGGTGGCAAAGGCGTTCGAGAACATCATCCAGCAGCAGATGCAGCGGCGGCTGGTCGCGTGGCGCGCGCGAGGCGAAGGAGCGGGCAGCGCCGCGGAAAGCGAGGCGCGCGCCGTGCGCGAAGGGTGGACGGCGGGCCTGCAGTTGCTGCAGCGGATCGGGGCGAACGCGCGGTATTTTTCCGATGCGTCGCAGAAGGTGCCGATCGACGTCGCGGCGGGGGATTGCGCGGCGGGCTTGTGCATCGACTTCTATGGGCGGCAGCAGGAGGAAGCCGTGCGACGCCGGCAGGGGTCGGGGCGGGTCGGCTTTGTGGCGCCGGCGGGCGGCTCGGTGGCGTCGGTCGATCCCGTCGCCCTGCTGCGCGGGGCGAGAAACCGCGCGGCCGCCGTGGCGTTCATCGAGTACAGCCTGTCGATCGAGGGGCAGTGCCTGTGGAACTTCCGGCCGGGGGCCCCGGGCGGGCCCGAGCGCTACGCGTTGCGCCGCCTGCCGGTGCGCCGCGATTGCTACGGGCGCGCCGAGTGGAGGCAGTTCCTCACGGACCCGGCCGATGCGCCGTATGAGCCGGCGGAGCCGCTGATCTATCGGGAGGAATGGACGGGCGGGGTGTTTCGCGAAATGGCCTTCGTGATTCGACTGATGTGCCAGACCACGCACGCCGAGTTGCGGCGCGCGTGGCGGGCGATCCACGAGGCACCCGAGACGCGGCGCGGACCGGCGCTGGCGGCGCTGCAGGATGTGTCGGCGGTCGACTACGATCGGGTGCTGGGGTTGATCCGCCCGCGGCTGGCGGCGCGCGACCGGGTGGAGGAGGTCAGGCTGGCGCGCGAGCTGGCCGAGATTTTTCGGGGCAACTACCGGCGTGCGGAGGCGATCGCGCGCGGGCAGGCGGAGGGCGGATGACGGACGACGCCCGCCTTCGCTGGAAGCTACGGCGCGGCGGCTTCGCCGGAGGTTCAGAGGATCGGCGGGGCGCGGCGCGCCGGCATGGGCGCTGAGCTACAGGGCGGCGAAGGCGGCGGCGAATGCAGCCTGGTCGTTGGCGCGGAAGAACGAGGTGCCGGCGACAAACGTGTCGGCACCGGCGGCGCGGCACTCCGGGGCGGTGCCGAGGTCGATGCCGCCGTCGACTTCGAGGCGGAAGGTGAGTCCGCGCGCGCGGCGTTGGGCGTCGATCTCGCGCAGCTTCGGCAGCATGTCGCGGCGGAAGGCCTGACCGCCAAAGCCGGGCTGCACCGTCATCACGAGCACGAGGTCGACCTGATCGAGGAGATGCGAAACAGCGGCGGCGGGGGTGTCGGGATTGAGCACGATGCCGTTCTGGCAGCCGAGCGCGCGGATCCGGGCGAGGGCGGCGGGGTGATCGTAGGCGGGTTCGATGTGAATGCTGATCAGATTGGCCCCGGCGCGGGCAAACGCCTCGAGGTAGCGCCAGGGTTCGGCGAGCATCAGGTGCGTGTCGAAGAAGAGCGGCGAACCTGCGCGGCGCAGGGCGGCCAGGGTTTCGGGGCCGAAGGTGAGGTTGGGAACGAAGTGGCCATCCATCAAGTCGAGGTGGAGCCACGAGAGGCCGAGGCGGGAAACGAGCGCGGCGCTCGCGGCCAGGTTGGCGTGGTCGCCGGCGAGGAGCGAAGGGGCGAGGAGAGCGGCGTGCATGCGCGCCCACAGGGAGAAGCCAGCCGGCGGATCGGGGCAAGCTCGCAGTGCGGGCAGCCCGTTGAACTGAGAAACCACCGTTTTCGGTCCTTCCTCCCAGCGAGGGCGAGCGCGGGGGCCTTCCCGACGGGCTGCGGAACGAAAATGCCGGAGGCATTTTCGCGGAAAAGCGGAACTTGGTGGGCAAGATGCTGTGACGGAAGTCTGGCTGCGCGCTTCGTTGCGATCGACGGGAATACCCGCCAGCTACTGCCGGCCGACTTGTGGGATTGGGCCCCGGCAGATCATCCGGCTCATTTGTGATCGATGCGGTTGAGCTGCCAGCTGCAACGCCCCTTGCCACGGCGGGAGGAATTCTGCCAACGTGGGCGGATGCGTGCCGTCCAACTCACCGGGGTCAATCAACTTTCAGTCGGTGAAGTCGCCGATCCGCATCCGCCAGCGGGCGAAGTGGTGGTGGCGCTGCGGGCGGCGGCGCTCAATCACCGGGATGTCTGGATCAAGAGCGGGCAGTACGCCGGGTTGAAGTGGCCGTGCATCCCCGGCTCGGACGGAGCGGGCGTGGTCGCGGAGGTTGGCGAGGGGGTTGAGCGCGCGTGGCTGGGGCGCGAGGTGATCATCAATGCCGCGTTTGACTGGGGCGAGGGGGAACGCGCGCAGGGCGCACGCTTCACGATCCTCGGTTTGCCGCGCGACGGAACGCTGGCGGAACGGATCGCCGTGCCGGTGGGCCAGGTCGCGGCGCGCCCGGAACATCTCTCGTGGGAGGAGGCCGGGGCGCTGCCACTGGCGGGGTTGACGGCGTATCGCGCGCTGTTCTCCCGGGCGAACTTGCAGGCGGGTGAGCGGGTGCTGGTGACCGGGATCGGCAGCGGCGTGGCCGTGTTTGCGCTGCAGTTTGCCGTGGCGGCGGGGGCGGAGGTGTGGGTGACGTCGAGTTCCGCGGCGAAGATCGCCCGCGCGGTGGCGCTTGGGGCCAAAGGTGGGTTCGACTACCGGGACGAAAACTGGACGACGGAGGCGGCAAGAACGGCGGGGGCGTTTGACGTGGCGATCGACAGCGCGGGCGGCGAGGGATTGGCGCGAATCCTCGATGTCGTCGCCCCTGGCGGGCGGATCGCGTTTTTCGGGGCAACGCGCGGCGACACGACGCTGCCGGTGCGCAAGGTGTTCTGGCGCCAGATTTCGCTTCTCGGGTCGACGATGGGTTCCCCGCGCGACTGGGAGGCGATGAACCGCTTCGTCGCCCGGCACCGGCTGCGGCCGGTCATCAGCGAGGGGTATCCTCTGGCGGCCGCGGCGGAGGCGTTTGCGCTGATGGAACGCGGAGCGCAGTTCGGCAAGATCGTCGTGACGCCATGAGCGGGAGCGCACGGCACTTCGCCTGCATCATGGCGGGCGGCAGCGGCGAACGCTTTTGGCCGATGAGCCGGGCGCGGACGCCGAAGCATCTTTTGAAACTGTGGTCGGACCGCACGCTGGTCGAGGAGACGGTGCGCCGGGTGAGCCGGGCGGTGGCACCGGGCAATATCTACGTGCTGACGAATGCGGTGCAGTTGCCCGCGACGCAGGCGGCGCTGGCGGGGCTGGTGCCGGCGGAGCAGATCGTGGCGGAACCGGCCAAGCGCGACACCGCGCCGGCGGCGGCGCTCGCCACGGCGTTGGTGCGGGCGCGCGGCGGCGACGAGGCGGCGCTCGCCCTTTTGCCGGCGGATGCGTACATCGCGGACGAAGCCGGGTTCGGCGCGCAGCTCGCGTTGGCCCTGCCGCGCGCAGCGGCCGGCCACGCGATCCTGACCATCGCGATCAAGCCCGGCCTCGCGGCGACCGGGTTCGGTTATCTGGAGATGGGCGAGGAACTCCTGCGCGGAGAGGGTGGGGTGGTGCGCCGGGTGCGGCGGTTCGTCGAGAAACCCAATGCCGCCACCGCGCAGCGCTACGTCGAGAGCGGGAATTTCGCGTGGAATGCCGGGATGTTTTTCTGGAGCGTGCGGACGTTTCTCGCCGAGGCGGAGGCAAACGCACCCGAACTGGCGGCGTTTGTGCGCGGATTCCCCGCGGGGGATTTTTCCGGGTATCTTGCGGCGCGCTTCGCGGCCCTGCCGAAGATCTCGGTCGACTACGCGATCATGGAAAAGGCGCGCGCGGTGGAGACGCTGCTGGCGAAGTTCGACTGGGATGACGTCGGGCTGTGGACGGCGCTGCCCAAGCACCTCCCGGCGGATGCCGGCGGCAACGCCACACGAGGGACGGTGTACGCGGCGAATGCCACGGGCAACATTGCGGTGAGCAACGGCCGGGCGATCGCGCTGTGCGGCGTGAAGGATCTGGTCGTGGTCGAGACGGCCGATGCCGTGCTCGTCTGCCACCGCGACGCCGTGCAGGAAATCAAGAAGATCGTCCAGCAACTGCCGCCGGAGCTGCAGTGAGCGATGCCAGCGGCGCCCGAGGAAGAATGTCAGCGGGAAGGTCCGAGAAGTGCAATGCACCGCACTACTCGAGTATCGCGTCCATCCTTACGCCGAGCTTCCCGGCCCAGGGTCGCAGGGCGGGCAGAATGCTCGGATGCAATTCGATGCCCTGAGCGAGTTGTTCGGCGCGCCGGCGCAGGGCGGCTTCGCCCGGAAGGCGGACACGGTCCACTCCTTTCCGAGGCGGTGAAGCGCGGCACTCGGCGGCGAGATGGGCCATTTGCCGGCGAAAGCCCTCCGCTCCGCCAAAGGCAGCCGGGTGCATCACCTGCAAGAACACCGAGGCTCCCCAGCCTTCCTTTGGATCGGCCCGGCCGTGGCCCGCCAAACCACCAGTCAGCGCCTCGACCAACAGGGCGAGAGCAAAGCCCTTGTGGCCGGAATCAAGACCGCCCAGTGGCATGAGCGTGCCGGGAGGGTCGGCCGACATGACGGCGGGATCATCGCTGGGTTCGCCCTCCGCATCGAAGACCCAGTTTCCGGGATAGCGCTTGCCTTCGGCCTGCAGACGACTCGTCAGCGAATTCGTGGTGATCGACATCGAGATATCCAGAATCACAGGCTCTCCGTCGGTCGGCCAGGCTGCGGCAATTGGATTCGGAGTGAACACTCCGCCGCGTCCACCGAACGGCGCGACGCTCCGGTAAGTCGGGTCGGAGCAGGTCAGCAGCACCATCATGCCCTGCTCGGTCACGCCTTGCAGGTAGGCGGCCAGACAGGCGATGTGATGGCTGCGCCGAAGAGCAGGTTTTCTGCCAGGGCAATCAACGTTGGGGCGGAGAAACGAGCAGGCATCGAATCCATTGTGGCTACCCTTTCGAGTAACCCAAGTGTTTACCGCGGAGTGTCACTTGCCTGCTTGGATCCGGCGGTCAATTCGTGGGGCGTGCTCGCCGGGCGGCGCACCCGTCCGCCGGTGGCGCCGACGATTGCGGGGCCGGCGCGTCCGGACCGGAAGCAAACTCCGCCTGGGCGCGGGTGCGCGCCGGGCTCAGATCGAGACTGAGCTTCAAGGCCGCAATCAGCAGGGCGACCTCGCCTGCGAAGAGGGTCGTGTAGGCCGCCAGCGCGCTTCCCGTGGCCAGCCGCATGGTGTCGACGACCGCTCCGCCCAGCAGGCTGCCGACGGCGTGCCCGACCATGTTGGCCATGCCCCAGACGCCCATCAGCAGACCGGCGCGTTCCGGCGTGGTGAATTGCACCACGCTCGCCAGCATGCCCGCCCCCGTCAGCCCGGCGCAGAAGCCGAGGCCGAGCACCAGCCAGCGAAAACTTCCCGGAGTTCCGAGCAGTCCCACGGCACCGACGCCGGTGAAGACAGCAATGCTCAGGGCGAGCCCGATTCGCATCAGGCGCAGGGCGCCGAGCTGTCGCAGCAGGACCAGCCCGGACAGGAGCATCGCGGCGAGGACGCCGAGGCCCCAGAACATGGTGAGGCGCGTGGTCTGACCGACGCTGAGACCGAGCACGAGGGCCCCGTAAGGTTCGAGGAGCACGTCCTGCGCGAGCGTGCCGGTGAAGGTGCCGATCACGACCACGAAGAGCCGGCGCACCTGGGGATCGGCCAGGACGTATTCGCGCAACACCTGCGCAAAGGGCTTCGAGCGCGCCTGGCCAGCCCGCGCGACCGCGAGCGCGGCCGGCTCCTGTCCGGGCGCGGCGAGAAGCGTCAGCGCCCAGACCGCTCCAGCCACGCCGATCGCCACCGGCAGCAAGCGCGCTGGATCGTAATGCTCCATCGCGCGTCCGATGAACCCGGCGCCGACGACGGCACCGAGCAGCGTGGCCACCTCGTAAAACGTCATGGCGCGTCCCCGCTGGCGGTCGGTGAAACGCTCCGCCACCAGCGCCTGGTAGCTGTTGTGCGCCAGGTTCCGGCCGAGGCCATAGAGCAGGAAAGCCCCGGCACCGGCCGCCGCGAAGACGGCCAGTTGGCCGGCGAGGTGGCGGGTCACTGCGGCAATGGCGCAAACGCCGGTGCCGATCAGGAGGGCGCCGAGGAGCAGGTACGGCTCGCGGCGCCGGCCCCGGATCGGACGGCTGTCGGAGCAGTGCCCGAACCATAGCCGCAGCGGCGAGAGCAGAAGCGGAATCGCAAACAAGAGCGCGACCAGCGTCGCCGGCACGTGCAGTTCGGCGATCATCACCCGGTTGAGGGTCCCGCCGATGAGCACGCCGCTCAGGCCGTAGGCCGCGGGGAAGGCCGCCAGGCGCACGTGATGCGTCAGTCGCCAGGGGGTAAGAGGTTCGCTCGCTGCCGTGGACTCGCGGTTCATCGGGCCAAGTCAAGCGATTGCTTCGCCGCGGCTCAATCTCCAGTCCATCCCGCGCGCGCACGCTTCGCCGGGAGAAAGCCGGTTGGGATATGTCTCGGCGGCCGGGAATTTCCCTGCTTGGATCGTCGCTCAGAACTACCCGCGCATGAAGAACTCCTGTCCCGTGTTATTGGCGTTGTTGGTTGCCTTGCTCGGCACGCCCGGTCGTTTGTCCGCCCAATTGGCGAATTGGACCAACCAGAGTCCGGCCGGCGTCCCGAGCATGCTTTGGAGCGCCGCGTACGGCGCCGGCACTTATGTCGCCGTGGGGCACGACGGCGCCATTGTCACGTCGGCCGACGCGATGGTGTGGACGAGACGAAACTCCGGCACCACCGACTGGATCGTGGCCGTCACGTACGCCAACGGCATGTTTGTGGCGGTCGGCGACAACGGCCGCATCCTCACCTCGCGGGATGGCGTCGCGTGGACGCAGTTGACGCCAGTGACGACGTCGCGGCTGAACGGGATTGTCCACGCCAACAACCTGTTCGTCGTGGTCGGGGAAAACGGAGCCATCGTGACTTCCGCGGACGGGGTGCGTTGGACGGCGCGCGACTCGGGCGGCATCACGGACTGGCTGCACGGCATCGTGTACAGCGGCGGCGCGTACGTCGCCGTGGGGCAGAATGCGCGGCTCGCCCGTTCGCCTGACGGCATCACGTGGTCGGTGTTCAGGCTGCAGGGGTTGTCGTTCAACTTTGAGAACATCGTCGTGGCGCAGGGGCTGATCGTCGCCGTCACGTCGGGCGGTCCGAGCGGTAACGGCGAGATCTGGACCGCGAGCGATTTCTTCGGCTCCTGGCTGCGCCGCAGGGTGAACCAGGCCGGTTTTCTCGAGGGGATTGCCTACGGGCCGGCGGGGTTTGTCGCCACCGGACAGGCCGGGAGCATCCTGACCTCGACCGATGGCATCAATTGGACGGACCAAACCTCGGGCACGTCGCGCAGTTTCACCGGCGCCTTCTATGCGGGCAACCGCTACCTCGCGCTTGGCGAGCAGGGGGCGATTTTTTTGGCGACGCTGCCGCCCAGCAATTTCGCCAACATTTCGACGCGGGGGATGGTCGGAGCGGGCGCCAATGCGCTGATCGCGGGCACGTACATCAATGGCGTGGTGCCGAAACGCGTGTTGGTTCGGGCGGTTGGTCCGACGCTTGCGAGCTTTGGGGTCCCCGGAACGCTGGCCCGCCCGGTGCTGACGATCTTGAATTCCAGCGGCGCGCAGCTTTTACGGAACAGCGGCTGGACCACCAGCACCAACCCGAGTCCGGCGGAGATCGCGGCGGCCAGCCAGTCGGCGGGCGCTTTTGCGCTGCTGAGCAACAGCGCCGATTCCGCCCTGATCGCCTCGCTCGCGCCCGGGGCGTACACGTTTCAGGTTTCGAGCGCGGACGACTCGACCGGCGTCGCGCTGGTGGAAGCGTACGAGCTGCCGTAGCTGGCAGGTGCCCCACGCGCCATTCAGACTGGGGCGCGGTGCGGGCACCGCGCCGCCATCGATCCGCTTGGCCGCTCAGTGCCGGGTTACCGATATTCCACGTGCAGCACGTAGGCTCCCGTCGCGCCGCCAAAACCGGTCACCCGGATGTAGTAGCGACCCGCCGCGACATTGGTCTGAACGATGCGGAAGTTCAGATCGGTGGAGTCGTCATTGAAGGCGAGCTCCACATCGCTGCTGTTGCGGAGGCTGCCCATCGTGTCGGTGCTGCCCGTCGTGTAGATGGTCAGCGTGCCGCCGCCGGTCGTCACATCGAAGCGGAAGTAGTCGATGTCGCCGGACGGGCTGAGGCTTTCGCTGGTCGTCGAATTCAAGTTGATCGCGGTCGCCGTGGCGGCGGTGCCGCCGGCATCGGTGGAGGAAGGTGTCGTCGAAGCCGTGAAGTCGACGCGCAAGACGTACGCCCCGGTCGAACTCGAACTGAAGTGCCGCACGGAGATGTAGTAAGTCCCCGCGGTCACCGCCCGCGTGATGCGGAAGTTCAGGTCGGTGAAGTCGTCGTTGCTGGCCAATTCCGTGCCGCTTGCATCGAGCAGCCGGCCGTAAGTGTCGGTGCTGCCCGTGGTGTAGATGGTCAGCGTGCCGCTGGCCGTCACCTCGATCCGGAAGTAGTCGATGTCGCCGGGGGTGTTGATGGCACCGTTGGTGGACGAATTCAGGCTGATCGCCGTGGCGGTGGCGGTCGTGTTCCCGTGGTCATCCGTGGTGGTGGTGCCGCCCGAGGAGCCCCCGGTCGAGACCGTGGCACGCAGGCTGACGCCGGAGTAGGCGGTGTACCCGTAGAGCATGATGTAGTAGGTGCCGCTCGAGGGGTTGTTGAACGTGATCGACTCGTTGGGAGTGACTGAGGCGCTCACTTGATCGTAGGCACTGGTCGTCGGGCGGCTGCCGCGGCGGACGAGCAGATCGACATCGCCCGACCCTCCGGTCGTTGTGACGAGCAGTTGGGAGGCTCCCGTCGGTACGTCGATGCGATAGTAGAGCGAGGATCCCTGTGCCCCGGAAATGCCGGTGACCGAGGTGCCGCTGGTCAGAGCAATATCAGTCGATGGATCCGTCGTTGGCGTGGTGGACCCTGACGTTGCGAATTCCACGCGCAACGCGTACGCTCCGGTGGACGACGAACTGAAGTGCCGCACCGAGATGAAGTAGGTGCCGGCGGTCACCGCCCGGCTGATCCGGAAGTTGAGGTCCAGGTAGTCGTCGTTGCTGGTGAGGACGGTGCCGTTCGCGTCGAGCAGGCTGCCATACGTGTCGGTACTGCCGGTGGTATAGACCGTGAGCGTGCCGCTCCCCAGCACTTGGATGCGGAAGAAGTCGATGTCGCCGGGGGTATTGATCGCGCCGTTGGTCGTCGAATTCAGGCTGACGGCGGTGGCGGTGGCCGTCGTGTTGCCGTGGTCGTCGGTGGTCGTCGTCGACCCCGCCGCCCAGTTGACAAACAGGGTGTAATTGCCGGTCGCGCCGCCGAAACCGGTCACCCGAATGTAGTAGGTCCCCGCCGCCACGTTGGTCTGGGTGATGCGGAAGTTCAGATCGGTGGAGTCGTCGTTGAAGGCGAGCTCCGCATCGCTGCTGTTGCGCAAGCTGCCCATCGTGTCGGTCGGACCCGTGGTATAAAGGGTGAGAGTTCCGCCCGACGACGGTACAACGAAGCGGTAGTAATCCACGTCACCCGACGGGCTGAGCGAAGCGGCGGTGGTCGAGTTCAGGTTCACATCAGTGGCGGTGGCGGCGGTAGGGCCGGCGTCGCCGGTAACCGTGGCGGGCGGTGTCCACTCGACGCGCAGCGAATAATTACCGGTGGCGATGCTGTAGCCGGTCACGCGAATGTAGTAGACCCCGGCCGAGACATTCGTGCTCGTGATGCGGAAATTCACATCGTTGGCGTCGTCGTTGCTGGCCAGTTCGACATCGTTGCTGTTGCGCAGGCTGCCCACGGTGTCGGTCGTGCCAGTCGTGAAGACGGCCAGGCTTCCCCCGGAGGTCGGGATTTCGAACCGGAAGTAATCCACGTCGCCGGAGGGGTTAATGGACTCGTTGGTCGTGGAATTCAGACTCACGACCGTCGCGGTGGCGGCTGAGCCACCCGCATCGGTGGCGGCGGGAGCGCCGGATTCCACGCGCAGGACGTAGGCGCCGGTGCCGCTCGAGCTGAAGTGCTGCACCTCGACGTAGTAGGTCCCCGCACTCACCGACCGCGAAATCCGGAAGTTGAGATCCGTGTAGTCGTCGTTGAAGGCCAGCTCGACGCCATTGGCGTCCAGCAGCCGGCCAACCGTGTCGCTGCTGCCGGTGGTGTAGACGGTCAGCGTGCCGGAGGCGGACATGGTCACGCGGAAATAGTCCAGATCGCCGCCGTAGTTGATGACGCCGTTGGTGGACGTATTGAGGTTGACCGCGGTGGCGGTGGCCCGGGTGTTGCCGTGGTCATCGGCCTGGGTGCCGGTGACGGCGGCGCGCAGGCTCACGCCGGAGTAGGCGGTATTTCCGTACAAGAGGATATAATACGTGCCGCTGGTCGGGTTGTTGATCGTCACCGTTTCGTTGGCGCTCGAGGTGACGCCGGACTGATCGAACGCGCTGGTCGTGGCGCGGCTGCCGCGGCGCACGTACAGGTTGGCGTCGCCGGTGCCGCCGGTGGTCGTGATCGTCAATTGCGTGACGCCGGCCGGCACATCGATGCGGTAGTAGTTGGACGAGCCCGTGCTGCCGGAAATCCCCGTCACCGCGGTACCCGCGGTCAACGCGACATCCGCCTGGGCCACGACGGTGAAGCTCCGCACCTCGCCGTAGGCCGTGCCCGACGAGTTGGTGGCGTAGGCCCGGGTGTAGTACGTGCCCGCCGCGAGCGTCTGCAGTGAGCCAAAGGAACCTGCGCCGCTGCCTTCCGACACGCGGATCACGCCGGCGCCTCCGATGGCCGGGGTCTGGTTGGTGAGGCTGTAGACCGAGCCCCGATCGGTGACCGTGGCGATGCCCGGGCTCACCACATTGCCGCCCAGGCGCACCGTGGTGGCGGATTGCACCTGGGGCGTATCGGTCGTCACGGTTGGCATGGCTTCGCTCAAGGCCGTGCTTTCGTACGCCTCGAAGAGGGCGACGCCCGTGCCGCCGCCAACACCGGAAACCTGCGCGGTGTAGGCGCCGGCCGGGAGGGTGACGAGCATGGCGGCATCCTTGGAACCGTTGGCCAGTGCAAACGCTCCGGCGGTGACCGACGCCTGGGCGACTTCCGCGGCCGAGGTCCCGGAGCCCCAATCGTCGTTGGAACTTACCAGGGTCGAACCGGAGAAGACGCTCAGAGTGGGGTCGGCGAGCGCACCCTGCACGCCAAACGCGGCGAGTCCCGGTCCCACCGCCCGCAGCAGCACCGTCTTGGTGCCGCTGCCCTGAATGACAAAACCGGCGATGAGGATGTTGGCGCCGGTGCCAACCTGGCTGCGCGCCGAGATATTGATGAGGCGCGCGGGTACGTTGCGATCGCCATCGTACAACTCAACCAGGGCGATGCCGCTGCCCGACGACGACAAGACCTGGGCGGAGTAGCTGCCCAGCGGGAGGCCGGCGTAGAGGGCGGCGTCGCGGCTGGTGCTGCTCAGGCCAAAGGCCCCCAGCGTGCTGGCGGCCTGGGAGATCTGGCTCGCATTGAGCGCGCTGCCCCAGTTGTCGTTGGTGGTGAGCAGGGCGTTGGCGCCGCTGCCGTACAGCGCGAGCTGGGGATCAGCCAGCGCGCCCGCCACGCCAAACGACGCCAGCGTCGGGCCGATGCCGCGCACGAGCATCGGCTTGGTGCTGCTGCTGCTGCTGGAGATCACGAAGCCGACAATCAGCGACTGGTCGCCGGCCCCGGCGGTCGTACGGACCGAGAGGTTGACCAACCGGGCGGCGGAGGCCGCCACTGTGACACTCGATGGTTGGACGGTGAGGGTGAGCACCCGCGTGCCGGTGCCGCCCGCATTGGTGGCCGAGAGATTGACACTGAAGGTTCCCGCCTGGGTGGGTGCGCCGACGATCCAGCCCGTGGTCGTGTTAACCGACAATCCGCCGGGCAGCCCGGAAGCGCCAAAACGGGTTGGCTCATTCGTCGCGAAAATCGAATAGGTGAAATTCGAGCCGACGGTGGCGCCGGCGGCCGGAGCACTCGTGATCACCGGAACCGCGGAGACGACAAGTGTCAGCGTGGATTCACCCGTGCCAACGGCGTTGGTCGCGGAAAGCGTAACCTGGAAGGTGCCGGCTTGAGTTGGCGTGCCGGAGATGAGGCCGGTGGTGCGGTTGACCGACAGGCCATTCGGCAGACCGGTGGCATTGAAGCTGGTCGGGTTGTTGCTGGCGTTGATTTGGAAGCTGAAACTGGTGCCGACGGTGCCGGAGGCGGAGGCGGAGGCGCTGACGGCGGGAGCGACCGGGGTGGGGGAGACCGTCAGGTTCAAGGTCGCGGTGCCGGTCCCGCCGGCATTGGTGGCCGAGAGCGAGATCGAGGACGTACCGGCCACCGTGGGCGTGCCGGAGATCAGCCCCGCGCTCGTATTGATCGACAACCCGGCGGGCAGCCCGGATGCGCCGAAACTCGTCGGATTGTTGCTGGCGGTGATCTGATAGTTAAACACCGTGCCGACGGTGCTGCTGGCCGAAGTGGGGCTCGTGATGGTCGGAGCAACGAGGGCTGGTACCACGGTCAATGAAAGCGTCGCCGTGCCGGTGCCGCCGGTGTTGGTGGCCGAGAGGTTGATCGTGGCGGCGCCGGGCTGAGTCGGCGTGCCGGCAATCACTCCCGTGGTCGAGTTGACGGAGAGGCCGCCGGGCAATCCCGTCGCGCCGTAGCTACTCGGGCTGTTTCCTGCCGTGATGGTATAGCTGAAGCTGGTGCCAACGGTCGCGCTCGCCGTTTCGGGACTGGTGATCGTAGGCACTGGGATGCCGGCCACGGTGAGTTCTACCTGCGAGGAAGTTCGTTCCGGGTCCACGCCGTTGCTGACGACGCACTGGAACCGGTCGCCATTCATGGCCGAAGTCACGTTCTTGACCGTCAGCGTGGCCGAGCGGGTGCCGTTGTAGGTTCCGCTTTCCGTCAGGTCGTACGCGGTGCCGCTTCCGGCGGCCAGGCGCTGCCAGCGATACCGGATCCGGTATCGGCCGTTGGATTCCTCTTCGGTCATCCCGATGAGGATGTTCTGCGCGTTCACGGTGAACGCCGCGTCCTGGCTGGCATTGACCGTTTGCGGATAGGGTTGGGAGACGATGATCGCCGGAAGCTGGGCCAGCGCAGCGGACGGGAACAGCGACAGGGCAATGGCGGCCGCTATCGCGTGGATTCGCCCGGACGTGGGAGTTCGTGTATGGCTTTGCATGGTGAACAAGAGGTTAACGTTGCGCTATTGCCGCAGTAATCTGATTAATGCCAACCGATGGCGGCAGCGTCGCCGGTCGATGCAGGCGGAAAGAAACAAAAAGCTCCTCACCGACGCGAGTGAGGAGCTGGGAGTATTCAGTTGTTAACCGAGCGAGTGCCCGGTGAATCAGGTCACTGGTCAGAACCGGTATTGGGCGACGGCGCGGCCCAGGAAACCCGAGGTCTGGCTGCTGGTGTTGCCGGAGTTGACAAAGCCCCAGTATTCCAGCCCGCCTTCGAGAGCCAGGGTAAGCGCCGGTGTGGCGCTGTAGGAGAGACGCACCGAGCCACCGGCCTTGCCGCCGTAGACGCTCTTGGAGGCACCGGCACCGGTACCAGCAGCGGCCGCAGCTCCGGTAGAGATGTTGATGCCCTGCGTGACCGACTGTGTCTCCGCCTTGCCGGCAAGCCCGGCGCCCTCGGCCTTGATCGCGAGGAACCAGGTGTCCGCGAGTTTGAACTGCTTCGCGATACCGACGCCGAGACTGCCGAAGGTCTGGCCGGCGTTACCGGTCAGCGCTCTGACCTGCTGCACTCCCCGCGTGAAGAACTCGGAAATATCCACGGCGGTTCCGCCCGCGGGAGTCGCCGTCGCGGAGGTGACGCTGGTGCTATACTTCTGATCGGTATTTTGATTGTAGTAGCCCAGCGCCAGATAGCCTGCCCAGCCTTCCTTGTTGATCACGATCTTCCGCAGTCGCAGGTCGGTGTTGCGGTCGCGGAACTTAACTCTGTCCACGAAGCGAATCCGCACGGCAGTTCCGCCGGTCGTCTGGGTGTAGGTGTTGGGCAGATTGATCGAACTGCTGCCGGAGCGGAACGATGCGTCGACCGACCAGCCGGCTCCCCAACCCAGGGAAACGGTGCCGCCATCGACCGAGCCCTTCCGGTCGCGGTCGCCGGCGTCGAACACGTCGTTCGGGCCGTAGTAGGCTTGCGCCGCCTTGAAGCCGCCCCACTGCGAATTGAAATCGTAGTAGTCGTACGAAAGACTGAGCATCATGTTCTTGGCCGGCGCAGAGACCTCCGCGGGAGTAGGAGTGGCTGCATTTCCGGCGACCATCAGGGCAGTCGAAACCGCAAGCAGAGCGACGTAGGATTTCAGTGATTTCATGGTGTTTGGTGGGTGAGGGACAGAACGGAAACTCTCAACCGGCATGAAACCGGTTTCACAATCCTCTGATAGGTTTTCACTTCTGCTGAGTCAAGCGCGAGCGCGAGGAAACTCCAAAAGAAGTGGGTGAGTGCGTCAACGTAGCCCGAGGAGCACATCGACCGCGGCGTCCTGTTCGGTGCAGGTCAGAACGGCAGCGGCTCCGTCTTCTTTTGTTTTTGCGGCGTCTTTGGCGTCGTCGGCTTGGGAGGTGTCGTGGGAGCCGGTTGCGGCGGAGTCTCGGCCCGCGGCGGGTTCTCTTCGAGCAAACGACGGAGGTCGGCCAGCTTTTGCTGGGAGGTCGGGCTGCGTTCGAGGACCGACCGGTTTTGGCTCTGGATTGACTCGAGTTCGGCGAGACCGCGGCGGTGGGTTTCGGCGTCAAAAGCGCTTCCCGGCCTCAGCTTCTTGCGATACTCGGCGACGGCCTGATTGATCCGCTCGTAGAGCTGCTTCTCCTGCTGCAGGAACTGGGCGCGTTCGGCCTCCTGGGCGCGCTGCGCCACGACGGCCGGGTCATCTTCCAGCACCAGCGGCCAGGAGTGCTCCGAACCGGCGGTTCCTTCGAACCGGCGCGTCGCCGCCTTGTATCCAGGAGCTGATACCTCCAGGGTGAAGTCGCCTTGCGCTTGCACTTCGTAGACTCCATTGCGCGTTTCGACCGCGGCGCCGGGCGAGCGCACTTGGAACGGCACCGGCAGCGGCCCCCCCCGCTGAGAAACCATGATCCGCACCCGCTGCGGCAGGATCCGCAGGTTGAAGGTAACAGGGGCGCCGTACCCGGGCGAGACGTCCACGGTCTGGGCGGCGCCCGCATCGTAGCGGTCGTGTTTGAGTTCAACCTTATGCTTGCCGGGCTTTATCCCGGTGATCTCGCCGCGATTCCAGGGATGCTCGATCCCGTCGATCATCAGGCGGGCTCCGGCATGGAAGTCGGCACCGACCGGTGCTCCCCCCAAGTTCGCGGTGACGTGCAGCGTGCCAGGGATGGCCTCGAGTGTACCAAAATTGATCGGGCGCTGGTCGCCCTTTTCCAGTCGGACCTTTTCGGTCTTCGTGCGAAAACCGGGCAGACGCGCCTCGATGACGAGTTCCCTGTCGGGCGGCACATCGAGCCGGCCATTGGTCAGCACCTGCCGCTCGCCGTCGACAAACACCTCGGTCAATCGTGGAGTGGAGGTAATCTGCAGGCGCGCGGGTTTGGGCCGCAGGGTATACGAGAGCTTCCTGACGCCCTTCGGATCGAGCAGCACGTTATCCACGACCAGGGTTTCGTAACCGGCGAGCGAGATCTCGAGGGTGCAACTTTCGCCGGAAACCCGGCCGATGCTCGTGAGCACGCCCTTCGCGTCGGTCTTGCCGAGCGAGATGCGCCGGCGTTCGCGGTCGATGGCGAGGATGTCCGCCCCCGGAAGCGTTGTAATTTCGAAGCCCGGGATCAGTTCAAGGACGCCAAAATCGAGGTCCCGGATATCGCCTTTCCCCAGCTTCACCTCCTGTGTTTTCGGGCGGTAGCCGGGCAGGCGCGCCTCAACGGTCAGGGTCGTGTCAGTCGCGACGTCCAACTGCCCGTTGCTCAAGGCGCGTCGTTGTCCGTCGACAATAACCTCCGCGAGCTGCGGTCGCGAAGTGACCCGCAGGCGCCCGGGCTTGGGCTTGAGCTTGTACTCCACCTTCTTCTGGACGTTCAAGTTGAGGGCGACGTCGTCGACGACCAGCGTTTCGTAGCCGGCCAGCGAGATCTCCAGGCCGCAGCTCGTTCCGGTGATCAGGCCCACGCTCGACAGGACGCCCTTGGCATCGGCCACGCCGAGGGGGATCCGTTTTCTCTGGCGGTCAATCGCGACGATCTCCGCGCCGGGGAGCGTCGTGATTTCGATTCCGGGGTGCAGCGGCCGCATCTCGGACCTGGGATCCCAAGTCTCGGGAGTATCCGGCGACAGGGTGAACGAGCGCTCGAGCGGATGGTAACCGGGTTTCTCGAGCCGCACCTGGATCACCTTGTTGAACGGCAGATCGGTGACGGTCCTGGGCGCGGTGCCTTGCGACTTGTTGTCCACGAAGATCGTGGCCCCCTCCGGCGACGCCACGCGCAGGCTGGCGACGGCCTCGGCGACGAGCGTGCCCATGTTGAGGGTCCTCGGTTCGCGCGGCTTCAGCGTGACCGTTTGTACGATTCGCCGGTAGTTGCGCAGGAACACATCGACCTCGAGCGGCGTTTCGCTCGGCTGCGCGGTGAGCTTGGCAGGAGTCTTGCCGAGGAGCGTGCCGTTGACGCGAACTTCTGCGCCAGCCGGCGTCGAGCTGACTTCAAGTGTACCCGGCATCGGCGTTTGCGTGGGCACCACTTTGGCGGGTTCGCCGATGGCAACCTTCACGTCGGTTGCATCGACCGGCGCGCAGTCTTGATGCTCGAGCTTGAGCGTATAGGTGCCGATGGGAAGTGTGTCGCCGGAGATGAGGGTGCCGCCGGCGGGGACTTCGCCCACAGGGATCTGGCGACCACCCGGACCGATGGCAGTGATCTTCGTGCCGGGACGCGCGGTGATTTCGACCACGCCCTTGATCGGCACGAGCCGCGCAGGGAATTCGCCGGTCCCATCCTTGACGGTCACCATCTGGTTGAGCGTCCGGTATCCCGGCGCCTGGACGACGAGCTCGTGATCGCCATCGGGGAGGTCGCGGATGATGGCGCGGCCGTTGGCCGGGACCGCCATTTCAGCCTGGGGTCCGAGCGTGAGGCGGGCGTCGGCCGAGGCCGGAGTCACCACCACAGTGAATTCGCGCGGTCGTGCCGGCACGGGAGTGGGCGGAG
>Ga0233425_10003494_pt1 | contig 28346 bp, 18 predicted proteins | sample Watercolumn_Towu_2_FD_181712 | JGI IMG/M metagenome (GOLD analysis project Ga0233425, IMG submission 181712) | Freshwater microbial communities from Lake Towuti, South Sulawesi, Indonesia - Watercolumn_Towuti2014_140_MG | ecosystem: Environmental > Aquatic > Freshwater > Lake | place...
GGCTCCCCCCGTCACGACATCGATCGTCCCATTGCCGTTCAGATCCTCGCCGGCATCCAGCGTACCGTTTCCGTTGGTGTCTTCGCTCACGTGCGGTTCGTTGGCCTCCACCACACCGATGGCGACGCCCGATCCCGTCAGATCCAGTCCGCTGCTGCCACCTGGTATCAAGGTCTCCGCGTTGATCGTGTCCACGGCATTGGCATTGCTTGGCTGAAACGCCAGCTGGCGGTAGTAGGGGTGGAAGCCTTCACCGTAGTACGTCACGTCCGCCGCGATCTGCAGGGTTTGGCCGGCCAATCCATTCTCCGTCAACGGAGTTCCCGATTTCACCTGGAAGACGAACCGTCCCAGCTCGGTGGAACCCAGCGCGGTGTTCACGAGTCCCGTCGTCGAGTTCGTGTTGAGAAACGCGCCCGTTTGCGCCGAACCAATCAACTCGTAGAACGTCCCCAGGTTCTTGGAGCCATTGGAGATGCCGGCCCGCGCCGCAGTGACTGTCGCCGGACCGCCGGGTCGGGGTCCTGCCGTATCCCAGGTGATCCGGTCGTAGTTGAACTCGATGTCCATATCACCCGCGGTCCGGTCCGCTCGCTCGATCAGAATCAACTGGAAGCTGTTGGTTTGGGTGGCCTGCTGGTCGAACGAACCGACATTCGTCCAGTTGACGGCGAAGGCACGCCGGTCACCCAACTTGCCCGGACCGTACGTCACGACATTGGCCGCCGCATTGCGCGTGTCGACATCCGCCCAGAACGGTGCGACGATCTCATGCGGCACGTCGCGCAGGGCCGCATTGCTGTATCCCGCCAGCGGCGCGTCGAACGTGGCATTGCCGTTTGTATTGACGTACAAGCGATCGTGCGTCTGGCCGAAGAAGTTGAATTGAAAGCCGACCTCCACCGCAGCGGATGAAATGTCATCCCCGAGCGGCAGATTGGTGGGGGTGAAATCCGTAAGGGTTCTGACCGCCGACAACAGATGCCGCTGTTCCAGCGATTCGAGTGCTAGGGCCCGCTGCCGTTCCCTGACTTGACTCCGGTTGAGAATACGAACACGGCGCGCGTTGCGCACCGCACACGGACCGGGTTGCTTGCCAGACAAGGCACGAAAGATGCGTGGCCACATGAGATGCCTCCTGCGTAGCTCGCCACAAGTTGCACGTCACCAGTAGTAATGCCGCGATCACGAGTGCGCTGGAGTATGCAGCGCGCGGAAAGTCGCCCTCGCGTAACGCTGAATCTAGCGTATGGGCATGGCGTAAGGGCGTCAATCAACCGTACAGTAGTCGCTTTTTTCTTTTCTTCGGTGTTTTTTGCTTGGTTGGAGTTCCCTCGCCGTGGTCGGAACGGACCCGGAGATTCCATGCGCCAAGTGCTAGCAGTACTGGCAGTGCATTCTGATAGGTGCCGCTGATTTGTACACCCGAAGAGCTGACGGAGAATTGAATGAACTGGCAAGACCCAATCGTTGCCGAGGTGCGACGTTCGAGAGCGATCGCGATGAATGAGGAGCTACGGAGCACGATCACCGAGGAACACTAGAGCGCCTGACGCAAGGCGCGAGTACCGGCAGCCTTTTCTGATCACCCCTTGTGAGACGATCACACCCCCGTTGCCGCCACATTGCCACAGATCCACGTCCGCAATTGCCGCGACTTCGGAGGACATCGGCAAGCACGGTTCGCCACCACAATCACAGTTCCTCCGGCTTGTCGTCAACCTGTTTCTCGTCCGCCGCCTTGAAACTCCACCAGGCGGGACTGGGGGGGCGCAGGATTTCTTGCAGCCAGGCGCGCGCGGATGCCGGGTGCCCCAGTTCCACGATGGCGCGCAGGTCCTTGATCAACAGCGGATTGTTCCCGTAGTACGAGTGCCCCAGGAATGACGTGTCGATCGCCGAGACGTCGATGGTCTGGACTCCGGGAATGGTCAGCAGATGCTCGCCGGCCAGGCCGGCGCGGGTTTGACCGTGAACCTTCGTCGATGCCAGCAGCGCCCGGTCGCTGGACGAGGCATAGAGTGTGACCTGGTGTGCCATGGCCACGGTCGCGGGCGCATAACGCTCGCGAAAGGCCGCGGCGTCGACGTCCGGCGCAGCCAGTACAATCTGTCCAAACAATGGCGTGCTCTCCTGTCGCCGCGGCAGCATGCGCTCCAGCGCCTGCAGCAGCGCGCGGTTGCCCATGCTGTGGGCCACAAGATGGATCGTGGTGGCGCCACTTTCCGCGACAACTCGATTCAGAAACTGCTCGAGATGCAAAGCAGTCCACTCCACGTTGTTCTCGTCGCGTGTGTACTCCGACAGTCCCCCGAGCGAAGGCCAGCTGTAACAGATCGGAGCCCCGTCGAATTCCAGGTCGTGCGCGATCTGCGCGGTGCGCCGCACCGCATTGTCGAAGCTGACGTTGTAACCGTGGACAAAGACCATGGCCTGTTGAGATTTCGATCCCGCGACGTAGTCATGCAGTTGGTGAAAGAAGTCCTGCTCCGGCAGGCAGACAATCCGCTGTAGCATGACGTGCTTCTCCGGCGTCTCACGAAACTCCAGCTTGAAGATCGAGGGAGCTTCCAGCTTGCCCACGCTGTGTTGCGGCGGGAGCGTGACTTCGCATCGTCCCAGTTCGAGTATGAAACCGGTGGGTGTTTCGTGCCGGGCGTTGCCGTAGATGCGGTTGCCGTGTTGGGTGAGACGTGCTCGTCGTTCCGCATCGATCTGTTGCGCCTGGTACCAGGACAGTGCCAGGAGCAGGCAGCCAAAGGCCAGCACCACGGGCAGGATGCGGCGGGAAAAGAGCAACGCACCGATGCCAAAGAACAGGGTGATGACCCCAGCCGCGACTACCGGACCATAACGCGCCATCCAGCCTGGCGGGTCGAGGTCTTGCGCAGGCAGCCGGTCGGTGGCATAGAACACATCGACGCGATGAATCGTGCCATCGGCGGCCTGCGCGTCAACCTCGGGCACCGCGCGCTGGAACACTTTTTCCCGCGGCACTTCATCATCCGGCGGTTCAGCAGCTGACATTTCTATAACGGACTTGTTCTCCGGCAACGCCTTCTCGAAGACACGGTCCGCCATTTTGGGCAACGGGGACGGCTTTTCGGGCGCGGCGGGAGCCGGCGTCGAGTCACCCGGCGATTGCGGTTCAGCACTGGGTGGGACCGGCGCGGCTGGCGGTTCGGCAGCGTCCGGTGTTGCCTGGGAATCATCACGGGGCGGGGTCTGCGCGTCGGGCGGCGCACCACCGCAACCACCACAGGCCAACAGCGCGGCGAACAACAGAACCTCGGCCCACCCTGGCCGGTACGTTCGGCAACTACTCATCTTCTCCTCCCGATGTCGGGGCAGGCACTAATTGGCGTGGTGCCTGCCGGCATCCTGCACTACACGCGAATGGTACCCCGGATTACTCACCACAGAGGCACAGAGGGTGAAGAAAGGACAAGTAAGGCAAGTAGTTTCGCGACGATCATGATTGGACTGAATCTGACAAGCCGTGAACTCCGCCTCTTGTGCTTGTCTCCGTATTCTCTGTGGCTCTGTGGTGGCTCTTCCGCTTTTGTGCCTTTTCCGGGCTAGGGAACCAGGTACTCCCCCGCCACACGGTCCTCCACTTCGCGCACCCACTGCTGCAGACGCTGGCGGTGTTCCTGAAGCACGGATTGTGCGCTCGGATCCTGCGCCAAGTTGCGCATTTCGCCCGGGTCGTTCCGCAAGTCAACCAGCTGTTCGCGGTTTGCACCGCTGTCGTAGACGACGTATTTGTAGCGCTCCGTGCGCACCATCCGCCCGAAATCGCTTTCCGCCACCACGAACTCGCGCCAGGAGGACGGCTCGCGGCCTTCGGCCAGCGCTTTGACGCTGCTGCCCGGCAGGTTAGCAGGCGGCGTCACTCCGGCAAAGTCGCATAAGGTGGGGAACAAGTCAATTCCCGCAGCCACCAGATGTCGGTCGTCAACCAGACCGGCCCGCGTGACCTGGGGACCACTGACAATGAACGGTACGCGCACGGACTCTTCGTAGAGAATCGACTTATGTTCGAGACGATGGGCGGCGTCCAAATCACCATGATCACTGGAGAACACGACGACGGTGTTCTCCGCCAGTCCTGTCTCCCGCAGCGCGGTCAGGAGTTTGCCAATCTGCTGGTCGACGGCTTCCGTCAACCGGCAGTAGGCCCACCGGTGCAGCCGCCACTGTTCGTCCGACCAGGTTCGGCGCGCGAATTCCCGGAATGATTTCCCCAGGTATTTCGCGGCAATGCATGCGGGTTCCTCCGGCGGTACCTCATAGTTGGCGGGCAGGAGGGGACAGAGTTCGCGGAAGAACTCGTCGCGCGAGACATTGGCTGGCAGCTGCGCGGCCTTGGCCAGAGTCTCTCGTTCCACGGTGCATTGCGGGTACATGCGCGGCTGCTGCGTCGCGCGGGTGAAGTCATCGATGGCCAGGAAGCAGATATCGTGGGGATTGATGAACGACGCGACCAGCAGGAACGGCTTCTCGTGCGGACGCTTGAGGAATTGCACGCAGGCCTCCGCCAGTCCATCGCGTTCATCCGGTGTCAAAGGCTCGAAACCGATGGTCTGCAGGTTCATCCCGCGCGGCCAATGCGTCTTGCCGCCAAAGACCGTTTCGTAGCCGGCGTTGCGAAACGTCCAGCCCAACGACTGCTGCAGTGCCTCGGCCGGCATGGGAGTTGGTCGGGGCCGGTTCGACGTGACGCCGAAGTAGCTGGGCATGCGGCCGGTCATCATGCCCAGTCGCGAGGGGATGCACACCGGGTTGGAAGCATAGGCTCGTTCGAATCGCACACCTTGGGCTGCCAGGCTGTCCATGGCCGGGGTCTGCAGGTACTTGTTCCCGGTGCAACTCATCATTCCCGCATGTTGTTGATCGGTCATGATGTACACCAGATTGCGCCGCGGGACGGACGTCTCTTCCGCTGTTGCCAGTTGCGGGATGGGCTGGAATAGCGCGCCGAGAAGCGCCACTTCCAGCACCAGCCGCATGGCGGTCGATTGTTGCCCGGCCAAAGACGTGCGCGACAGCCTTTGCTTGCACATGGTTCAAGTCTCCCGCACTGCCGACCCCAGAGATTCTGACCTTCCACTCCATGTCCAACGACCAACAGATACGGGTCTTCACACCGCGGTCGTGGGTGGCTCGGCCTCTTGTTCCAACACTTGCGATGGCATGGTCCACGACGTTCCCATTGTATGCCATAATCGCGGAACGCTGTGTGGTCACGGCACGACGGACCCGTAGTCCGAGTTCTTTACCACCGAGGATAGAGAGACTGTCGGTATTCTCTGTGCCTCTGTGGTGAGGTATTTCGTTCGGAAGATAATCCGGGACAGCGCGCGGGCCGTGAAAGACCGGCGCGAAACCAGGTGCGCCACGCTATGATGGTGAAGATTTCGGCCGGTTCGTTTGGCCGACAAACGCTGAAAGGAGCCTCCCATGTCGCATGCACATCGTCGGACTTTTCTTCGTCAGGCCGGTTGGGGCGCGGCGGCCGCCGCCACATGGACTGCGAGTTCGGGAGTCCTGCGCGCGGCCGGCGCCAATGAGCGCATACGTGTCGGCGTGATCGGTCCGGGTGGCATGGGATCCAACCACATTGAGCAACTGGTGCGCCGGAACGACGTGGAACTCGTTTCTGTGTGCGACGTGGACGCCAAACGCGTGGCGGCAGCCGCAGAGAAAGTGAAGGCGGTCACCGGGCAGGATCCTCAGGTCGTCAAGGACCTGCGGCAAGTACTCGACAACAAGGATGTGGATGCCGTGTGGATTGCTACTCCCGACCACTGGCACGCCCCGGCGACGATTCTGGCCTGCGACGCGGGCAAACATGTGTACGTGGAGAAGCCGTGTGCCCACAACATCCGCGAAGGGCGGCTGATGATTGAAGCCGCGCGTCGCAATCGCCGCGTCGTGCAAGTTGGCACGCAATCGCGCAGCACCGAGCACATCATGGCTGCCATGCAGGCACTGCGCGAAGGCGTGATCGGCGACGTATTGGTGGCCAAGGCGTGGAACAGCCAGCGCCGCGCCAACATCGGGCGCCAGCAGCCAACCGCCCCGCCCGCCCATCTGGATTTCGATCTCTGGTTAGGTCCCGCGCCGGAACGACCCTACCAGTCCAATCTGTTGCCCTCGATCTGGCGCTGGTGGTACGACTTCGGTGTGGGCGACATCGGCAACGACGGCGTCCACGACATTGACATCGCCCGCTGGGGTCTGGGGGTCGACGTCCACCCCACGACCGTCACGGCTTTGGGCGGCAAGCATTTTTTTGACGACGACCAGCAATGGCCCGACACGCAATACTGCGTCTTCGAATACCCGGCTCCTTCGGGTTCCCTCGGCACGCGGCAGTTGATCTTCGAACAACGGATCTGGTCACCGTACTTTCAGGAGGGCCACGAGAACGGGAACGCCTTCTACGGCACGAAAGGCATGATGATCCTGGGCAAGAAAGACGGCTGGAAGGTCATCCTGGAAAAGAACCAGCCGGGACCGAGCATGGCGGGCACTTTCTCCCTGCCGAATCACCACCAGGACTTCCTGGACTGCATTCGCAACGACAAGCAGCCTCATGCCGACATCGAGATCGGTCACCTCTCCGCCAGCTTGTGTCACCTGGGAAATATCGCGACGCGTGTGGGGCGCGTCGTTCGGTTCGACCCTCAACACGAACAAGTACTCGACGATCCGGAAGCGGCACAGCTCGTGCGGCGCACCTATCGGCCCGACCACTGGGCTGTACCGAAGAATGTCTGACCTGGACCGGCGATTGCAGCAACCCTTTGACCGTTCAGCCGGCGCGGAATTGCCTGCGGCTCACAGGGAATGACAGGGAACTCGATACTCAACCTCTTTCCGATTTGCTGAGGAGCGGACGCATGCGTCAGTGCCATCAGACGTCGTCGTGTACGGGATGCGATCAGCTGGTGAATCGGCGCAGGTTTCTGCAGGGTGCCGCGCTGACGGCCGCCGCTTTGGGAGCGGGACCGCTGCCCGCCGCAGACCCACCCCCCGTGCGCGTCGCGCTCGTGTTCCTCTCCAACAGTGAAGGCCGCGAGATCTGGCCGTATCCGGGTTTCGACTGCGCCGCGCGCCACGCGGAGGTTCTCGGCGCGCTGCGCAAGGGCTGCCCTGACGTGGACTACGTGCCCGTCGTCGTCGCCACCCCCGCCGATGTCGCGCAAGCCACGGCACTCCGCGATCAAGTCGACGGGTACTTGGTCTACACGGTCACGCTGCAATGGGGTTTCACGCAACCGCTCGTCGAGATCGGCAAACTCGGCAAGCCGCTCGTGATTGCCGACGAGTTCCTGGGAGGATCGGGTGTGTTCCTGATCGGAGCCAGCCAGATCTGCCGGACGGGCAATCCGGCTGCGCTGGTCTCCTCCACGCGACTGGATGACCTGGTCGTTGTAGCCCGGCAATTTGCCGCCTTGAAGCAACCGGGCATGACACCGGGCCGGTTTGTCGAACAATGCCGGTCCGTCGCACGCACCACGTTTCCGACGGCGGCGTCTTCCTCCTGCGCGAGCGACTCCGTGACCTTGACACCCATCGGGGAGTGCCTGCAACGCTTGCGGACGTCGCGCATTGTGTTTGTCGGCACCGGGGTCGCGGGCCAGGAACACGACGTGCTCGGCGCCAAGGCCATCTACGTTGGTTTCGACGAGCTGCGCGCGATCTACGATCGCGTCGATCAGGATCAGGCCGCGGACTGCGGACAACGTTGGCGCGCGAGTGCCGAGCAGGTCCGGGAACCGACCCCAGACTGGATCAATAAGGCCGCCGCCGTGTACCTGGCCACCAAGGAGCTGATGAAGCAGCACGCGGCCGACAGCGTGACGATGAATTGCCTGGGGGGTTTCGCCAGCGGACAGTTGCCTGCCTATCCTTGCCTGGGTTTCATGCAACTGCTGGATGACGGGCTACAAGGTGTCTGCGAGGCCATGCCTGACGACGCCGTGAGCATGCTGATGGCGCGCGTCCTGACGGGACGCTCCGGATATGTATCCGATCCCGCCCTCGATACGTCCAAGAACCAGATCGTTTACGCGCATTGCATGGCCATGACGAAAGTCTTTGGAACCGACGGAGCTACTGCCCGATTCCACATCCGTAACTTGCACAACCGTGACCCGCGCGGTTGCTGCGCGCAGTCCTTTCTTCCCGAAGGCTATCTGACCACGTCTTTCCGGACCAACATGGCTCAGAAGAAGCTCGTAGTGCACCAAGCCAAAGCCGTGGGGAATCTGGACAGTGACCGCGGATGCCGCACGCAACTCGTGGGCGAAGTCCGGGGCGACATTGAGAAACTCCTGTATGAATGGGATCGCTTCGGTTGGCATCGCGTCACGCTGTACGGTGATGTCCAGGAACCGATTTGCGAGTTTGGCCGGGCGCTCGGGCTGGAAATCGTGGAAGAAGCCTGAAGTCGATTCGCAGGGCGCGGGTAACCTGCGTGATCGCCGTCAACTTGCCTTGTTCCGGCGCAGGGAGGTGCCAATAATGACAACACATTGAGGATTCCCTTTTCCGGCGTTCTTTCTCCGAGGAGACCGAATGATGCGTCGTCGCACGAGTTATTTGTTGGTTGTGATGCTCTGCGTGTGGGTCGGCAGCTGCCTGACCAGTCTGACCGTAACGGCAGTGGCCGCGGAACGCGAGCCACCCATGTTGTCGCACGATGTCTTCTTCACTTTGAAGGAGAAGTCACCAGAAGCTGCGGCGAAGCTCACAGCGGCGTGCCGGAAGTACCTGGCGGACCACCCCGGCGTGGTCTGGTTCGCAGCCGGTCCGCTCGCCGACGACCTGCGGCGGGAAGTCAACGATGTGGACTTTGATGTGGCCTTGCACGTGGTCTTCAAGAACAAGGCTGCTCACGACACGTACCAGACCGCCGAGGACCACCTGAAATTCATCGAGGAAAACAGCGAGTCCTGGTCCAAGGTCCGCGTCTTTGATTCGTACGTGGCCGCATCCACGCACGGCGAGGTGGAACTGCAGGGCGATCAGCCGGGGAGGAAGCGCGAAGACGGCAAGCGGGTGTCTCCCGAGGCCAAACGCGCTGCCAGAAAGGCTGCGGCGGAGACAGCATCTCCGAAATAGGCAATTCGTCTGGAGGGACTCGCTGCTCATGACGACTCGACTGCTGGGCTGGCTCGCGGTTTGCGCGGCGGCTATGACCGTTGAGGTTCCTGTTTCACGGGCCGGTGATTGGCCGATGTGGCGCTACGATGCCGGTCGTACGGCCGCCTCCCCCGAGCGCTTGCCTCCTGAGCTGCACCTGCAATGGACGGCACACGTTGCGCCTCGCCGTCCCGTCTGGGACGATGCTTTGAACCAGGATCTCATGCCGTACGACCGCGTCTTTGAACCGATTGTCGCCGAAGGTCGCGTGTTTCTGGCGTTCAACGATCAAGACAAACTGGTGGCACTCCAGGCGAAGACCGGGGCGAAGGAGTGGACGTTCTATGCGGACGCACCGATTCGCCTGGCCCCCGCCGCCTGGCAAGGGCGTGTCTATGTTGTCAGTGATGACAGCCGGCTCTATTGCCTGGACGCGCAAACGGGCAACGTGGAGTGGAGCTTTCAAGGTGGTCCTTCGCCGCAGAAGGTCATCGGCAATCGGCGCATCATTTCCGCCTGGCCGGCGCGCGGTGGTCCCGTGGTGAAGGATGGACATGTCTATTTTGCCGCCAGCATCTGGCCGTTCATGGGCGTATTCATCTATGCCTTGGATGCCGAAACCGGCCGGTTGGTCTGGGTGAACGATGCCACGGGTTCGCAATATCTGCTGCAGCCCCACAAAGCTCCGGCGTTTGCCGGCGTCGCGCCGCAGGGCGCCCTGGTGGCCACGCGCGAGTTCCTGTTGGTCCCCGGCGGCCGGTCCGTACCCGCCGCCTTTCGGCGCAGCGACGGCGAGTTTCAGTACTTCCATCTCGATGCGGGCGGCAAGGCGAACGGTGGTTCCTTCGTTGTCGCCAACGAGTCACAGTTCTTCGTGCATACTCGCGGTCGGGGTGTGCGCGCTTTCGAACTGGCCACGGGAAAGAAGACCGATTTCGAAACGACCGAACCCGTACTGGCTCCGGATCGCCTGTACGCTTCGGAAGTCGTCAAGGACCAGGCCGTGGTCCGCGCGTATAACAAGGAAGACAAAGTCGTTTGGGAAGTCGCCGCTGACGCCACCGGTGATTTGATACAGGCTGGCAATTGCCTGTACGGTGCTGGCAAGACGCAACTCGTGGCCATCCAATTGCCGCCGGACAAACGGGCGACGGCGCGCGTGATCTGGTCACATCCCGTGGAGGGACCCGTATCGCGTCTGTTGGCCGCCGACGGACAGCTGTATGCCGTCACCTTGGATGGCCGCATCCTGGCCTTCGGGTCCGACGAGAAACAGCCGGCCCAGTGGACCGAAAACGTCCAACCCCTCTCGCCCGCAGGCTCCGCCCAGGAAATAGCGCAACAGCTGCTGAAGGTGGGAGATGCCGCCGGCTACGCCCTCTGGTTTGGAGCGGACGACGGCAGTCTTCTGTCAGCCGTAATCGAAGCTTGCCCCTTTCTCGAACTGGCGATCGTGGATGAAGACCCCGCGCGCGTCGCTCAGCTCCGGCAGCGGTGTGATCGGGCCGGACTTTACGGGAAAGTCTCGGCGCACGTCGGTAACCCGCGCGAGTTTCTTGCACCTCCTTACATCGCCCAGTGCGTGTTTGTCGGGCGCGAACTGGCCACGAAGCTGATCGCCGATCGCTCGTTGCTGGAAGCCGCCTACCACTCCGTGCGCCCCTATGGCGGTACCTTACTGCTGCTGGCCGCAGAGGCCGACCAACAGGCACTGGCGCACGCCGTGACGGCAGCCAACCTGGAGGGGGCGCAAGTGGATCAGGCGGCTGGCATGGTCGTCGTGCGGCGCCCCGGCGCATTGCCGGGATCAGCGGATTGGACGCACCAGTCCGGCGATATTGCCAACACGCTGAAGTCGAACGACAAGCGCGTGAAATTGCCCTTGGGTCTGCTGTGGTTCGGCGGCAACAGCCACGCCGATGTACTGCCGCGCCACGGTCACGGACCACCGGAGCAGGTCATCGGCGGGCGATTGTTCATCGAAGGCATGAACAGCCTCATCGCCCGGGACGTCTACACGGGACGCGCGCTGTGGCAGCAGCCGTTCGCCAACCTGAACACCAAGGGTGTCTACTACGACGAAACCTACAAGGACACCCCGCTCGATCCGGCCTACAACCAGGTGCACATTCCGGGGGCCAATGCGCGCGGCACGAACTTCGTCGCGACTGCCGATCGGATCTACGTGGTGGAAGGGACCGCTTGTCGAGTGCTCGATCCCGTCACCGGACGCCCCCTGCAATCCATCGAGTTGCCGCAGACCGACGCCGCTCGCCCCGAAGCGTGGGGCTTCGTCGGGGTCTATCAGGACATCTTGTTGGGCGGAGCCGGCTTCGCGGATTATCAGCGACGGCACGGCATCAGCCTCGCCGCCAAGAAGAAGGCTGACGACGACAAGGACGAAGGCACAGGAGTCCTCGGCGTGGACATCTCGGCCAGCCTGCGATTGGTGGCCTTCAATCGCTACTCGGGTCAAGTGCTCTGGCAGACTCCTGCGCGTCACAGCTTCGTCCACAACGGGATCGTGGCGGGTGGCGAGCACATCTACTGCCTGGACCGCAATCCGCAGCTGGTGGAAGATGAGTTGCGGCGCCGCGGCAAGCCCAGCCCGGGCACTTATCGCATTCTGGCACTGAATTGCCGCACGGGCGAGCGCGCTTGGGAAGCCGACCAGAACATCTTCGGCACCTGGCTGAGCTACTCCGAGGAACACGATCGGCTACTGGAAGCGGGAGCCTCCGCCTCGGATCGCTTGCCGACGGAAGCCAAGGAGGGCATGGCCGTGTACCGCGGGCGCGACGGCGTCCTGCAATGGCGAAACGACATCCGCAAGTACTCCGGGCCCTGCATCCTGTATCACGACCAGATCATCACCAACGCCAACTCCTACACCGCGTCCGCGGGCGCGTTCAGCCTGCTCGACGGTTCCCCGATCCTCACTCCCAATCCGCTCTCGGGCGACTTGCAGCCGTGGACCGTCACGCGCGCCTATGGCTGCAACAACATTATCGGCAGCGAGAACCTGCTGACCTTTCGCTCGGGAGCCGCCGGCTTCTATGATCTGGTGTCCCATAGCGGAACCGGCAACTTCGGCGGTTTCAAATCGGGGTGCACCTCCAATCTGGTCATCGCCAACGGAGTACTGAATGCGCCCGACTACACGCGCACGTGCAGCTGCGCATATCAGAACCAGACCTCCTTGGCCCTGGTCCCCATGCCCGACGTGGAACTCTGGGCGGTGAATTCGACTGCCTGGTCGTTGCCTGCAGGCGAGCGCATCCGGCAGATAGGCATCAACTTCGGGGCGCCGGGTGACCGCCGCGCTGACAACGGGACGCTGTGGGTCGAGTATCCCGAGTCGCAGAGCGACGGGCAGCGGCTGGCAATTGAGCTGGAAGGAACGCCACGGTATTTTCGCCGCCATGCATCCACGCTGACCGGCGCGCGATTGTCCTGGGTCCATGCTTCGGGTGTGGAAGACGCCACGGTCGTCCGGATTCCGCTCCGCGCACAGCCGGCGTCTGCAGCCGGCAAGAACGCCAAGAAGCCCGAGACACCCAGCAAGCTGCCGGCGACCCCGTTGGCCCCCGCACCCTATCGTGTGCTGCTGTACTTCACCGAGCCCCAGGACCTGGCAGCCGGCCAGCGTGTCTTTGACGTGTACGTGCAGGGACAACGAGTCCTGCAGGATCTGGACATCGCGGCGGCAACAGGGCAATCACCTCGTGTGCTTGTCAAGACACTGGAGAAGGTGCTGCTGAGCGATCAGCTTGAGGTGCGCTTCGCCGCCAAACGAGGGCGGCCCGTTCTCAGCGGCATTGAACTGCAGCGGACTCCCTGAAGCGGACTAATCTGTTGGTCGCGGCGGGACCAGGTAGGACCAGCAGGCAAAGAAGACCAGTCCCGCCGCAATGACGCCGCCCGCGAAGAGCAGCACCCATTTGCCCGAGGTAACAAACACGAAAGTCCAGCCGCACAGGGCAATCAGGCTCGGGATCGGATACAGCCACATCCGATACGGCCGGGGCAGCTCCGGCGAGCGCCAACGCAACAGCGTGACGGCCACGATCTGCCCGATGAACTGAATCAGGATCCGCGTGGTGACCAGGGCCTCAATGACAATTCCCAGGGGCAAGGCACACGCCACGATGGACAGCAGGCCGATGGCCAGCAGCGAAATGTGCGGGAATTGGCCCGTCGGGTGGAGCCGGCCGAAGATCCGGAAGAAATATCCATCCTGGGCGGCAGCGTAGGGAATGCGGGAATAGCCCAGCAGCAATGCAAACAGCGAGGCCACCGTCGTCCAGAGAATGAGCAACGTGAACAGCCGCGCGACCTGCTGCCCGTAAACGCGCTCCATGAAGATTGACACGATGTATTTCGACAGCGGATTGTCGTCGCTGGCAGGCACAAACTCCCGCCACGGAATGACGCCGATGATGGAGAGATTGATGAGGAAGTAGCAGCCGGCGACGACCGTGAGACTGATCAGAATGGATCGCGGAATCACGCGGCCGGGATCGCGGACTTCGTCGCCGATGTAGCAGATGTCGTAGTATCCCAGGTAATCGTAGATCCCGATGCGCGTGGCTTGACCCAACCCCCACAGGAACCCCAGCGAGAACTGGAACGGCTGGGCAGGCAAATCGAACGCCAACCGGGAGTCGAACTTCCAGATGCCGGTGGCGATCACGACCGCGATGGTCAGCAACGTACCCACCCACAGGCTGACGGTAATGTGCGCAACCGACGTGATGCGGCGGTAGAGCAACAGGATGTTGAGCGCGCCCACGGCGGCCGCGACGCCGATCAGCACCAGTTGCGCGGTACCCGGATCCCGCAGCGCTGGCAGATCGGGCCAGAGATAACGCAGGTAGCTGGAGAATCCGATGTACCCGGAAGCGATTTCCAGCGGCCCGCTGAAGATGAACTGCCAGATGAACAGGAAGGCCATGAGCCGTCCGAATCCCCGGCGCCCGAATCCAGCGCGCAGATACAGGTAGCTGCCGCCCGATCCGGGCATCATGGCGCCCAGTTCACTCCAGACCATGCTGTCGCTGAGCGTGATGACGAACGCGACCAGCCACCCCAACATCGCTTGCGGTCCGCCCAGGGCCGTCAGCAACAACGGTATCGTGATGAACGGCCCGACGCCCACCATGTTCGACATGTTGAGGGCCGAGGCCTGCAACAGGCCGAACCGGCGAATCAGGCGCGGTTGCTCAGTCACCTGTCAGCCTTTCTCCAATGCCTGGCGGAAGTCCTCCACCAGGTCGCACACGTCCTCGATTCCCACCGAGATGCGCAGCAGCCGATTGCTGATCCCCTGCCGCGCGCGCTCGGCCGCCGTGAGTTTGGCATGCGACGTCTGAGCCGGCGCACACAGGGTGGTCTCCACTCCACCCAGACTGATGGCCGGGCGGATCAACTCCAACCGGCGCAGAAAAGCATCAACCTCTCCCGCCGACGGCGCGAGTTCGCAGGCGAGCATGGCACCGAATCCGCGCATTTGTGCCCGGGCAATGTCATGGCCCGGATGAGTCGCTAATCCCGGGTAGTAGACTCGTGCCACGCGCGGATGCTGCTGCAGAAACAGCGCCAACTCGCCCGCGTTCTGCGTCTGCCGTTCGACCCGGAGACTGAGGGTCTTCAGGCTGCGCTCCAGCAAATAGCACGAGACGGCGTTGAGGCTGCCACCCAACATGGTGGCTGTCGCCCGAATTGACTCACCAAATTTCCTGCCGGCCAGCACCACGCCGCAGCACAGGTCGCTGTGGCCGCCCAGGTATTTCGTGCCGCTATGGACCACTACGTCGATGCCGACAGTCAACGGGTTCTGGTTGATCGGGGAGGCAAACGTGTTATCGATGACGGTCGTGATGCCTCGCGCGCGGCACAGCGCCGCCGCCCGCGACAGGTCGACGATTCCCAACAGCGGATTGGCGGGAGTTTCCAGGTAGAGCAACCGCGTTTGCGGCGTGGCCAGTTGCACCAGTTGCTCGGCATCGGTGGGACCAAACGTGTACTGCACCCCCAGTTTATCCAGGATGTCCGTGGCGAATTTGTGCGTGCCGCCATACAGCTCGTTCTGCAGCACGACGTGATCACCGGGAGCGAGCAGTGAGATGAAGGCCGTGGAGATCGCTGCCATGCCGGAACTCACGAGCACGCCGTCTTCAGCACTTTCCAGCGCGCAGAGCTTGGCGACGACGGCGCGCTGATTGGGCGTGTTGAAATAGCGCGGGTAAAGAACCTCCGCGCGGTCCAGATACTCGTACGCCGAGGAGGTGAAAATAGGCGAGTTCAGGCCACCCAGGACGTTATCTCGGAAGCCGCCACTGTGGACGCATCGCGTGCTGGCGCGCATGGTTGCTGAGTTCCTCAAGTTCTCCGGCCGAAGAAGTCCACGCAGATTGCTCACGCGCCACTTGCCAGTGGATCGGCGGCGCCGCGGCTATCCCAATCCGAAATGGTCGGCAAACAGATTGGTCAGCGCCACCATGACTTTCTGGGCGTCGCGTCCCGTGGCCGTGACGACCAGTTTAGTGCCCTGGGCTGCGCCAAGCGACATGAGTTGCAGGATTTCGCTCGCATCAACCGTCTCGGAGTCCTTGCGGATCGAGACCTCCGACTGGAAGCGCCGGACGGTATTGACGATGGCCAGACAAGGGCGCGCATGGAGACCGGTCGAGTTGGTCACTTCGATCGTTTGCGTCACGGATCGTTTGAACATCCACGCGCCCCTTTCCTTGGCGGCGAGTCCCGGAGAGCACCTACCAGCGCTTCCACAACCAGACCATCCGCACGATGAACACCGAGACACAGGCCATCGCCATCACGATCCAGAACATGTGCGGATGCGTGCGCCCGGGAAACTCGACATTCATCGAAAAGACACTGACCACGAACGTGGGCAACATGATAGCGATGGTGATGATGGTCAGCGTCTTCATCAGCCAGTTCAAGTTGTTGCTCACGATCGAAGCCCGCGCATCCATCATGCTGGCCAGAATGTTCGAGTAGATCGCTGCCTGTTCGTAGCATTGGCTGTTCTCGATGAGCAGATCGTCGATGAACTCGATGTTGTCCTGGCTGAAACCGATCTTGGCGGCGCTCAGCTTCAAACGCTCAATGAGTTTGGCGTTCGAGTTGATGGCGTTGAGAAAATAAACGAGACTCTTCTCCAGACTGAACAGGTTCAGCAGGTACTTGTTCTGCATCGAGGTGTTGATCTGGTCCTCGAGTGATTCCGAAACGGCATTGATCACCTTCAGGTGGCCGACGAAGTGGGCGATCGAACTGTAGATGATCTTCAGCACGAGGTCCTGGAATGACGAAATGCGCGCGAAGACCTTGCCTTCGAACATGGGCACGCTTTCCGACAGCACGATGATCAGTTTGTCCTGAAACAGGAAGAGCCCTGCGGACGTCACGCGAAAGACAAATTCGTCCTCGCTGGAATAATTGTGCGGCCGTTTGAAGATCATGGCCACATGCTCGGGTTCGAATTCGAGACGGGCCTGTTCATCGGGGTCCAAGGCCGAATTCAGCGTGTGTTCGTCGAGCTTGTAGTTGTCCGCGAGGTATCTGCGTTCCGCCTCGCCGGGGTTGACATACACAAACACATTGCCATCCGCGTCGACGTTGCGCGTGATGGCGTTGTCCACAAGTCGTGCCACTTGCAGCATGCTGTTTCCCGTTCCCTGCCGCCGTGAGGAGGCGGGCTATTGACGGAGTTCCTGGAGGTAGATGTTCTTGAATTGCACGAGCGCCGGGGGACTGTTCCACTGGCCCGCCCGCTGGCCCCCGTGATGCTGCAGGGCGATGGGGCCGGACGCCGGCAGATCGGCGATCTCGGCGCCGGGAATCACGGTCGTGCCGTTCAGCACGACGGTCACGACCTGCCCCCGCACGGTGATCTCGAAATGGTTCCATTCGCCCACCGGATTGTCGGCCTGCGTCCGCGGCGTGACGGCTGCCCGCAGTTCCGGTGAGGTCTTCGCATCGCGCCGCACTCCGTACATCTCTCCGGAACCGATCGGCCAACACCAGATGTTCACCTGGTGCCGTCCCGACCCGCGAATGAAGACACCGGAGTCGGAATCGGGCAACTGCAGACGCAGGGGCTTGCCGGCGATGTCGCGTGCTTCTGTGCCGTCCGGCAGAATATACATGACACCGGGGTTCACGTACGGAACTTCCTTGATGCGCCAGTCAATGTGCAAGACAAAGTCCCTCCATTCCCCTTCCGAAAAGAGATTCTTGTCGCCTGCCGCTTCACTGCGGGCGTCGTAGTCAATCACGCCGTCCACGACCTTCCAGTGCCCATTGTCTCCCGCGGGGACCTTCCAGCCGGACAGGTCCTTACCGTTGAAGAGCCGGATGAAACCCGGAGGCGGACTGTTGTCCTCCGCCCAGGCCGCGCCCAGTACCACGTTCAGCAGCACGGTGACCGTCATGCTCAGGTTGCGCAAGGTCTTCATGGCTTCTCCTCGTGTTGGAATCTGACCAGCCAATCTGCCTGATCGTGAACAATGGCCGCCACGGCCGCAATGAGGCTATGTGGCAACCGCACACCACTATAAAGCCAAGGCGGCTCGTGTTCGAGGGCTGCGGCACCATAGGTCAACACATGGTCCAATGCTTTGTTCGCGTTGGTGAACGGGTTGCCCGCGGGACAGGACGAAGCGGCGGCGAAACACTGCTCCACCAGGCAGCTCACGCGCCGCGACAGTTCCCGCGCCTCTTCCGGGTTCCGAACATCCAGCAGCCGGAGTATCTCCGACAAGGGCGCAGCCAGCGTGTTGGCGGTGCTGAGCAGAAAACCGTCGTACGGTCCGCCGGCCGCCTTGGGCCAGCGGGCGTAATCGCCCTCGGCACCGCGCACCAGGAACACCCCGTTCAGGTCCACTGCCGATTCTGCGATCCGGTCCCGGCCGCTCGTGTCCTTGAGCAAATAGAAGTTGGGGAACTGCGCTGCGAGCTGCCGGACCGTGTCGGGACTCATTTCGTTCTGCGTCACCTGCGGTAATTGGTAGAGGGCCGTGGGAAGTCCTCGTTCCAGGACCTGGGTCAGGGCGGCGGCAATGGCCTCCTGTCCCAGTTCTGAGCCGCAGGGTGGGCAGACCGTGAAGCCCACGACGCCCGTACTGGCAAAGACCTCTTCCATGGCGCTGCACCCGCTGTGTCGCAACAGCCAACGAGCGGTCGTGTCCAGGCAATTCAAGACGGCCGCGATGTCCGTCTTCAATACGCCGATCAGGACTTTGATTCCTCGGCCTTGGACTGCGTCGAGCACCACGGCCAGCAACTCGAGCACATCGTCATCCGTCATCTCCCAGCCTTCGCCCGTGGAGCCTGGCACCAGGATGCCCTGTACATACGGGGCGAGGTGTTGCAGGTGGCGGGTGATGCGCTCGGCATCCAGTTGACGTGGTCCCCGGAAATGGGTCAGGATGGGACACCAGAGGCGCGGCATGCCTTGGGGAAACAGGTCAGCAATGCAGGCTTCTCGTCGGTGGAGCACGGAGTGTGGCACAACCATGAACATGCCTTCCCGAATAGACGCGCGATGACCGGCTCGTTGCGCGGGTGTTCAGTGCCCCCGGCCGCCAAGTCGCACGGTCGACGTGAGACATTATATACTGGCCATGAATCGTATTTCCTGCTGACCGCGCCAGGAGGGAATTCTCATGAAGGTTTCTCGCCGTCAGATGGTTGCTCGGTCCGCGGCACTCGCCGCCTGCGGCCTGGCGACCCCCTATTTCTCCACGGCCGGCGCTGAGACCCGAACTCAGCCTCGTTCGAAAAACGACCAGTTCGGCATCGGGACCATCGGCATGCGCTACCAGGGCTCCGTGATTGCCGAGAAGGCCCGGCTGCACGGTCCGATCGTGGCCATTGCTGACGTCGATCGCCACGTGCGCGAACAAGCTCGGGCCAGCTTCGGGAGCACACCCGCAATCTATGAAGACTATCGCAAGGTGCTGGACCGCAAGGATGTGGACGTGGTACTCATCGCCACGCCCGATCATTGGCACACGCAGATGTTGCTGGACGCCTGCCGCGCCGGTAAGGATGTCTATATCGAGAAGCCGTTGACCTTGACGATCAACGAAGGCAAGCAGCTGTTACCGGTGGTGCAGGAAACGGGCCGCATAGTGCAGGTCGGTTCCTGGCAGCGGAGTGACTGGCAGTTCCGTCTGGCCGTGGAGCTCGTGCGTGCCGGCCGCCTCGGAAAACTCCGCAAAGTGTCCTGCATCACGGGCCCCAATCCCTCCGGAGGGCCCTTCGTGGAACGTCCGGTGCCGGGCCATTTGAACTGGGATCTGTGGCAGGGACAGACGATGGCGGTGCCGTACATCGAGGAACGCTGCCACTACACTTTTCGCTGGTGGTACGAGTACTCCGGGGGCAAGGTGACGGACTGGGGAGCGCACGATATCGACATTGCGCAATGGGCCATCAACGAATATCCCGCGACGATCGAAGGCCAGGCCCAGCTGCCTCAGGTGCCCCACGGCTACAACGTGGCCACGCAGTTTCAGGCGGTAGTGCGTTATCCGAGCGGAGTCATCCTGGAAATCGGCGATGGGGGCCGCCAGGGGACGATGTTCGAGGGAGAACTGGGCAGGATCTTCGTGAACCGTGGCGTGTTGAGCGGTGCACCCGTCGAGCAACTGGCGGATGATCCGCTGCCTCGAGAGCGGTATCAGGCCTACGACTTCGACGACCTGACGTGTCCGAATCGCACGGGGAAGTTGGACGCGATTGTCAGCCACATGGCCAACTTCTTCCATTGCGTTCGCCAGCGGCGGCAGCCGATCTCGGATGTCAAGAGCCAGCACCGCAGTGTTTCCACGTGCCACCTGGCGAACATCGCGATGCGGCTTGGCAGGCCTCTGAAATGGGACGCCGCGCGGGAACAGTTCCTCGGTGACAACGAAGCTGACGAGTGGCTCCAGCGGCAACAACGCAAAGGCTTCGAGATCGCTTGAACTCGAGACAACCTCAGACAACCAGGTGATGCCATGAGCGCTCGGAATCTGCTCTCCGCCGGTTTGGGAATCGTCCTGGCCGCAACCGCGGGCAGCCTGCAGGCCGATCCGGTGAACTACGGCCGGCCGTTTGAACCCGCGACCCGCCCAGCGTTCATCGCGCTGCCGCCCGGCGCGGTGGAACCGGCCGGCTGGTTGCGGGATTGGTGCCAGGCCGCACGCGATGGTTATACGGGCCACATGGACGAGTACCATGTGGAGTTCCAACGGGCCTGGGCTGTCGATCACCAGATGACGGGCGAACGCCTGGCGTGGCCGAAGGGAGCCTGGCCTTACGAAGGCGGGGGTTACTGGTTCGACGGTTTGACCCGTCTCGGCTACGTGCTGCACGATGAAAAGCTCCTCCAACAAGCCAAGACACGACTCGATGTGGTCGTGACCCACATGAATGCCGACAGCATTCTGTTCCTGTGGTGGCTCAACAAGAACCGTCCTGAGGATCTGAAATCCATCGAGTGCGACGGAGCCTGGCCCATGTGGGCTTGCGGTCTCCTGGGACGATCGCTGGTCGCCTACTACGCGGGATCGAGAGATGAACGTGTGCTGCGGACTCTGGAAACAGCCTACGGCGGAGACGGCAGTTGGGCTCGACTGGGTTGGGGCATGTCCAATCCGTGGCCGGCGTTTGAAACCTATACCTGGACGGGAAACCCGCACATCGCGGCTGCCCTGAATGAACTGTACGGGCCGGACGACGGGAGCAGAAACACCGGTCCCTGGTCGTGGAACCGGTACCGCCGGATGCCCAAGCCTGAACCGGGAGCCGAGCCCAACGATCACGTCGTTCACTTTCTCGAAAGTACCATACCTTGGGCCATCGGCTATCTGTGGACGGGAAACCGCGAGTTTCTTGACGCGACGTTGGGTTGGCATGACCTGCTGGAACGGGTCGCCATGCAACCATCCGGTGTGCCGGTCGCCGACGAGTACTACGGACCGACGGGCGCCTACCGGGGAACAGAGACCTGTGACGTAGCCGGTTATTTGTGGAGCCAGATCTTGCTGTTGACCATCAGCGGCCAGGGGCACCTGGCAGATCGTGCCGAACGGGCATTCTTCAACGCCGGTCCTGCCACCGTGTCGCGCGATTTCAAGACCCACGTCTACTTCCAGTGCCCGAACCGCATCGTCGACAAGTGCCCGCCGCATCCGCACGGACCACAAGCGGAAGGGAATTCCTACGCGCCGACGCATCAGCCGCTGTGCTGCACTGCTGCGCTGAACCGGATCGTTCCCAACTACGTGATGCACATGTGGATGGCCACCTATGACAACGGACTCGTCGCCACTCACTATGGTCCCTGCCGCGCGACAGCCCTGGTCGCTGACCGCGTGCCCGTGGAATTGGATTGCCGTACCGATTACCCGTTTGACGATGTCATCGATATTGGTGTCCAGCCAGCACGACCGGTCGCCTTCCCGCTGCTGCTGCGCGTTCCCGGTTGGTGCGTGCAACCGGAGTTGACCATCAATGGGACCGCGACGCCCATGCTCCCCGATCCGAAAGGGTTCGTGCGCGTCGAGCGGCTCTGGCAACCGGGCGACACCCTGCGACTGCGGTTCCCCAGGGTCCCCCGCGTGCAGACCGGACGCGACAAGAACGCCCAGGACGCACCTTACGGCACAGTCTCGTACGGTCCACTGCTGTTTGCCCTGCCCATCGCCGACACGCAAGGTCCCAACTCGCCCGACCCGGCTGCCCGATGGAACTACGCCATCGATGTGGCGGACGAGAGACAGGAGACGGTCACCGCCGTGGAGCGTCATGCACTGCCCACGAAGTGGAACTGGCCGCTGGAGTCTCCGTTACAGCTCCGGATTCCAGCCGTGAGCTGCGACTGGAACCCCGAACCCAAGACTCCTTTGCCGTTGGCGCCCGTCACCGCATCGGAGCCCGCCACGGTCATCACGCTCGTTCCCTACGGCTGTACCAAGTTCCGTGTCTCGATGTTCCCGGTGACCGCACGAGCCTGGCAGACCTGGACGGAGCAGAATCCCGCCGCTCCAGCGGGCGGCACGAGCGGCGCACCGTGATGGCGATACCGAGGGAGACTACACGTCGAGATTCCGGACGTCGAGTGCGTGCTTCTCGATAAATTCCCGGCGCGGTTCCACCTTGTCTCCCATCAGCACGCGAAACATCTCATCCGCAGCACCGGCATCCCGCATGCTAACCTGCACCAGGGTGCGGTTGGCCGGATGCAGCGTGGTTTCTCGCAGTTCCTCGGGGTTCATTTCTCCCAGCCCCTTGAAGCGCGTGACCTGCAACCCTTTTTCGCCGGCGCTGCGAATTGCTGGCAGCAGGCCGCGCAGGTCTTTCAACGGCGTTTCGTGGTCTCCCCGGCGAAAAACGTACCTCGGTTCCTCCACGCCGGTGCGCTCTTGCGGAATCAACGCCTGAATGTCAAAGCCCATGGATGTCAGGTCGGACAGGCCTCCGTTGATGGTTCGGACTTCGTGAAGTTCGGTAATGTGGAGGTGCGGTTCCTCGCCGTTCCCGTTGCGTTCTTCACGGTCGCTCGGTTGGGGGCTGTCACTGACCATGAGTTCCTGCCCGGAGTCTTGCTCCCGTTTCTGAAGGAACTCATCGAGCTCGGCCCGCGACGAGAACCAGTACTCCTTGTCGCCCACAAACACATGAAACACCGGCAGTTTGTGGGTTTGCGGATCGAACCGCCGGGCGTGATCTCTCAGGCTCAATCCGCGCCGTTCCAGAGCCACCAGGGCTTCCTCCATCGCGGCCAGTGTCCCGCAGAGTTGCCGCATCGCCGCCCCGCCGATCAGCCGGTCGCCCTCACCAATAAACTTCGCATCGTCCAGCCCGCGCTCCATGAGCTGGGTGCGCATCTCCTCTTCGGTCTGCACGTAGTAAGTTTCCTTCCTGGTGCGTACGCGAAACAGCGGTGGCTGCGCCACATAGACATGTCCCTCGGCGACCAGGTGGTACATCTGCCGGTAGAAGAAACACAGGAGCAGGGTACGAATGTGCGAACCGTCAACGTCGGCGTCGGTCATGATGATGATCTTGTTGTAGCGGCGCTTGCTGACGTCCTGTTCTGCGCCGATGCCGCTGCCGATCGCCTGGATCATGCTCTGCACTTCTTCGTTGGCCAGCACTTTGTCTTCGCGGGACTTGTACGCATTGATGATCTTGCCGCGCAACGGCAGGATCGCCTGGAATTCCCGCAAACGGCCCCCCTCCGCGCTGCCACCCGCGGAATCGCCCTCCACGAGGTACAGCTCGCAGCGTTCCATCTCGCGACTGATGCAGTCCCGCAGTTTCCCCGGTAGGCCTCCGCCGCTCAGCGCGTCCTTGCGCTTGCGGAGCAGGTCCTTGGCCTTGCGCGCTGCCTCCCGCGCTTCTGCGGCCAGGATTGCTTTTCGCACGATGGTTTTGGCAGTGCGCGGGTTCTCCTCGAGATACTTCCCCAGCGACTCGCCCACTGCTGAATTGACGATGCCCTCGACTTCGCTGTTACCGAGTTTCGTTTTGGTTTGACCTTCGAACTGCGGATAGGGGACCCGCATGGAGATCACGGCCGTCAGGCCCTCACGGAAATCGTCCCCGCTGGGAACCAGGTCCTTGAAGATGTTCTCCTTGCGCCCGTAGTTGTTCAGCGTCCTGGTCAGCGCCGAGCGGAAACCGGAGACGTGCGTGCCCCCTTCAATCGTGTGAATGTTGTTGACGTAGGAATGGAGTGTCTCCGTGAACTCCGATGTGTACTGCAGCGACACCTCGAAGCCGATCCCGTCGGCCTCCCCGGCGAAGTAGATCACATCCAGATGCAGCGGTTCACTGGCCCGATTCAAATAGGCCACAAACTCCACGATGCCGTTCTGGTAACAGAACTCGTCACCCTCGTTGATCCGTTCATCCAGGAACTTGATGCGCACGCCGCGATTGAGGAACGCGAGCTCCTGGAGTCGTTTGTAGAGCAGATCGTAGGCGAATTTCGTGGCCTGGAAGACTTGGCTATCCGGTTTGAATGTGGTGCGTGTGCCCACCCTCTTGGTCGTGCCCACCCGCTGCACGGGTCCCAGCGGTATTCCTCGTTCATACTCTTGTTGGTACACGTGCCCGTCCCGGCAGACTTGCACCTCACACCACTGCGACAAGAAGTTCACAACGGTAACGCCGACCCCGTGCAGTCCACCGGACGTCTGGTAGGCCCCTTTCTCAAACTTGCCGCCAAACTTCAACACGGTCATCACGCCTTCCAGCGTGGACACATCACGGCCCATCTCCTGGGACAGCTGCTCGTGACGCTCGACAGGAATTCCCCGCCCGTCGTCCTCGACCGTAACAGAACCGTCGTTGTTGACCGTCACGGAAATGTTCTGCGCGAACCCGGCCATCGCTTCATCAATCGAATTATCCACCACCTCGTACACCAGGTGGTGCAGTCCGCGGGTGCTGACATCACCGATGTACATGGCTGGACGCTTGCGCACATGCTCCAGGTCAGAGAGATGCTGCAAGTCTTCGGAGCGATATTCGGTCTTGGCTTTGTTTTTGATCGCGTCCGGCGCCGGCGGCACCGGAGCCGGATCCTCAAATTGATTTTCGTTGTCTGCGTTCATGGACCTACCGTTTCCATCCGTGTCATTCAGTCAACTTCCCCTACGCGAAATCGCAAGTCTCTTACGGTCGCCCGCCCCTGTTTTTGCAGGGCTGCCAACAGTTCTCGTTTTCGAAACGTCAGCTCCTGCAACGTCGCCGAGTTTCGGACGATAATCTGCAGGACACCTCGTCCGAGGTTTCCCGGCCGGCTGTGTTGGGCAACCGCTTCACCGACGGCCTGTCGCCACTGTTGCTGCAGTTCTGCCGAATTCCGTTCCTGCGCATAGCCGCGGCGTGAAAGCAGTTGGCTTAAAACCTCCCCGATGCGCTGCGGTTCCCGCTTCGGCGCTTGGTGCCGCAGGTACTTGCTCGATCCCCGCCCGTTCCGTTCGCAATCCGCATCTGGCATGCTGGCGGCCCTCCGCATACCGAAACACTAGGCGTCGCGCGCCAACGGCATGACGACGTACCCGTAGCCATCTTCCGTAGTAAACAAGGCCGCCGACTCACCGTTTTCTATGTCAATGCGGACCGATTGTTCAGCTGCCAACACGCGCAGGAAATCAGCAACAAACCGATGATCCAGCGTGATCTTCACACCCGCCCCGGTATACGGTATGGGAAGTTCCACACGCGATTGCCCAATCTCCGTAGTCGCGGCCGTTAACACCAGATTCCCTTCGCCAAACTCGAACCCTATTCCCCGGCTCTCGTCACTGGCCACGATCGACGCCTGGCGGAGCGCCGAGTAGAGCGGCCCCACCGCCAAGTCGATCTGAATCGATTCCTGGCGTTGAGGGAACACATCGCGCCAGCGGGGAAAGCGGCCTTCCACGAGACGAGAATAGATGACGGCTCGAGAGCTGCGCACCAGGATGTCGTTGTGCCGCGCAGCGAGGTGAATGTTGGCATCCACCTCCGTAATCGCACGCTCCATGAGCTGCATGGCTCGGTTGGGAACGATGGTCATTACCTCGTTATCATCGCGCGTTCCCACCGCCTGGGCAGCCCCTTCCATCTTGGCCAACCGCCGACCGTCCGTCGCCACCGCCGTAATGCGTTCCGGTTCAAACTCCAGGTAGACTCCTCCCAGAGCGTATCGTGAACTCTCCGACTCCGTAGCGAACAACGTACGGCGAATCAGTTCCCGGAACAGACGCGATGAGATTTCGTGATAGGCTTGCTCCTCAAAACAAACCACGTTGGGGAACTCGTCGGGATTCTGTTCGGGCAACACAAAACGACTGCGCTCACCTTCGATCACGATTCGCTGTGCATCTGCCTCGATTCGCAGGCGATCATCAACGGATTCGCGGAGAATGGAGGCCAGTTGCGTGATGGGGGCCACAATGCTTCCAGGTTCCTGGATTTCGACTCCCTCCACCTCGATGCGGATGCCAACTTCCAGATCCGTGGCCATCAAGACCAGAACGTTTTCCGCCGCTTCAAACTTCACATTTTTCAGAATGGCCTTGGGAGTGCGCGTGGGAGCCACCAAAGCCGCGGTTTGAAATGCCGATAACAACGGACTGCGTTCACATACGATCTTCATTGCGACAACTTTCTTTCCACGGTTTGCCTATTACGAATTTCGAAATTAGTCGTAGTAACAGTGCACCAGGAAGAACCATCAGAGATCTTGTTCCTAGGCTGCAAACTGAATTGGATCCAGGGCTTGTAACGCGGAAGTAAGGTGTTGTTCCAGGGGATAACGTGTCTGTTAGTGGTCTTATTTCAGTGTCTTCCTGGCGTTTTTCGGAGTTCTTCTTGGAAGGCGTCCAGAACGGTGTTGGCTGAAGTAAGGTTTCGCGGTGGTTCTTGGCCGTAATCGACATCTTTTCCACTTGCTGCATTGCCCCAGTAGCGGTTCCGAGGTCGCACTAGCCGATCGCCAATTGTCCTGCCAATTCCCTTGCAGCCTCCTGTGTTGTCTCGTCGGACTCCAATGATACCAGGATGCGTTGGAAGCCGTGTAATATTGTGGTGTGATCCCGGCCACCGAACTGGCGGCCGAGTTCACCGTAACTGATTCCGGTAATCAGGCGGCTGAAGTAGATTGCCATGTTGCGTGCTTGCACGATCCGTTGACGACGCGAGGAGCCGGTCAGTTCTGACGGCTTCAGGTGGAAGTAGCGGGCGACACACCGGATGATGTCGCGAACGCTTCTGGGCGCTGCCGACGACAGGTCGAGATCCAGTACAGCCGCTGGCAGGTGGTTGGGAACCAATCCGCAGGCGAGTTGTGCCATGGGCACGGTCAGGCCGCGGGTCAATCGCCCCCGAAGTGCTTCCGGCAAGCCGCGGATTTGCAGAGGCGGCTGCCGTGCTGCCACGACGACCCACGTTGCTCTCGTTCGCGCGCTATCGAGAGAATGGAGCAGTTCAATCTGCGCTGCGGGCTTGGTCGCCAGCTGTTCGAGTCCATCAACAGCCCAGAAGTCGGCTGCGCGGTACTTGCGACGGAAATCGCTCAGCGAATCCAATTCCACGGCGGAGGCGAATTCGCGAGCGAACTCATCGCCACTGGCCAAGATGGTCTTGCCGTGGGGACGATGGGCGCGAAAGTGGGCCACCAAGCGCCGAATCAGTGTTGTCTTGCCACAGCCGCCAGGCCCGCAGAGGACGATCGGGCTGTAGTCAATCTGGCCATCAGCGACCGCCTTGCACAACACATCCCACAACGTCGTTCCCGACTCGCGGACGAAGGAGAGTGAAAGTGGACTGGCTTCGCCGTGCTGACCGGCCTGATTCCCGTGGCGTGGTTCCGTTGTCAAAGGAATCAGTGAAGGAGAATTCACCACAACGCATCCGCCAGACCAACAAGAGGACCGCCAAAACGGAACCGCGCACCAGCAAGGCAGTTCACCGCGCGGAAGTGTTAACACGTTGCATGCCGCGGAGATAAATCGGCCAAATACAGCTCGGACGACACGCGGCCGATTATAGTGGTTTTGCCCCGGGAAGGCGAGACGTGGCTGGTTGTTTTCGAACCCCATGGGCGGCGTGCAACTCCTTGTACGCTCTGGAAATGCGCGCCGCAGAAGCAGCAACTTCCTCCTCGGTGTTCAAGCGGCTGAAGGCGAATCGCAAAGCTCCACCTATTCGTGATTCCGCCAAGCCCATCGCCCGCAGAACGGCGGACGGCTCGCTGGCTCCACTGGCACAGGCTGACCCGGTGGAACAAGCGATTCCAGCCGCGTCGAGTGCCATCAGCATGACCTGGCGGTCCACGCCCGGAAACGACACATTCGTCGTATGCGGTGTTCGGGGGGCACCCTCCCCATTCACGAGGAGTCCCGGAATTTCGGCCCTGAGCAGCTCCTCGAATCGGTTGCGCAAGTATTCCAGGTGTCGTTGCGTCTTCTCCGACTCGTCCTGCCACAGCTGCAAAGCACGCAACATCCCGACGGCCAACGCCAGGGATTCCGTTCCCGGCCGGATGCCGCGCTGTTGAGATCCTCCGAACAGCAGCGGGTCGGGCAGCACATCATGACGCAGCAGGAGGCCGCCGATGCCGACGGGACCGTGGAACTTGTGGGCGGAAAAGCTCAGCGCGGCGGCGCCTAGCTCGC
>Ga0233425_10003495_pt1 | contig 28341 bp, 15 predicted proteins | sample Watercolumn_Towu_2_FD_181712 | JGI IMG/M metagenome (GOLD analysis project Ga0233425, IMG submission 181712) | Freshwater microbial communities from Lake Towuti, South Sulawesi, Indonesia - Watercolumn_Towuti2014_140_MG | ecosystem: Environmental > Aquatic > Freshwater > Lake | place...
AGAATTCGGTTTGTCAGAGATGGCAGCGAGCAAGTCAGTTGTCCGGCAACTAACCAATTGGCCGTGGATTAGTGCCATCTCGAAAGCATAATGGAATGAGTTGCCTCCAGGGTCTGTCAGGTTGGCCCAGACTGTGTTCAGAACGTCTTGTTTTACTCCAAAAAAAGTCCCAAATTTATTTGCAGAGATCATCTGCTCGAGAATTGAGTTGTTGTCCATGTGATAAGTGATTTTTTTCTATAAAAAAGTGACGATTCTGTTTGCGAAAATAAATAGTTGCTGTATATTTGCCGACCGTTTGGCTTGTTGTTTGGTTTTTCCTTGCACTTTGTTCGTGGGGATGGTTTAAGTTCTCAAAAAAAAGAAAGCCTGTCAATGTCTCTTTTTCCAGGGCGGGGATGATCGAAGTGGAATAGGGGAGGCGGGAGATTATCTGCTGAGATTTCCCCCGTGGACTTGGACATTTTTTTGTGAATGTTCAAATTAAATGTATTGAATTTTGAGTGTAGTTTTTATATCATAAAATCTCTGTGATTGGGGCAGAGATAACAAAGCATTCCTTATTTGGGAGGAGAACAATGGTTAAGAGTTACTTGAAATTGGTTGCGGTCGGTGTGATGATGGGTGCTGTGTTTATGACCAGCGGTTGTGCTAAGAAACAGGTCAAGGCAGAAGAAGCCACTCCGGCATTTGCAGGTCACAAGGATGCTGGCACTGAGGCTCTTGATGCTCAGCCTGCAGCGAGCAAGTCTGCCTTCACGATCCTCGAAGGCCGTACCACTGGTCCGATGCTGCCAGTGTACTTTGACTTTGATAAGTCCGACATCCGCGCAGATCAGAAGAAGCGCATGGAGACCAATGCTACTTATTTGAAGGATAATCCTCAGGCGATGATCGCTGTTGAAGGCAACTGCGACGAGCGGGGCACCAACGAGTACAACATGGCTCTTGGCGAGAGAAGAGCTGTCGCCGCTAAGAAACAGCTGGCCAAGATGGGCGTTGCTGAAAGCCGGATGAACACCATCAGCTACGGTGAGGAGAAGCCCCTCAACTTCGGTCACGATGAGCTGGCCTGGTCTCAGAATCGTCGCGCTGACTTCGTTCAGCAGTAAGTGATGCGGCTGATGCCTTAACCAGTCCTTCCAAGGTATTAAACCGTGGCATCTTTTCGTATGAAGAGATGCCACGGTTTTTTTTATGCCTTGTGCGCGGAGGGGTCAGTATGAAACTAACTACAAATAAGGGGTTTATTGCTATGAAATCGTTACGGGTATTGTTTTTGGTTGTTGTTGCGTCCCTTTGCGTCTCGGTCGTCCCCTCGTTGGCAGCTGAGTTGAAGGTCGCTACCTTCAATATTCAGCAGATTATCGAAAAATCAAAAGTCGGCTCCGAGGCCCGTAAGGCGATGGAGGCCAAGAAGGCCGAACTGGAGCCTAAGTTCAAGGGAGAGCAGGACTCGTTGAAGGCCCAGGCTGAAGAGATCGAGAAGAAAGGATCGGCCTGGAGCGAAGAGGTGAAGGCTGGAAAGGAGCGCGATTACCAGAAAAAGATGCGTGAGTATCAGTTGAAGGTCGAGGATGCCCAGTTTGAGATGAAGCAGATGGAAAAAAAGGTCCTAGAGCCCATCTTCAAAGAACTGCAGGCGGTCATCAATGACATTGCCAAGGCGGATGGCTTGTCCCTTGTCTTTGAGAAGTCACGGAGCAACGGCTTGCTCTATGCGGCCGAATCCTTGGACATCAGCGATAAGGTCAGCGCTGCCTTGGATGCCAAGATGGCCAAGAAATAGCAGGCCGTCACTGCTGATGGACCATCGACAGGAGGCTTGACCGTAGCAGGATAGAGCCCATCTGTCGATCGAAAGGGGGTATGCCCGGCGTTGCCGGTGTCATGGCCCCCTTTTTTTATGCCCTTTCTGCCCCCGGCGTGGTTGGATCGTTGATGGGGAGGAAGAAGACGATTGCCATCCCAGGAATCGACAATAAGAAACTTACGCCAAAGAATATGCCGTAGCCGAGCCAGGCGGTCAGAAAGCCGCTGACCACGCCGGCATAAAGCCCGCTGATGCTCATCAGCCCTGTGCCGATAGCATAATGCGAGGCCTTAAAATCGTGTTGGCAGAGACGCATCAGAAAGGTCATCAGCACCGCTGTTCCCAGTCCTCCGGCAAATTGATCAAAGCCATGGGTTGCGGCCACAGCTAACAGCAGGGAACGCGTGATTTCTCCGGCTGAAGGGGATCCGATGCGCTGGGAATAGTGAAAAGCCAGGAGCATATAGACGATATTGGTCAGATTTTGCAGGAGTAGAAATGGCCAGATCGTTCGCTTAAGTCCGAACCTGCCTATCGTCCAGCCCCCGATCATCGCACCGGCGATTGAACAGGGCAGGCCGATGCCTGCTGAAATCCAGCCGTAATGATTTTTCAGCCCCAGGTCGACCAGGAAGGGCGAGTACATGCTGGAGAGCATATACTCGCCAGTTCGGCAGAGGATAATGAAGGCGAGGATGGCGCCGATTTGAGGGTGATCGATGAAGGACAGGAATGACTTGGTGTAGAAGCTGTCCGAGTTGTTGAGGAGAAGTGCCTGGAGGCGATTCTTGGCACACCAGAGGATGAGGAGGCCTGCAAACAGCCCCATGGTGATGATGGCAGGCAGCTTGCTGGTCAGATCAGCAACATGGGCGTTCTGGCTGGCAAGGATGAGGCTACCGCCAAGAGCCGCCGCTGATAGGGCCAGAGCTACCCGACTTCTTGGCGTCAGGGCCAACGGAATATTGGAACTCTTTTGTGCATGCCCCGCCGGGAGCACGGCGCTATGTAGGGCAAGAAGTCCTGCCATGATCAATGATGCCAAGGCAAAGGCCCATCCCCAGCCGAGCATGGCGCCGACTGTGACAATGATTCCGGTGCCGGTCATCATGGCAATTCGGTACGCCATGACCCGGAACCCCAGGTATTGAGCCTGCTCGGACTGATTCAGCGCTTCAAGGTAAAAACCATCGATGGCGATGTCGTGGGTGGCGGCAATGAAACTGCCAGCGAAGAAGAGGACCACGATGTATTGCGTGGCGTTGGTTAAAGGACTGAGGATGGTTGCTGCCGCTATGATCAGGACCAGCACAGACTCGCAGGATACGAGCCACCACCGTTTGCTGTTGTACGTGTCGATGAGAGGCCCCCAAAGGAATTTCAGCACCCAGGCCAGACCAAAGATGGAGGTAACGCCAAGGGCCTCCAGGCTCATCCCTCGATCACGGAAAAAGAGGGTAGAAACGGTGCGGATGACGGTGTAGGGGAATCCTTCGGCAAAGTAGGTGGAGAAAGTCCAGAGCGATGTCTGGAGGGCGGATTGTTTTATGCCGTTAGGTCGATGCATGGAGCGTCTTTTTGGTTGGCAGTGGGTAAGGAAAAGAGAGGCCTTCGACAAAAAAGCTGGTAATGAGCGGCGTTTTTTGCCACCATACAATAAGGATTAATGGGGTGCGGACCCTTTCGGGGCTCACAACCATTATGGCGTCACGCCACGGCAACAGAGGTTCGGTGTCACAGTACGAATCCACAGCACAGGAGGGATTGATGGCCAGGCATATTTTGATCGTTGATGAGTCTCAGATGATGCGCAAGGTCTTGGGGACCAGGATTTTGTCTATGCTCGATGATGCTGTGATCCTGCAGGCCCAAGGCGTTGATGGCATCAGCCAAATTCTGGGTCGCGAGCCGGTGCACCTCATTGTCTACTCGTGGGACATTCAGGATGAGGCTGGTCTGCAACTGTGCACCAGGCTGGCGGCCAGAGACGATGGCCCGCCCATCCCGTTTCTTTTTTTAATCAGCGACAAGAAGGAGCATGTGGAGATGGCGGCCGAGCTGGTGGGCACCGCTTACCAGGTGATGCCCTGTCCGACCGAGACACTGGCTCGGGCCATTGACCGGGTTTGCAGTCCGGTCTCGCTGCGTCAGGCCAAACGCTACAGTATCAGTGGCACCCATGCTGTTGTTGAACAGCGCCAATTCATAAGCGAGGCCGTTGTTGTCAATGTCAGCACAGGTGGCGCCTTGTGCGAGCTGGAGTTGGATCCGCTCCTGAATTTGGCTTACCCGCTGTTGGTCTCGATCCAGTTCAAGAGTGAAACTGTTCCGGTTGAGGTAAGCGGACTCCATGCCGTGCTGTCGACCATGAAGGTCATGAGCCGCCATCCGGATCAGACCCCCAAGCGAATTCGTGCCGGGGTGAAGTTCCTCAATGTCAATGAGGCGGCCAGGAATATCCTTGATCAAGTCTTCGCTCAAGAGGCGGACGAGTAGTTTCCTCGGTCAATCAGCCATGGGCCACCGTTGGCCTGAACCATTGTCAAAAAACAACTTGGCCGTTCTCGGTGGCCGGATGGCTAAGGAGCTGTACCGTACGGCGATATAAATGGCCATGTTATTTTACGGCTACTAAGCCAGCTGCGGCGTTGACAATGGCTGCGGTGTCGATACCGGCGAGGCTGCGCAGTGTTTCTTGAGGGCCTTGGGTCATGAAGCTGTCCGGCAGTCCAAGTACGGTCGTTGCTACATGAATCCCTGGATTTTCCGCTAGGAGTTCCAGCACTGCGCCGCCAAATCCTCCCTTTTTGACGTTTTCCTCCACAGTCACCACGCGACCTGTAGTTTTTGCCCAGGAGACAATCAAATCTCGATCCAGCGGGGCTGCGAATCGGGGATTGATCACGGCGGCGCTGATTCCTTGCTTCTCCAAGGTCATCGCCGCTTCCTGCGCCGGATGGACGCAGGAGCCAATCGGCAGGAGCAGGACATCTCTTCCCTCCCGCAGCAGTTCCCCCTTGCCAATCTCAAGAGTCTGCAACGTTCCATCGCAGGAGACGCCAACGCCTTGCCCCCGCGGATAGCGGATCGCGGTTGGCCCGGGATGATTGACCGCTGTCTGCAGCATAAGGCGTAATTCGTTTTCGTCCTTGGGGGCCATCACCGTCAGGTTGGGGATCATGCGCAGGTAGGTGAGGTCAAAGACGCCATGATGGGTAGGGCCGTCGTCGCCCACCAGGCCGGCGCGATCGAGTATGAAGGTGACTGGCAGGTTGGGCAGGCAGACATCGTGGATGATTTGATCCAGGGAGCGCTGCAAGAACGTCGAGTAGATGGCCACCACCGGATGGACGCCCTCCGTGGCTAGACCCGCGGCAAAAGTCACAGCGTGCTGTTCTGCGATACCAACGTCGAAGAAGCGGTTGGGAAAGCGCAAGGCGAAATGGTTGAGGCCGGTGCCGGCAGGCATGGCGGCGGTGATGGCCACCAGGTTTTCGTTGTCTTCGGCGAGTCGTACCAGGGTCTCGCCAAAGATCGAGGTGTAGGTGGGGGCTCCGCAGGCGGCGGCCTTGGTTTTTCCGGTGGCAAGATCAAAGGGCCCGATGCCATGATAGTCGTCAGGGCGGTTTTCGGCCGGTTTATAGCCCTTGCCCTTGCTGGTGATGACGTGGATCAGCATCGGCCCGCTGCCGAATTCGTTGGCATTGTGAAACGTCTCGATAAGGGCGTTTACATCGTGACCTGGGATGGGTCCGACATAGTCGAACTTTAGAGCCTCAAACAGCATGCCGGGGGTGAAAAATCCCTTGAAGCTGCCTTCGCTTTTTTTCAAGACTTGGAGGATATTCTCGCCAACGTTGGGGATAGATTTCAGGAAATGCTCCATCTCCTTCCTGAGCCTTGTCATCGTGCCGCCGGTCATCTTGCGGCTCAGGAAACTGGACAAGGCGCCTACGTTGGGTGAGATGGACATCTCGTTGTCGTTTAGGATGACGATCAGGTCATTGCCCAAATGGCCTGCCTGGTTCAATGCCTCAAAGGCCATGCCGCCGGTCATCGAACCGTCGCCGATCACAGCGATGACTTTTCGGCGGTCGTCGTGCAGGTGTTTTGCGCAGGCGATGCCAAGCCCGGCCGAGATGGAGGTGCTGCTATGGCCGGTGTCAAAGGTATCGTAGGGGCTCTCTGCCCGCTTGGGAAAGCCGCTTAAACCCTGGAATTGCCGGATGGTCTTGAATTGATGGAGGCGGCCGGTGAGCAGTTTGTGGGCGTAGCATTGGTGGCCGACATCCCAGATCAATTTGTCGTCCGGGGTGTTGAAGACATAATGGATCGCCATGGTCAGCTCGACCACGCCGAGAGACGGGGCTAGATGCCCGCCGACGTTGGCAACAGTTTCGATGATTTCCCGGCGGATCTCGGCCGCCAGCTCAGGGAGGCGGTCAACCGGCAGCTTTTTGAGGTCATCCGGCGAGTTGATGGTCGAGAGGAGAGAGGGCGGTTTGGTCATGGTCAGTTCTGTTCGCGTGAGAGGAAGGAAAACGATCAGTTGGTGCGCCGGTAAATGTAACGGGCCAGCTCGCGCAGCGGATCGGCAGCGGCGCCCAATCCGGACAGGGTGTCGATGGCCTCCTGGATAGTCTGCTGGGCCTTGATCCTGGTCTGTTCCACGCCAAGGAAGGCGGGGTAGGTGGCCTTGCAGTTTTTGGCGTCGGAGCCGGAGGCCTTGCCGAGCTGCTCGGTGGTGCCAAGGACATTGAGCAGGTCGTCGACAATCTGAAAGGCCAGGCCCACCAGGCGCCCGTAAGCGGACAGGGCCTGGAACTCTTTGTCATTGGCCCGCCCCAGGATGGCCCCGGTCTGCACCGAGGCAGTGATCAGGGCGCCTGTCTTGCACTGATGGATCATCTGCAGTGAGGCGAGGGGAATGTCCCGGTCTTCGGCCTCCATGTCCAGGGCCTGGCCGCCGACCATGCCCCAGGAGCCGATGGCTCGGGCGACAATGTGGATGATCCGCAGGCGGTCCCGGTCGGGGAGCAGGCCGCTCGTCTCTGTCTGGCTCAGGAGCTCGAAGGCGAAGCTGAGGAGTCCGTCTCCCGCGAGTATAGCCCCCGCTTCTCCATAGATCATGTGGTTGGTCGGTTTGCCGCGTCTCAAAGCGTCATTGTCCATGGCCGGCAGGTCGTCATGGATCAGGGAGTAAGTGTGGATGCACTCCAGGGCGCAGGGGATGGCCATCAATGGCGTGGGAATGCAGTAGCCCAAGGACTCGGCCGCGGCCAGACAGAGGATGGGGCGGACACGTTTCCCCCCTGCCTGGAGGCTATAGTTTAACGACTCGAAGTGATGATCGAGTTCGTTGCCGGGGGCTGGCAGCAGGGAATAGAGAACTGCTTCCACCTGCTGGCGTTTGGCGGCGAGATAGGTTTTGATATCCATGTCCATGAATCACGAGTCTCCAGTGCTATGGCCGGCAAAGGGCTCGGGTTGCAGGGTCCCGTCTTTGTTGATCAGGATGTCAATCCGTTGTTGCGCTTCATCGAGCTTGCGGGAACAGAATTCGGCAAGCCGCATGCCTTCGTCGAATTTTTTCAGGGAGGCCTCGAGTGTCAGATTTCCCTCCTCCATTTCGCGGGTGATCTGTTCCAGCTTTTCAAGGCTCTCTTCAAAGGTCTGTTTTGCCATGGGTGCGGTTTGCGGTCAAGTTTTGGGAACTGCCCGGAAGCGGTGGCGTCAGTGAACAGCCCGGGGCGTTCCCGCAAGAAGGGGTCGGTGACTGACTGTCAGCCCCTCCCACCATAAATCAAATTGAAGCAGAAAGCTAATAATGATAAAAGAATATCCATGATCGAGCAATTCAAAAAAGAGTGCAGCCCTGAGTTTGCCCCCCACCTGGACCGTTTCGTCCGCTGGTTGACCGTGGAAAAGGGGTATTCCGATCATACGGCTGACAATTATTTTCGTGACATCGCCGGTTTTGCCGCCACGGTAAGACCGGGAACAACGGTGGCGGCGATCGGCCCTGCCGATATTCGTGCCTTCATCTACGCCTTGCACGGGATCAACAAGCCCTCGTCTCTAGCCAGAAAACTTTCGGCACTACAGACTTTTTTCCGTTTTCTCGCCCAGGATGGGATTATTGATCAAAATCCGTTGACCGGGGTAGCCAGACCCAGGCAGGGACATTCCATTCCGGTCTTTTTGACTGTGGATGAGGTCTTTCGTCTGATGGCGGCGCCTGGCGATCAAGACGCCTTTGCCGCCCGCGATACGGCGATCCTGGAACTCTTGTATTCCACGGGAATGCGGGTGGCGGAATTGGTCGATCTGCAAATGAATTCTCTTGATTTTGAGGCAGAAATGGTTAGGGTACGCGGCAAAGGAAACCGAGAGCGTCTGGTGCCCATGGGCAGTCCTGCCATCGACGCCCTGCAGCGGTACTTCCCGCAGCGACAGCGCTTGCTCGCCGATGGGGCGCGTAACGGGGCCGTTCTCGATGGTGACGCCTTGTTCGTCAATCACCGCGGGGGGCGGTTGACCACCCGCAGTGTTGAGCGCCTGGTGACCATGTACGCCGAGCGGGTTGGACTCTTGAGCGGGGTCAGCCCCCATGCCCTGCGGCACTCTTTCGCTACCCACCTTTTGGAAATGGGGGCGGATCTCCGTTTGGTGCAGGAACTCCTCGGCCATGTCAGTCTGTCGACCACCCAGCGCTACACCCACCTGACGGTGGATCACCTAATGTCCGTCTACGACAAGGCGCACCCCCATGCCCGGAAGAAGAAGGCGGCGGTGGAGTGATGATAAGCCTAGTGCGGTAGAATTATAGCGAAAAACCGATGAAGATACGATCAACAACAATCATTGCGGTCAGACGGGGCGGCGAGGTGGTGGTGGCTGGCGATGGCCAGGTGTCGCTTGGCAATACCGTGATGAAGCATAATGCCCAAAAGGTGAGAAAACTCTATGAGGGCAAGGTGGTGTGTGGGTTCGCCGGCTCCACGGCCGACGCCTTCACCCTCTTCGAGCGCTTGGAGAAGAAGCTTGAGCAATACGATGGCAACCTGATGCGGGCAGCGGTGGAGCTGGCCAAGGACTGGCGCACCGATAAGATGTTGCGCAAGCTTGAGGCATTCCTGGTCTGCGTCGATAAGGACCACTCGCTCCTGCTTTCGGGCACTGGCGACGTGATCGAGCCTGATGACGGCATCCTGGCCATCGGTTCCGGCGGACCCTACGCCCAGGCGGCGGCCAAAGCGTTGCTGCAGCACAGCAGCCTCGATGCCGAACAGATCTGCCGGGCCGCGATGCAGATCGCGGCCTCGATCTGCATCTACACCAACAGCAATGTCACCGTGCAGAAGCTGTAACGGCTGCCCCTCGCTGTCCAGACATGAACGATACCATGGCCAATTTGACCCCCAAAGAGATCGTCGAGCAACTTGACCGCTACATCATCGGCCAGGCCGATGCCAAGCGCTTTGTCGCGGTGGCCTTGCGCAATCGCTGGCGCCGCCAGCAGGTGAGTCCGCCCCTGCGGGATGAGATTGCGCCCAAGAATATCATCATGATCGGCCCCACCGGGGTCGGCAAGACCGAGATCGCCAGACGGCTCGCCAACCTTGCGCAATCGCCCTTCCTCAAGATCGAGGCCTCGAAGTTTACCGAAGTGGGCTATGTGGGCCGGGATGTGGAGTCCATGGTCCGCGATCTGGCCGAGATCGCCATTGCCATGCTCCGGGCAGAAGCCCGTCAGACCGTGGAGGAGAAAGCCGCTGCCCAGGCCGAGGAGCGCTTGCTAGACCTTCTGGTGCCGCCGGGGCCTGCCACGGCCCAGACCGAAGCCCAGCAGGCCGGAAATGGTGAGCCGCTGCTCGAGAACCCGACCCGGGCGAAGTTCCGGCAGATGTTGCGGGAGGGCAAACTGAGCGAGCGACAGGTGGAGATGGATGTTGCCCAGCCCCAGTCCCTGCCGATGATCGAGGTCTTCTCCAATAGCGGGGCCGACGATATCGGCTCGGGCTTGAAGGATGTCTTCGGCAAGATTTTTCCCAAGAAGAGCAAGAAGCGCAAGGTGCCGGTGGACGAGGCCCTCCGCCTTTTGACCATCGAGGAGAGCGAGAAGCTGATCGATGAGGAGAAGGTGATCAAACTCGCCATTCAGCGCACCGAGCAGACCGGGATCATCTTCTTGGACGAGATTGACAAGATTGCCTCCCGGCAGGGAGAGGGGCAGCGCGGGGCCGAGGTCTCCCGGGAGGGGGTGCAGCGTGATCTCCTGCCCATTGTCGAGGGCTCCATCGTCAACACGAAATATGGCATGGTGCGCACCGATCATATCCTGTTCATCGCCAGCGGGGCCTTCCACACCTGCAAACCTTCGGACCTGATCCCCGAACTCCAGGGCAGGTTCCCGATCCGGGTGGAACTCGGCTCCCTGACGGAAGAGGATTTCTACCGGATTCTGACTGAGCCGCAAAACGCCTTGATCAAACAGTACGTGGCCTTACTGGCCACCGAAGGGATTGCCCTGCATTTTGACGAGGCGGCGATCCGCGAGATGGCCAGGATCTGTTTTCTGGTGAACAAGAAGACCGACAATATCGGGGCCAGGAGGCTGCACACCATCCTGGAGCGTCTGCTTGAGGATCTGTCCTTCAGCGCCCCGGACCGGGAGGAGAAGTCCTTTACGGTGACGGCCGAGTACGTGATCCAGCAACTGGCCGAGATCGCCAAGGACGAGGACTTGAGCCGGTTCATCCTTTAATCGCCTAAAACAAACCTACGCCGATGATCACAGACATTGACCCCCAGATGCGCTATTGTGTCCGCTGTAACGATGAGTATATCCCGGAGATGTCCAACTGTGGCGTCTGCGGCGCCGTTCTGCTCAACGGAGTCGACCTCCTGGCCCAGCGGCGGGCTGGCCGCTCGCAGCACGCTGCCCGCAAGGGGGCCTTGACGGCTGGCGACGACATTGTTACCGTCTTCAAAGCCTCTCTGGCCGATGTCAGGCGTCTTGAACAGCAGATGAAGCGGGAAAATATCGGCACCCTGATCGTGGGCGACAAACCTGCCTCCTCCTGCGGCAAGGGCTGTTGCGGCGGTGGGGAGATTGAGCTCCGGGTCCGCCGTGAAGATGCCATGGCGGCCATGGCGGTGATAGAGGCCGATTTTGTCCGTCAAACCGCCAGCCACGGCAGTCACAGCGCTGTGGCCGATTATGGCTTCAACCCCGAAGGCGAGAGTAATTCCTGTCCGGCTTGCGGTTGTAGCTTCTCGATGAGTGGGGCCAGGGGGGCGCAGTCGTTGACCTGTCCCGATTGCGGGCTCTGCTTCGGTTGAAGCAGACGAGTATTTATTGTATCTTCTAGAATGACGGAGGGTTGCCAAGGCCAGCCCCTCCGAAATCGTAACCAGAAAAAATAACAAGGAGAAACACAGCGATGTATACCCAGATGGGACCACCACCCGTATCGACCATTCGTCAGGCCAATGCCCAGGCCTCGACCATCTTCCTGGCCAAGGTGTTCAATTGGATGGCCATCGGCTTGGGCCTCACCGGCCTTGCCGCCTTCGTGACAGCCAACTCCCTGGCCATGCAGCAGTTGATCTTCGGCAACCGGCTCCTCTTCTACGGGTTGATGTTCGCCGAGATCGGCATGGTCGTCTACCTCTCCGCCCGCTTGCAGCACATCTCTTCCCAGGCGGCGACGGGCCTCTTCCTCGCTTATTCGGCCCTGAACGGAGTTACTCTGTCTGCCATCCTCCTGGTCTACACCATGTCCTCGGTGGCGGCCACCTTCTTCATTACTGCCGGGATGTTCGGCGCCATGGCGGTGTACGGGATGGTGACCAAGAGAGACCTCTCCGCTATGGGCTCCTTCATGGTCATGGGCTTGGTCGGCATGGTCATCGCCTCCCTGGTCAATATCTTTCTGGGCAGCCCGGCGATCTCTTGGGCTATCTCCGGGATTGGGGTCATCGTCTTCACCGGCCTTACGGCCTATGATGTTCAGAAGATCACCCAGATGGGGGCCGCAGGGATCATGGAGCAGGGCGAGGCGGCGATCCACAAGGTCGCCATCATGGGAGCCCTGGCCCTCTACCTCGACTTCATCAATCTGTTCTTGAGCCTGCTGCAGTTTCTCGGCAATCGCCGGGATTAGGAGCCGGTTACGAAGTTTTGTCAGAAAGGCGCCCCTTGCGGCGCCTTTCGTATTTGTGACGTAACTGTTCAGCAGTGCTGCAGATTGCGGTAAGCGGGCTGGCGATGCGTAGTCCGTCTACGTGAGCCAGCCCGATCGCCGCAAGATGCGATGTTGCTGAACAGTTACTTGGAGTTGTCATGACCCTTCGCGCTAAGCTGTTGATCTCATTCTCTGCGGTCTGTCTTCTGGTCCTCTCCTTGCTGGCCTTCAATTCATTCATGGCCCGGGAGCAGGGGGGGCATGTGCAGAGGCTGCTGGCCATCCATCATCACTATGCGGCCCTGCTGAACTTGAAGAATGCCGTCAATCGGCAGCTTAGCGAGGCCCAGGACATCTTCCTTTACGGGAAAAGCGTGGATAGCAAGAGTTTCCAGGAGACCGCCGCCCAGGTTGGCGCCGAGATGCAACAGTTGCTGGCGGCAGTGGATTTGAGCGAGATCCTGCCACAGACCACCGGCGGCCATGGACATGACAACGGCAGGGCACGGATGGTGGAGATCCAGCACGAATATGAAGATCTGTACCGAGAGCTGATGTTGATGACCACCCTGATCCAGAGTGGGCGCAAGGCTAAGGCCCAGGAACATTTTCAAACTGAAATAAGCCGGCGTTTTACACAGTTTTTTAGCAGGATCGACGGTTGGCTGATGGTAAAGAAAGACCAGCTCTCCAGCACCGAGGCAGGGTTTGTCACGATCAACGAGCGTCATAACCGTACCTCGCTGATCGCCCTGGTGGCTATCATGGCCATTGTCGTCTTTTTTGCCGGGATATTCGTCTATCTTCTCGGTCCCCGGCTTCGCGAGTTGCAGCGTGGCACCGAGCGAATCTCCAGAGGGGACTTTTCTAAACCGGTACTAGTGGAAGGCAGTGACGAGTTCTCCCGCCTGTCGGAGGCGATGAATCAGATGATGGCCGACCTCGCCGCCTCCCGCAAGAAGCTGCTTGAGCAATCGTATTATTCCGGCATGGCCGATATGGTGTCAGGCACCCTTCATAATCTGCGCAACGCCCTGGCCCCCATCGTCATCGAAATGGAGGAGCAACAGCGTACCTTGGTGGAGTTGCGTCTGGCACGGGTACGTCAAGCCTGTATCGAATTGCAGGAGAATGCCCTCGAAACCCAGCGCAAGGCCGATCTCATCGACTACCTTGCACTCTCGCTGGAGCGACTGGAAGACAGTCTGCAGCAGACAGCGCAGGGGATGGCTCTGACTCGGAACAAGGTCGACGTGGTGGAGAAGATATTGAACCAGCACAGCCATCTTGCCCGGCTGGAGCGGCCCATGGAGACGGTGCTTCTGGCTGAGGCGGTCCAGGATTGCCTCGGCTTGGTTTCCCAGGAGGCCATGGCCGCAGTTCAGGTGCGGGTCGACGACAGCGTGGCGGCCATCGCCCCGGTGGTCAGTCAACGGATCGTCTTGGTCCAGGTCCTGGCCAATTTGCTCAGTAACGGCCTGGAGTCAATTCAACGATCGGGGCTGGGTTCTGGGCAGGTGGTGATCGATGCCTCTGAGACCTTCGAGGAGGACCGGCGGCAGGTGCATGTCCGGGTGAGCGACTCCGGCGAGGGCATCCCGGCCGAGATGCTGGAGCGGATCTTCGAGCGGGGGATCTCGGCCAAAGGAGGGGGCAGCGGCCTTGGTCTGCACTGGTGCGCCAACGCCACCGCCTCGCTGGCGGGACGGCTCTATGCCGAAAGTGCAGGGCCGGGCCAGGGCGCGACCCTGCACTTAATCCTCAATGCGGATTTGCCGAAAGTCTAGGATGGTTAGGCGCTGCTAGTGGTCGCTGAGCTGATACTCAAGATCCTGCAGCACGGCCCGTAGATTGGCCTTGGTGTTTTTGATGCCGATCTTTTCCCTGATCCGGTCGCGGTGGAAATCCACGTTTCTCTTGGTCATCTTCAGCTGGTCGGCGATGTCCTTGGTCGATGTCCCTTGCCGGATCAGGTTGGCGATATTGAGTTCGGTGGGGGAGAGCCGGAAATACTTATGCGCCAGTTCCTTCATGAAGGGGGCGACGATTTCGCCCAGATTGGTGCGGATGATCTTGAGGAATGACTGCTGGTAATCGTCCAGCTGGCTTTTTTCCAGCTTGTCCAGATATGGCTCGATCATCTCATGGGCCGTGAACAAGACCTTTTGCTCCACCTCCCGCCTGTCCTCGTCATTTTTCCGCATTAACTCCTGGAGCGCCTGATTGGTGCCCAGCAGGTCCTCCGCCTTTTCCGCCAGAGCGGCTTCCGCCTTCTGTAGTTGCTGGGTCGTCTCCCGATACTTTTGGTTCGATACCTCCAAGGCTGAAATGGTCAGCGATAGCTCATGGGTCCGCTCCTGTACGAGGCGGTCCAATTGCCGATTGGTCTCGGTCAGTTTTCGCTCCGCCTGCCACTTGGCGGAAAGGGCCAGGGCAAATTGTTGGATTTCATGGCTGTGAAAGGGTTTTTGCATATACAGCAGGCGATCGGCAGGCTGGACAGCATTGTTGATGGCCGCAGGATCGAGATCGGAAAAGGCGGTGACGATGACGATGTTGATCCAGGGATCGAGGGCTCGAATTTCCGCTGCGGTCCACACCCCGTCCGGTCCCGGCGGCATCCTGACGTCGATAAAGGCAGCAGCAAAAGGTGAGTTCTCCGCCAGTGCCGTGCGTACGGCTGCAACCGCCTCCTGCCCCTGCCGGCAGAGGCAGAGATCAAACGAGGGGAAGGTGAATTTTGGGGTGCTGCCGGGGAAGAGCCGGCTCTCCAGGTCATCGAGCCGGGATGGAGATGCCACGGGTCTCCCCTGTCCGGCAAGCACAGAGCGATAGGCATCAAGAATTGGCTGCTCATCATCCACAATCAGGATGCGAGGTGGCGGCTGGGGTGCGGTCATGGGGTCATTGGTAACCGAATGCATTGAAAACTAGGGGGATTGCTGATGTCCATGAAATGACATCAGGTAGTGATTACCCGGTGTCAGCTGGGGATGTCAATTGAAAAAGGAGGGGGGCTTGGTGTGATCGCCTCGTCGCAATCGGGCTGCCGTGAAGGCGGACAGTACGATTGCGACGAGGCAAGAGATTAGAGTGAGGATCAGCGTATCCGGTAGCCGGTAACGCCAAGCCCTTCGGGGTTGCTGGTGGTGACATCGAGGGTCGGCACCGATGGGGTGTAGTCCACCGTGGTGTCGAAGGTGGCGGTGCAGGTGGTGGTGCCGGTAAAGGTCTGGCTGTTGCCGTTGTAGATGGCGGTCAAGGCCCCGCAGCCGCTGGTGTTGGTGGCGGTAACCACAATGTTGATCTGGTCCCAGGTCGCCGAGGTCACCTTGACGTTGTCGGTGTCAGAAAATACTATTGTTAAAATATTTCACAGTTGGATAGTGGTTAGTACTGGGAAAATGGGAATCGGTCAACAGGAATTACCTCTGTACTGATGTCAGATCTGGGATTATCAAGGACACAAAAAAAGGATGCCCGGCAACGGGCATCCTTTTTTTGTACGAAGATGGATGGTGCGTCTGCTACGGGGTGGTGATCCGGTAGCCGGTGACGCCTAAGCCATCCGGGTTAGTGGTGGTGACGTTCAGCGTTGGCACCGCACTGGTATAGATCACCGAAGTGGCGAATGTCGCCGTACAGGTGCCTGTGCCAGTGAATGCCTGGTTGTTGCCGTTGTAGACGGCGGTAAGTGCCGTGCAGCCGCTGGTGTTGGTCGCCGTCACCACGATCTGAGTCCCGTTCCAGGTCGCATTTGTTACCTTGACATCATCGGCGGCCGGTGTCGTGGTCGTGATGGTGGTTTGGGCTGGGAACATGGGCAAGGTATTGGTCGCCGTGCTCCATGGGTCTGGCACCACCAAGTCTGTCGCCGTGAAGTTGGTGCTGCCATATTTGATGGCATTGGTCCACTCTGACGTTTGGTTACAAGAACCTGAGCCGCCTGGCCGAGTACTAGCCGGACGGAACGTCGAGGCGAAGAAATCGAAGTTGCCCATGGTGTTGGTTGCCTCACGGCCAGGGGCGTAGCGTGATGTGCCGGTCGTGCCGCAGGACGTGTTGGTCGCTACGATCAAGGTCGGCTTGGCGTGGAAGTGATTGACCCGCACTGCCTTGCCTGTCCCGCCGGAGCCGTCATGACAGCTAAAGCAGATGCCCCAGTTGTTGATCTGGCCTACCGTGTTGCCGATCACATGGCCATTGCTGGTCACGCTTGTGCTGTGGGCAACGGTCCGGGTGAAGTCGGCGCTATAGGAAGTTGTCGAGTGGGTGCTACCCTCGTTATAAGCATAGATTGTCATCTGGCCGGCTTGGGCCGTCCAACCGTTGACCGTCGTTCCTCGTTTCGGGGTCACATGACATTCCTCGCAGGGCAGGTGTTTCGGAATACCGCCGGTTGGAGCGGTCTCCTGGAAATCGCTACCGCCGGCTTTATTGCGTGGATCGGCATGACAGAACTCGCACTCGCCGATTGTCGTGTGGCCGTTACTGTGATGGATGGTTGCCGAAATGGTCGTGTGGCAGGCCGTGCAGAGGCCGCCGCCGTCGTTAGAGCCGGTGCCGCCTGCCGGCATAGCCGTCACGCCACGCTTGTTGGTCGGGTTGATAAGTATACCCTCCAGATTGGCATCGAAGGTATGGCAAGTGCGGCAGGCGTCATGGACCTTACCGTCGCTCATGCTGATCGGAGCCCCGGCGGCACTGCCAGCGGTGGTGGTGTGGCAGGTGATGCAGGTAGTGCCGGTGCCGTTGACCATACTGGTGTGATTTGAGGCCGGATGGCAGGTAGTCGTGCAATTGTTGGTCGCTGCTGGGCGTGTATCATGGTGAACCTTGCTCACCGGATATGTCGCCTTCGGGTGGCAGGTCAGGCAGACCTTGGAACTCCAAGAGCCAGCCGCTGCCGTGCCGTTGGCCAACGTGGCATCACCTTTGATACCATTGGTGGCGTCGCCGACCTTTTCGTTGTCCCGGGTCGGGGTGCCGGAGTGGCAGATCGTGCAGGTCGCAGTGGTGCCGTTGCCGTGGATATTGACCAGGACGCTGGCCCCGGAATGGCAGCCGGTGCACTCGGCGTCCTTGCCGAAGTCGGCCCCATGGCCGCCGTGGGTGGCCGGGGTCGCCTTGGCCGAGTGGCAGTCAAGGCACTTGGTGGGATTGGCCTTGGCCGTGATGGCGGTATTGACCTCGGCCCGGGCGCTGGTGTGGCAGAGGTTGCAGCTGTTTTGATGTTCAGCCAGGACCGAGGCCCATGTGGTCAGACCGGCGGGGCTCGGCACGTGGCAGTTGCTGCACGGTTGGCCAGGGGCGGCCTGGGCCAGGTCGGTGGCCGTCTGGGTTATTGCGACCGTGTGGGTATGGGTGTGGTTGCTTAACCCATAGGTGGTATGGCAGGCGGTGCAGACCCCGCCGCCGTCGTTGCTGCCCGTGCCGCCAACCGGCATGGCTGCGACGGTGGTGCCGACAGGCGCCGCCTTCAGCACTCCAGTTGCCTGGTGGCAGGTGGAGCAGGCGTCATGGACCTTCGTGCCCGGAGTGCCATCCACCGGCACGGTGGTTGCCGTGCCCTTGGTGGCGGTATGGCAGTTGGTGCACGTCGGAGTGTCGCCGACCAGGGCAATGTGGTTGGCGTTGGTGTGGCTGGCAAAGTACTCGCCGTGACAGACGAAGCACGTGCCGCCGCCGTTTGAGCCGCCGTTGTCACCGCCATTCTTGCCTGCCGCCGAACCAACGAGGCGCCCGTTGTTGGCATCATGGCAGGTGGAGCAGGCGTCATGGACCTTGGGATCGCTGGGGTTCACCGTATTGCCCACCGCGGTGTGGCAGTTTGAGCAGTTGACGTAGGCCGCTACCGTGGAGGCATGGGAAACCGTCTGGTGGAAGCCGGTGAAGCCCAAGGTGTGGCAGGCCTCGCAGGTGCCGCCGCCGTTATTGGTGCCGGCCCCGCCGGTGGGCATGGCCTGGGCCCGGCCATAGGCGGCCTTAAGCACACCAGTCACCTCATGACAACTGGAGCAGGCGTCGTGGATCTTGTTGTCGGCCGGATCGACCGGGACGGTGGTGGCGGTGCCAGTGGTTGCGTCATGACAATCAGCGCAGTTTGTCGCCATGGCCACGAGGCCAAGGTGGTTGGCATTGGTATGGCTGGCGAAGTACTCGCCATGGCAGACCGAGCAGTTGCCGCCGCCAGGATGGTCGGCAGCCGAACCGACCAGGATGCCGGTTGCGGCATCGTGACAGGTGGTGCAGGCATCGTGGACCTTGGGGTCGTTGGGATCGACCGTGGCGCCGACGGCGGTGTGGCAGGTCGAACAGTTGGCGTAGGCCGCCACCTTGGCGCTGTGGTCCGACGACGGATGGGAACCGGTAAAGCCCAAGGTATGGCAGGCCTGGCAGGTGCCGCCGCCGTTGTTGGTGCCAACGCCGCCATCCGGTAAGGCCTGGGCCCGGCCATAGGCCCCTTTGAGCGCGCCGGTGGTCTCATCATGGCAGGTAGTGCAGGCGTCATGGACCTTGTTATCGCTCACAGAGACCGGGACACCGGTGGTTGTTCCTTTGGTCGCGGTGTGGCAACCGGTGCAGGCCGGGTCGTCGCCGACGAGATTCACATGGTTGGCGTTTTTATGGTTGGGGAAATAACTGCCATGGCAGGTGGTGCAGTCGCCTGCCGTGACGGCACTGACGTTGGACGGCACCGACTGACCGGCTACCGGGTTCAAGGACGCCACCACCAGGCCTGACTGCGCATTGGTCGTCCCAGTCCCGGCGAAGGTGACGGCGGTGGTGCCGGGGTATGAACCGGCAGTCGTAGGCGGCGTCGTGGTTTGACCGGCCTTGCTGGTGAAGCTGCTGGTCTGCTCCAGGGCTAGGCTTGATGTCCCGAAACCGGTGGGGGGCGCGGTCAGGTTGTCTCCGGTAGTTCCGCCGTTGGTGGCCACGTACACCGTCATGCCATAGGCCTGGTAGGCAATAGCAGAGCCAAAGGTCACCGACAATGGGCTGCTGGCAGTGCTGTAGGCACTGGCACTACTGTTGATTGGCGAGCTCTGGTCGACACCGCTGTAGGACGCCCATTTGACGTGGACTCCAGTGACGTTGTAGGTGCCGCTCACGGCCCAGGTGACGGTCAGCTGCTTCGGATCAGAATTCTGGTCGTCGAGGGTCTTGAGCTGGCTCTCTTTGAGGTAGCCCATCCACACATGGGTGCGGGCTGCCGGGGTGATGTTGAGCTGGGTCAAGGCCAGGCCGCCGTAGGTGGCGCTCACCGTCGAGGTCGCCGTGGCAGTCCCGTTCTCCATAGCCACCGCCACCAGGAACAGGCGGTTGGCGCCGGTGCCGACTGTAAACGGCGTGATGGTGGTCCCGGTGTTGCCGCTGGTCGCCGCAGGCGAGGGAGCCGCGCTATAGACGTTCTGCCAGGCATTGAGTTCAGCCACCGGCGTATAGGTGGCGTTGCGCATCAGGCCGTTGGGTTGATGGCAGGCATAGCAGGTATCGTGCTTCTTGTTGTCCGCCATGTCAGTGGGCACGCCGTAGACCGTGCCTGCGGTTTCAGCATGACAGTTATTGCACGCGGCGTTGCCAGCGACCCGGGCCGTGTGATTGATGGCCTTGTGGTTGGGGAAGTAGTCGCCGTGGCAGCCGGTGCAATCGCCTGTCGGAGTCATCGCCACGACCTCAGCCGCTGTTGCCGGATTGTTGGCCTCGGCCAGCGTCAGCAGGGTGCCGTCATCGTGATGACAAGTGGTGCAGGCGTCGTGGATCTTCGGATCGTTGGGATCTGTCGGCGTGGTGGTGATGGTGCCGGCGCTCCCGGTATGGCAGATGGAGGTGCAGTTTTCGTTGGCAGCGACAAAGGTCCGGTGATCCACCGGGCCAAGGGTGACGGTCGCGGTCACCGAGGCGGTGGAGGTATGGCCAGAGGCGTCTTGGATCGTGTAGGTGAAGACTTCGAGCCCGGTAAAGGTGCTCTGTGGGCTGTAGCTCAAGACCAGGGAGTGGCCGCCCTCGACGATCTCCACCGTCCCGCCAGACGAGGTAGCGCCGACTGCGATGATGGTGATGGTATCACCGTAGTCGTGGTCGTAGTCGTTGTTCAGGACGTCGATGATGTTGCCGGTGCTGCCCTTTAAGATGCCTGTGACATTGTCCTTGACCGCCACCGGAGGCTCGTCGATGCCGTCGTCGTTATAGACGGTCACCAGGGCGGTGGCGGTGTCCGTGCCATCGCTGATGGTGTAGGTGAAGCGCTCCGGTCCCTTGTAGCCCGTCGCCGGCGTGTAGTTGATGGTGGTGCCATTGATGGTGGCGGTGCCGCCGTTGGATGGCGCACCAACGGCCGTGATGCTCAGGGTGCCGCCATCGCTGTCGCTGTCGTTGGTGAGCACAGCGAAGCTCTGAGTGCCGGTGGTACCCATGGGCAGGCTGTAGTTGTCATCCACTGCGGTCGGCGGAACATTGGTCAGCGGCAAGAGCGGGTTCTGGGTCGCGCCCCAGTTGTTGATCTTGTAGACCAGCACCGAGCCGTCACCCGGTTTGGAGCCGGTGTAGATCACCACATAGGGGTCGTAGCCCTTGGTGATCAGGGTGTTGTCGGCGACCTGGCAACGGTAGTTGGGGGAGACCCAGGTGCAGGCGTAGTCGACATAGGTGCCGGAGCCGTTCAGCCGCATTTTCGGCGTCCGGCCATCGGTGCCGACCTGGACATTGACCCGCAGCCGGTCGGGGTTCTGGGCCAGATCCCAAGACGAGGCGGTGGAGCCTTGAACGATGGTCCCCGCCTTCCTGGGCGGCCAGACTGGGGTAACGTCCTTGACCACGGCGGTGACGTCGCCGTAGTTGTTGGTATGGATTCGCACTTGATACGGGATGTTCGCGGCCGAGGCGATCAGGGACCAGTTGCTACCGCCGATGTTGCTCAGGGGCACGTTGACATTTGTGGCGTAATCAGCCCACACGATGGAGCTGGTGGTGTTTTCCGCCTCGACGTAGAGTTCGGAGCCGACGTTGTTCTTGTTCCACTCCGCCTTCAGAATCACCACGTGGTCCTTGGTGTTCTTGACCGTGGCGAGTTCGTAACCGGGCACTGGATCGGAGTTGGAGGAGAGCTCAACCGTCGGGATGTATGTGGCTTGGCTGATTTCGTACTCCCAGCGGCCCTTGCCCACCGACCAGGTCATCGGGTTGCCGTCAACATAGACCTGCACCGTATTCTGGCCGTCGTTGATCGCCCAAACGGTCAGCCGTTTGGTGACCGGATTCCAGTCGGCCTTGGTGCACGAGATCTTCTCCCCGAACGGACCGGGCTGGGCCACGGTGGTGTTGAAGTACGGCACCCCGGTGTACGGCCCGTCCGCAGCGCCGAAGAGGTTGTAGGAAACCGGGGCCGCCATCCGGTCGCTGTACCCGCTGGCTGGGGTGCGGTATCCGGTGCCGTAAGTCGGAGACACGGTCTTGCGCCAGAGGATGGTCTCGCCGCTGGTGAAGCTCTGGCCACCGGTCTTGGTGCCCATGGCCCGGGCGGTGAGGCCGGTATCCGAATTCAGTGAGGGTGTCGGGTAGGTCTGGTTGCCGGTCGTCAGCCCATAGTAGTTGGTGGTGGAGCTATAGCGCTGGTAGTTGTTGGCCCCGGTGCGCGCCGCAAAGTAGTTGCCGAAACGGCGGAAGGTCTCGATGCCTGGATGATAATAGAGGGCTACCCGCGGTAGCATGTTGGCGACGTTGGCGTTGGTGCCGGTGTCGTCGATCACCGAGGTCTCGAAGGAAGGCGTCCCCGAGCCTTTGGCGGCGTTGCCAGGGAAGCCATGGAAGGGCTTGACCACCGGCGCGGCCGGGAAGGCCGGATTCAGGCCGGAGTGGCAGGAGAAGCAGGCCCGGTAGTCGTAGATCTGGATCGGCGTCTGCGTTGGGCTGGCGTTGGGGATATTGTGGGTCAGCCCGGCCTCCATGGTGGTGGGCCGTACGCCGGTGATCTTAGTGAGGTCGAATTTCTTTACCTCAAGATCGTACCCCGTGGAGTTGATATGGCATCCCTTACAGGCCATCTGCTTCGGCGCGTAGGAGCCCATGCCCAGCGGGGCGTGGCAGTAGGCGCAATCGCCGGCCTGGGATTGCTCGGTTAGGTGATGGAAGGTGGTGTCGGTATGGCAGTCGCGGCAGGTGCCGCCAGTCGGCGGCAGCCCGGTACGCAGCACCGGTGGGGCCACATGGCAGAGGCCGCACTTGTTATGATGGACGTCGACTACCGTGTCCTTGTTGCCGGCCGGGTCGTGGCAGGAGTTACAGGGCGACTGCATGACCACGAAGCCAAGGCCCGAATGGTTGGGCGGTGTCCAGTGGCCGGGGACGATGGCCATGGTGGCTGGTTTAGGCGGTGTGTCGGTCGAGGCGAACGAGGCGTTGTGGCAGGTGGAGCAGAATATCTCCGTGCCCTGCTTGCCGCTCTTGATGATCGGCTTGAAGCGCGGATCGGCGTGGCAGGTATTGCAGGTCCAGCCCCGGTCGTCGACATGGTCAGCCACGTTGTTGATCTCGTGGCAGCGGTCGCATTGGACACCCAAATTATCGAAGGTGGCCATGCTGGTGTGGATGGTGCGGTGGATCGCCTCGTTCTGGGTGCCGTGGCAGTTCAAGCAGTAGACGTCGGTGCCAGCCTGGCCGGTTGCGATGGTGGCCACGATGGTCGGATCCGTGCTGTCATGGCAGGTGCCGCAGGTAAAGCCGAGGTTGGTGACATGTTCGGTCACCATGTCTTCGCTGTGGCAGGGCGCGCACTCAGTGGATTCGAATTTAACATGGGTGTGGCTCACCGTGCTGACTGCCACCTCCCGGCTCATGTCGGAGACGTAGTGTGACTTGCTTGCCGTGCCGCCGCCGGCTACCGTTGAGGAAACGGTGACGCTGTTCACATAGGTGAGGCCGGAGACCGTCAGCTCCCAGCGGCCCACCGTATTGTTCCAGGTCATCGGCTGATTAACCACCTGGCTGCCGTAGGTCAGGGTCATGGTGGCGTTCTGCAGGTACTGGTTGGTGACGTAAACGGTCAACTCGTTGTTGCCCGCCTCGTTCCAGGCCGCGCGTACAAAGTGCAGTTTTTCCGGGAACGGGCCTGGGGTGGCGATGTTGCTGAAGTACGGCACGCTGAAACTGCCGTTCGGGACGCAGAGGTTTTCCGGATCGTTTACCGGGTCGACGCAGGGGATGCTGACATCCAGGTGGCTGATCTCGCCCCAGTTCCAGATTTTGGACCCGGAATCGACCGTGGTGCGCATGTAGTTGAAGCCGCGATTGTAGGCATCGGTGGAGCGAGTCAGATAACGCAGCCACTGGTTGGGTTTCCGGAAGTCGTTCTTGAACTCGTTGAAGATGCTACGGCCCGGGGCGTTGCGCAGGGTGTCGTAGGGGAAGGTCGCCACGTTCATCGGGTCCGGGGCCGGGTACTCGCCTAGCTTCGGTTTGGCATGGCGCACCTGGCGGACGTTATGACAAGAGAGGCAGGCGCCGTAGTTGTAGACGCTGATCTTTTGGCCGCTGGTGCTGGCGATGGTATGGATCGGAGTCTTGCTCACCGTGGCCGCGCCTGCGATGTCCACTGAGGTGACGCCGTTCGGGAAGGTAATGGTGGCGGTCAAGGGGTTCGGCGTATTGGTGAAGTAGGCGTTCTTATAGACTACCAGGCCGGTGCCGGTCTTCTCCACATGGCATTCGCGGCAGCTCATCTGATACGGCAGCGGGGTTGGCATCGAGACATTGTAGGTATCCTCCCAGCCCGGCCGTGGGTCGGCATGACAGAAGGCGCAGTCGCCTTTTTGGGCATGGGCATTGTTGTGATGCTCGTAGACGTGGCAACTGGTGCAGTTCTGTTGGATGCCGAGCTTGCCGTTGGCAATGGCGGCGATCACCGCCGGGTTGCTGTTGGCGTGGCAGAGCGAACAGTCGTTTGAGTGGACAGCAGCGATCTGCGGGTAATTTGCATTGGGGTGGCAGGGGTTGCACGACGGGGTGCCGACAAAACTGACATGGGTGGCGTCATGATGGATGCCATGACAGTGCATGCAGTCGCCGCCGGTGATGCCGGTCTTCAGAGTGGGCGGAGCACCGTCATGACAGTGGGTGCAGGTGCCTTTATGGATGTCATTGACGATGTTGGTGCCGGTGTGACAGACCAGGCACTGGGGCGAGTGCTTGATGGTGGCATGGTTTCCACCGCCCGGATGGCCGGATGCCTTCTCGACGTGACATGTTGTGCACTCCTTGGTGCCAGGGGCGGCGATCACTTGTTGAATGGTGATGCCGGTGCCAATACCGGTCTCCCGCGTTGCCGTGTGGCAAGTGTCGCACGACGACAGGCCTGTGCTGGGCCGCAGGTGGCGGGCATCGATGCTGGCCATATCGGTGAGCGGTCCGTGGCAGGTGTTGCACAGCCCGGTGACCGAGATCAACGAATGATCGGCGGCAAGGTTGTGGCCCACCGGATGGCATTCCGAGCAGGTGTCTGGGGTGCCGTCGCTGATGGCGGCGGTCACCTCGATCCTGGTGCTGGTATGGCAGGTGGTGCAGGCCTTATGCATCGCTTCGATGTTGGCCCAGGTGGCCAGCGTCCCATGACAGCTGTCGCAGCCGATGTCGGCGGTGATGTTATGCGTCGGGTTGTGGGCAGTATGGCACTCGGCGCAGGAGTCGGCGTTGCCATCGTTGATGGCGGCCACGACTTGGGCCCGACCGCTGCTGTGGCAGGTGGCGCAGGCCCCGCCGCTGGCAGGTACGTTATGCAAGGCCTGGATCGCCGCCCAAGTACTCAAGTTTCCATGGCAGTCAGCGCAGCCGGTGTTGGAACCAACATTATGAACCGGGGCCAGCGGGGTGTGAATGCTGGTGAAGTCAGCCACATGGCAGGTGGTACAGATGTTGGGGTTGCCGAAGCCTGGGTCGAGGTGACCATGGCCCTCGGCCAAGGTCCCGGTCTTCAAGGTGTAGTTGCCGATATCCGGTGCGGTATGGCAGTTGTAGCAATGGCCGACATGGGTCTGGGCCACCGGATCGACCGTGGCGCCGGCGTGGCAGGTGGCAGTGATACATCCCGGTGCTGCCCTGACATAGCCCGGGGTGACGTGGTTCATGTGCTGGGTCGGCGCAGCCTTATCCTGATGACAGTTCAGACAGGTGGTGGGATTGGCGCCAAAGGTGATGACCTGGGGCACAGTGGTGCCTGTGGGGTAGACCGGGTTGATGTCGCGGGTGGCGTTGTGGCATTTCCCGCAGTCGTTTAAGTGGGTGGCGAGGACGTTGGGCCAGTTGCCGGCGTGATGACAGTTGGAGCAGGGTTGGCCGTTGGCCTGGCCGAGATCGGTTGCCGGATTGACGTCCACCGTGTGGTTGACGGTGCCGCCGGCCAGACCGTGGTCGTGACCAGCGAAGTAAGTGGTGTGGCAGTTCTTGCATTCGCCGGTGCCGTTGAGCGCAGAGCCGATACGGGACCCGCTGGCCGGGGCATGACAGGTGGCACAGCCCAAGGGCGAATGGACCTGGCCGCCGCCGGTAAAGGGCGAGGCGGTGGCGCTGTGGCAGCCGACGCAGTTGGCGGTGTTCGGCGTGTTGGCGCTATTGATGGACACCGTTGTCGCATGGTTGTGGCTGTGGCCGTTAAAGTAGGCAGGATGGCACTGGGCGCAGGTGCCGCCGAGGCCGCCGTTGACCGTGGCGTCGCCGTGGGTGCCGGACCGTCTGCTGCCGTTGGCTGGATTGTGGCACGAGGCGCAGGAGGCATGGACCGTGGTGACCCGGTCACCGGTGTGGCACCCGGTGCAGGCGGCGGTGGCCAGTACCGTGGTGGAGTGGCTGTGGCTGTGTCCAGCAAAGTACTGGGTGTGACAACCGCTGCAGGTGGCACCTCGGGTGATGGCGGTGGCCTTTGGTCGGTTGAGCGGGTTCTCCAGGGCAGGCGGGGCGGTGTGGCAGTTGGTGCAGCGGTTGGTGTGTACTGACATCGGGCTGCCGGCGATATGGCAGAGGGCGACGCAGGTCGGGTCGTCCAGGAGGATGCCAAGACCTGATGCCCCGTGGTTGACCGAGCCATGGGCCGCCGGGGCCAGTTTGTCTTGGTGGCAGGCGAGGCAGTTGACCGTTGCCTGATTGGCATTGGCAATTACCATCTGGATGGTGGTGCCGGTGGGCGCCGCAGGATTGACGTCGCGGTTCGAGTTGTGACAGGTGGTGCAGATGTTCAGGTGCGAGGAGAGGATATTAGGCCAGTTTTGGACCGAGTGGCAGTCGGAGCACGGTTTGGCGTCGATCTGGCCGCGGTCGGTGGCCGGATTGATCTGCACGGTATGATCAACCAAACCGCCGGTTGCGCCATGGTCGTGGCCGGCAAAGGCGCCGGTGTGGCAATTCTTGCACTCGCCGCTGCCAGCAGTGGCGGAGCCAATACGGGCGCCGGTGGTGGCTGAGTGGCAGGTCAGGCAGCCCAAGGCCGCATGGACCTGGCCGCCAGAGATGAACGGCGAGGTGGTGGCGCTGTGGCAGCCTACGCAGTTGACAGTGACCGGCGTGGCAGCGCCATTGACCGTCACCGAGGCTGCGTGGCTGTGGGTGTGGGCGTTGAAGTAGGCGGCGTGACACTGAGCGCAGGTGCCGCCCTCGCCGCTGTTGACGGTGGCATCGCCATGGCCGTTTACGCCGACTCGGCGGTTGCCGTTGACCGGGTCGTGACAGGAGGCGCAACCGGCATGGACAGCGGTGATCCGGTCCCCGGTGTGGCAGCTGACACAGAGTGGGGTGGCCGTTACCTTGGCGTCATGGTTGTGGCTGTGCCGATTGAAGTATAGGGTGTGGCAGCCAGTACAGGTGGCCCCTCTGAGAATGGCGGTGACCTCGGGCCGGTTAGCCGGGCTCTCCAGGGCAGGGGGCGCGGTGTGGCAGTTTGTGCAGCGGTTGTTGTGGACGGCGAACGGGTTGCCTGCGGGATGGCAGACCGTAACACAGCTCGGCTCGTCGCGCAGGATGCCGGTAAGCGTATGGTCAACCGGGGTGTGGACTGCCGGGGCTTGTTTATCCCGGTGGCAGGCGAGGCAGTTGACGATGGCCTGATTGGCGTTTGCGATCACCATTTGGACGGTGATCCCGCTGGGGCTCTTCGGATTGACGTCGCGGGTCGAGTTGTGACAGGTGGTGCAGATCCCCAGATGGGTGGTCAGGGTATTGGGCCAGTTCTGTACCGAGTGACAGGCAGAGCAGGGTTCGGCGTCGATCATGCCCAGGTCGGTGACCGGGTTGATCTGTACCGTATGGTCGATGGCGCCGCCGGTTGAGCCGTGGTCGTGGCCTGTAAAGGCGCCGGTGTGACAACTCTGGCACTCGCCGCTACGGGTGGCGGCTGAACCGGTGCGGGCCCCGGTGGTGGCGGAGTGGCAGGTCAGGCAGCCATTCAAGGCATGGACTTGGCCTGCGCCAATGAAGGGCGAAACGGTGGCGCTGTGGCAGCCTATGCAGTTGGCCGTTATCGGGGTTAGGGCGCTGTTGGCGGCCACCGAGGGGGCATGGCTATGTGTGTGGCCGTTGAAGTAGGCGGCATGGCATTGGAGGCAGGTGCCTCCCTCGCCGCCGTTCACCGTGGCATCACCGTAACCATTGACGCCGACTCGCCGGTTGCCGTTGGCTGGGTTGTGGCAGGAGGCGCACGAGGTATGGACGGTGGTGATTGTGTTGCCAATATGGCAGCTGGCGCACAGGGCTGTCGCGGTTACCGTGGTGCTGTGATCGTGGCTGTGGCGGTTGAAGTAGAGGGTGTGACAACCGGTGCAGGTAGCGCCTCTCAGGATGGTGGTGACTTCGGGCCGGTGGGTTGGGTCTTCCAGGGCTGGCGGTGCGGTATGGCAGTTGGTGCAGCGGTTGTTATGCACTGCCAGCGGGTTATTTGCCGGGTGACAGACCGCCACGCAGGTTGGCTCGTCGCGAATGATGCTCAAACCTGCCGTCGAGTGATCGGCTGTGATATGGGCGGCAGGGCCAGTTTTGTCGACATGGCAGTCGAGGCAATGGATGGTGCCGGTGTAGCTGGTGATCACATACTGCACCGTGGTGCCCACTGGGGTCTTGGGGTTGATGTCCCGGGTGGAGTTGTGGCAGGTGGTGCAGATATTGAGATGCGAGGAGAGGATATTGGGCCAGTTCTGCACCGAGTGGCAGTTGGAGCAGGGCTGGGAGTCGATCTGGCCGAGGTCGGTGACGGGATCGATGGCGACGCTGTGATCCACGCTGCCGCCGGTGGTGCCGTGATCATGACCCGTAAAGTAGGTGGTATGGCAGTTGACGCATTGACCGGTACCGTTCAATGCG
>Ga0233425_10003496_pt1 | contig 28329 bp, 29 predicted proteins | sample Watercolumn_Towu_2_FD_181712 | JGI IMG/M metagenome (GOLD analysis project Ga0233425, IMG submission 181712) | Freshwater microbial communities from Lake Towuti, South Sulawesi, Indonesia - Watercolumn_Towuti2014_140_MG | ecosystem: Environmental > Aquatic > Freshwater > Lake | place...
GGAGAGGAAAAGGAGGTGGGGATTGAGATGGAAGGCATTTCGAGAAAAGATGCAGCGGGAGACGGGAGGTAGGGGTTTATTATGTGGCGGCGGGAGTTTCCTCCTGCCGCCCGTGTTGTGGTTTTGTAGGGTGGATTAAACGAAGTGAATCCACCACACTGGAGAATATGGCTTCGGCGGGTTCAGAGCCTGCTCCAAACTTGATTTGGGGTCTGTGACCTGAACCCATGGGTTTATATGGTAATAGCACTTTGCGCGGGTAATGGCGGAATCGACAATATAAAACGGAAGGTTCGGGTTACAAACCCGAACCCGCAATAGAATACAAGATTGAACCATTCATTGATTGTCTTATCAGATTTCAAATCAGGCAGAGAGTTATAAATTGGTTCGTGAGCATCTCTCTGGTAAAGAGCATGGGTAAAAGTCTCCTTAAAGGTTCTCTGGGAAAAATACTGAGGGTATTATACCAGAACGTAAGGAGGATTTTAAAAAGAAAAATAGCTGAAATATGGCTATTTGCAAGGCTTTTCAAGCCTTGCAAGACACTCAATACATACAAAGGAGGTCTATATATTTCATGAAATTGTTCAATAAAAATAATGTTGTGATTTCTGTAATTTTCGGATTATCTTTCATTATAGGTCTCATATTTCTTATTATGCCATTTGCATCGAAGAAACCAGATGGACTTAACAAAGTGGTAGAAGAAACGTTGAGTTTTGTAAAAAAGGATGATTTTAAACCATCTTTTTATGCCCCAATGGCGGACTATAACATACCCGGCTTAAAACAAAAATTTGATACAAAACGATACGCCGGTATAATCGGAGTGTTCGTCGTATTCGGAATATCAGTGTTTATTGGATATGTGGTAAAAAAACGCATAAACAGAAAAATATGACCTCCGTTCGCTTACGGTAGATATTGCGCACACAAATTAAATTAACATTCTGCCGGACAATTCCTGCTCCATTGCCGGGTCATCGGCAAGTATTCATTTGCATTGTGTAGCGTGACAAGTGTCAATTGTCACACCTTTCATTGTCACATCCCTGTGACCTGTCACTCCTCAATTTCGTTTACCTGCTGATATATAAATTCTTATTTGTAACAACTGAAGTATCTTTTCTGAAATATTTCAGTAAGCTTCTTTTGTCTATTTGCGCCCTTCAAAATAATTGTATTTGTAGCCTGCACAAAACGTACTATTTCGTTTCTTCCTCAGTAAATTCAAACTAAAGAATTATTCCGCATCGTATTTATACACAGAACTATTTTTATGACATGGAAGAGAAATTATCGTTTTTTTAATGTCTGGAATTACAGTAAATCGTTTAACTCATAATTCGATGGTATATCATTTGATAATCAATATGCGTGAATAATCTTTGTAAAAAACATTTTTGTTTATTCATAATTATCTGGCCAAACGGCCAAGTACAAATGCACAAGGAGGTATAAAATGCGTATATTGGTTACCGGACATCTTGGTTATATTGGCACTGTTATGGTGCCTATGCTGCTTTCGGAAGGACATGAAGTGTTTGGACTGGATAGTGACCTCTATGAACAGTGTACATTCGGGAATGGAATTCAACACGTTCCATTTTTCAAAAAGGATATAAGGGATATTGAAGAATCCGATCTTGAGGGATTCGATGCAATTGTGCATCTTGCCGGTCTTTCAAACGATCCGCTTGGAGATCTGAATCCCAGGCTGACGTATGAAATAAATCTTGTAGCTTCTGTGCGTTTGGCAAAAATGGCGAAAAGCGCAGGAGTATCACGATATATATTTTCATCATCATGCAGCACGTATGGTGTAGCCGGCGACAAGTTCGTAGATGAAGAGTCTGAATTTCATCCGGTAACTCCGTACGGTGACTCAAAGGTATTTGTGGAAAAATCGGTGAGAGAGCTGGCCGATAAAAACTTTAGCCCTACATTTCTCCGCAATGCGACAGCTTATGGGGTATCGCCACGACTGAGATTTGATCTGGTGCTTAATAATCTGGTTGCATGGGCTTTTACCTGCGGCAAGGTTCTTATTAAAAGTGACGGTACGCCATGGCGTCCCATCGTTCATATTGAGGATATATGCCGTGCATTCCTTGTTGTATTAAATACACCGAGGGAGAAAGTTCACAATCAGTCGTTTAATGTTGGTATTACAGAGGAAAACTATCAGGTCAAAGACCTGGCAAATATAGTAAAAGATATTGTTCCGGGGTGTGAGATTGAATACGCAACAGATGCTGGACCTGATAAGCGTTGCTATCGGGTTGATTTTAGCAAGCTCCAGAGAACGTTACCGAAATTCCAGCCCAAATGGACTGCACGGCGCGGTGCGGAACAATTATACGCAGCTTACAGGACTATAGGATTAACGGTAGAAGATTTTGAGGGGCCTCGCTACAAACGCATAAGCCATATCAAGAAATTATTGGTTGAGGGTAAGCTGGATGAAAATCTCCGTTTTAAAAACGAAGAACTCGCTCCATTTGCGGTCAGAAATGAATTTGTGCACGCATAAATAACCCAACATAAAAACAGTTTATGCATAACAGAAATGCTATGAACAAAACTCACATGAATGAGTTTATCGGCAAAAATAGTATTCCCCTCGACCTGAAAATTGAAACGCTTAATTCCAGAGCAACGATTCATAGTGTAAAACTCAAAGTGGCGGTTCTCGGCACACGTGGTTTTCCAAACGTTCAAGGCGGAGTTGAGACCCATTGTGAACAGTTGTATAAACAACTCGTCACAATGGGCTGTGAGGTGCTCGTCTTTACGAGAAAACCTTATGTTGGCCAGGGCGTTAACATATATAAAGGAATAAAGCTCATTCCATTGCCGTGTCCACGGAGCAAATTCCTCGAAACGTTTTTTCACACCTTTATTGGAATATTTGCGGCAAAAATATACTCACCGGATATCTTACACATCCATGCAATCGGACCTTCCCTGTTCATACCGCTTGCCAGACTTCTTGGACTAAAAGTGATAATGACAAATCACGGACCTGATTATGAACGAAAAAAATGGGGGAGGCTTGCGAAAATTGTATTACGGCTGGGAGAAAATATCGGTAGCAAATGGTCTCATGGCATCATAAGTATTTCTGAAACAATTGCGAAAAATATAACAAATAAATATAAAAAGAATGTCTCCGTACTCCCCAATGGAGTGATTATTCCTGAAATAGTACAAAGTGACACTGCATTGAAAATGTACGGAATAACAAAAGGTAACTACATCCTGTCTGTAGGCCGTTTTGTGCCGGAAAAAGGCTTCCATGATCTGATCGATGCTTTCTGCAAATATCAGAACCAGGATTCAGGGCGATTATCTGGAAGGTGGAAATTGGTAATTGTAGGAAAGGCGGATCACGAGGATTGGTACAGCACGAATCTGAAAGAAAAGGCGCAGTGTAACGACAACATTGTCCTGACAGGTTTTCTCTCCGGTGTTCCATTATATGAGTTATACAGCCACGCAGGGCTTTTTGTATTGCCTTCATATTATGAAGGCTTGCCAATTGTTCTGCTTGAGGCTATGAGTTATGGTTTATCGTGTATAGCATCTGATATACCGGCAAACCGAAATGTCGGTTTACCTGACAAAAGATTTTTCACTGCCGGGAATATCAAAGAGCTTGCGTTAAAAATGCAGGAATTTACAGATAAACCTTTAGACCGGGACGGGAAAATAAGACAAACGGAACTGATTGCGAAAAGATATGACTGGCATAAGATCGCAATAAAAACCATGAAAGTATACAAATCGGTAGTCAATGATAATCCTTGATTGACAGTACTGTGCCGGCGTTCAGATTAAATTCCAATTATATAGTCAAGATCATCCTGGTTGAGTGTGTTGCACAAGGCAGTAATAAAGTCATTGGCCAATATGTGCGCATCATCAATGTTATCTTCATCGGTGGGAACATCAAGTCGAATCATTAACCCAATCTTATTCTCATTAAACAACGAATACCATAATTGCTTTATTTTTTGTTCTGTCCAATCTACTATGTCTTTATTGATACACATCCAGTAGATGAGCAAATATCCTTCATCACCACTTTGCGCATAAATAGCATTCGTTCGTATGGTACGGTTGGCCACTTTTAGCTCCACATCGTTGAGCTCTTTTACCTTAAATCCTGCGGCATTTGAGCATACTTTCGGATTGTGAAAGTTGTCAGCGTTCATGATAGACAAAGAAAGATTCTTGCCGGCAGCATTTATGTATTCACGTTCAATGGTCTGGCTTATAAAATTATATTTTTTGTCTTCCAAATCCAGCCCCTGTTCAACGTCTGCTCCCTGCCATGTATCGAGTCGATAGGGAATTTTCAATTGGGAAAGAATATCTGTCCCGCTATATTTTTTTTTAGGCAATGCGAAGCTGTAAACAATAGCAATCGTTATTAGCAAAATAACCAGATATGGTTTTATTATTTTATGCATTTCATTTACCCAAATTTGTTATAGATATAATGACCCATGGAACTGCATGTTTTTATCGATTTTGTGTATAAATTCATTCTGGTCAAGCGCAAATACAGGGCTAATTTCTATCAAACCAATAACATTACCCTGAGAATCTACCGGAACTGGAATGCCTGCCTTGTGCAACCAACGTCCGAATAAATTTATCATATCCCGCTCGGCGGTGGTTTGCGAGTAGTCCCCATGAACATTTTTTACCGGCGAGAACTCTTCTTCACGTAACACCTCCATCACCGCCCATTTCTTTACATGTTTGAAGATGTCAAATATAAAACATTCGTATTTAATGGCATTATTTTCTGCCGGAACAATTACATTACCTTTCTCATCCAGGTAAGACATTTTTTTGATAGCTACATGATACGGCAGCGGATTTCTTTTTTGGCATATCTTTCCGAGAAAATCAATATTTATCATGTGAACCGCAATATTTCCCGCACTGAATTTTAATGTCCCATCTTCATTTTTTGCATGCATGTCTTCACTGCTTAACTCGCTGTATTCAATTACCTGCAAATGTCCATTGCAGCTTACCACAACTCCGACCTTTTCTTCCTGGGACTGTTTTTTTACGATTTTTAACGATATTTCTGCCCCTTCTCTCAGATGGTATCCTACAAAAACCGGGTCAGCCATTTTTATTAATACATTATCAATCTGATGGTAGAAAATGTTATTTACGCCTCTTCTCTTCATATCCGCCAGAAGACCTTTTTCATTTAATGCAGAAATAACACCGCCATGTCCATTGGGACTCATTATGATTCTTGATTTTGAATCCATCATCAATCTTCCATTGAAATCGACGACCGGGAGCATTTTCTGGGGGAAGAATAACACCATGCTGTGGTCAAGCCCGAAGAACTGGTTAGACTGGAAAAATCGTTGTGTTGCAACATTATTTGTTTCGCTGGTCATTATATACCATGGAAGAACTACGCGGTATTTTTGTTGAATTGCTCGTATTTTTTCAGCATAGAGTTGAAAAATACTTTTTTTACTGATCGGAGTAATGGGGAGCGTTCCCTTCGGGCAACTTATTCCCAATCTTGTGCCATCACCGCCTGCAACGGTAAGAATTGCAATCTCACCACTCTCTATAGCTGCCTCACCAATGCGCTTCGCTTCCAATTCCATTTCTTTTTCTGCGTCTGTGCTGGGTTGCTTAATAACATGTGGAGAGACCATACTGCCAGCAACAATCTTCACAGTTTTTTGAAACCGATTTTTAAAGAGTCTGTTAAGCACCTGAAAATCGATCGTACTTAGCTGTTTCAAAAGATTATTTTTCTCCTGCTGAGATATTTCGTTCCACCACCGAAAGATGTGTGATTGACCGAAATTATATACATCTCTGACATTTCTTACGCTGGCCTTGTCAATTTTTTGGGTGTCCCTAACTGATATTCGCATGTTGTACGCGCCTCCCCAAAAGACCTTCAAGCATGAGCAGACCGGTAATAACCATAACAAAGATTAATATTCCGCTGAAGTAGTGAAAAAATCCCTGTCCAACGGTTTCTCCAAAATGATATGTTATAAGGCACAATGTTATTACCCGAACAAGATTGCCAAATATAGAAAAAGGAATAATGACGGAAACAAGTATTGCTTTTTTATATGCACCGATTTTACTGATATAGGCATAAACCAACGCCAGCGAAAACATCGTAATGAGAGAGCGAAAACCACTGCACGTCTGTCCCATAAATAATTCATTGTTGTCAATTGATAATAATAGTCCATTCCGTGTTATCGGGTAATGAAAATACTTCAAAATTTCTTCTGTAGCGATAGAAATTCCATTGCGTACCGGTATTGTTAAATCATCTATAATACCTATAGGAATAGGTACAAGAAGCATAAGGTACAGAATCGGAAACACGGTTATTTTTGCCACATGCATTCCGTAAAGATAATAGGTCAGCCCATACAAGACAGGTATCAGAGAAAGCGTAGTGATAAATGTACAATCCTTTCTCCAGCCAAAGACAAACATAGACACCCCTATAACGAAGATACAAAGGCCAATAAAATTATTAGCCGGACAATATTTTAGAAAACCATTTTTCAAAACGGCATATTTGCGTAACAGAAGCCAAAAAAAAATTGGCAGTATAAAATAAGCGTGCATATAGTCGGAAGTTATCCAACGATAGCGATAGAGCGAATAAAAAAGGGGGGTATACAATATTAATGTTAATGTCCAGATTATTATTTGTATCATAAAAATGTGTTACAAGAAAAACAGAGGTATAGAGAACGAAAACTTTAAGAGGCACCAACAACAGACAGTGGTGACTCTAACAATATAATCGAACAGTTAAAGTCACCACTATGATTCAGTACGACCCTACAATTCTAAGATTTTTTATTGTGCAATTCTCTTGAATCTCTCTTCGTTTTCCAACGTCTCAGCGCAGCGAGTGTAGCACCACCTGCAAGCAGAAGCGCATAACTAACGGGTTCTGGCGCCACAGGAGGTTTTCCACGTCTTCCTCCCCCCGTCTGATCTGCATAGACATTATCCAGCACAACAAGGCTGCACAATAAAATCGATATTATTCCAATAGTTAGAAATTTCATCCTTTTCATGTTCACTCCTCCCTAATACTATGAAAAATTTACTTTCAGAGCTTCTTTATGGCACTATCTCAAATTGACAGGAATCTTTTCCGGCTTTGCCATCAGGGTTGCCGCTGCCGTCGATAGGCTTTACCCTTGCACTATAGTCGTACAACCCTTCACTTAATGAATTTGGCTGCCACCATGCAAAATACCAGTAATTTGGATTTAATAACTCGCCAACTTCCAGTGAGTCTACAAATTCTATTGTATTCTCAAGTTCTTCGGGACCTTCGATACTCCATCGTATCTTTACCTTTGTATTATCGGTCACCCTGAAGGCAACAAACAAAAAGGTATGGTCACTATCAAACCATGGCCAATAGGTATCGTTTCCATTAGACTCGGTATAACTCGTATAAGCCGCATATACTAAAGCCGTTGGTGTTACATCTGTTGTTACCTGTTTTTTTGACCGCGATACCCTTTTCATTTTACCGGTATTCTCAATTGGAATTCTGCCCAAGCCGAACTGTTCACCTTCATAAACAATTTCCAACTTATTCTTACTGCTTCTTGCATCACTTGCAAAACTTGTTTGCAATAATGCAATAACTGCAATTAGAACTACCGTTACTCCAAATATTCCCGTTTTTAGACTAAGTATTCTCATTTTTTCCCTCCTTATCATCTTCCTATGCTTAAACACTGACAAGACGATATTTACTAAAATTTATCTTATCTACTCCACAGTAAAATCAAAGGCATTTTGTATTCGTCTTAATATATTTGGTGAGACCTCCTTTCATATAATTTATGTACGTTAGATCTTTTATAATCTGATTAATTCGCTGTTATCAGAAAGACACTATGAAGGATATTGTCAAAAACTATACCACGAAATGGGGAAAAGACCGTTTTCGTGTGATTTTGATGCAAGAAGTCGATGTATCCCAGGAAAATGTGGGGAAAGAAAGGAATTGATAGTCAGGATTCGAGCAGAAAAATGGGGTGTTTATTTGTCATGCAAGTAGTAAGTAGCGACTTGTACCAAAAATGTGCCGCCGCAAAGATGTGACATGATACAATCAAAACACTATGAGAGGATATTACAAATATACAATTGGATCTCTAACGCCGGCTTCCTGAAATGCCTTTAATCGTAAGTAACAGCTGTGACACTTGCCACAGGCTTTTTCCGTATTTTTATAGCAGGACCAGCTTAGGTGGAGGGGGGCATTCAAAGAGATACCTGTCTTGATTATTTCGGCCTTATTCATTCGAATAAGTGGTGTTTCTACATCAATTCGAGTTGTTGGTTTTGTTCCCGCATGAATTAATTTGTTAAAAATTTCGTAATAGTGAGGTTTACAATCAGGATACCCTGGACTGTCCTGATCAACCGCACCAATAAATACTTTCTTTGCGTTAATGACTTCTCCCCACGACACAGCTATTGTTAGCAATAAAGTATTCCGGAACGGGACATACGAGGTCGGTATTTCCTCACTATGTATCAGCGCATCCTGCACATCCATACGAAAATCGGTTAAACTCGACCCGCCAATTTTGCTTAAATAATCAATATGGGTGGTAAGAACTCTGTCTTCTGGAATTTTATAATATGACACGATGTCCCAGAATGCCTGAAGTTCTCTTGACTCGGTACGCTGACCATAATTGACGTGTAATAAGGCAAGACAATATTGTTTGTGTGCTAGAGCGGTAGTTACACAGCTATCCATACCGCCACTAACAAGAACCACGGCTTTATCATTCAATTTGTTATACACCTCGTGTTAGGGGGTCCCAAATGTATTTGTGAATTTGCAATTGAAATCTGACTTTAAGATTATCCTCTAAAATCCACCTGACAACCGCATGTGGAGATATTTTGCCAAAGACAGTTCCAGCTAAGACATTTGATACGTCGGACAAATGATATTTTTTTATTATGCCTTTCATCCAGTCGTAATCATTTCGTGAATTCAAAACAAATTTTACCTCGTCAGATTTTGTCAGATAATCCATGTTTTTCCAGTGCATCTCATGTGACATATCACTGTCGGGACACTTTACATCCATTATTTTAATAGCCTTTGGTGATACTATGCGAATATCATGACTACCATTTGTTTCAACTAACACGGTGTAGTCCTTGTGTATCAATTCATCAATTAAAAACGGAGACTCTTTATCAGCTAAAGGCTCACCTCCGGTTACACATACCAATTTCGATCTCAGCCTGGAAACTCTTTCAACGATTGAAGAAATTGCCATTTCAGTTCCTTCATAATGCGCATACGTCGTATCGCAATAGTTACAGCGAAGATTACAGCCCGTTACACGAACGAAAGTACATGGCAACCCGATATAAGATGACTCACCCTGAATACTCTTAAATATTTCATTTATTTTCATAAGGTAAAATTAGCCTTACAGGTGATTGATTTACGTATTCACCATAGAATTATAATCATTGACATAATAACATTTATTTTATTGAGAGATAGCAAATATCTCAAGCATTATCCGCAAAGATGTGCTAGACATGCTATAATTAAAAAAATTATTGAATAGTGTCATTAATTATGAGATAGTATCTTGAGTTTACAGCGTTTGCGGGGTTATTGCTCAAGTTTTTTCCCTCTTTAAGGAAAGGAAGAACCTATGACAAACATTCTGAAAAAAGATATTTTTAATGAAAACAGTACAGAGGTAACTGGCAAGGAAAAAGTCGACAAGATAATGGATACAATAGCTGAAAAGCCTAAAGATCAGAAATTGTCCATTATGCCGCAGCAAAATATTGAGACCGAGAGTATGCAGGGGCTGTTAAGTGATGAAGTGTTAATGGAAGGGGAGAATAAACTGGAGATGGAACTACTTCAAGATAAACTTATAAAAGAATTAAAACCCGCAAATAAAATCGAGTCGATAATCGTGGATAGAATTATCTCCAGCATGTGGCGTTTGAAGCGTTATTTAAAAATTGAAAGCCAAATTATGGATTATATGACATCTGGTATTGAGGAATATGAACATGGCTTTTTTTCCACACGAAAAAGGACGGACAAAGAAATATCACAGTTGAAGGCGTTTAAATTAGCCGAGGGCAAAGGCAGACTTGAAGAGTTTTGCAAATACGAAATTATATTAGAAAGACAAATATACAGGGCTCTGAATGAATTGAATAAACTCAGACGCAGAGAATTAAAAAGGCAAAAGGTAACATCTATAAAAAAGAAATGATCGGAGAATTCAAATGGTTAGAAGAATAAAGTAATTAAACATAGAATACAATCGAAATATAACATAATATACATTATCAGACGTTTTTGATTTTGGTAGTTTTTCATATTACAATTACAAAGCTTGAATAGCAATTCATTAGTTTAAAGAATACTATTGACATTGCAAAATATCTCTGCTACATTATTTCCTTAAATTTAGTTGACCAAAAACAGAAATATTTTTCGTTGTTAACTTAAAGGAGAACAATTTTGAACGCTAAAGAAATTGAACAAGGCGTAACTTCTATAGTTGCTGAAGTTACTGAATTGGATGAAAAAGAAATTTGGGATAAACGAGACGCTAATTTTTTTAAAGATCTTGAGATCGATTCCCTATTGGCTCTTGAAATTTTAGCGCTTATTGAAAAGAAATTTAAGGTACAAATTCCAGAAGAAAAGCTCGTCGATATTACGTCTCTGAGCGCCACAATAGATTTAACGAAGTCTGTTTTGACTGAATCGGGAAAAATGTCGTAAATATCATCACGAATTGTTAAGTGTAAAAATCATCCCCCATTATCCCTCCTTTTCAATGGAGTGATAATGGGGGTAAAATTTTTAAGCAAAAAACATCGCTTATATTTATTAGCGTAAAGTAAACGAGGCTATTAAAAAATGATCCCATTTGAGGAGATAAAAAATCTTCTTCCCCAGAAATATCCATTCTTGTTTGTCGACAAAGTTGTTGAGTATGAAGAGGGAAAAAGAATTGTTTGTGTAAAAAACGTTTCCGGCAACGAGCCCGTCTTCGTCGGACATTTCCCGGATTTTGCCATTATGCCTGGAGTATTAATTATTGAGGCGATGGCGCAGTCCTCCATAATCCTGTTTAAGAAAAGCCTTCAAGCACAGAGAGAAAATAACGTTGTTTTTCTATTGGCATCAATTAGTAATGCTCGTTTTACAAAACCGGTTTTTCCAGGCGATCAGCTTATGATAGAAATTATTGTAGAAAAAATTGTTTCCAAGGGAGCAATTGTACAAGCATCGGCAAAAGTCGCAGAAAAAGCGGTTGCTAAGGCATCTTTGACTTTTGGAATAGCAGAAAAGAACACATTACAGTAGATAAAATTTACCTATGAACAAACGAGTAGTTATAACAGGCGTTGGCATGATTACACCTATTGGTTCCGGAAAGGAAGTGTTCTGGAATGCCCTTATTGCCGCGAAATCAGGCGTAGACAACGTAACATGTATTGATACTTCGGAATATAAAGTCCACAAAGGATGTGAAGTAAAAAATTTTAATTATTCAGATTATATAAAAAACGGTGTTCTCAAAAAAATCGGTAAAGGGTCACAATTTGCGATTGCTGCCGCAAAATTAGCCTTAAATGATGCCAGTATCGATCTTACAAAAGTAGATTTGAGAAAAATCGGAGTTTCTGTCGGCACAACTGCCGGTGAAATTCAAATTCTTGAAAAAGTTAATTACACCAGGCATAAGGAAGGCGAAGACAAGGTTGATCCGGATTTATTTCTGATGCACCCCTGCAATAATATTCCGTCAAATATAGCAATAGAATTTGGCATCAAAGGGCCAAATACCATTATTCCCACAGCATGTGCCGCAGGCAATTATGCAATTGGATACGCCTATGATCTCATTAAATTTGGGCGTGTAGATATGATGCTTGCCGGCGGTTCCGACCCTTTCTCCAAAGTAGCCTATACCGGATTTGCCAGATTAGGCGCTATTGCACCGGAAATATGCCAGCCTTTTGACAAAAACAGAAAGGGTATGATGGTCGGCGAAGGTTCGGGGATACTATTGCTGGAATCCCTTGATTGCGCTATGAAGAGGAATGCACACATTTATGCGGAAATCATCGGATACGGACTTAGCTGTGACGCTTACCATATTACTATTCCGCATCCTGACGGAGAAGGTGTTGTCTCTGCCATGAAAAAAGCTTTGACGAACGCAAATCTGAAGCCTGAAGATGTTCAATATATCAGCGCACATGGGACGGGAACACCAGCCAACGATAAAGCCGAGACCATTTCCATAAAAAAGGTATTTGGTGATAAGCCGAAGCATCTTACCATTAGCTCGATAAAGTCCATGATTGGTCATACCATGGGTGCAGCCAGTGCTATTGAAGCCATCACCTGCGCTCTGGTTGTTCAGAACGACATAATACCTCCGACAATTAATTACGAAACACCGGATCCGGAGTGTGATCTTGATTATGTTCCTAACGTAATGAGAAAACAGCGGGTTGTAATTGCATTAAACAATGCTCATGCATTTGGTGGAAATAACAGTTGTCTGGTAGTAAAAAAATATACAGGATAAAAGAAGGTTGGTAATGGAAAAAACGAGAATTGTAATTACAGGTGTTTCAGTGATTTCACCTCTGGGGGTAGATAAGAACACTTTTTGGAAAAATCTGACGGAGGGCGTGTCGGGAATAAAACCCGTTACCCTCTTCGATGTAGGCAATTTCAACAGTAAACTCGCGGGAGAAATCTCCGATTTTGATGCAAAGATTTATCTTGGGCAAAAAGGAATTCGACATATCGACAGGACATCCCTTCTTGTATCTTCAGGAACAGTTCTGGCCATAAAAGATGCAAATCTGGAAAATGAAACTTACAATGGCGATGAATTAGGTATTGTTGTTGGTTCTACATACGGAAGCATTGACAGCATAAGTTCCTTTGATTTTCAATCTCTGCGTGAAGGCCCCAGCTATGTCAACCCTATGGATTTTCCTAACACTGTGCTGAACGCCCCTGCAAGTCGTGCTTCCATTTTCTGCAAGGCAACAGGGCTCAACACAACCATTTCAAATGGTGTAACGAGCAGTGTTGATGCAATTATTTATGCCTCTGATTTTCTCCGTATGCGACGTGTAAAGGCCGTTGTTGCCGGTGGAGTGCACGGTTTGACGCACGACATTTTCTGGGGCTCCCATAACTCCAGGATACTGGCCGGTAGCAAAAATGGCTCACCGGAAATTTCCGCGCCATTTGACAAAAGGCGAAACGGAATGATTCTTGGAGAGACATCCGCATTAGTCATTCTTGAAACACTGGAAGATGCCTTAAAGAGGAATGCGCATATCTACGCAGAGGTTACGGGCTATGGGACTGCGTTTGAACCGCAAATGGCTGTCAGTAAAGATTACCAAATTGAAGGCAACACAAGATCCATTCAGTATGCCCTTGCAGATGCGAACCTTTCGCTGCACGACATTTCATATATATCGGCCAATGCGTATTCCGGTGTTTACGGCGATATCCTGGAAACAAAAGTTATTAAGGAAGTATTCGGAATGCGGGCAAAACTTATCCCTGTATCTGCCATAAAATCTATGACAGGTGAATGTTTGGATGCCTCAGGTGCATTACAAACAATTGCAGCATTAATGTCAATTAAAACACATGTAATTCCACCAACAATCAATTATAAGGAACCGGATCCAAGCTGTGATTTAGATTATGTTCCTAACAATAGCAGAGTTGCACCGGTTAAAAATGTCCTCATAAACTCTTTCTCTCGGTTAGGCAATAATTCATCCTTAATTATCTCCAAATTCAAACAGTAATGCATGACTTCCTCCAATAACTGTTTGCTATCCACAGAAAAGGACAAATTACATCGGCACTACGATATAATAGTTATCGGTGCCGGTATTGCAGGCTTGGTCTGTGGCTCATTTCTTGCAAAAAGCGGGAAAAAAGTGCTCATAGTCGAACAACATTTCATCCCGGGAGGTTATTGTACGTCGTTTAAGAGAAAGGGTTTTGTTTTCGATGCTGCGGTTCATCATATCGGTGGCTGCGGAAAATGGAGTGTTGTGGGACAATGTTTTAAGACGCTTGGAATAAATCTGGAATTCTATCAGCTCGACCCGATGGACAATCTGATTTTCCCCCACTTTAGTTTTGAAATTCCTGCCGACTACGATGAATATATAAAACGTCTGCAGAATCGTTTCCCAGCAGAAACAAATAATATCTCAAATTTTTTTCGAGAATTTACAAAACTGTACCGAGCTACTTTTAACAATGAAAAAAGTCTCATCATCGATAAATATAAGAATCAAACCTATAAGGATACGTTAGATGCATTCTTCCATGAAGAAGAATTGAAAACAATACTTTCCGGTCAATGGGGTTATATAGGACTCCCCCCTGCCCAAGCTTCAGCTATTGCAATGTGTCAGATGATGGTGAACTATCTTAAGGATGGCGCTTTTTTCCCTGCCGGCGGTACGCAAGAGTTTGCCAATGCAATTTTTAAGAAATTTATTGATTTTGGCGGACACGTTATGTTATCATCCAAAGTCGAAAAAATTTTAACAAAAGGAAATGTTGCTACAGGCATTAAAATTCAAAAAGGGAAAGAAATATCGTCAGATATAATAGTTTCAAATATTGATGCAAGAGAAACCTTTTTAAGTTTGCTTGACAATACAGTAGATTCTCCGTTTGTTAATAAAATAAAGGAAATGAAGGAAAGTTGTTCTTTTTTCCTTTTATACTTGGGCGTAAGTAGAGAAGTTGACCTGAGTAATCTAAAAAGAGGATTTTATTACTTAACGAAAGAAATGGGGTTTCTGGACAAGGAGTGGATGTATGTATCGGTCCCCACAAAAATATGTTCAACCCTTGCGCCTTCAAATAAACAAATAATTTCTGTAGTCGTTTATTTAGAAGAAAACACCTATAAAAACATTTCGGATTGGAAGTCTTTTAAAGAAAAAAAGACGGCAGATACTGTAAATCACTTAAAATTATATATACCCGATCTGGAAAAGTATATTGAAGTTAAAGAAGCAGCTACGCCAAAAACCCTCGAACGGTATACTTCGAACACCCACGGGGCTGCTTATGGCTGGGCTGTAACGGTAGATCAGATATGGGAGAACAGATTACCCCATAGGACGCCGATCGACAATTTATATTTAGCCGGGCACTGGACAAGACCTGGACCAGGAGTCTGTGCGGTTGTCTCATCGGGATGGGGAGTTGCAAATTTAATTATGGAAAATTGGAGGCAGAATTTATGAAAAGGAAAATGATGTTAATTAACCCACACAAGCCAGGTAGGCATGGCGAGGAAAGTATCACGGTAATAGTGCAAATGCCTTTAAACCTCGCTTATATAGCCGCCCTCACGCCGGGCGATTGGGAATTTGATGTCATCGACGAGAATATAGAGTTAGCAATGAACGATAATGACGAAATCACGTTCAAGCCGGTTGACCTCGTATGTATTACGGCGGTCACATATCAGTCACCGAGGGCATATAAGATTGCTGCCGCCTGCCGGAAAAAGGGTATGACGGTAATCATGGGTGGAATACACGCATCCGTTATGCCTGAAGAAGCTGCAAATTACGCTGATTCTGTTTTTGTGGGTGAAGCAGAAGAAGTATGGCCGCAGGTTATAAAGGACTTCGAAGAAGGAAAGTTGAAAAAGATATATCAGGGTGGCCTCCCTTCCCTTAGTTTGATGAAAAAGGTATATCCAAACAGAGAACTGATGAAGAAAAAATACAACTACAAATTTTCTTCAATCGTCACGACAAAAGGATGTCCTAATTACTGTGATTTTTGCAGTGTGCCGACCTTCCAGGGGAGAAAATTCAGAGAAAGGCCTTATGAAGATGTACTGGAGGAAATGGCAGCAACTGATTACCAGGGTTTAATGCTGGCGGAAGACAATTTCTACGGACATGGCAAAAAATCAAATGAGAGGGCACATGACCTTTTCAAAGGCATGGTTGAGCGGGGTATTCACAAAGACTGGCTAGGATTTACTGCATTAAATATCTCACAGGATCCTGAAACACTTGATTATATGGCTAAAAGTGGTAATTTTGGCATGCTTATCGGGATTGAGTCCACGAACGATGCTGTATTACAGAAAATGAATAAACGAGTAAACCTGAAATTAGGCACAGATAGTTATTTCGATTGTATTCAAAAGATACACAATGCCGGCTTAGTCGTCTGGGGATCTGTGGTATTTGGCGCAGACGGAGATGATAAAGATTCTTTTAAAAGAATGACCGAATTCATACTAGAAAACAACATAGATATTTTAACTTTTGGTATTAACTGCCCATTTCCTAAAACACAATTGTACGCAAGACTTGATTCTGAAAAGAGAATTTTCAGAAAAAATTACCCTGAAGATTGGCAATATTACGACACTGCACACGTAGTTCATCGATTTGTGGATATGTCACTGGAAGATTTTATGGAAGGTATGCAGTACGTTTATGACCACCTCTATGCAGGCGACAACCTAAGAACTCGATTCAGAAACTCGATTAAAACAACAAAAAATCCCAGAAACTCTATGTTTGCATTCAGGGTCGGTTCTGACTGGAAACAGGTATTTGAACAGGTGTTGCAGAATTTGAAGGAATTGTATGATTCAGGAGATTACTACCAAGACTGGTACAAATCAGGTTCCGTAACCACTTCGAAACCGCTTATGCAGACGGTTTCTACATAAATATATCATTGTTGTGCATCTGCGTACTCTATTGAGAACTATAAAAAGGCACATCAGTACTGTACTATACGATGTGCCTTTCTGATTATTGTCCTGTAAAACTAATTACATATTTAAACAACTTTATTTATTTCAAAGGGAGGTAAACACTATGATTGGGAAATTATTGTCTTTGTCCATGGAAAAATCAGTTATACCCGATATAAGCCCCAAGGCAATTATGGTTATCGCTATTGCCCTTATTTTCGTTATATTATTCGCCTGGAAAAAGGAAGAATAATTGGGCGAGAGTAGCTCAACCTTCGACCTTGCGATTATCGGTGGAGGACCGGGAGGCTATGTTGCGGCAATCAAGGCAGCTCAACTGGGCATAAAAACAGCTCTCATCGAAAAGGACAAAGTAGGAGGTACCTGTTTACACCGCGGTTGTATTCCGACAAAGGTTCTTCTTCATACAGCAGAACTTTATAACAAATTTCTCAAGGCCAAAGAATTTGGAATTTCTGCAAACTCAGTCAGAATCGAATATTCTCAAATTCAACGCAGGATGGAATTTGTCATAAAACGATTGTTTTTGGGAATACAAGCACTTCTTAAAAAAAACGGTATAGAGGTCATTTCGGGAGAAGGTCAACTTACCTCACCACATAATATCCTGATTACCAAAAATGGAACTGACATTGGTAAAATAAACGCTAAACATATTATTTTAGCAACAGGATCTGCCCCATATATTCCTGACTCAATCAAGCCTGACGGGAAATTAATACTTACAAGCGATGATATCCTGCGACTTGATGAACTTCCGAAATCAATTATCATTGCAGGAGGTGGTGCTATAGGCGCAGAATTCGCATTCTTTTACAATACTCTTGGAACAAAGGTGACGGTTATAGAACTTTTGGGAGAAATACTTCCTGCTGAAGATAAAGAAATCAGCACAATTGCCAAAAAAATATTTACAAAACACGGTATAGACGTTTTAATAAACACTTCTCTCCAAAGTGTAGAAATTAACGGCACAGGTATCAGGGTTGGGATAAACAGAAAAAATATATCCCCCCCCTTTTCTACGTCAAATGAAAGCGTAGAGTATTTGAATGCCGATTGTCTGCTTCTAGCGCTGGGCAGAAGGCCGGTCTTAACAAATCTGGGAATTGAAGAATTATCAATCAATAGTGAAGGGAAATATTTACAAACGAATGATGTAACAGAAACGAATATAAAAGGCGTATATGCTATTGGTGACATTGCAGGCCCCCCCCTTCTAGCCCACAAGGCTTCTTATGAGGGAATTTTGGCTGTTTCTCATATTGCTAATAAAACGACCACCTCCATTAATTACCAGAACATACCTAGAGTGACATATTGTTATCCACAGGTAGCCAGCACAGGATTTACTCAAGATGAGGCAGAAAATAAAGGATATAAAATAAAAACTGGAAAATTTCCATTCATTGCTAACAGTAAAGCGATAGTTGACGGCGAGTACAATGAGGGCTTTATAAAAGTAATCACAGACGATACGTATGGTGAAATATTGGGAGTGCATGCAATTGGCCCTAACGTAGGCGAAATGATGTGGGGTATAAATCTTTCTGCCATTCTGGAAGGGACAGTTTACGAGCTATCTCAGGTTATTTTCCCTCACCCCACCCTTTCGGAAACCCTACTCGAAGCAGCACGCACAGTTATTGATAAGCCTATACACATTTAATGCTATTCAACCGATGGATTGAAATTTCTTTCAAAACAGGAATTTACCTATTTTATATACCACAAAACAAAAATATCTCAGCTCATATTTATGCATTACAAAGCATCGATAGCTTATTTTTCTATGGAGATAGGACTCTCTGCAGAAATTCCAACTTACAGCGGTGGTTTGGGAATTCTTGCAGGAGATACTATAAAATCATCTGCTGATCTAAAGATTCCCCTAGTGGCCGTTACACTGATTTCAAAAAAGGGCTATTTCAGGCAAGATATAGACGACTCCGGCCATCAAATTGAATATCCAATCGACTGGAATCCTTCGAGTTTTATGGAATTATCGCCCAAAAAAATCAAGGTAAAAATCGAAGACCGTGATGTTTATATTCAATCCTGGAAATATAAGGTAAAAAGCATTACTGGCGGTGAGATACTGGTATTTTACTTAGATACGGACGTTCATGAAAACACAGTAGAAGACCGGAATATTTCGTCCTATTTGTACGGAGGTGACGATATTTATCGCCTGAAGCAGGAAATAGTGCTAGGGATAGGTGGTGTGCGCATGCTTCGTGCGCTTGGTTACCAAATCAAAAAATATCACATGAACGAGGGGCACGCCAGTTTTTTAACGCTAGAATTGCTTTTGATGCACAAAAGAAACGTTGAAAGCGTTTGGGACGAACAATTAGTATGGGATGATGTCGCCGTAAAGAATTTATGCGTTTTTACAACACACACTCCAATAGAGGCAGGGCATGATCGTTTTTCTTACGACCTGGTAAAAAAAGTTTTAGGAGACACGTTTCCTATAGACGTATTGAAAAGATACGGAGGCGAACATCAGCTCAATATGACGCTTCTGGCGTTAAACTTGAGTAAGTTTGTAAATGGTGTGGCCAAGAAACACGGTGAAGTCTCTAAGCAGTTATTTCCCGGCTATGAAATTCATGCAATTACAAATGGCGTTCATTCGTATACATGGACATGCAACAGCTTTAAACAATTATACGATAAATATATCCCCAGTTGGGCAAATGAACCGGAATTGCTGGTACGAGTTGAAAACTTCCCTGATAATGAGGTATGGGAAGCCCATATTCAAGCAAAGAAGGACCTCTTTAATCATATAAAGGCAACAACTGGTATCGAATTGAGTCTTGATGGGCTGACAATTGGTTTTGCAAGGAGATTTACTTCTTACAAGCGCGCTGATTTACTCTTCTACAATCTCGAACAACTCATGAAAATATCCAAAAAAGGCAAACTCCAGATTATTTATGCCGGGAAAGCCCATCCCAAAGATACTCCTGGCAAGAACATCATTAAAAAAATTATCGACTTTTCTAAAACCATTAATAATAACATCAAAGCTGTCTTTTTAAAAGACTACAATATGACAATGGCATTGCGATTGATATCCGGAGTCGATGTATGGCTTAACACACCCTTGCGTCCCCGTGAGGCGTCGGGTACCAGTGGCATGAAAGCAGCGCATAACGGAGTAATCAACTTCAGTATCCTCGACGGCTGGTGGATCGAAGGGCATATAGAAGGAATTACGGGCTGGTCAATCGGGCCAAAACCTATAGAATCAACATTGGTATCAGTAAGCGATATGGCTGACGCAGATGACTTATACTTCAAATTGGAAAATATTATTCTCCCGCTTTATTATCATGACAAATCTCAATGGATAAGAATTATGAAAAATTCCATAGGTAAGATTGCGTACTATTTTAACAGCCATCGCATGATGCGCAGATATGTAACTGAAGCCTATTTACGATGAGCCCTGCGATTAAAAATATTTCCCATATTAAGGCATGCATTTTTGATCTGGACGATACCCTTTATGATTGCAGTGGCACCCTTGTATTAGAGGGCAGAAAAAAGGTTGCAAAAACAATTGCAGAAAAAATTAACTGTACCGAAGAAGAGGCGTATTCACTGCAATGGAAAATAGAACAGGAACACGGTGTAAAAACAGATATCTTCGAAAAAATTGTTTCGCGTTATAAACTCGCTCCTGAAGATGTGGAGATGTTTCTCAATGAATATATTCATGTCGATGTTACAAATATCACTCTCTTCCCTGATGTATCGGACACCCTGAAGCAGTTGAAAAATCGTGGACATATACTATTTCTCGTTACTTCAGGTGACGAACAGATACAAGGAAAGAAAATCGATGTTCTTGGTCTGCGGGATAAATATTTTGATAATGATAAGATATTTATTACGGAGAGGAATAAAGACGAAACAAAACGGAAATGTTTTCAAAATATTTTGCAAAGGTATAATGTAAAGCCGGAAGAAACTGCTTGCGTTGGAGACAAGATCGACGATGAATTGGCTGCGGGTTATTCTTTAGGGTTAATTACCGTAATGATAAAACATGGCAGGCATTATGCTTTTTATATGAAAGAAAAGGACAGGCATATCAAGCCTGATTATTTTATCCAGAACATAAAGGATTTTTTATCGCTTTGAAAATTATCCGGAATGTGCTGATAAGCTATACCACCATTCCTATAATAACCCCTTCAAATACAAGCTTTCCGTCTACCACGCCCTGCGTGTCAAAAATTGCCCTTCGCGAACGCAATTCAATATTTTTTGCAATCAGGATAAGTTTATCACCAGGCACAACCTTCCCGCGAAATTTTACTTTATCAATACCGCCGAACCCAAGAAATCTTTCATCCTGTGTGATTTTTTTATAATAATAAGTACAAAGTTGAGCTGCCGCCTCAAGCATGAGAACACCCGGCATGAGGGGACGACCGGGGATATGACCGCGCACCCAAAATTCATTATTCGTAACATCCTTGTAACCGACAATAATCCCGGTCTCCGGTTCAAACTTCAATATCCCGCTCAACTGTTCCATCTCGTATCGATGCGGTATAACGGATCGTATTGCTTCCATATTTACCGTTGGTTTATTTAGATCCAGTGACATTAAATCAATTAATATTTCCTGTGGCATAGCTTTATGAAATTTATTATATAAAAGAAGATTTATGAATGCTAAAATAAGTTCAATACTATAAAGACGCTCATCACTGATGTCAAATAAAATTCTACATCAACCGGACCCATGACCATCGCAAATTAAATTTCTATAAGCCTGTAGATAACATCCGTTTTTTATCCTTTTTTAAATAGTACCAGTATTATATCACTCGTATTCCCCGCCAGGAACATCAAACATACACTACAACATCGTTGGTATAACAGTCGATATAGAATCATAAAATGAATCTGCTGAACAATTACGAAACTATAATTTTGATTAAATGTTATGTCAACTAAAATATTACCTTGAAAGAAGTTGAAAATATAATTGACAATAAAAACCCTTTTTGTTATAAATTTACATTCAAGTATTATGACTGCCAATCCTTGAAAAATAATGTTTTGATAAGATTTTTCTTTAAAAACAAGTATTAATCACTGGAGGTGCTATTATGAAAAAGATAATCGTCTCTGTGGTGTTTTTTAGCGCACTTATTTTTGGAATCGGAATGGGGAATATCCCAAGCTTAGTTAAATCTGCAATTGCTGGTAGTTGTAAATGCCCCGATGGTTGCCCTTGCAGCCACTGTTCAGGAAAATCTACTGATTGTAGATGCAAGTAGGCTCAGCGTTCCAGTTATTAATAATTGTTTTAGCGGTTCGTAACTAAAAAAGCGCCTTGTCAAATCTATTAAAGAAATAAGGCGCTTTTAAATTTTTGTGGATTTAAGGATGATATAATAATGAATAAAAGTACTTTTATGGCAAAAAAGGGAAACGTCAAAAGGAACTGGTATATAGTAAATGCGGAAAATAAAATTCTTGGACGTATGTTAACAACCGTTTCAAGGGTTCTGCAAGGTAAGCATAAACCTGAATACACGCCGCATATTGACGTTGGTGATTTTGTTATTATTACAAATGCAAGTAAGGTTAAACTTACAGGGAAAAAAATGCAGGAAAAGGTCCACTATTATGTAACCCGCTACCAAGGTGGTTTGAGGAAAAGAATGGTGGGAAAGACATTGCAAACAGCGCCTGAAAAGGTGTTTAGCAGATCAGTCAGGAGAATGCTGCCAAGAAACAGGCTCGGAAAAGTAATGCTTAAAAAATTAAAAATCTATGGTGGAACAGAACATCCACATAGCGCACAACAACCGAAAGAATTAATCATACGTAATTAATTAATGGAGGAAACCAGTGGCAGAAGGACAATTAATCATCAGTACGGGAAGACGCAAGACATCCGTTGCAAGGGTACGCTTAAAAAAAGGAAATGGCCTCATTGTTGTAAACAACAGAGACTTTGGTGCTTATTTCGCTCTTGAAAGAGAGAGGAATGTAGTACAACTTCCTTTGAAATCAACTAAAATGCTGGGAGAATATGACGTATTTGCAAATGTTAGTGGCGGCGGCATTAAAGGTCAGGCAGGCGCAATATCTCTCGGTATTGCACGTGCGTTGGCAAAGTCTGAACCAACTTTGACAAATTCTCTTCGTGATAGCGGTTATCTGACCAGGGATGGCAGGATGAAAGAACGGAAAAAATATGGGCAGAAAGGCGCCAGGAAAAGATTCCAGTGGACTAAGAGATAATACTCATCTTATATTTTTTCGCAAATTTTGTTTTTATAATATTTCGTGGCCAATTCGACTCCTTTTTCAAAGTCCGTCATTGGCATCCATCTCAATTCTTTCTTAGCTTTTGAGCTATCTAGGCTAATTCGTTCGATTTCTCCGGGGCGCTTTTGACTGAAAAGCGGTTCAATATCTGATGCAAGCGCCCTTTTAACGGCGAGAAATACATCCATATCAGATATTTCCTTGCCCCAACCGAGATTATAAATCTCTCCGTTTCCCGTATCATCCATAACCAGTGTATTAGCGGCAATGATATCGTTTACATAAACATAATCCCTCGTTTTGGTGCCATCACCAAAAATAGTCGGCCTTTTCTTTTGCAGCATTAATTCACTGAAAATCGCAATCACACCGGCTTCGCCATGCGGTGATTGCCGTGGCCCGTATACATTTGGATACCTGAGGACGGTATATTTCAGGCCATATAGTTTATAAAAAATAGAGAGATAATGTTCTACTGTATGTTTGCTTACTCCATATTGAGAAAGAGGTTCAATCTGGCACGTTTCATCGACTGGCAAATTCTTAGGTTCTCCATATACCGCTCCTCCCGTAGAAACGTAAACAAACTTTCTCACCTGATATTTTCTGGATAATTCGCAAAGGTTCAACGAACCGAGAATATTAATGTTTGCATCATACGTTGGCATTTCCACTGATTTACGGACATTAACATGCGCCGCATGATGGTTAACAACGTCTGGTTTTTCTTTTCTAAACACTTCCTCCAATTCCTGTGCGTTACAAATGTCAACCTGATAAAAAAAGGCTTTTTCGTTAATGTTACTCCTCTGTCCCGTAGAAAGGTTGTCGACAATAACTACCTTGTGTCCATCGGTAATTAGCCTGTCTACCAGATGTGACGCAATAAATCCTGCACCACCCGTTACAAGTATTTTCACCGTATCAGTCCTCCTTTAACATTTCGTAATTATCCCGGAACCCTATGCATCGATACGAACACCCTCGACGATCATTTTCGGGTGATCAGTAACCATCCTCTCCGCTATTTTCACACCAACCAGGTCTGCCACAACCTCAAAAGCACCGGAAAGTATCGGAGGCCTGTCGGTGGACGAATGAGCGTCTGAGGCAATAACATGCACAAGATTGTTCTTTATCATCCACATAACACATTTTTTGGGCCTGCTGCCAAATTCACCAATAATACTCTGCGCTGTTACCTGAATAATTGCCCCCAACTCAATAAAACGTTTGACATCCTGCGGATTGCTTTGAATCCCGCTGTTCCTTTCAAGGTGAGGTAATATTGGAGTAAAACCCATAGATTTTAACCTAAAAATGACCTGTGCAGTCTCGGGAGGTACCCATTGAAATGAAAATTCCAGCAGTATATATTTTTTGCCATTGTTCAAGGTTAGAATACTGCTTTCATTTAAAATTTTCATATCCAGCAATTGGTCATTTAAATACACTTCAGCTCCAGGCAGTATCTCAAGATTAAGCCCTTCTTGTTTTATTCGTTGATTCAGAAACTGAACATTTTCAAGGATCTTACCTGCATCCGAATTATACAAACCATTTTGTATATGAGGAGTGGCAACCATCTTTGTTATCCCGTCATTGACGGCTATCCGGCACATTTCAAGAGATTCCAATACCGACGTAGGACCATCATCTATCATCGGTAATATGTGGGTATGTATATCAATCATTAAAAATACAATTTCAAAAAGATTCTAAATATTTCCTGTGCTAACGGTACAAAATGCCAGATGCCAATATCATTCATGTAAAAATAATTATAGTAAAAATATGCATTTAATCAATTAAGTTATACATATTAATGGATCGCTAAAACACAAAAAATGTACCAAAATTTCATTATCAACAGTATAATCTTACTGGAATGAGAAAATACACATCGAAGAAGGTATTTTTTTAGTTTGATTATGTTAAATCGTTTTATATTTAATTGTGACTTGCCACACTAATGTATCATGTCACATACTTGTGCAGAGTCACACAAGTCAAAGCTATAAAACAGTTATTATGAACAAAACACAATGTATCAGGTTTGTACTAAGTCTATCTTCTGACGACTATCGCGCTTATTACACGGGTTCAACAAAGAGTGTGCTGGCAAAATCCCATGATGGCAGGATGGTAAAATTTCCCGCCTCTGTTTTACAACAATTTCTGACACATGAAGGAATTCACGGTCTCTTTGAAATGGAGATAGATCAAAATAATAAATTCATAAGTATTCGCAAATTAGATCAGAAACACAATGGAAATGGAATTTGGCTTTGATTCAGCATCAAACAATCTGAATTATTTTGACATGCAGTCTGCATTAAACTAAAATTTACACACACTAATGTATGTTGCTCCCCTTTCAGGAGGAATACTATTGCTATGAAAAAATTTAATCTCTCTCGCAGAAAATTTTTGAAATATTCCGCATTTGGCGCCGCCGGACTAGGTCTAGGACTTGATAGTTTTAATAATATTCGTTGGACAATGGGTTCGGAGAGCAATACTCCTGTTAGAGCAAATGGCAAGGTAGTTGCAGTTAAAAGTTCCGGTATCATGAATAACAGCGTGCCCGATCAGGATATTGTCAATAAAATGGTGGATGAAGGAATGTTTGCACTTACAGGGGAAAAAACAACTGCCGACGCATGGCGAATCCTCTTTTCTCCAAATGACATCGTAGGGATTAAAATCAACCCTTTGGGAGGCGTTAAATTATCTACACGACCGGAAGTTGTTAACGCGATTGTTCGCGGCCTGAAATCGGCGGGAGTAAAAGATAACAATATCATTATCTGGGACCGTTTTACCTATCATTTAATGAAAATCGGATACTCTCTAAATAAGGGAGGCAGTGGGATACGCTGCTATGGCACGGAACCCACTACAGGATATGACAAAAATGTTTACTATGAATCTCTTGACGATGATTACACCCTGAGGGAGACAGATGGCGCCCGGTCTCTCTTTAGTTCCATTGTAACTCAACAGGTTACTGCAATCATAAATGTACCTGTTATGAAGGACCATGGAATTGCAGGCGTTACTTTATGCCTGAAAAACCTTGCTTTTGGCTCTATTAACAACACACCGCGATTTCATCCGTCACCCTACTTTTGTGATCCTGCTTCCACAGAAGTGTGCGCACATCCCGCGCTTGTCAATAAAATGCGTTTACACATAGTTGATGCCTTGCAGGCTTGTTTTGACGGTGGCCCTGCCGGCATGAAGACATGGACAATGTGGAATGAAGAACGTCTCTTTTTGGGTACCGACCCTGTCGCAATTGACAGGATTGGACTTGAAATAATTGACAAGAAACGCAATGAAAATAATCTTCCATCTGTATTGCAGAAAGCCAAACATATAGCGACTGCGGAGAAAAAAGGATTGGGCGTATACGACAAAAATAAGATCGATTTCATAGAACTCAATGTATAAGTACTTCATTAAAATCCATTACACTTCACTGATATTTTCCCATAGTTATGAGTATACTGATTGTTGATGATTCTGAGAATATTCGTTCTCTGCTTGAACATTATCTAAAAGGCGCGGGATTCAACGATATTTATCATGCGGAAAATGCCCCTGAGGCGTTTAGCATGTTAAAAATGAATGATTCTTACAGGATCGATCTGATACTCATGGATATTTCACTGCCTGATATTAATGGTATCGAAGCGTGTCATCATATAAAGTCTATGGATTACCATAAAGATACCCCAATCATTATGGTTACAGGCAAAACAGACGATACAAACCTGCAACTCGCCTTTGAAGCCGGCGCGAACGATTATCTAACCAAACCAATTAACAAAATCGAACTGCTTGCCAGGATTCGCTCCGTCTTGAAACTAAAACATGAAATGGACAGCAGGAAAAAAATAGCACATGAACTCGAAGAGGCAAACCGGAAGCTGCAGCTTCTTTCAATTCTGGATGAACTTACAGGTATTTCCAACCGCCGCCAGTTTAATAAAGTGCTTGACAAAGAGTGGAGACGCTCTCTTCGCGATAACAAACCGATATCCCTCATTATACTGGATATCGATTTTTTTAAATTGTATAACGACAATTATGGTCACCAAGCCGGCGACTATTGTCTGAAACAGGTAGCAAATGTTTTAAACACTATGGTAAGACGGCCTGGGGACCTCGCAGCGCGATATGGAGGAGAAGAATTTGCAATTGTTCTACCGGATACAAACTCTGAAAATGCCGCTAAATATGCGGAAAAGATTCAAACCTCCATCGATTCCCTTCATATTCCCCATGAATATTCAAAGGTCTCAAAATATATTACCGGCAGCATGGGTGTTGCTACGGTTATACCCGACAACGAAACAACACCGGCAAATTTGATTAAATTAGCGGATGATGCTCTCTATCAGGCTAAACAAGAAGGTCGTAACAGAATAAAAGTCTCTGCACTTTGACAAAAACCTATGGGCTTTTTCTGATACGAGCAAATCTGTCTATTTCACTCCCTTACTATTTAAGTACGCACTGTATTTTTTATCTGTTTCCTTTATATGTTTATTCAGCCAATCTGTAAGAAATTTTGAAACCTCGATTGTCAGGCTTGCTTTCCCCATGTTGTACTCCTTCTGAAGAGAAAGAACCTTCTCGGTCATTTTATCGTGCTTACCCTTGTGGTCTTCATATTCAGGATATGCGTGTTGTTGCATCACCTTTTGCTCTGCAGCGAAATGAGAAGCAGCGTAATCCACCAATTTTTTCAAGATACCGCCCAATACTTCTTTACCTTTTCCTTGTTGCATTGCATCGTCTAAGTCATTAATCATAACAAACAATTTCTTATGATGTCCGTCAAATTCTGCAACATTCACACTATACTCATTGCTCCATGATAGTAATGGCATTCGACCCTCCTTGCAAAAAGTCAAAACTAAAAATATAAAATACCTAACCCGTCGCATCCATACAACAAACCTTCATTAAATTTAATCAAAAATAGTAATTATTTTTCTATGTAAAATCAATCATTTTAATAAGAAATTGTAGGGATTGCACATTAATACAATAGTTCAGCGGTTGACACAACGTTCCAAAATGTTATACTTTGACAATATGTACC
>Ga0233425_10003497_pt1 | contig 28328 bp, 20 predicted proteins | sample Watercolumn_Towu_2_FD_181712 | JGI IMG/M metagenome (GOLD analysis project Ga0233425, IMG submission 181712) | Freshwater microbial communities from Lake Towuti, South Sulawesi, Indonesia - Watercolumn_Towuti2014_140_MG | ecosystem: Environmental > Aquatic > Freshwater > Lake | place...
CCGCGCGGCAAGGTCGCGACGTACGGACAGATCGCGCGCGCGCTCGGCGCGCCGGGCGCGGCGCGCACGGTCGGCTGGGCACTGCGCGTTTGCCCGGAGCAAGTGCCCTGGCATCGCGTCGTCAACGCGCGCGGCGAAATCAGTTTGCGCCCCACGACCGGCTTTCACGAACAACGCGCGCGATTAATAACCGAAGGCGTCCGGTTTAATCGCGCCGGCAAAATTGATTTGGAAAAATTCGGCTGGAGGAAAATCTGATCGGGCGCGATCCTCCACGCAATTTTACCGCAGAGGCGCGGACGCTTTGCGCGCAGAGGACGCAGAGAAAATTATTTTAATCACTCTGCGCGCTCTGCGCGCAAAGCGTCTGTGCCTCTGCGGTAAACTCTAATTTCGCGGATCAAAAAATCAGGACGGATCAACTCCGTCCTGGTTCGTCTTCATCATCCTCCGCGTAATCTTCCGCGTCGAGATCGAATTGCTCGTCGTCCGGCAAGTCGTCGTCCTCGTCCTCAAATTCTGCGCTATCCATTCCGTCGAGCACCTCGCTCGGATCGAAGGGCACATCGTTTGGATCGCGGCGCGGCGGTGCGCTGGGTGGTGTGATCTGGCGCGTCCACCGGTGCATCGCCAAAATTTCGGTCGCGCGGCGCGGAAATAATTTCGCGGTCTTTTTCACCCAGTCCGCCGGTTCACCCGGTTGTCCATCGTCCGCATCGAGAAAGCTCCAATCCACCACCGACGCGGGCGGCACGTCGTTTTGATCCGGGATCGCTTCCGCGAACAACGCGGCGATGTCGCGATCAATCACCGGTTTCCACGTTGGCGCGTTGCCCACTTCTTTGATCCGCGCGCGTGTCTCCGCGACGATCTCTGCTTGCGTCGGCGCGGTCGGATCAATGTGTTGCATCATTCGTTTGTAACGCGCGCCATCGCCCGCCGGGGGAATCCACGGAACGCGATACGCGTTATCGCGCCACCAACGCACCTCCGCCATCAATCGCCGCGCGTCCTGGTTTTTGAACTGCGAACACAACTGCATCAACACATCAACCGCATCCGCAAAGAATCCGAGATCGGCGTACTCTTTCGCGATCCACAACAGCGTCGTTTCCGAATCGCGCGATTTTTCAATCGCGCGCGTGAACGGCACCCACGCGTAATCGCTCGCTTCTTCATCGCCGAGACAGTACGCTTCGAGCAATTGCATTTTGCCGAGCATCAACAACTTGCGAACATCCGGCGGGCCTTCGCGTTCGGCTTTGCGCCCGCGATCAAACTCGCGATCCCAGCCCTCCCAGCGACTCATAAATCGAAACGAGAGCGCGAGGCGACGGCGTTGTTGATGCGGGCGATCATCCCACTCGTCAATGTGGCGTTGTACCGCGACGCGATTATCGTAAATGCACCACTCGTCGGAGAACAATTCGTAAACGAGATCGTTCGCGTCGCGGCAATCGGGAAAAAGCGCGAGCACATCGTAACACAGCGCCGCGCCATCCGATTGACCGCAATACCACTGCCCAACATCGCGCGCTTGCAGTAACATTTGCCGAACGTAATCAGGATAGTCCGCCATTGCAATCTCCGGATTTGCCACAAAGGAACACAAAGAACACAAAAAAATTCTTTGTGATCTTTGTGTTCTTTCGTGGCAAATCCGTGTCCCAATAAATTGCGCGCAATCTATCACGCGCCTGCATGATTGTCAAATCATTTTGACGCGATTCTGACCCGCGTGCTACGCCGCTTTGACCGGAAAAATTTAATCTGCGCGTAGGGCAAATTGAAAATTTGTCCGACAGGAGGGAAGATGCGCGTTACAATTGATCGCAACTTGTGCGGCGCGTGGGGACCCGCGTGCGAAGAATGTTTCGCGACATTCGCGCGAAATGATTTCGCACCCGACCGTCCGTGCATTACCGGAATGTGGGACGATGGCTCGCCGGATTTTACGGTCGTGATTCATTCCGGCGTGTACGTTGGCACGCTGAAAATCACAAAAGAAAATCGCGACGCGATCATCGCGGAGGGCTGGCGCAAATTTTGCACCCTGCCGCCCGAAGCGTTCGACATCGTTCCACCGCACGCCGAGTACGTTCGCACGATGGGCGCGCGGAGTTGACATTATGCACCGGCATTTCGAGCGAAGGAGATTTCTCGCTTCGCTCGAAATGACACTAGTGCTTTGATCATCACGCGGCAAGACTGCCGCGTTTTGATTCGCTAGAAAGTTTCCAATGAGCAGACGAGCTCCAATCAAAAATAAATCATCGAACGCGTTACTGATCATTACCGCGCTCGCGGCAATCGGTTTCATCGCGGTTGGCATTGTGCTGGTGATGCAAGTGATCGCGCCGAATAATTCCGGCGCGGGCGCGCGCCTCGCGGTAGATCAAGAAAAAATTGATCTCGGCACATTCGCGTACGAGCAACCGGCGCGCGCGGTATTCACACTGAAAAATATCGGCGACCAGCCCCTGCAAATCGCGAATCGCCAAATCCAAACCAAATTGCTCGAAGGATGTTGACCGCCCGTCGCTGTCGTCGGTCAGACGACATTGCAACCCGGGCAAAGCACCACGCTCATCACCGAGTTTACGATGCACGAAGGCATGGGCGGACCGCATCTCTTTGAAATTGCGATCAAAACGAACGACCGCGCGCAACCGGAAAAGCGCGTCTATATTGCATCGAACTGGGGCAAGTGATGAAAACAAAATTGTGGATCATCGGCGCGATCATTTTGATTCCGATCATCGCGCACATCATTTACGCGATTGCCGTCTCGCCGACGATGAATTATTATTTGACGGTAGATGAATTTCTCGCGCGTTCGGCAAACCCACCCGCGCGCGTCGGCGGCGCGATTGTGCCGGGTTCGATCAAGTGGGACAATGCGACGCAAACGATGCGCTTTCAAATCGCGGGCAGTGGGAGCGCGATCATCGCGATCGCGTATCGCGGGCGTGTGCCCGATGCGTTTCGCGACGGCGTTACCGCGATTGTCGAAGGCGCGCGTGCGAGCGACGGCGGATTCGCCGCGACCACGTTGATGATTAAATGTCCGCACCAATATCTCCCCGCCGGTTTTTGATGTTTTCGCAAATCAGAGATTTGCGGTACGGCGCGCCGCCGGTTTTGGACGCGTTCACGACATCATTTTGACCTTATTCGTACTTGCAACCGGTACGCTGTTCGGCGTAGTCAAATCGCACGAGTTGAGGATTTGGGATGAGACAAATCAGCATGGGCAATGATGCACATGCGCGCACGCCCATTCCGCGCAACGGGAATGGCACATCGCACACACATCGCGCCGCGCGGCAAGACCAATCGAATGTCAGTGATCTCGTTTATCTTTATCTGCGCGAAATCAGTCGCACGCCGTTACTCAATCACCGCCAGGAAATCGAACTGACCAAAGAAATGTGGCGCGGGCGACGCGCGGAAAAACAACTTGGCAACAACGGACACGATGGCGCGCTCAAGGCGCGACTGCAAGAAGAAATTCGCGATGGCGCGCAAGCGCGGCGCATCCTCGTTCAATCCAATCTCAGGCTCGTCGTCAACCTCGCCAAACATTACCTCGGGCACGGTCTCGCGCTCCTCGATCTGATTCAAGAAGGCAACCTCGGTTTGATTCGCGCGGTCGAAAAATTCGATCACCGGCGCGGCCACAAATTTTCGACGCACGCGACCTGGTGGATTCGCCAGGCAATCACGCGCGCGATTGGCAACTATGGTCATTCACCGCGCTTGCCCGCGCACACCGGGCAATGGCTACGCCGCTTAGACCGCGAGACGCACGCGTTGACCCAGGAACTCGGACGCGATCCGACCGACGAGGAACTCGCGGCACGGATGGAACTGCCGACGCGCAAAGTCCGGCGCTTGAAAGAAGCCGCGGCGGGCACGCTCTCATTCGATATGGAAATGGGCGGTGAACAAGAATCCACGCTCGCCGATTTTGTCGAAGACCAACTCACGCCGACGCCGTGGATGATGGCGGTTGATCGCGCGCTCAACTCCGATGTGCAAGACGCGCTCGAAACACTCACGCCGCGCGAGGCGCGCGTGCTGACGTTACGCTTTGGTTTGCGCGATGGGCAAGAGCAAACGCTCGAACAAGTCGGCGAAAAATTTGGATTGACACGCGAGCGCGTGCGTCAAATCGAAAAAGAAGCGTTGCGAAAATTACGCGCGCGCCCGCGCGCGGTGCGACTCGTCGGCTATCTCGAAATGCCGCCGCGCAGTTATGCAGACTCGATCATTTAATTCGCCAAAATTTTTCCACGAATGTAAAGGAACACGGATCTGAAAATATCCGTGTTCTTTTGCATCTGTGAGAAAAAATTTTGGATCGGTAGGGGCGGAGCATTTTTCGACGGAACTACCGTCAAAAAATGCTCCGCCTTTTCGCGCGACCGGCGGTTGAAAAAAACTTTGCGGCTATGGTATAATCACGCCACGATGGAAGCCGATTTCCGGGACAGCGCGTTGCGCGATTTGGCGGATGGACTCGCGCTTGTGGACGCACACGAGCGCGTCGCGGTGTGGAATGTGCGCGCGGCGGAATTGTTGCGCTGGTCTGCCGACGAAATGCTCGGATGCGACGCGGCAAAAATGATTGAACGCATTGCCGCGCGCGCGACGACGCCCGAAACGATTCGCGCGCAATTACAGAACACCTTCGCCGTGCGCGATGCGAACCAGCCCGTCGAGTTTGAAATCACGCCGCACGCGATTCTCGCGTTGCGTTGGTTCGCTCTGCGCGATGGCGCGGGTGCGGGCTTGCTCATTCGCGATGTTACGCGCGAACGCGACGCGGACGCGATGAAATCGCAATTGCTCTCGACCGTCTCGCACGAACTCCGCACGCCGCTCGCCTCAATCAAAGGATTCGCGACGACGTTACTGCGCCAGGATGTAAAATGGGACGATGCGACGCAACGCGATTTTCTTCGCATCATCGAAGAAGAAAGCGATCGGCTGACCGAGATCATTGACAATTTGTTGGAGATGTCGCAGATCGAAGCCGGCGCGTTGCGAATCGAAAAGGAGCCGATGCAATTACGTGCGCTCATTCGCGACATTGTGGACGAAATGCGAATGCGAACCGAGGCGCACTATTTCGTAACCGATCTGCCGGCGCTGTTGCCGCGCGTGCACGCCGACCCGCGCCGCATTCGCCAGGTGCTTCGCAATCTGCTCGAAAACGCGATCAAGTACACCAAAGCCGGGCAAATCACGATCACGACCGAAGTCGAACGCGACCAGGTTTTGATCAGCGTCGCGGATCAGGGTCAAGGCATTCCCGAAAAATATCTCGACAAAATTTTTGAACGCTTTTTTCAAGTGGACGGCGCGTCGACGCGCCGTGTCGGCGGTAGTGGCTTGGGGCTGGCGATTTCGCGCGGCATCGTCGAGGCGCACGCCGGAAAAATTTGGGCGGAGAACGGCGCGCCGAACGGCAGTGTTTTCCGGTTCACCTTACCGCTCGCATCCGACGATGGCGACGCGTGAATAATTTGCCAAGGTCGGATTCAATTTGGGTGGGGGCAACCCTTGTGGTTGCCCTGTCCCGGGCGACCGCGCTGTCCAGGGGCGGTCCCAAGGGACGCTCCTACGCGGCAAACCACACAATCTGTGATATGTATTTCGCCTCACGTAACCCGACTCTACTATTTTGGCAGGGAAATAATTTCGATGGATAATTCTTTTACGGTAACTTTTTGGGGCGTGCGCGGCAGTTATCCCGCGCCTGGTCCGAACACCGCGCGCATCGGCGGCAATACCGCGTGCATCGAAGTTTGCACCGGCAAGCACACGATCATTCTCGACGCGGGCACCGGGATCATTCCGCTCGGCAATTCGATGGTCGCGCAATATCAGCAAAATAAAAAGCCGATGACCGCGACGTTGTTGATCTCGCACACGCATCACGACCACACGCAGGGTTTTCCGTTTTTCACGCCGACGTATCATCCGACGACGACGCTGTACGTGTTCGGTCCGAAAACCTTGCAGGACGATTTGCACCTGGTACTCGAACGCTCGATGCTTCCGCCGGTTTTTCCGATCACGCTTGAAGAATTGCCGTGCGTGCGTTTCGTGCGAAATTTGGCGGAAGGCGAAACGATTATTTTGAATGCGACCGATCCCGCGCCGCAAATTTTACAAAATGGACGCGACGCACTGCCGAAAAATCCAGACCAGGTTTGCATTCGCGTTCTGCGTTCGCACGCGCATCCGCAAGGCGTGTTCATCTATCGCATCGAGTACGCCGGCAAAGCCATCGTCTACGCGACCGACACCGAAGGTTACGCCGGCGGCGATCAACGCTTGATTAATTTCGCGCGCAACGCGACGTTGTTGATTCACGACGCGCAATATCTCGAAACCGAGTACGCGAGCGCGGCATCGCCGAAACAGGGTTGGGGGCACAGCACCTGGCAAATGGCAGTTACCGTCGCGCGCGCGGCGAACGTCGCGCAACTCGCGCTGTTTCATCACGAACCAACGCACGATGACGCGACGCTCGAACGCATCGAACAAGATGTTCAAACCGTGTTTCCCAAAACCGTGCTTGCGCGCGAAGGATTGAAAATCGAATTGTAAAAAAATCCAGGTTTCCCCGAAGGCAGAAACCTGGATTTTACTTTTGCTGGTGGGATAGATTGTCCATTGACCGCGCGCGTGTGCGCGTGCTACAATGCCCGCGCGCAAAAATCAAAAAGAAGGCGGTCAATGAATTTACGCACGCTTCGCTCGATTCAGGTTTCAATTCTGATTTTCATCCTCGCGCTTTTCCTCGCGTATCCGCTCTCGCCGTTTGCGCGCGCCGCGTTCGCGCGCCCGGCAACGCTCACTGATCCGTGCGCGTACGATTCCAATAATTTGTTCACGAATGGCATGATGCGCTATCCAGGCGTGGGCAGTGCGTATGGCACAGTGGCGGAAGGATGGACGCCCTTTATTTTTTCAGGCAATCCGCCCAATTTTAACGTGGTTGATAATGAAGGGATTGACGAAAATCCGGGAACGTCGCAACAAATTTTCGAGATCAACACCTTCGATGCCGGGATTCAACAAACGGTCAACAATTTGCAGATCGGCACGAATTATTGGATGCGCTGGGGTTATTCACTCGCCGCGAAATCGTACGGCGGACCGAACATTCGCGTCAACACGATCGGCAGACAGTTCGGTGTGAATCCGTACGGCGGAACGGATCCGCACTCGGCGCAAATTATTTGGGGGCCGATTTTGTGGAATGGCGCCGTCGCGGTCAATCGTCCCGAAATGACCATCGTCTTTACCGCGCGCGCAACCAGCGCGACGATTTTTTTGCGCGCGATTGCGAGCGTCAACGACGGCGGCGAAAACCGGGTTTGGATTGACGCGTTGTGTATGGAGCCGCGGCCCGATTTGCCAACTTCGCCGCCGCCGCCGACTCCACCGATCACGCCCTCCACGCCGGTGCCCAGCACGAATTACATTCCGTACGTCGAACGCTACGCGACGACGCCGACGAGTTGTACTGCGATGAGCGTCGTTACAAATGTCGCGATTGGCGCACAACCGAAAGGGATCGCGGTTGACCCGGCGACGAATCGCGCGTTCGTCAGTTTGTTTTCGAGTTCGAGCGTCGCAGTGCTGGACGCCACGACGATTCAAACCACCACGACCTGGTCAACGAACAATGCCGGACATTCCAACGGCATCGCGTTCGCGAACAATCAACTGTTCGTCGCTCTGCGCGACACATCGTCCGTCGCGATTCTCAACGCGACGACCGGCGCGTTCATCGCGAATCGTGCGGTCGGAGCACAACCCTGGGGCGTTGGCGCGAATTTATCGCGCGTCTGGGTCGCGAATTTCGCGTCGTCCACCGTTTCGACGCTCGATGCGATCACGAACACCGTGCTCGCGACAACAACGATTGGTGCGAATCCCGCGCTCGTCGCGCCCGCGAGCTCGCAAACATTTGTAACGTTGATGAGCGGCGGCGTCGCGACGATCAACACCGCCGGCACGTCGCTCGGCAGTGTAACGCTCGATGGCGGCGCGTTCGGTGTCGCGTTCAACGCGAGCGCGAATCGCGTGTACGCCGCGAGTCGCGACACGAACAAACTTGTTGTGCTCAACGCGAGCACCGGCGCGACGATCACCAGTGTTACGCTCGCGCAAACACCATACGCGCTCGCGTACACTCCGAACTCGAATCGGCTCTACATCATTCTCGCGGATGCAAACCAGGTCAACATTCGCGACGGCACAACATTGAGCGACATCGCGACGCTCGCGCTCGGCGCGCAAGGCGCGGACGGCGGCGATGGAATCGCGGTGATGAATAATCGCGTGTACGTTTCGAACAACGCGGCAGGCACGGTTACGGTGATTCAAGATACCTGCCCGTAGCCAACACAAAATTTTCCCACAGATACAAAAGAACACGGATATTATTATTATCCGTGTTCTTTTGTATCTGTGGGAAAAAATTTCGTTCGCGCAATATCCTCGGAACGCGAGGACGCGGACAAATGCGAAAAAATATCCGCGTTCATCCGCGTTCGTCCGCGTCCCATATAAATTTGATTTTACGGCACGGCGAATTTCACATCCACCGAAACACTAATCTCCAACTCGCCGGTTTCAAGCGGCACACTCGCGGCTTCCGCCGCCATCACGCTGACCGTTCGCAACATCGGACGCGGCGACACACCGCCTTCCGAAATGAACAAAATTTTTCCGAGTGTAATGTTCGCGGCTTTGGCGAGTTGCCCGGCTTTATCTTGCGCGTCCTTCACCGCCGCGGCGCGCGCTTGTTGTTGAAACGGCGTCGGGTCGTCAATGCCGAACGTGATGCCGTAAATGTTGTTTGCGCCCGCGGTAACAACCGCATCGAGGATTTTTCCGGCGTCTTCCATTTTGCGAATCGTAACGTGCAATTGATTATTGACGCGATAACCGGAAATCGCGGGTGTGGTGCCGGTGCGCGGTTGTTGTGTAATCGGTTGCACGCTGTAATTGATCGTTTGAATATCTTTTTCCGCGACGCCTAAACTTTTCAGTTTCTCGATCACCGCGTTCGATTTCGCGTTCGATTGGCTCGTCGCATCCGCGAGCGTCACGGCTTGCACTTCGACGCCGATGTTCGCCTGCGCGACATTCGGCTTGACGCGCACTTTGCTGACGCCCGACACGACGATGCCGCTATCGCTCGCCGACGTTTGCGCGCTCGGCGCGAGATACGGCGCGGCTTGCGTCGCGCCCGGCACGAGGCGCGGCGTTGCCGCGACGTAAACGAAAACCGCCGCCGCGATTAACAATGTTAACGCGACGACACCCATTAGCATTTGCTTGAGCATAGTTCCTCCTTTTGAATTACAGACGTTCGCCACGCGCAAAATGTTCCACGCGAATGAATGTCATTCCGAGCGAAGCGAGGAATCGCTTCGTTGCGCGCGAGACCCTTCGCTTTGCTCAGGGTGACATTTTCCGGTGTGAATTAGCGCGCGGCTAAAATCAAAATCGCGACCCACAAACCGACGAGCAATAACCACAACGTCGGATTTTCTTCGGCGATGCCGGAAATGTTGCGCGCGCTCAAACCAATGCGATTGCCGATGCGCGTCAACGCGCGCTCGAGCCAAACCAGGTCGAGCCAGCGCGCGACGCGCGTCGCGAACGAACTGGGTCGTGGGCGAATCGCGCGCGCGATGCCGCGCAACAAGTACGATGCGATGATCGGCGCGAGCAGAAATAGAAAACCGATCAGCACGCCGAGCGCGTCATCCGTCCAGATCACACGCGCCATCGCCGCGTCTGCCGCTTCGCGCAGTGGCGCGTCGAACGCTTGCGCGAACGGCACGCCCGCGAATGTGAAAATCGCGAACGCGCAAAGCAGGATCGCTAACCCGGCATACTCGCCGCGTCTTGGATCGCGCGTCTCCGCGCCGGAAATTGCGAATGCGAAATTCCACAACGGCGCGAGCAACCCGGTCGTCGCCGTGCCCGCGAGCAAGAGCGCGAGCCATTGCCCGCTTGCCCAAAGCGCGATGTACGTCCCGGCGCGACCGAACAATCCCGGCGTAAGCGGCGCGCTCGCGAGCGCGATCACCCCGGCGAACCAGAGCAAGCGCGGGTAACGATTGCGATTGTCCGCGCGCCAGCGCAACGCGAGCTCGAAAAATCCAAACGCGAACGCCGCGCCAATCGCGAGCCACAGTGCGAACGCCGCACCCGCGTTGCCGCCGAACGCGCGCGCGAGTGGAATCAACGCAAGCGCGTGCATCGCACTGATCGTTACCGCGCGCGCCGGTTCTTCCTCGCGCCAAATCCAAATCAGCGCGATGATGAATGTCGCGCCCGCAAGCCACACAATCCACGCGTCCGGCGGATCCACACGCATCCACACCGCCGCGCCCGTGAGCATCGGCGCGGCGCGCGCAATCCACAAATCGGAATTGTCCGCTCCGCGTGTCGGCAAACCGGGATGAAACGGAAAGAGCGCGAGGCGCGCCCACAACGCGAGCGCGACGAGCGTTGCGTTGTTCAGCATCAGCCCGGCAAAAAAAATCAGCGCGGCAAAAATGCCAACGCTCAACCCGCGCGCCGCGCTTGCGATTTCAATTTCATTCGCGAGTCGCCGCGCAAAAATCGCGAGGTCGAGCAAAATCCACGCGAATAAAATCGCCGGCGCGCCGTCCGCGGCAATCAACAACATCGCGCCAGAAAAAATTCCGAGCGCGGAAAAATCGAACGGCGCGCGCGGCGCGGCAAGCCCAATCGCGCAGAACGGAATCAGCAACGCGAGCCACAGCGCAATCGCGATGCCATCCGCGCGGAACGCGAGCGTGAACGACGCGGCTTGCCAATCGGCAAGCACCAGGCGCGGCGCGTCGAACGCGCGCGGCAAAAAAATCGCGCCGATCTGCAAAACAAAAAACGCGAGGATGAACGTGGAACGCGCGCGGCGCGCGCGCGTCAAAATTGGCGCGGCGAGGAGCGGCAAAAAAATCGGAAGCAATCCAATCCATTCCATCGTGCGGCGATTGTATCACACCTTTGAATGATGAACAAGCAATTGATTTCTATCGGTGTGCGTAGGGGCAAAGCATTTTTCCGCCTGAACTTTGGCGGAAAAATGCTTTGCCCCTACATACGTTCATTCCCATCTGTGGCGCGGATTGACACGCGCGCGCACGCGCGTATACTTGCGAAACGAGGTTGATGATGCCTGAAGCAAATTCGATCCAGCGCGCGCTGGCGGAAACGTACGATCAACTCGCGACCGAGTACGCACGCGTCGTCGCGCCGGTGTATCGTCCGCTCGCGAAACGCTTGTTGCAATTGATTGATCTGCGCCCGGGTTGGCGCGTGCTCGATGCCGGCACCGGCACCGGGTTGCTCGCGTTGCTCGCCGCGCCGCGCGTAACGCAGACCGGCGCGGTGATCGGCGTGGACGCGTCGGAGCAAATGCTCGCGCGCGCGCGCGCGCGCGCCGCGCAGTTCGGTTTTTCGCAGTGCGATTTTCGCGTCGGCGATTTGCACGCGCTCGATTTTCCGGCGAATCATTTCAACGCGATTTTGTCCCAGTTCGCGTTGCATTACACCGAGCCGGCAAAATCGCTCGCCGAATTTTTTCGCGTGCTCGCGCCCGCCGGAATGTTGGCACTGCACATTTGGGCGTTGGATTCGTCCGCGCCGCACAAAAAAATGTACGAGGTGTTGCCGCCGTATCGCGTGAACGAAGAAACGGGCACGCTCGCGCATTTGCGCGCGCAAGCCGCGCGGTCGTACTTGTTTCGCCAAACGTTTGGCACGCCCGCGCAAATCCAGTCCGCGCTCGCGTTCGCCGGGTTCGCGAATGTCGAGGCGCGCGCGGAAACGCATCCGGCGCGCGTCGCGAACACGGATGCGTTTCTCGAACTCGCGCACGCGTCGCCGTTGTTGCGCGCGGAAATTTTCGCGATGCCGGAACAAGCGCGCACCGAATATCTGCGCGCCGCGCGCGCGGCGTTGCGCGAATTTGAAACGCCGCAGGGATTCGCGTGGACGTTCAACACCATCGCGATCACCGCGCATAAATCGTAAAAAAAATCGCTCTCAACCCGCGTGGGTTGAGAGCGATTTTTTATTCACTCGCTCTGAATTTTTATCCGCGTCAAAATCGTCCTTCGCACTTGCAATATGCAGGACTCGATTCAGATGCGTGCCCTAGAAATTATTACGGCATCACACTGGTTACGCGGCTGAACAAATTCGTAACCTGGTTTCCGTACACGCCGAGAATGATGACGACAACGATGACGACGAGCATCAACACCAGCGCGTACTCCACCAATCCCTGGGCGCGTTCTTTGAAAAACTCTTGCATCCGTCCTTCTTTCCGTTCGGCAATTCTGACTAACTGCCGCGCGGCAATTTGGCGATTTGGTTCGGTAAGTTTATAATACTCCGCGTGAGTCAAAATTTCAAGCCCCCCAAACACCTTGACCTTTGGATTTCTGCCGCGCTCGCGTTGTCCACACTGACGTTGTACATCCGCACGATGCCGCCGACCGTGCTTGAAGGCGATAGCGGCGAGTATCAATATATGGCGGCGATTCTCGGCGTGCCGCACTCGACCGGTTATCCGCTCTACATTCTGCTTGCGAAAATTTTTACGCTGTTGCCGCTTGGCGATGTCGCGTGGCGCGTCACATTTTTTTCCGCGATCTGTGCCGCGCTGACAACGCCGGTGATTTACACGATTGGCGCGCGTCTGATACACCGCCGCGTGCCCGCGCTGATTGCCGCGCTGACGCTCGCGCTCGCGCCGACGATGTGGAGCACCGCGATTGACGCCGAAGTGTACGCGTTGCATTTGCTTCTCGGCGCGCTCGCGATTTTTTTCGCGGCGCGTTGGCATCACGATAATCACACGCGCGATTTTTACGCGCTCGCGTTCGTGTCCGGTTTGGGCTGGACGAATCATCGCGTCAGTGTTTTTCTCGCGCCCGCGCTCTTGCTCGTCGTGTGGCTGAATCGCGCGCGGCTCACTCGCGCGCTGTTTACGCGCGGCGTGTTGCTTGCGCTGTTGCCGCTTTTGCTGTACGCGTACATTCCGATTCGGGCGGACCAACTCATCGCGACGCAAGATCCGGCAAATTGGCAATTGTATCCGCGCGAAGATGCGATTGTCAAAGGCACGGTCTCGGCGTACTATCGCCACACGCCCGACGGCGTGTTCAATCTCATCACCGGCTTCGATAATCGCAACAAACTCGGTTTCAAATCGCCGCTCGACGAAGCGAATCGCATCGAGCTCGCTTTGAATTTGCTCACGCAACAATTCAGCATTATCGGCATCGCGCTCGCGCTGATCGGCGCGGTCGCATCGTTTCGCCGCGACCGCGCGTCGTTCGCGCTGTTGGCGACGACGATTATCGGCGTTGGTTTCATCGCGATTTATTTACGCGGCGAATCCACGGTGTATTATTTTTCGCTCACGTATCTCGCGCTCGCGATTTGGCTCGCGTTCGGCGCGGATGTGTTGATCGGCGCGGCGCGGCGCGCGCCGATTAAACATTTCGACCGCACGACCGCGCTCGCGTTGTGCGCGCTCCCGGTGTTCGCGCTTGTTACGAATTTTCCGCGTTTCGACAAGAGCAATTATTTTACCGCGCGCGATTTCGCGCAAACCGTTTTCGCGGATCATCTCGCGCCGAACGCGGTCGTCGTCGCGCCCTGGGAAATTTCGCAACCGCTTCGCTATTATCAGTTCGTCGAAAATCAACGCGCCGATCTGCTCGTCGTCAACATTTCGCCGGTCTGGGACAAACAATTCGGGATGCTACACACGAACGCGCAAACGCTCGGTCGTCCGTTTTATTTGGTCGAGTTCAATCCCGAATTGAAAACCGCGCCCGGTCCGCGTTCGGTGCAAGCGGTGCCGCTTCCTCTGCGCGATGTGCCGCGCCCGCGTTACACGCTGAACGACGCGCGCATCATCGGCGATGTGCAAGTTGTGGGGTACGATCTCGAACCCGATCCGCCGATCCCAGGACAGCGCGCACGCGTCCTGGTCTATTACAAAACACTCGCGCGAATGTATCCGATGTACGCAACGCAATTGAGCATGCGCGATTTGTTGGAACGCCCCGCGCTCGACTTGCACGCGTTCCCTGCGTCGTTTTATTATCCGACCTATCGCTGGCGCGCCGGCGAATTTTATCGCGACGCGTACTCGTTCGTTTTGCCCGCCGACGCGCCGAACGGAATTTATAATCTCGATTTATTTTGGTACGAGTACGATCTCGGCACTGGCGTTACCGATTTCGATCGCGAAAATAAACTCGCACTCGGCGAAATTCGCGTCGGCGATTTCACTGCCGCGAACATTGCACAACCGGCGAACGCGCGCATCGGCGACGCGATCACGTTACTGGGTTGGCGTGGCGACACGACGATTGCGCGCGGACAATCGCTTGGCCTGGATTTGTTTTGGCGCGGCGACCGCGCACTGCGCGACGCGTACACCGTGTTCGTCCACCTCACCGATGCGAGCGGTCAAGTGCTCGCGGACGCGGACTCGCCGCCATCGCAAGGATTGTATCCGACGACGCGTTGGTCGCCCGGCGAAACTGTGCGCGACCGGCACATTCTAAAAATTCCCGCCGATCTCGCGCCGGGCGAATATCAAATCGCGATTGGAATGTATTTGCCCGCGACCGGCGCGCGCTTGCCGATTGATTCCGGCGGCGACCACATCGCGCTGACTAAAGTGAATGTTAAATAAATGCCCCGTTCCTGGTTTTTCCTCACTCTGCTCGCGCCGATTCCCGCCGCGCTGTTTTTGGCACAGGAGGGATTTTTTTCATCGTCCGATGGAATGATTCATCTCTATCGTTTGTTTGAACTCGACCGCAGTTTTCACGCGGGCAATTTTTTTCCGCGCTGGTTTCCACTTGCCGGTTACGGCTACGGTTTGCCGGTGTTGAACTACTATCCGCCATTGGCGTACTATCTCGCGGAATTTTTTCATCTGCTTGGCGCGGGGTACATCGGCGCGATTAAATTGTTGATCGCGTGTTCACTTTTCACCGCCGCGCTCGCGATGTTTTTTTTCGCGCGCGACGTGCTCGGCGACGCGCCCGCGTTCGTCGCGGGCGTCGCGTTCGCGTATCTGCCGTACCTCTTGTCCGATGCGTACGTGCGCGGCAATTTTTCCGAACTGCTCGCGGTCGCATTGATTCCGCTCGCGCTGTACGCGTTTCGCCGCGCGTTTAAGAACGGCGCGCCGCGCGACTTTGTGTTTGCCGCGCTTGCGTTCGCGGCGATCATTCTCGCGCATCACTTGACCGCGATGCAATTCGCCGGCTTGCTCGGCGCGTATCTCGCGTGGCTGTTCATTTTCAAACGCGATGGGCGATCGCTCGCGCGGTGCGGCGCGGCGATTGCGTTTGGTCTCGCGCTGTCCGCGTTTTATTGGATGCCCGCGCTCGGCGAATTGAATCTTGCGCTCGTCGGACCGGAATCGCTCGCGCGATTTTTGGTCAGTCGTCTCGTGTCGCCGGAAATTTTTTTCGCGCCGCATCTCGCGTACGAATATCTTCCGCAAAGTCAGGTCTTGCAACACACGGCAGGATTTCCGCAAACATTTGTCGCGCTTGCATCGTGCGTCCTACTTTTTCGTCGCTACTTACCAATTACTACTTACCAATTACGTTTTACGCATCACGTTTTCTTCTACCTCATTCTGATCTTTTCAATCGCGATGATGCTCACGCTCTCCGCGCCGCTCTGGTATGCGATTCCACTGTTGCGCTTTATGCAATTTCCATGGCGTTTTCAAATTCTCGCCGGGATCAGCATCGCGTTTTTGATCGGGCTGTGTTTCGCGCGATTTAATTTGCCGCGCGCGATGTATCCGCTCGCCGCGCTTGCGTTGATCGCGCTCGTGCTGGCGAATTTGCCGGTGCGCGTGATCGCCCTCACCGACGCGCAAGTTGATCTGACAAAATCGGATGACGCGGAATACGTCGTCGCGCAAATGGGTTGGGGCTGGACGCGCGAATTTGTTCCGGCGACCGTGCGCGAATTTGAAAACATTTACGCGCCGATCACCAAGCCCGCGAGCAACGCGCAAGCAATCGCGCCGGTGGTGCAAATCGAACATGCGGGATTGGACGCGCACGCGTTTCGCGTCGCGACCGCGCAAACGTTCGAGTTGTCGCTTGACACGTTTTTCTTTCCGAATTGGCGCGCGACCATTGACGGCGCGCCCGCGCCGACCTACGCGCGCGGCGCGCTCGGACTCGCAACCGTCGCAGTGCCGCCGGGCGATCACGCGATTGCGTTCCGATTTGAAAATACATTCTTGCGCGATTTTGCAACCGCGCTTACACTGCTTGGCGTGGGCGCGGGATTTGTGCGGCTGATGCGCGCGCGTCGCCGCGTCGCGTTCGCGTTGATCGCGATCGCGATTTGCGCGACCGCGTTGATCGCGTGGCATCGGCGCGACGATCAACCCGCGCGCATCATCCCGGTTTCCGCGAACCTCGACGATCAAGCGATGTTGATCGGTTACGCGACCGAACGCGCGGGCGATGCGATTTACGTTACGCTGTACTGGCTCGGCTTGAACGAAATGAATCGCGATTACACGACGTTCGCGCATTTGCTCGACGCGCACGATTCCATCATCGCGCAACACGACGGCGCGCCCGATCAAGGTCTCACGCCGACGACGCGCTGGCTCGCCGGTGAAATCATCGCGGATCGGCACACGCTCAAGCCGGTCGCGCCCGGCGATTATCGGCTCGTCGCCGGAATGTATCACGCGCGCGAAAATGGTTTTGAAAATATCGGCGCGCGAATCGAGCTGGGAAAAATTCGGTAGGACAGGAGGTTGACGATGAAACGAATTATTGGATTGACCTTGACCGCGCTCGTGTTGATCGCGGCAATCGTTTTGCTCGCGACGATCAGCCCTGCGCGCGCGGCGGAAACATCGCCGCGCCTCATCACCGTAACCGGCGACGCCGATGTCAAGGTCGTGCCCGATGAAGTGATTCTCGCGCTCGGCATCGAAACGTCGGATCGCAATCTTGCGACCGCGAAAAATCAAAACGACGACCGCGCGAAAAAAGTGATCGCCGCCGCGCAAGCGCGCGGCATCGAAGCGAAACACATTCAGACGGAACAGATTCGCGTCGAGCCGCGTTACAGTGACGGTTACGCGACGAACCTGGTCAGTTACGTCGTGCGAAAGACGATCGTCATCACGCTCAAAGACATTTCCAAGTTTGAAGATGTGCAAACCGCCGCGCTCGACGCGGGCGCGAATCGCGTGCACGGCATTCAATTTCAAACGACCGAACTTCGCAAGCATCGCGACCAGGCGCGCGCGCTCGCGATTAATGCCGCGCGCGAAAAAGCCGACGCGATGGCTAAAGCGCTCGGACAAAAAATCGGCAAGCCCACTTCGATTCAGGAAAATTATTCGAGTTGGTGGTCGTGGTATGATCGTTGGTGGGGCGGCGGAATGATGTCGCAAAACGTCGTGCAAAATGTTGGCGGCGCGGGCGCGGCGCCGGACGAGAGCAGTTTCGCGCCGGGACAAATCACCGTCAACGCGCGCGTAACCGTGAGTTTTGAATTAGAATGATTGTTGTCCGCGAATTACGCGAATGAACGCGAATTTATTTTGGAGTCGAGCATTTATGCGGTTGCTCGCGCGAACAAGCAACCCGCTAAAGTGTCGAATCCAAAATTTTTTCACAAAGATTCGCGTAATTCGCGGATCACCCCAGGTGTGGTTTGAATCAACGCGCGTTCAATTGGATTTTGATTTTGCTCCTCGTCGCGTTCGCGCTGTTTTCGCGCGTGTATGCGATTGACCAGATTCCGCCCGGCTTGTTCGGCGATGAAGCGGTGGAAGGACTTGACGCGCTCGATGTGCTTGCCGGAAATTTTTTGATTTGGTTTCACGCGCATCTCGGACGCGAACCGATTTACGTTTATCTCACCGCGCTATCGTACGCGCTGTTCGGCGTTACGCCGCTCGCGACGCGCTTGCCCGCGCTGATCGCCGGTCTGCTCACGATTCCGGCAACCTTCTGGCTCACGCGCGAATGGGCGACCGGCGCGTTCGGAAACCCGGTTTCTGATAGAAACCGGGTTTCTGAACGCGCGACGCGGCTCGCGTGGTTCGCGACCGCGCTGATCACGATTTCGTTTTGGCATATCGAGATGACGCGCAACGCGCACCGCGACACGTTGTTGCCGCTCGTCGAAGCGATTGGGTACGCGTTGCTCTGGCGCGCGGTTCGCACGCGCGATCTGAAATCGTACATCGCCGCCGGCGCGATCCTGGGTCTCGCGATTTACACCTACTCGCCGGGACGCTTCGTCGGCATCTTTATCGCGATTTTCGTCGCGCTCGAGTTTGTAGTGACCGCTTTAGCGGGCAGGCGCGCTCAAGCGCGCACTACCAACGCGCTCGATTGGCGCGGCATCGTTCTCGCCGGACTCGCCGCGCTGATCGTGATGTTGCCGCTCGGAATTTATTTCGCGCAAAACCCGGTGCAATTCATTCGTCGGTTCGACAGCACGTCGGTCTTCGATCAGGAAAATCCCGCGTTCGCATTCGCGACGAGTGTCATCGGAAACCTCGCGCAGTTCGTTGTGCCGGGCGCGGGCTATCGCAGTTTTCATTACAATTTGCCGGGCAAACCGATTTTCGATTTGCTCATCGCGCCATTTTTCCTCGCGGGTTTGCTCATCGCGATTTCACGCGCGCGCGAATCGCGTTATCGTTTTTTGATCGCGTGGTGGATCGTGATGATGCTTCCCGCGTTTCTCACCGCGGATATGATTCCGAAAGGCGTGCGCGTGTTCGGCGTCGTGCCGGGCGTGTTCATCATCGCCGCGCTCGCGCTGGATGGATTGATCGAACGCGCGCTCGACGCGACGACGCGACAGGCAATCGCCGCGAAAGATGTAACGCGTTTGAATCGAATGGAACTCGCGCCGCCGAATCCGCTCGCGCCGCTGCTCGCGTTCAGTGTGATTGCGTTTGCATTCAGCGGGAGCGCGCTGTGGACGACGTACGATTATTTTATCGTGTGGGCGAATTTGCCGGAAGTGCCGCTCAAATTCGACGCGGATTACGCGAATCTCGCGACTTTCGTACGCCAACATTCGCGAGAACCGATTTACATTTCGGCGGAAACGTATCGCGCGCCGACGTTTATGTTGCTCGGCAAGCACACGCCAACCTCGCGCTATTTGGAGCGCGACGCGCGCGTGCGCGAGTTTGACGCGCGCGCGTTGCTCGTCACGCGCGCGCACGAAAACGCGCTGTATGTTTTTGGGCGCGACGCGATGTTGCCGGGTGAATGGGCCGAGCGACTCGTGCAAAACGCGGAACGCGTTGATGCGGGCGAATACCTCACCGCGTTTCGCGTGAACGCGATTGCGCCGCCGCAACGCGCGCTCAACGCGATGTTCAATCCGTATTTGAAATTGATCGGCGCATCGCGTTTTGATGATGGCATCGTATTATACTGGCAAACGCTTGCGACGCCGGACGATCGTATCGAAATTCAAACGACGGTCGCGTTCGGCGATGCGCGCAAAAATCAACGGTTCGGATTTCCGCCGCTCGAGTGGCAACTTGGCGACACGGTGATCGAATGGTACGCGTTCGATGTGCCGGCGAACGCAAACCAAATTTCAATTCAAATGACGCGCGGCAATTCAAAATGGGAATCTCCAGAGTTGAGCCTTCAGTAAAATGAATTACGAATTACGAATTACGAATTACGCACTTCGCCAGGTTCTAATCCTGGGTTTATATCTTGCGCTCACTCTCGCGCTGACCTACCCACTCGTCGCGCAATTCGGCGATCATGTTCCCGGCACCGCGACCTGGTCGCTCGACGAGTACACGTTGCTGTGGAACAATTGGTGGTTCAAGCACGCGATTTTTGATCTGGGCGTCAATCCATTGCACACCGATTTTCTGTACTATCCGATTGGCACATCGCTCGTGTTTTATATGTACACGTTGTTGCATGTCATAATCGGTTTGCCGATTCAATTCGCGTTCGGCATCCCAGCGGCAAGTAACAGTGAGGTCGTGTTCGCGTTTGTGGTCACTGGTTATGGCGCGTACTTGCTCATCCGCTATTTACTGCGCGAACATTTTTCCGAATGGCGCGATGCCGCCGCATTCGTCGGCGGCGCGGTCTTTGCGTTTTCGTCGAATCGGTTCGTGTACGCGTCGCTCGGTCATTACAATATGGTCGGGATGGAATGGGTACCGCTGTTCGTTTTGTTTTTCATCAAGACGATTCACGAAACCCGAATCAAGAACGCGCTACTCGCCGGATTATTTCTCGCGCTCGCGCTCTATCTCGAAATGACCTACGGCGTTTTGCTTTTTCTGTTCGCGCTCGTTTATCTGTCGTTCGTCTGGCGCGTGGTGTTCACCCGCGCGACGATCACGCGACTCAGCACGTTGAGCGCGACCGCGATTATTTTATTTTTGCCTTTGCTCATTCCGACACTCGGCGAAATTTTTTCGAGCGGTTACACGTTTCCGGGTTGGGGTAGTTCCGACAAATTGCTCGTTGACCTGTTCGGATTTTTCGCGCCGACGAGTTTGCATCCGCTCAATCGGTTCTGGGTTGAAGAACTCGATCAAGTGCGGCAAGGCATCGCGCGCTTCTCCGACGTCAACACCGTGTTCTTGGGTTACGTTACGAGCGCGCTCGCGTTGCTCGCGGCGATTCGATTTTGGAAAACGCTCCGCGCGTGGGCGATCAGCGCGAGCACATTCGCGATTTTGAGTATGGGTCCGCTCTTGCACATCAACGGCACATCGCGTTTCGATCTCGACGGCTTGCAAGTTACGTTTCCACTGCCATTCCTGATTTTGCATTATCTTCCGATCATCAAAGAAAATCGTACGCCGAATCGCTTTGGTGTTTTGGTGATGCTCGCACTCGCGGTGCTCGTCGCGTTTGCAATCGCATGGATTCTGGCGCGCCTCTCACGTTTTACGATTTACGTTTCACGTTTTGCGCGGATCACTGTTTACGGTTCACTGTTGACTGCGCTTTTGTTCGAACACGCCGCGCTCCCGCTTCCGCTCACCGATGCGCGCGTGCCGGACTTGTACGCGCAGATCGCGCGTGAGCCGGGCGATTTCACCGTGCTGACTCTGCCGCTCGGTTGGCGCAACTCGTTCGGGCAACAAGGTTCCGAAGATACGCGCGTGCAGTACTATCAAAGCGTGCATCGCAAACGGATTTTTCCCGGCAACATCAATCGCAACCCGCCGTTTCAATTCGAGTACTTTGATCGCATCCCGGTTTTTCACTCGATCACCGAGATCGAGTTTTATCGCGCGGCGAATGACCTTGCGCGCGACAAATTGATCGCGCCCGCGCTAATGACGTTCTTCGACATTCGCTACGTCGTGATCAACCCGGCAGTGCCGGGGCGCGTGCCGTACAGCGACACGCGCGCCGCGGTGATCGAGTACGTCCAAAATGTTTTGCCGCTGGGTGAAAAAATTTTTGATCGCGATGGCACAATCGCGTACCGCGTCAATCAAGCGCGCTTGCCCGCGCGCCAAAAGATCGCGTTCGGCACGGAATCCGCGCGACCGTATCAGGGCGAGGGTTGGGATCGCGATGAAATGATCGCGGACGCGCCGGCGCAATGGGCGAATCGCCGCGACGCGCGCGCGATGTTTCCACTGCGCGAAATCGCGGATTACGAAATCACTTTGCGTGCGTTGCCATTCGATTCGGCGCAAACGCTCGAACTGATCGTCAACGATCTGCCGATTCAAAAATTTGAAATGCAACTCGGCTGGGACGATTATCGTGTGACTGTGCCGGCGCGATTTTTGAAACTCGGCATTAATCACCTCGTTTTGCAATTTTCGAATGTCGCGCGCCCGCGCGATGTTCTGCCCGCGAATTTCGCGATTGGCAAAACCGGCATTACGAGTCCGGTCGAAATCGTGGTGAACGCCGGTGAAACCGGTTCGATCAAAATCGGCGGCAAAGAAGCATCGCCGCAAAAACGCGGTTACAATGTTGTCGTGATTGATCCGGCGAATGGCGCGATTATTTCCGCGCGCGCGTTCGACACGGTGAATGATCGCGCCGAATCGCGCGCGTTCACCGATTTCATCGCGCAAATTCCAAACGGACACATCGTCGCGATTGCGTCGCAAGACGCGGTTGCCGCGAACCTGGGTGATCGCGCCGCGTTAGCATTTCGCGATCTCGGCGGACAAATTGACCTGCGCCAAAATCCAACGCGCACGCATGCGCTCATCGGTGTCAAAAGCGCAACACCTGGGAGCGCACTCGAACAATCCCAGGATGGCGCAACGTTCATCTGGGTCGGCAAAAGCCAGGACACGCGCACGCTCGCCGCGGCGGTGAGTGGCATTGTGATTGAAAAGAAATGAGTAACCCTGAAACCGAAAGGGAGAGGGAGAGAGCGGGAGAACGGGAGATATTCTCCCACTCACTCACTCGCCCACTCACCCACTCGCATTGGATCGCGCTCCTCATCGCGCTCGCAACTTTCGCGCTCTACCTCCGCACGCTCGCGCCGGATGTCGTGGACGCGGACGGCGGTGAGTTTCAATTCGCGGCGTGGAATTTTGGTTTCGTGCATCCGACCGGCTACCCGTTGTTTTTAATTCTTGGTGGATTGTTTCAGCATCTCGTTCCGATTGGAAATCCGGCGTATCGTTTGAGTGTGTTCAACGCGCTCATCGCGGCGGGCGCGATTGGCATTTTATTTCTCGCGATCAACGAACTCACGCGCGCGCGCGGCGCGGCGCTGATCGCGGCGTTCGCGTTCGCGCTGACGCGCGCGTTTTGGTACGACGCGAACGCGCCCGAAGTGTACGCGCTCAACGCGTTGTTCATCGCGCTGTTGTTTTATCTCGCGGCGCGCTGGCAAACGAACCCGCACGCGAAAACATTCGCCGCGTTCTGTTTCATTCTCGGTCTCGCGCTCACGCATCACCGCGCGATTTTGTTGTGGCTTCCCGGTTTTGCGCTCTTCTTCCTCCTCAGCGCGCGCCAACAACCAATCACCAATCACCAATTACCAATTCCCAATTACGTTTTACGTTTTACGTTTTACTTCCTTCTTCCCCTCCTCCTCTACCTCTACCTCCCGCTCCGCGCGCCCGCCGCGCCGTACGCGACGCTCGCGTTCGCGCCGGGACGCGACCTGGTTTTGTTCGACAACTCGCCCGGCGGAATCGTGGACTATATTTTGGGACGCGCGTTTCAAAGCGAGTTGCGTTGGGACGCGCAAAGTTTGGCGCGCCTCAACGCGTTTCCGCAATTGTTGTTCGATCAATTTGGCGTCATCGGCATCGCATTCGGCGCGTGCGGTTTTTTCGCGACGCTCTGGCGCACCGATTGGGCGCGCACCGCGTTGATGCTCGCCGGTTTTATCACGACGATTTTATTCGCGTCCGCGTATCACATCGGCGACATTGTGCATTATTACCTCCCGACGTTTTTGATGTGGTCTATCTGGATCGCGATCGCGATTCAATTGCTCACCCGCCGGCTTACTACTTACCATTTACCCTTTACCGTCATCCTTGCCATCGCGATCCTGGCGCCGCAACTCACCGCGAATTTTTCGGTTGCCGACCGCAGCCGCGAAATTCAGCCGCGCGAACAATGGACAAAAATTCTCGCCGAGCCGATTCCGCGCAACGCGATCCTGGTTTCGAATGATCGCGACGAAATGATGCCGCTGTGGTATATGCAGTACGTCGAAAACACGCGCCGCGATTTGCTCGGCGTCTTTCCGTTGATCACACCGGAAAACACAACGATTGCGCGCATCACGGATCGCGCGCTCGCAACGAATCGCCCGGTCTTTTTCATCAAAGCGATGCCGGGCATCGAAATCAAGTACGCGATTCAACCGTTTGATGCAAACCTGGATCGCGTCCAGCCCGCCGAAATGCGTCCGCCGTTCGCATCGTCCGCGAGCATCGCGGAGCGCGTGCGCGTGATCGGATTCGACGCGCGGCGCGCGCAAAACGAATTGCGCGTCGTGATTTATTTGCAACCGCGCGCGCGCCTCGCCGCGAATTATACGACGACGGTGCAATTGCACGGCGCGCGCGGCGGCAAAATCGCGCAGGGCAACGATCACCAGGTCGGTGGCGAATTTTATCCGACCGTATTGTGGGAGCCGGATGAAATTTTGCGCGACGAACATATTATTGATCTGCCGCCCGATCTCAAACCTGGGATATACCGTTTATTTTTTGGAATGTATCGCCAACCCGATTTTGATCCGCTCGGCGCGTTGGAGGAAATCGGCGGAATTGATTTGCCATAGCAATGTGGCGCGGGCTTTCCAGCCCGCATCTGCTTTGCGGCTTGAAAAGCCGCGCCACGGAGGAGCAAAATGAGCAAGCCAATGATCGCGACGAAAACGACGTTTGAAGGAATTTATGATCGCGCGGCGGAACGCTACGACCGAACCGGTCCGCATCTGTTCGATCACTTTGGCGCGCGCCTGGTCGAATGGTTGACCCTCGCGCCGGGATCGCGCGCGCTCGATGTCGCGACCGGGTGCGGCGCGATTTTGATTCCGGCGGCGCAACGTGTCGGCGCGACCGGGCGCGTGATCGGCATTGATTTGTCGCGCGGGATGTTGCACGAAGCCGACCGCGCGGCGCGCGATGCCGGGTTAGCGAATGTCGAGTTGCACAAAATGGACGCGGAACATTTGGAATTTGCGGACGACACATTCGATATCGTTACGTGCGGGTTCGCGCTGTTTCATTTTCCGGCGATGGATGCGGCGACGCGCGAGATGCGCCGCGTGTGCAAGCCGGGCGGACGCATCGGAATTACGATGTGGGGCAAAGGTCCGTTCGATCCGGCGTGGAAAATTTTCGCCGAGCAGGTGCGCGCGTACGAGGTCGAGGTGCGGATGCCGCAACGCATCGCGAACGCGCCGGAGGATGTGTGCGCGTTGCTCGCGAGCGCGGGCTGGCGCGCGATTGAAATCGAAACGGAAACGCGCGACCTGGTTTACGCGACGGAGGACGCGTGGTGGCAATTTCAATTTACGATGGGTTCGCGCGCCGCGCTCGAACGCATGGACGACGCGACGCGTGCACACTTTCGCGACGAGTATCTCGCGCAATTGCGTCCGTTGTTTCGCGACGACGGTTTGCATTTGCCCGCGCCGGTAATTTACGCGCGCGCGGAAAAATAAAAATACCTGACAGGTTCGCTTGCGTGAAAACCTGTCAGGTATTTTTATTTTCATCCGAATATTTCGCGCAGAACGTCCGCGACTTTGGGCAACGGTTCTTGCCACAACCAATCGGTCTTGAGAAAAAATCCCGGCAGAACCGTCGAATGAATCGTGTGGTGTTTGGCTTCGATCTGTTCGTACTCCCCGTTCGCGTTCAACGCGTACGCTTCGACGCGTTGCTCCGCCGGTTCGACGATCCAGTACTCGCGCACGCCCGCCGCTTCGTACTCGTGATACTTGACGCGCCAATCGCGCGCGATGCTGTCCGGCGAAACGATCTCGACGATCAAATCCGGCGCGCCTTCAAAGTGATTGCGCTGGATCAACTCGCGGCGCGCCTTGGCGATGAATAAAATATCCGGCACGCGGCGGCGTAGTTTGGCAAATCGAATTTGAAATTCGGGACCTAGTACCTCGCCCAAATCATACGCGATAACAAAATCATCCAGCAACTTGAGCAGAAATTTGACCAAACGCACATGTGTAGCGCTGGCTGGTGAATGCACAATGACCTCCCCATCAACCCACTCGGCTTTGATATCTTCGTCGTACCATTCCAGAAATTCGTCTTCGGTCATTCGCAAACGTTCCAGCGTTTCAACCGCTTCAAAAATTTTTTCGGGCGCGATCATTTTTGCCTCCGTTCTGAGCGCGATTATAGCACGATTTTTCAAAATGCTGTAGCGCGGGCGGCTCGCCCGCCGCGATGATGCGGGCGAGCCGCCCGCGCCACAGAAAAATGACTTTTGGCACTTTGACATTTTTTCCGAGAGTGGTATGATGCAGGCGACCGCGCGTTCGGTCAATTTTTTTGTGTGAAAAGCAAATGTCTCTGCATCGGCTTTGGGCAATCATTCGCAAAGAATTTCGGCACATTCAACGCGACAAGCGCACACTTTTTCTCGTAACGCTCTCGCCCGCGATTATGCTGATCGCGTTCGCGTATCTGTTCGCGTTCGAAGTGCAAAGCATGCGGCTCGGCGTCTGGGACGCGGATCAATCCGCGCTGTCGCGCCAATTCATCGCGAGTTTGATCGCGGATGGAAAATTTTCGCTCGCGCAAAACGGCACCGGGTACGACGCGTTGCGCGGCGCGATGATGCGCGGCGAGATTCATCTCGGCGTCGTCATTCCGCCGGATTTCGAAGCGAAAATTCTCGCGGGCGCGGGCGCGTCCGTGCAGTTGATCTCCGACGGCAGTGATACCATCGCGGCGGCGGGTGGCGTTACGCGCTTTCGCCAACGCACATCCGAATTTGCGCGGCGGCTCACGTCCACTTCAAGCGCGCCCCCGATCATCGTGCAAGCGCAAGCGTGGTACAATCGCGATCTCGATTCGACGTTCGCGATGGTGCCCGGACTCGTGCCCATCGTGATGGTTCTGCCGTCGCTCGCGATCGCACTCGCGATCTCGCGCGAACGCGAACTCGGCAGTTTTGAAACGCTCATCACCACGCCGATTCGCGCGTTCGAATATCTCCTCGGCAAATTGATTCCGTACATCGCGTACGGCGTTGTCAGCGCGAGCGTCGCGTACGCGCTCGCGATTGTATGGTTTCAAGTGCCTCTGCGTGGTCCCGTTCCCGATCTCCTCGCAATGACCGTGTTGTATCTCTTCGCGTCGCTCGGCGTCACCTTGTTCATTTGCGGATTCATCGCGAGCCAGGGCACGGCAATGCGCGTCGTGATGTTGATGTTTTTCATTCCCAGTTTTTTCCTTTCGGGTGTTACACTGCCCGTTGACACGAAATCGGGACCGGGACAATTCATTGCCTTTCTGTTGCCCGCGTCGCATTTCGTTCAAATCACGCGCGGCGCGTTTCTCAAAGCGATGGGCATTGATCAACTCGCGGCGCAATCGCTCAATTTATTTTTGATCGGCGCGGTTCCGTTCGCGCTCGGCATTCTCACGTTTCGCAAACGCGTGTAGGATAAAATTCCAATTTGCCGAATGACTTGCTATGCTAAAAACCATTTTCAATCTCGCGTGGAAAGAAACGCTTCAACTCTTGCGCGACCGGTTACTGCTCGCGTTTATGGTCATCATCCCGGTTGTGCAACTTGGCTTGATCGCCGAAGCGACCGGCGCGGGCATTCGCAACATCAAACTCGCGGTTTGGGATCAGGACAAGAGCCAATTCAGCCGCGACCTGGTGACTGCGCTCAGAAATTCCGGCGATTTCAATTTGATGTACTATGCGTCGAGTTACGATGAAATTCACGCGCTCGTCAACGCTGGCAAGGTCGGCGCGGCGGTGATCATTCCGCCGGATTTTTCGCGCGAGCTCGCGCGCCCCGGCGCGAGCGCGACCTTGCCGGTAATTATTGACGGCACGAACGCGATTGTCGCGAGCAGTTTGCTCGGCGCGGTCGAAAGCGCGATTGCCGATCTCACGCGTCAATTCGTCCCGGCAAACGCGTTGGTCAATCCGATAGATTTGAAAATCGAATTTGCGTTCAACGCGACATTGAATATTCGCTGGTCAACCATCGTAACGCAACTCGGCTTCATCACGTACCAACTCGTGCTCGTCGTCGCCGCGGTCGGCTTTGTGCGTGAACGCGAGCTTGGCACGCTCGAACAACTCGCGGTTACGCCGATCAGCCGCATCGAACTTTTGTTGGGCAAGGGCTTGATGGCGTTGGGTATCGGCTTGTTGAATTACGCGCTACTCTATCTTGCGATTCGGTACGGTTTCGATATTCCACTGCGCGGCAACCTCGCGTTGCTGTTCGCGCTGGGAATTTTATTCATCATCGCCGAGATCGGCGTCGGTACGTTGCTTTCGATTGTAACGCACAGCCAACAGCAAGCGATCCTGATGGTGTTTATGCTCGCGATGCTCGAAGTTACTTTTTCCGGCTATCTCGTGCCGACCGAAAATATGCCCTGGTTTATGCAAACGATTGCAAACTTTTCGCCGCTCCAACATTTCAGCGCGATTCTGCGCGCGGTGTACATCAAAGGATCGTCGCTCGAAATGCTGTGGCATCAC
>Ga0233425_10003498_pt1 | contig 28324 bp, 23 predicted proteins | sample Watercolumn_Towu_2_FD_181712 | JGI IMG/M metagenome (GOLD analysis project Ga0233425, IMG submission 181712) | Freshwater microbial communities from Lake Towuti, South Sulawesi, Indonesia - Watercolumn_Towuti2014_140_MG | ecosystem: Environmental > Aquatic > Freshwater > Lake | place...
GCCGGTCGTCGCCGCGGCCTCGCCGCCTCCGCCCTCGGCCGTCTTGGGCGCGACAACCAGCGGCCGGAACAGGTCGCGCTGCGCGATGCCCGCGTAGTCGCGCGCCGGCGGCGCCAGTTCTGCCTCCGTAGCGGAGGCCTCCGGGCGGATCCTTGCGGCTGTCTCCGCCGGGGGCGGCTCGGTCGGCCGCGGACGCGTGCGCTGTAGCAACTGCGCCGCGCCCAGGGCGCAGAGGACCACGAAGGCTGCTGCCGCCAACACCTTCACCGGCGTGCTCATCCGACCTCGGCCCCCTCCGGGCTGCGCGTTACCGCCTCTCCGTCCGAGTCGCTCACCTGCTGCACTGCGTAGGTCGAGACGACCAACTCCACCGACAGGTCGGTCGTCTTGGCATCCGCCCCAGGCGGCACGATGTGCAGCCGGCTGACGGTGATCACCGGCCGCTGCTCCTGCAGGTCGTAGAGGAACTCGACGAGTTCCTGGAGGCTGGCCTGCCCGGTCAATGTCAGGGAGTAGACCGCGTAGCTATCCTCGACCCGCGGTGCGAGCGGCTCGTAGCGGGTGATCGACACACCGCTGCTCTGTCCGAGGCCCTGCACCCGATTGATGAGCGAAGGCACGATCCGCTGCGAGGCGGTGAGGTCCGGCGTCTCGTACACCATGCGCAGGACCTCCGTCCGCTCCTGTCCGTACGCCTCACGCTCCTCCGCCACGCGCCGGAGGGTCTCCAGGTCGCTGCGATCCGCCGCCAGCGTCTTCTTCGCTTTCGTCCAGCGCTGCTGCATCGGGGAGAGCACGAAGGACCACGCCACGATGCCCACAGCGATGAGGAAGCCGCCGGCCAGCACACGCTTATCGCGTCGGGTCAGTTTCATTCTGTGGAGCGGCGGGAGCTTCCCGCGCCTTCCTCCTCGCTCTCATCGGTCTCCGGCTGCGGGAACTCGGCCGTGATCTGGAACTCGTAGACCTGCCGGTCGCCGATCTGCACGATGTTGATGCCCGCCAGCTTCACCTGCTCCAGGTATGGCTTGCGGCTCAGGGCCCGCACCGCGTCGGTGACGGCGACCGAGTCTAGAGCGTTCCCGGTGAGGGTCAGCCCGCGCTCCTGGTCATAGAGCAGGTCCTTCAGCCACAGGCCGCCGGGGAAGGAGTCCGAGAGGTCCCGCAGCACGTCGAGGGGAGCCGTCTCCGCGCCCTGCAGGTCCCCGAGCGCCTGGTTCACGTCCTGCACCGCCGCGGCGGCGGCCAGCGCCGCCTCCGGGTCGCCCACCTCGTCCTGCAGTTGCGTGAGCCGCCCCCGAACCTCACGCGCGTCCGCCTCGACGCGCTTCAGGCGGCCATCTGCGTACACGTACGCCGCCCCGAGGATCAGCAGCAACCCCGCCAACGCCGCGACCCAGACCGCTCGCTCGCGCCGCCGCTGCCGCCCAGCCCGCTCCGCGCGCGGCGAGAGGTCGACCGCCACAGGGCTCTGACCCGCCGCGCGCAACGCCAGCCCGTATGCCAACGTGAAGCAGTGGCCGGATGTCGGGAGGCTGAGCGAGGCTCCGGCGAGCGGATCGAACAGCTCGATCGGCTGGCCCACGGCCCACTCCAGTGCTTCCCGCAGGCCGGGGGTGTCCGCGCCTTCGCCGGTGACGGCCACCGCGCAGCGCTGTGCGCCGCCGCGTTGGCTCCGGAAGGACTCCAGCGTCCGCCGGATCTCCTGCGAGAGCCGCGTCAGCCATGCTGAGGTCGCCTCCCGGTCCGGCGCCTCGGTGGAGGCGATCAGGTCCGGCGGGCCAACCCCCGCCCGCGCTACGCCCTCGGTTCGCCGGACGGTCTCGGCCTCGCCGAGGCTCACGCGCAAGTCCTCGGCCAGCGCGGTCCGCAGCGCCTCGACCCCGGTGGGCGCCGAGCGCGCCAGCACCAGGTTGCCCGATTCACAGACCACGATGGAGGCGTGCTCGCCCGACAGGTCGGCGATCAGGGCCGCCTCTCCCCCCTCGCCCCGCGCCTGCTGCCACGCCGCCAACAAGGCCGTGCCGGCGGTGTCGAGCACCGTCTTGGCGCCCGTCGCCGAGGCCAGCGCCTGGGCCATCCGCGTCGCGTCGTCCTTGCGGACGGCAGCGACAACGACGTCCAGCCGATCCGCGCCGCGGTCCGGACGCACCTGGTAGTCCAGCTCAACGGCGTCCAGGGGCAACGGGATGTACCGCTCCGCCTCGAAGCGGACCATGCGGTCCACGTTCTGCGAGCTCGTCTGCGGCAGCGTCATCCGCCGGACCGTCGCCCGATCCAGGCCCAGGCCGGCCGTCACGACGTCCGGCCGCAGGTGCAGGCCCTGCAGCGCCTGCCGGAGCGAGTCGGCCGGCGTGGCCGCCACAGGCGTCTCGGTCGCCGCCACCAGGGCCAGCGACGCAGCATCCAGCGCGACCGCCCGCACCGTGCTCTCGGCTACCGCGATCCCTACAACCGGCTCATTCCGTGCCACGAAAACCCCCTTACGGAAGGTGACCGGTTACCGGTGACCGGTCACGGACGACCTAGCCTTCGGCCAGGTACACGATCCTCGGGTCCGAGTCCTTGAGATCGAGGATCGCGGTAACGCGCATGCGGACCCGGCCATCCTCGACCGAGCCGACGGCGGTGATCTTGAGCGTGCTGCTGCGAACCGTCACCTCTTCGGCGAGCTGCGCGAACGTCGCGTCGCTGACCTCCTTGAGCGCGAGGAGCTCGCCGCGACTCGTGAAGGGTTGGCTCTCCCGGTAGTTCAGGATGGCGTTGAGGACCTCGTCGGTCATGCCCTCCACGGTCGAGAGCGCCTCGGGCGACGCGGTGTTGAGATTCAGCACCTCCGGGCGGAACTCGCTCGCCTCGCGCAGGGCGGAGAGGTCGATATCGGCCACATTGCTGCTCGGCTGGGGCGGCGTCGGCCCCGGCGGCTCGGGGGTCGGCGGCGGGAACGGCGGCCCCGGTTGCTCGCCGCCGGGGACCTGCCGTGCGCCCTCCAGGCCCGGTAGGTTGGGCAGGCCGGTCCCGCTTCCCGGTAACCCCGGGAGCTGCGGAGTCCCGGGGGACGTCGGCTCGGACTGGGGTGTGCCTCCGGCGTCCTCCGAGGGTCGAGAGCGAGTGGTCAGCACGTCCGCGACCTGCTGCAGCTTCTGACGGCTGATCCCCTCGACGCGGAGGAGGTCGCCGATGCTGTCGAAGGCCCCCACCGATCCTCGGTAGTCCACGATGGCCTGCACGTCGCCCTCGGTGAGGACCCCGTCGGTGCGCTCCGCGAGGGCCGTCGTGTCGGCCACGTTGATGTTCAGGCGCTCCTGGCCCTGAGCGTCCATGTCGTCCGCGCCGCCATAGACGGTGAACAGCTCCTCGAGGGGCAGCGTGTCCTCCTGCCCCGTCTCCTGCTGCGCCGTCGTCTCGAAGCGCGCCTGGCCCGCCACCTTGCGACCGAAGTAGGCGTCCTTGCTGACCCCCCGAACCAGCAGCAGCTCGGGGAGCGTCAGGAACTCCCGGTTCGCGCACACCCGCGGCGGCCGCAAGCGGCTGTAGTAGTCGAACTCGGCCCCATCGGGGCGCGTCTCGTCGTCCTGGTCGCGCCAGTCGAGGATCGAGTCGATCATCTCGTCGGACATCGCGGGCAGCCTGGCCAGCAGCTCCTCATCGGCGGCGTTCAGGTTGATCTTCCCGCACTCATCCGTGACGGTCACCTCGTACTGCTCGTCGTCGGGGAAGGGGAACTGGTCGGTCTCGCTGTCGAGCTGCGCCCACTCCGACAGCGGCGAGGCATACCCGGTCTGGTCCTGCTCCACGGCGAGAATCGCCCGCTGGATCCCCGCGTGCGCGGCGTAGAGCGCCCGGGTTCGCTGCAGCTCGTTCGCCGCCGCCCGCGCCTCGACGTGCATCGTCGCCGCAAAGGTCACCGCCAGCACGGCCAGGATCATGAGCACCCAGAGCGTCACAATGAGGACGATCCCTCGGCGACCAGCGCCACGGAGATTGGCGCCACAGAAATCAGTTCCAGTTACTAGTTTTCGGCGTGACGTCCGCCGAAAACTAGTAACTGGAACTGATTTCTGTGGCGCCGACTCCCGAAGCACCCCCGTCATCGCTCGCCTCCGGTCAGCCCAGGAAGCCCCCCCAGGTCCGGTAGCGTCGGCATCCCTTCGGTCGGCCCCGCAGATGAGGAGCCCGGCGCATCCGACGCCTCCGCTTGCCCAGCGGAGGGCTGCCCCGTTCCCAGGGTCGCCCTCGCCAGGGTCAGGCGCACAACCGTCGAGAAGGGCTTCACATCCCCCAGGTCGGGCTCGGCTTCCGGGTCGGTGGGCTCGGTGATCGCGTACAGCACGACGCGCACCGCCGTCGGCAGGTCGGTGCGCTGCTGCCACTCCTCGATCCAGTCCTGCTCGTTCGGGTCGAAGTAGGCCACGTCCAGCCCCACCGCCCACGGACAGTACGTCCGCGTCGACAGCTCGGCCTCGGTGGGGGACACTTCCTCGGGCAGCGGCATCCGGATCGCCGTCCGCGCGAGGCCGCTGGCGGTCGTCTGCTGGTCCTCGTCGATGAAGTACTGCACCCTGACGAGGTCCCCGGTCGGGAGCAGCGAGGTGAGCGGCTCCCCCGCCAGCGACGTGAACTCGATCGCGTCGAGCGGCATCTCGCTGTCGCCCGAGTCCGTGCCGACGAGGAGGAACTGCTCGTCATTGGACCGCGCAACCGCGAGCTGGAGGTCCTGCTGGACCTGCTCCAGGGAGACACGCACGCACTGCAGCAGATCAGCCCGACGCTCACCCAGGTCCTGCGAGCGGGTCGCGCTGCTCATCACCGCGAGCACGGAGGCGATGACCATCGAGCCGATCGTCAAGGCCATGATCAGCTCGATCAGCGTCAAGCCCCCGCGCCGGCCGCGTCTCATGCCCCGCCTCCCCCGGCAGACTCCGCCTCGGGCTCACCGTACGGCGCGGCGCTGGTCAGCACAATCTCATCGTCGATCCCGGCGACGTTCCAGTTCACCTTGAGCGTCACGATCTCCAACCCCTCGATCTCGCTGTCCACGATCTTCACCGCCCACGCGAAGTCGGGGAACTCCTCACCGAAGTCGCCGTCGTCCTCGCCCGGCGTGATGGCGGTCTCCTTAAGCACCTCCTCCATCTTCCCGCGGGCGAGGAACGTGGCCGTCGTCAGATACTCATCCTGCAGGCTAAGCCGCATCGCCGCGCCGTACGCCTCGATCACCGCCACCAGCCCGATGGCCATGATCGCCACCGAGACAATGGCCTCAAGGAGCGTGAAGCCGGGCGCCGATCCCCTACCCCTCGGCAATCTCATCTTCCTCCCGCACCTCGGTCCGGCCCGTGATCGCGTCCACGGCCACCGCCAGCTGGTCCTCGTACTCGTTCTCCAGCAGGACCCGGGCGCCATCCGAGGTCCCGCTGGGCGAGAAGGCGATGTACGGCGTGCCCTCGTCGTTGAGCTGTGACTGCAGGGCTTCGATCTCCTCGCGTGCCTCGTCGCTGAGCTGCGCCAGGGCGTCATCGCCCAGCTGCAGCTCCAGGATGCTCACCCCGCTCGGCAGCTTCCGGGACGCGCCGAGCACCGATTGGTCCTCGACGAACTGCGGCTCCTCGTCCTGCGCCTCCGCGGTCTCGGTGTCATAGTACGTGATCCACACCCGACCGCCGTCCCGATCGACGTTCAGTCGGTACGTGGTCCCCTCGACCACGGCCTGGCTCCGCGCGTACTGCATCAGGCCCACCAGGTCCCGCGCCGCCGACCGGAGCTTCGCCGTGTGATACTGCCGCACGAAGGACGGCGCCGTCAGTCCCGCCAGCAGGACCAGGATGGTCAGCACGACCATCAGCTCCACCAGCGTGAACCCACCGGGGACTGTCCAAGGCACGGTGCCGCACCCGCGGGATCGCGCCGCATGGACTGTCCCCTGCTTCCGTCCCGTCGCCCCCCTCACTCCTCGGCCCACGTCTCCCGCTCCCACGACTTGATGTCGGCATCCAGCTTCTCGCCGCCCTCGACATTGTCGGCGCCCAGCGACCACAGGTGGAAGTCGCTGCCGTTGTCGATCGAGAGGTACTGGAAATCGTTGCCCCAGCCGTCCTTGGGGACATCCTGGATGTACGGGCCTTTCCAGCTCTTGGGCTTCGGCGCCGAGGAAGGCTCCTTCACGAGGGCGTCCAGGCCCTGCTCGGTCGAGGGGACCTTGCCCGCGTTGTCGATCCGGTACTTCTCCAGCTCCGATACGAGCAGCCGCATCTGCACGATGGTGGTCGCTCGCCGCGCATCCTCCGCCCGGTTCATCACGCGCGGGATCACCAACGCCGCCAGCAGCACGAGAATCACCATCACCACCATCAGCTCCACCAGCGTGAACCCCGCCCGCCGCGCGCGTGCCTGCCGTCCCATCATCTCCGTCCTCCTTGCCGTCTCTGGGAAGTCAGGAGTTTGGGAGTCCAGGGGTCTGGGACCTTGGGAGTCTGGGAGAACGACGGAGCACACGGCGGCCGCAGCCAAGCTCCTGCTCTCCTACACTCCCACAACTCCCAAGCTCCTACACTCCTGCCGTCCTCACTTCGAGGCCATCAGGTTCAGATCGAAGATCGGCAGCAGCATCGAGATGATGACACTGCCGACGACGATGCCCATTGCGAGGATGATCACCGGCTCGAGCAGCGAGATGAGCTGCCGGACGGTGTTCTGCACCTCGATATCATAGCTGTGCGCAACCCGCTGGAGAATGCTGTCCACATCCCCCGTCTCCTCGCCCACGGCGATCATGTTCACCACGAGCGATGGAAAGGCTCTGGTCCGGCGCAGCGGATCGGCGACGGACTCGCCCTCGCGCACGCTATCGCGCACCTCGTTGAGCGCCTCCGACATCATCCGGTTGCCGATGGCGCCCTGGACCGTCTCCAAGGCCTCGAGGATCGGCACGCCGCCCCGCAGTAGCGTCCCGAGGGTGTGCGCGAAGCGGGAGGCAGCGAGCTTGAAGGAGAGCGGGCCGATGACCGGCGGCCGGATCTTCAGCGAGTCGAACTGCAGCGAGCCCGTCGGTGTGCGGATGTACCACCGGAAGGCGAGCGCCAACACCAGACCTCCCCCCAAGACCGCCCACCAGTACTCAGCCAGGAAGGTCGAGATGCCCAGGATGATGCGCGTCGGCAGCGGCAGCGACTGGCCGAGGCTCTCGAAGATCACGACGAACCGGGGGATCAGGAAAGCCACCAGGAACAGCACGGCCGCCGTCCCGACGCTGACGAGAAGCATCGGGTAGGCCATCGCCGAGCGGATCGCCGCCCATTGCTGCGCCTGCTGCTCCTGGTAGTCCGCGAGCCGCTCCAATACGCCCTCCAAGTCGCCCGACGCCTCGCCAGCCCGGACGAGGTTGACGTACAGCGTGTCGAAGAGCTCCGGGAACTTCGCCAGCGTGTCACTGAAGGCCGCGCCGGTCTGGACCTCCTCCCGCACGCGGAGCAGCACATCCCGAACGCGCGGGTTCTCGGTGTTGTCGATGAGCACCGTGAGCGCCCGGACAACGGTGAGGCCGGCCCCGAGGAGATTGGCCATCTGGCGTGTCAGGACGGTGCGGTCGTTGGCGCTGATCCGCGTCAGGAAGCCCCAGCGCCGCCCGGTCGGGCGGGCCGTGGCGGCCTCGCGCACCTCCATCGGGTAGTTCCCCGACTCCCGCACGCGACCGATCGCGGCCTGCAGGTCCTCGGCGTGGATCTCGCCGACAACCTCCCGCCCCGCATCATCTACCGCGACATAGCTGAAGGTCGGCATCGGTAACGGCAGTCCTCAGTGAACGGCAGTCCGCAGTCGGCAGTCTAGAGGCCTCAGTCTGCCAGTCCGGGTGCTCGGCGCTCAATGCTCAGTGCCGCCGTCCTCACTCCTCGATCTGCGTGACGGCGAGGATCTCCTCGATGGTGGTCTGCCCATCAATGACCTTGCGCCAGCCATCCTGGCGCATGGTCGACATGCCGTGCAGGATGGCTTCCCGCTTGATCTCGCCCGCCGAGGCCCGGCGAATGATGAGTGAACGGATGTGCTCATTCAGGGGGAGGACCTCGTAGATGGCCGTCCGCCCCGCATAGCCCGTGTACCGGCAGGCGCTGCAGCCACTGCCCCGGACGAGGATCTCGGGCGGGTGGATCTCCAGCTCACGGTGGATCGTGGCCAGCCACTCGGCCGAGGGCCGGTACTCCTCGCGGCACTCGGGGCAGATGCGCCGGAGGAGGCGCTGGGCCAGCACGCCCTCCAGCGACGAGGCGATCAGGTACGGTTCCACGCCCATGTCCTGCAGCCGGGTGACCGCCCCCGAGGCATCGTTGGTGTGCAGCGTGCTGAAGACCAAGTGGCCCGTCAGCGCCGCGTTGATGGCGATGTTCGCCGTCTCCTGGTCGCGGATCTCGCCGACCATGATGATGTCGGGGTCATGGCGGACGATGTGCCGCAGGCCGCTCGCGAAGGAGAGCCCGATCTTCGGGTTCACGTGGATCTGGTTCACGCCGTTGAGGCGGTACTCGACCGGGTCCTCGATGGTGATGATCTTCTTGCGCGGCGAGTAGATGCGCCGGAGGGCCGCGTAGAGGGTCGTCGTCTTTCCGCAGCCCGTCGGCCCCGTGGCCAGCACGACCCCGTGGTGCTTGTGGATGATCTCGGTGTAGCTGTCGAGCTGCTCGGACTGCATCCCCAGTTCCTCCAGCTCGAAGGCCAGTTGGCTCTGATCGAGCAGACGAAGCACGACGCCCTCCCCGTAGAGGGTCGGGATGATGGAGACGCGGATGTCGACCTCCCGCCCGCTGACGAGGAGCGCGATCCGCCCGTCCTGTGGGAGGCGATGCTCGGCGATGTTCAGGTTCGAGAGGATCTTCACCCGGGAGACGATCGCCGGGAGGAGGCGCTGGGCGGGGGCCGACTGCTCGGTCAGGACGCCGTCGATGCGGTACCGAAGGCGAATCTCGCTCTCGAAGGGCTCGATGTGGATGTCGGAGGCCTTCTCGGTGACGGCTTGGCGGATGATCTGGTTCACGAGCCGGATGACCAGGGCTTCCTTGGCCATCCGCTCCAGGTCGGCGGCGTCGATCTCCTTCTCGGCGATGAGCTGCACATCGCCGGCGTCGGCCGCCTCCATCATCTCCCGCATGTAGGCTTCTTCGACGATCCGCTGGATCTCGCCGCCGTCGGCGATGACCGGGTTGACCTCCCGTCCCGTCACCATCCGAACGTCGTCGAGCGCCTCGAGGTTGAACGGGTCGGCCGTCGCGACCACCACCGTCCCATCCTCGATCCGCAGCGGGATGATCTGGTGCCGGTAGGCGAGCTCCGCCGGCACCGCCTTCAGGGCCTCTGTGTCCGGCGGCAGCTCCCGCAGGTCCACACTGGGGATGCCGAGCGACCGCCCGACCGCCTCCTGCATCTGCCGCCCGGTCACCATTCCGAGCTTCACGAGACTGACCCGCAAGGGCTGCCCGCCGCGCTCGGCGTCGGCCTGCGCCCGCTGCAGGTCCTCCTGCGTCAGCGTCCCGCCGTCCACCAGGAGCCGGACCGCCGGCTCAACCGCACTGCTCATCCTGCCCTCGCCGTTCAGGGGACCGACGCCGGAAGCCGGCCCGATCGATTTGCGGTGTCTGTCCCCGAAGTCGCCGCTGCCTGTAGCTCACTGCCCGCCGAAGCCCCCGAAGCCTCCCCCGCGTCCCCCACGACCGCCCATGCGTCCCATGGCCAGCGACTCGCCCAAGTAGATGCGGGTCGCGAGGAGGTAGCCGTCCGGATTGACTTGCCCGATGGCGACGATGGCCTCCCCGAGGGTCACAGCGGACGCGTCGGCGTCCGCCCGCCGGAAAACGGGCGCGCCCTCGGGGAGCTGGACTGCAAGCTCACTGCCATCCGGGAGGCTCAGCGTCAGGGGCTCGACCGTCTTCACCTGCCCGGTCAAAGTGACGCTGGAGGACGGCGCCCCCCCGGGCATGGGGAACCCCGGGCCCATCGTCGGCGTCCCGCCCTCCAGGGCGGGACCGGGCACCGGAGCAACCGGGCCGGGAGCGGGAGACGCTGGCGCCCCCCCTGGGGCGGGCTGCCCTTCGGCGGGCGCGCCGGCTGGGGCCGATTCCTGCAGCGCACGCATGAGGTCCATGATGGAGAGCGCCGGGCCGGCCTGGACCTTCTCCGCCAGCACCGCCGTCGGGACACCGGTGACGACGATCTCGTCGCCAGGCTTCAGCTCGGTGCGCGCGATCTCGGCCATGCGGGTGATCGCGGTGGTCTCGTCCGCGATGACGATGCGGCTCCCCCGGCCGGGCCCGCCCACCTGGATGTACCCAAGGATCGGGTTGGCATCCTCAATCGTGCCGGCGGCGATGCGCTCCATCATCTCCGCCATCGGGTTGCCGCCCGGTCCGCCGGGGGCGCCCCCGAAGGGGAACTGCGCATGGACGGCCGCTGCAAGCAGCGCCGTCAGGACGGCGATTACCGGAAAAGGGGTACGCAGCAAGGCAGTGCCTCCGAGTTGCTGTCCGGACGAGAGGGGTCTGTATGCTAGGACGTTTCCCCCGGCTTGTTTCCTCTCTCCTCGTCGGCCAACTCCTCGCGAAGTTGGGCTTCGAGAGCGGCAAGGTCCCCAAGCGCGCGGGTGACATGCTCGGTGACCACTTCCGACTTCACGATGACGAGACGCTGGCCGTGGTCATGGCCGAAAAAGACCATCTTGTCTCCCGCCTCGATGCCCAGCGCCTTCCGCGCATCGGCGGGGATAACCATCTGGCCTCGCTCACCGACCGTCGCCGAGCCCCAATACTTCGTGCCGTGCATCCCGCTGCCCCTTCCCGCGCGAGGTATGAGAAATCATACACCTCACTCCTTCCAGGACGTTTCACCGCTCCGGGAGGTTCACCTCTTCCTCCCCGGGTCGGACCCACGATGATGCAAGTCTCGACCGGGTGAGGTGTGAACGGGCCGCGGCCGCCGAGGGCCTCGGCGGCTCGGCGTCGAAGTGGCCGGCTCGGAACGGGCTCGAGACGGCTCAGAGCGCGGCCTGGGAAGGGGCTTCGGCTGAGAGGAGAGGCACGAGTGGCTCCGACGGGTAAGGCGACCCTTCCCAGAGGGACTTCCTGGAGACAGCCGCTTGGGAGGTGAGGATGGGCACGCCAGGTCTGCGGTCAGCCATCGGACTCATCGTCGCGGTGCTCGCAGTGTCGTCAGCTGCCGCGATCGGCGGCGCCGCCACGTCGTCCTCGGTCGGGGAATGGTATCAGGCCCTGCGGAAGCCGTCGTTCAACCCGCCCAGTTGGATCTTTGGGCCGGTCTGGACGGCTCTATCCGCGATGATGGCGACCGCAGCGTGGCTGGTGTGGATGAAGCGAGGGTTCGCGGACGCTCAACTGCCGCTCGCGCTGTTCGGGCTACAACTCGCGCTGAACGCAGCCTGGTCGGTGCTGTTCTTCGGGCTGCGGAACCCGGGGCTTGCGCTGGTGGACATTGGGCTACTGTGGGCCGCGATCCTGGCCACGCTGCTGGCCTTTCGGCCCATCAGTCTGCCCGCGGCGCTCCTGCTGGCGCCGTATCTGGTCTGGGTCAGCTTCGCGGCGGTGCTGAACCACGCGATCTGGAGCCTGAACCGGTAGCGGCCGCCGAGGGCCTTCGCGCCTCGGCGTCGAACCAACAAGCCTGACGCGCATCCGAAGTCCCGAGAGCGCGGCCCCAGGGCGGTGCTCCGGTTTGAGAGGGAGAGTCCACCATGAGTTCGGCAGGCAAGACGACGCTTCCCCGACGTGACTTCCTGAGGACGACCGCCGGCCTCGGGGCCGCCGCCGTCGCCGGCCGCTTCCTGGGCGGCAGCGCCGTGTCCGGGCAGGCGGGCGAGAAGCTGCGGGTCGGGCTGATCGGCTGCGGCGGACGTGGCGGTGGCGCCGTACACAACGCCCTGGACGCCGGTGGCGACGGCATCGAGGTGTATGCGCTCGGCGACCTGTTCCAGGACCGCGTCGACGGCGCCCTCAACGGCCTGAAGGGCCGGGGCGCCCAGTTCAACGTGGCCCCCGACCGCTGCTTCGCGGGCTTTGACGCCTACAAGAAGGTCATTGACACGGGCGTCAACTACGTGATCCTCGCGACGCCGCCCGGGTTCCGTCCGTTCCAGTTCAAGGCGGCGATCGAAGCCGGCGCGCACGTCTTCATGGAGAAGCCCGTGGCCGTCTGCCCGGCCGGCGTGCGGATGATGCTGGAAGCCGGGCAGTTGGCAACCGAGAAGAAGCTGGGGGTTGTGGCCGGTACGCAGCGGCGACATCAGGGCGGCTACGTCGATGTCGTAAAGCGGCTGCAGGAAGGCGCCATCGGCAAGATCCTCGCGATGCAGGTCTACTGGAACCAGGGCGGCCTCTGGAGTCACAACCACGACGAGCGCCCCGAGTGGAGCGACGTGGAGTGGCAGGTTCGTAACTGGCTCTACTTCACATGGCTCTCCGGCGACCACATTGTGGAGCAGCACGTCCACAACCTCGATGTCGCCAACTGGGTTCTACAGGGCCATCCGACCGACGTCGTGTGCCTCGGAGGCCGTCAGATGCGCACGGAGCCGCGGTTCGGGCACATCTACGACCACTTCGCCGCCGACTTCAGCTACCCGGACGGTGTGAAGGTCCTGAGCATGTGCCGGCAGATCGACGGCTCGGACGGCAACGTCAGCGAGCAGGCCATCGGCTCCGAGGGCTTCGCCTGGCCGGGGGGCGGCTACCGCGGCAAGGAGAGCTACAACCACAACGGCGACGGTGACACGGACCCGTACACCCAGGAGCACAAGGACCTCATCGACAGCATCCGCGGCGGCGCGCCGCTGAACGAGGCCCAGCAGGTGACCGAGAGCACGCTGTGCGCCATCATGGCCCGCATGTCGGCCTACACGGGCAAGCGCGTGAACTGGGACTGGGTCCTCAACGAGTCGAAGCTCGATTTGCTGAGCCGCGCCCAGAGCCTCACCGACTTCGGCGACATGCCGGTGGATGAAGTCGCGATCCCGGGGCGGACACCGCTCGTGTGAACGGCAGCACGGAGCATCGAGCCTTGAGCACTGAGTACGGGGCACCGAGCATGAGCCAGCCTGGCGGTCTGCAGACCGAAGCCCGAGGCCGGGACAGGTCGGAGACGCTCGATGGACTGATCGACCGCGTTCACGAAGCCGCGAACAGCGAACGCAACGCGTTGCGCACCGGGGCGCCGGCGCCGGTGATCAACGCGCAGATGGAGGACCCGATCGCGTGGACGGTGCTCTTTGGCTTCCACGCGGAGCAGTACTTCACCGATCCGGTCTTCTACCTGGAGCAGAACCTGCGGCAGCGGCTGTGGAAGTTCGAGAACATCGACGACGACATGCCGATCAGCCTGCACGTGCCCGCGTGGCTGGGGCATTACCCCGAGTACACGTTCTTCGACATGGACGTGCAGGTGAACGAGAAGGGTGTGCCGCGCATCCGAAAGGACCACCCGCTGACGCAGACGCCTGACCTCTCCCTGCTGCGGCCGGTCGACTTCGAGACCTCGGGCTGGATGCCGCGGGCGCGGGAGTGGTACGAGCAGCTGCTCGAGCTGGCCGACGGGCGCCTGACGATCGGCTTCACGGGCTGGAACCGAGCGTGCCTCGATCTCGCGATGCAGCTCCGCGGGTACGAGCAGCTGATGCTGGACAGCTTCGAACGGCCGGAGTTCGTCCACGGGTTGCAGCGCTTCCTCGTGGAGGAGCGGAACCGGTGGCACGATGCGCAGGCGGCGTACCTGGGCACGGAGCTCGGGACGACGTGGATCGCGGATGACTGGATGTCGGTCCCGTACATCTCCCCGGGCTTCTTCGAAGAGTTCGTGCTGCCCCGGTACCTGGACATCGAGCGGCACCACGGGGCTATCGGCGGCGTGCACTCGTGCGGCGATCAAGCGCCCCTGCAGCAGTTCTTGGTGCAGATCAAGACGCTCGGGGCGCTGGAAGTCAGCCCGTGGACCAGCCTCGAGCAGTCGGTCGCGAACCTGCCGGAGTCGGTGTTCCTGGTAATCGCAGTCCATCCGAATGACGTCCTGGTGGACTCGCCGGCCCAGATGGAACGGAAGCTGAACCACATCGCCGAGCACGCGCGCGGGCGGAGGTTCTGCCTCAACACGAGCGGCCTGACCCCGATCTACCGCGACAATCAGGAGTTCGTAACGCGCACCAACCGATGGCTGGCCGTCGCCCGGAAGGCGCTGGGCAAGCCGAATGGGTGAGCAGCTGTGAGCCTGGCCGAGACGCGCCCCTGCGTGCAGTGCAAGGAGCCCGTGGTGACCGGCGAATCGCGCTGCCCGCACTGCGGGGCGGCACAGCCGATCGTCACCGCCCCGATCGAGGCCGTGCCGCCCGACACCGGGGAGCCCTCCCCCACGGGGGAGCTGCTGCCGCTGGAGGAGGAGGAGCTGCCGGCGTCCTTCGGCGTCACGTCGCGCTCGGCCTCGATGAGCACGAGCTTCACGACGCGCACGGTCAGCGGGTCGGGGTCACGGCTGGATGCCGAGGTGAAGATCGACCTGCCCCAGGCGGTCGTCGATCCGGAGAACCGGCTCTCCCCGGCCGCCTACTGGAAGCTGATGCACCGGTGGAGCCAGGCCATCGAGGACGACCTGGAGGGCTCGTGCGCCGGGGGTCGGGCACCGGACCTGTCGGCCGTCGTGACCCGCGTGCCGCTGCCCTTCGGCCCGGACTGCGGCGGCGAGCTGCCGGTGGCCATCCGGGACATGCTGACACAGCGCGCCCAGCGCCAGGCCGCGCAGCTCTTCCGTCTACCCCGACCGGCGGACGTCTTCGGACCGCACGCCGGCCCGGACGGCGGTCTGCCGCTCCGCGAACTCATGGCGGCGGCCGAGCGGGCGTCGCGGCCGCGTCGCGGGTTCACCGTCAGCTGTGGCTCGGTTCTGGGCGGCCTGCTGCTACTGGCCACGATGGGGGCTGTCCTCATCTGGTGGAGCGCCGCATCCTGAGTAGGCGAGGAAGCCATGGGCTACCAGCCGCCCTCGTATTACGCGGAGTACCCGGAGCCACAGCAGTACTACCGCATCAATCTCGCGGCTCTCAGCTGGGCGGAGATCCGACGGTCGGCGGGCGGCGCGTGGCTCTTCTTCACGACGGCGCCGATCGTGGGGGTGTTCAAGCTGCTCCGCGCGCCGATGGTCATCGGGGAGAAGTTCCCGCGCGAGGTCAGCTTCGAGGCCCTGGACCCGGCGGCCTACGAACGCTCCTACCACGCGGTCGAGCCGCTCTTTGCCCCCTTGGCCGGCCTGGGATTCGAGCACTTCACGACCTTCCGCGTTCCGGAGATGCCCTACAACAGCACCGTGTTCGCCTTCATGAACCGCCGCGAGGACTCCTACGCCGCCGTCTATCACGTCATGGGCCCGATGGGCGACAAGAAGGGCATGGACTTCGTCACCCGGTTCCGTGACGGCAGCGGGCTGACCACGACCAACATCCCGGACGGCGTGGCGCTGCAGGCTCCGGCCCATCACCACCGGTTCCTCGTGGCCGGAGCGAGCGCGGAGGCCCTGTGGCCGGCGCACCAGGCGGAGGTCGCGCGGCTGTTGCCGTCGGTAGGCGGCCCGCGCGGGTCGGTGGGCGAGGAGGACTTCATCGACTCATGGCGGCGCTCGATCCGCGATGGGGCCGACTTCCAGACCGCGCGCGGGGTGTTCGTCCCGGTGTGATACGGCAGGTGACCGGTGACGGCTGACCGGAACGGCAACGGCGGTGACCGGCGCGACGACCAGAGCCGCTCGGCGCAGGTCGACTTCCTTCGGGCCGCGGCCATCGTGGCGGTCGTCCTCATCCACGTCTGGGGCCCGTCGACCGAGGTCACGCGGGAGCGCGGCCCACTTCAAGCGGCGTTCTTCTCCCTCTTCGTCTGCGGTAGCTGGTGGGCGGTCCCGGCCTTCTTCTTCCTCAGCGGCCTGCTGCTGACCCAGCGCGCGGAGTTCGCCTCCTGGAAGGAGCGCTTGGCGTGGCTCCGCCGACGGGGCGCGCGCCTGCTACCCCCATACCTGTTCTGGTCCGGCCTCTACCTCCTTGTGGCCAAGGAGACCGACCCCCTCGCGGTTCTGCGCAGCCTCCTCCTCGGCACGGCCTCATACCAGCTCTACTTCGTCGTCGCGCTGGTGCAGGCGTACCTGCTGTGGTGGCTCGCCATGCCCTGGCTGAGTCGGCAGCCGCGGCTCTGGCAGACGGTCGCGCTTCTGGGCTGCCTGGCCGCCAGCGCGATCGCCCATGTGTGGCGGGCAGTCTACCTGAACGGCGTCGATGCAGACGAGTTCGAGTGGCTGCGGGCGACGGTGCTGCCGTGGCTAGGCTACTTCGCGTTCGGGTGTCTTCTGGCGCTGCGGTTCCGGGGCCAAGGCCCACAGGACGCGCTGAGCGGGATGTTCAGCGGTCGGCCCGAGGCGCGGCGGACGCAGCTACTGAGCCGGACGATCATCGCAGGCGTGGTCCTCGTGCTGATTGCGACCGGCGAGGCTACGTATGGCGGTCCGCATCGAGACGATCCGCTGAACGCCGCGTTGAGGTTCCCCTACGCGTTCTCGGTGCTCCTGGTGATGGCGGCCCTCGGCGAGTGGGCCGACCGGTGGATGGGCGAGGGAGCCCGCCGCTTCGCGCGGGCGCTGGCCCGCGACTCCTACGGCATCTACCTGTGCCATGTGCTGGTCATGCAGCTGCTCGGAGGTCACGTCTACCTGCAGCTCGCGGGGCTGAGCCTGCCGCTGGAGCTGGCCTACCGGGTGCTGGGGCTGGTGGTGACGATCGGGGTCTCGTGGGGCCTCGTGCGGCTGCTGGCGAGTGTGCCGGGAGTAAGGCGGGTGTCCGGGGCGGAATAGAGGGGACACCATACCCATTCCGCGAGACGTCTCGCGAAATCAGTATGGTGTCCCCTCTCTATCGCCCTGCGCCTCGTGCCATGCCGCCATCGCCGTCTCCACGTCAGCACCGGCGGGGTACGTGAGGATGAGGCCGCCCCTCTCGCCGTCGAGACAGGCGAGCACGCGCCCGAAGTACGCCTCGCTTGTCTCACCCGGGTGCTTCGGCCACGCGCCGTAGTAGAGCTTGCCCGCGGCGAGGCAGCGCGGCAGGACCTCGGCGGGGTCGTACATCTCGGGCTGCCCGAAGTTGATGGCCCTCACCTCGGGGATCTGCAGGTACCCGTCGATCAGCTGCGGCGCCCTCCCACAGAAGTGCACCCAGCCCCCTCCGAACGTGGCGAGAGCGCGCTGGTGGTAGGGGAAGACGAACTCCTCGAGGAGCGCGGGCGGCAGCAGCACGCCGGAGTCGTCGCAGAGCCGCAGGCCGCAGCCCTCCATCGCGAGGTTCCCGCTGTGGTGACCGGACGAATCGGGCTCGCCGAGGGCCGCCTTGAACCGGCGGCTGACCTCGATGTACACGTGCGTCGTCAGCTCCATCAGGTGGTGCACGAAGGGCGGGTCGTCGTATAGATCGGTGAGTAGATCGTGACCCCGCACCTGATGGGCGATGTCGAAGGGCCCTTGGGTATCGGCCATGTAGACCGGCAACCGGTCGCCCACGGCGCTCCGCAGACGTCGCGTCACCTCGCAGACGCGCGAGATGAGGGCGCCGTCGAGGTCGAGGTCCCCCGGTTCGAGCTGCGAGAGGGTCGCCTTGGACGGGTGGGTGAGCACCCACGGCGCTCCGTACTTCGCCGATAGCTCATACTCGCAGCCGAAGGGCGTGGTCAGCGTCCCGACGCCGAACTGCGGGCGAATGGAGAGCACCGAATCGGAGCGCACCGGGAGCTGTCGACCGACCGAGAGCAGCGCCTCGTGGAGCATCCGGTCGGGATCGGCGACCTGCTCCGGGAGGGTGTAGTCCTGCCCGTCCCACGGCTGGCCGACCGCCTCGCACAGGAGCGGGAGGTAGTCAGGCTCCTCGCCGCGCCACACGGCCCTCTGCCGCGCATAGGCGGTCTCCAAGCGCGGATCGGGCCGGCTCAACTGCGCAAGCGCGGCGTCCATTGGTGCAAGCCTTCCTCGTGTGTCCTCGTGCCTTCTTCGTGGTCTTCGTGGTTCAGGACGTTGCCGTGACCGCCTCGACGGTGGCCTTGGAGCGCGTGCGCTGCAGTTCGAGGTCGCTGCCCCGGCGGGAGAGGATGTCGAGGGACATCTCGACCAGCTCGGCGGCCTCGCGCGGGGTCATGGTGCCGACGGTGATCATGTCACAGTCCCGCAGCGTGGTCCACGAGAAGGCCAAGCCCTGGAACGGGCGGACGTGCCCGGCGGCGAAGGGCTTGATGGTCATCACGGGCTTCTGCGCGCCGTGGATGATGCGGTTGGTCCAGTCGACCTCCAAGGGCATCAGGAAGCCCATCAGGTTGTAGATCGAGATGTAGGTCTCGACATCGAGGCCGGTCTCGTCGGCGAAGATGATGCTCTCGGGCAGGTGCGTGCTGAGCCCGGGGATCATCCCTCGCTCACGGATCGCCGCACACAGGGGGGCCATCTGCCGGACCTCGCGGGTGCACTTGTCCACGAGCAGGTCGGTGGTGCTGGTGTGTGGGAGGCAGAAGGTCGCGCCGTGGGCGACCTGGTCGTCGAGGATGCGGTTCACCGCGTCCCAGTCCCACCCGTCGAACGGCGTGCGCGGGTCGGTGGGGAAGCTCGGCGTGCTGACGACGATCGCCCCCACGCCCGTGCGGTCCTCCGCCTCGCGGATGGCCTCGGGGAGGATGGGGCTGTTGATGAGCCCCATGATCGTGTCGACACCTGCGTTCAGGAACACCTCGATGATGTCCGCGAGCTTGTGCGGATCGGCGATCTGCTCCTTGATGAACGCGTCCTTCGCCGCCGTGCAGTGGCTCCAGCCGAGGAACCAGTTCGTGCCGATGATCATGCGCGATAGGGAGACGCCGCCAACTTCGGTGCGAGGGAAGGACATGGGTTGGCCTCGTGGTCGGTTGATGGTGGCGACGAAAACGCCCGCGACAGTCCTCTACCCGATGCGGACCGTGGCGATGCCGTACGGCGGAAGGGTGACGGTGAGGGTCTCGCCCTCGCGCCGGGCGGTGCTCGCCGCCAGCGGTTGCTCCAGCAGGTCGGTCTCGACGACCGGCGCGTCCAGGGGCGCCACGTAGTCCGGCACCCAGACTTCGGCCTCGGTCTCGCGCCCTGCAATCTCGTAGAGACGGAGGATGAGCGCCTCGGAGTCCTCGGCCTGCTTCAGCCCGGAGAACATCACGTTGTCGGTCCGCACCGTCAGCATCGCGGCCTCGGCACCGGACGGTCCCTCATGCACCGTGGTGCCGATGGGCACCACCGGGTGGTTGAAGGCGTACCCCGCGCGGGTGGCCTCCGCGGCATCCACGACGCCCGTGTGGGGCGCCATCGCGAAGCGGATGGTGTGACGGCCAAGCTCCGGAAGTGGATCGGGGTCGTAACTCGAGCGGATCAGCGTGAGCTTGATCTCCTCCTCGGAGATCGAGTGCCCGTACTTGCAGTCGTTGAGGACGGTCAGGCCTGCTTCGGTGCCCTCGCCCATTGTGTAGCCGGTCAGGTCCACCCAGTTGAGCGCCGGGACCTCGGCGGCGTCGGGCTCCCACTCGATGGTCCCGCAGGCGATCTCCCGCGTCGCGCGCGTGTTCCACAGGTCGGTGGGGAACCACGCGCGCAGCATGGGCACGCCGGTCGCCGGATCGCCGCGTTCGAGCCAGTTGACGTCGAGATCGAAGTCAACCTGCCGCGAGCCCGCCGCGAGGCTGATCCGCAGGCGGTAGTCGCTGTCACCGTCCCGCTTGTGCAGCTCGACCGTGGCGACATGCGGCCCGGCATGCACGACGCGCATCACGGCCCCCTGCAGGACCCACCTGCGGTCGACGATGGTCCCCAGCTGCCACGCGGTCATCCCGTGGGGCGCCTCCTGCTCCCGCACGATGGCGCCGAGCGCGGTGTCGCCCGCGATGTCCGTCTCCGTGCCCTTGATTTCGCAGCTGGTGATCCCGCCCGCCTCCGGGGTGATGACGATGCGCAGGTGCTCGTTCTCGATCTCCACCGGGTCCAGCAATTGCGCGCCCACATAGCCCAGGGTGTAGACGGGCCGCCCAAGGGGTTTCACGGTGACCGGGACCGTGTCCGGCTCCGCCGGCGGCGCGCCGGGCTCGACGACGAAGGCGCGGAAGCCGATGCCCGGCAGGGCCCGCGTCGGGAAGGCGACGACCACGAACCGGTGACCCCAGTAGTCGCCGCGCTCAACGATCTGACCCGCCATCACGCTTCCCTGCGGGTCGCGGACGCGGACGTGGCCGTCCTGGTAGTCGCGGTTCCAGATCTTCACCCGGACCAGCTCATCCCGAGCGAACGGCGCGAGGTTGTACACCACAAACGGGTCGCAGCCCGCCGGGCCCGCCCCCAGCGTCGAGACTCCGCCCCACCACGCCTCGTTGCCCGCTCCGCCGCCCAGGCCGAGGTCCGAGCCGGCGACGTCGCCCGGGAGGAGGGCCTTCGTGTCCACGAGCTCGGCGCAGGCGCGCAGGGCGCGGGTGCGGATGATGGTGGTGTTCGCGAGGCTCTCCTGGAACAGCCCCATCGCGTGCTCCACGGTCTCCTTCACCCCAGAACCGGGGAGGATGTCGTGGAACTGCAGGAACATCGAGCGCTCCCAGCACTCGGTGAGTTGCTTCTGAGGGTAGGGCTGACCGCAGAAGAGCTTCCCGGCGAGCGCGCAGACCTCGGTGTCGACGAGGTCGTTCTCGCCCTTCCGGTTGGCGAACTTGATGCGGGATTCGCTGGTGTAGCAGCCCTCGAAGACGTAGTTCAGCTCATCGGAGTGCACCGGCAGCGCGAGGCCGTGGGCCTCGATGTCTCGCTCCACCGCGGAGAAGTACGCGTCCGTGGTGCTGAGGATGACCTGCGGGAAGATGGGCCAGGCGGCCATGTCGACCGCGGCCCGGAGGTGGCGCCGCGTGGGGCCGCCGCCGTGGTCGCCGACGCCGTAGATCCACAGCAGCTTCCTGAGCCCCGTGTGCTTCTCCAGGGCGAAGAGGAGTCGGGTCATGTGGGGCCCGATCTCGCAGTTGTACCCGTTCGGCGAGTCATCGTAGGCGAGCACCCGGGAGCCGTCCTTGCCCTCCCACCAGAAGAGCTGGGACATCTCACCCGAGGACATCCCCTGCAGACGCGGGCCGTTGGCGCGGTGGTGGTAGTAGCGGCTGACGCCGCCGCGCGCGAGGATCCCCGGGAGCGTCCAGCAGTGCCCGAAGGTATCGCACTCCCAGTCGATCTTCACCGCATCGTACGGCAGGCCGAGGTGCTCCTTCAGCCAGCGCCGGGTGTAGAGCAGGTGGCGCGCAAGGATCTCGCCCGACGCGAGGTTCTTGTCGCCCTCGACCCACTGACTCGCGGTGATCTCCCACCGGCCCTCGGCGACGCGCTGCTTCACGCGCTCCCAAAGCGGGGGCGCGTACTTCTGCGTGAGGTCGTAGACGGACACCTGGCTCTGGGAGAAGCGAAAGGTGGGGAACTCGTCCATCAGTTGGTCCATCGTACTGAACGTGTCATGGGTCACGGCGACGGTCTCCGGCCAGCTCCACATCCAGTTCATGTCGATGTGCGCATGGCCGCAGCAGTGAACCTCGTACTGCTTCGCCGCCTCGCCGACGGGCGCGAGGATCGCTTCAGCTTCGCGGACGAGGGCTTCTGCGGTCTGAGCGCCGGCGGCCAGTCCGTCCGCCACGGTGCGGGCCGCTTGCACGAGGAGTGGCTCCCAGGCCGCGGCGTTGTCGGGCTGAGCCCCCTTCATGCGGACGGCGAAGTCCAGCTCGGCCCGGAAGCGGTCGAGTGCGGAGTTGGCGCCGCCCTGAGCGGCGTTGATGGCGCCCTGCAGCGCCTGGAACTCGGAGGAGAAACCCACGGGAGCTCCCACCCTTTCTGTCGATTGGCGAGCACGCCAGAGGCAGGTCATTCGCTGCCGTCGCGGAGGTACCTGCGGCGGCGTCACTCTATTCGCCGAACGAGCACGACGGCCTCCGCGCCGATGGCCTCGGGGCGCGGCCAGCGGGCTTCGCCGCCGGCAACGGGCACCGTTGCCTGGAGGTGCTCGGCGCCGGTGGCGCAGTCCAACCAGCTGAGGACGTAGACCCCCGCGTCGAGTCCGGCCAGGCCCACGTCTCCCGCAACCGGAGCATAAGCCGCGTAGCTGCGGCCCGGATCGGCCAGGACGTACCGGGTCGCGCCGCGGGCGAGTTCGTCGTGGGGAGTCAGCCGGGCGAGGTCCGTGGCCTGTAGGAACCGGACGAGACGCCCGCAGGCGTACAGATCCTCGGCAGGCGTGCTCGCGACATCCATGCCCAGGACCATCACCGACGCCCCCGTCATGGCGCACGCCCAGAGCCTGCTCCGCAGGGCAGCGCCGGTCCCCATATCCGCGCACTCGGCGAGGTTCAGGCTGTAGCGCCCCCGGGCCTGGCTTGCAGCCTGCAGAAGCCCCTCGTGCAGCTCCTGCGCCGAGCCCACGTTGTACTGGATCGCGAACTCGTCGATGGCGGGATCGTCCGCGAAGGCTCGGAAGTCGAGGCCGTGCAGCTGATGGACCGCGATGGGATGGGCGAACGCGTCCGCCTCCCGGATCGCGCGGGCGAGGTTGCGGACTCGGGCGGGGGTGTAGCGCTCCTCATACTCCTCGGCGATGCACCAAACGATGTGGCGGTAGGGCGCAAACCGCCGAATGAGCCGCTCGATGAAGGCGCGCTCCTCGGCGGCGACATCGTCGCCGGTGTCCCAGATGCGGGCGCCGTCATCGTAGAGAAAGAGGTATGTCACGACCCCGGCCTCGTCGAGCGCCTGCAGCCAGTTTCCCCACTGGGCGAGGATCGGCTCGCTGAGGCCCTGAGCCGGATCGTGGTTCACGAAGGGGTTCTGGGTCGCGTCGCCGTCGCCGCCGTGGGAGCGCACGGCCTGTACGTACAGGCAGTTGGCACCCGAGGCGGCGAGCTTCGCGATCAAGGCGTCCTGGTCCCCCTTGCGCGTCCCATCGGGATTGAGGTCACCGCGATAGAGGAAGTCCTCCGGGTCGCCCGGACCGCACAGAAGAAGCGGCCCCGTGCCCCGCCGCCACAGCCGGTGCGGCGCCTCCGGGCTGGGGGTCACGTGCCCGAGCGTCGGGTCGCGGTCGAGGCAGGCCTCGGTGAGCAGCCGCAGCGCCTCGCTCTCGGCCTCCGGGGAGTTCACCCGGGCGTCATTCCAGCTGATGATCGCGTCGAGGCTGGGCGCCACCACCATCGCGCGCGGTCCGCCGTGGCCGAAGGCCCCGTAGGCGTCGAGGGGAGCGCCGGGCCAGTGCCGCCGGCCCTCCCGGTCCACGCCGTTCGTCCACCAGAGGAAGCTGTAGCTGCCCAGGTGATCGCACTGGTTGTCCGGGACCTCCCGCGAGCCGAGGGTGCGCTGGCCGGGGAGCATCTCGACCGCCGCGCCGGCGGCGCGCGGGATGGAGTTGGGCAGCGGGCTGCGGACCGCCAACTCCACCAGGTCCTCCCGGAGCAGCTGTCGGCCGTCCCAGTTCCCTCCTTGCAGGTACAGCAGCCCGAACCGCGCGAAGTCCCGAGGCGAGACTGCGAGGCGACCGGCGCGGTCGCCCACGCCGAAGGCCATGAAGGTCGGGGCATCCTCGCACTGCAGGACGTCGGTCAGCAGGGGGTGCAGGACGGTCTCATCCACATCATCGTATGTGGCGCTGTAGACCTTCAGGAAGAGGGTGTCCCACAGCAACGCCATCATCCAGTCATTGTAGTCAAAGGCCGTTCCCGGCGCTTCCTCCAGGCCATAGCAGGCCGTCTGGTTCGCGAGGTGTCGCCAGGTGATGTTGGCGTCCTGAGCGAGCTCGGCCAGGCGCGGCTCAAGCCGAGAGACCGGTTGGTCGAGGCCCCCGATCCGGCCGTCCTCTACCGCCTTCAGCAGGAAGTGGCCATACCACGGCTTGGCGGCTGAGGCGACATCCGCGCGCTGAGACGCGTCGCCCCACGTATGGACCATGTACCCGTGCCGCACCACGCACCCGCGCCCGCCGACGTGGGCCTCCAACCGGCGCAGCACTGCGGCGTCCATGGCTACCTGCTCGGGCTCCCGGGTCTCCCAGCTCACTCCCGGCAGGACCCCGGTCACTGCCAGCAACACGGGGGTCGCGTCTTTGAAGTTCAATCTTGACATGGCCCGCCTCGCCCCCTAACGTAGTGGCGACTTCAGCCTCGACAACAAGGAACACGCGGGAGGGCTTCGCGTGGCACGAGCCCTGCGGATCGACTTCCCCGGCGCCTGTCATCACGTCACGACGCGCGCCATCCGGGGCCGGAACCTGTTCCCGTCGCCCGCGGACCACGGCGCCTTCTTGGAGCGGCTGGCGGAGGCGCATGAGCGGCGGAGTCTGGTGCTCCACGGCTACTGCCTGCTTCCCGGGCACCTCCACCTCGAGGTCCAGACCCCTCAGGGGGAGCTTGGCCGCGCGATGCAGTGGGTCCTGCAGAGCCATGCGGCGTATGTGAACCGCAGGCACGGCCGGATGGGGCACCTGTTCCAGGGGCGGTACACGAGCGTGCTCGTTGACGCGGAGAAGCACCTGCCCGAACTGACGCGCCACATCCACCTGAACCCGGTGCGCGCCGGCCTGGCGGCCCGCCCGGCTGACTTCGAATGGTCGAGCTACCGTAGCTACGTGGGTCTCGCAGGCTGTCCGCCATGGCTGGAGCTACGGATGACGCTCGGGCGCTTCGGGGAGACGCCCGAGGAGCAGGTGCGGCGCTACCGACAGTTCGTCGAAGTGGAAGCTGCTCCCGACCCGCTGCGGGGGGTGGCCCAGGGGGCGATCCTGGGCTCCCCACAGTTCGTCGAGCGTGTCGCCCGAGGCCTGAGCGACCCAACGGACGGCGCCAGGCTTCTGCGGATGGCGGAGCGCCCCCCGGTGGAGGCCGTCTTCGAGGCGGTTGCCCGGCACTACGGCGTCGAGGTCGCGGCGCTCCGCCGCAAGGGCGCGCACCACAACGAGCCGCGGGACCTCGCGATCTACCTCGCCCGCCATCACTGGGCGATCCCCCTCGCCGCGATCGGCGAGTACGTGGGCGGTCTCGGGGCCTCCGCGGTGAGCCTTGCCGACCGCCGTACCACCGAGCGTCTGCCCCACGACAGCGCGCTGCGGAAGCGCGTGGCCGCCTTGACCAGGACCGGCGTCTGAAACTACGACCCCGGTGTTTGAGGCGGCGCGCGGTAGGGCATAATGAGGTCAACAGGCGCCCTGGAGAGAGCGGGGGAGGGGAGGACGGTTAGGGAAGGCAGACGGTGCCTATGGATGTGCTCGTGGTCGACACAAAGCGAGCCCGCCAAGCCTAACCGGTCAGAAGAGCGCGGAGCACCCGCCCGGACGATCCGGCCGAGTCTCACACAATCGGGGCAAGGACCCTGAATGCGAGACCGGAGTGGAAGCCCGAGGCGGGCTCGCGGTTCTGGGGGTCGGTTACCGGTTACAGGTGACCGGGACGGCGAACGGCCTTCCGGCACGGCGCACAACTCGGAGGTTGGCCGTACCCTCGACGCGAACTCCCTCCCCGCTGCGACGTACCCTTCCCGATCGGAAGCGCCTCGATGCCTTGCCTCGCCCTGCTGATGCTCAGTGTTGCGCCTTGCCCGGCCGCGCCTCTTGCCGTTGAGAGCCCGGACCTGAAGCTCGCCGTTGATGCCCCCACCGGGGACCTCCTGTCCCTGACCGATGCGCAGCAGGGGGATGAGTACCTCGCCGAGCCTCGCTCGCCCGTCTTCCAGCTCCAACTGACTCACCCGGACGGCCGCACAGAGTGGAAGGACTCCCGTAGCGCGGAGAAGGTGAGTTCGCGCTGGGCTGACGAGCGGGAGCTAGTCGTCGACTTCAGCGAGGTCGCCGCGGGCGTCGCCGCGAGCGTCTGCCTCCGCGGGGGCTCGGGCGGCCTCTGGTTCCGGATCGGGGTCGAGAATCGGGGAGACCTCACCGTCGAGACCGTTGTGTTCCCCCTGCTGCACGTGAAGCGCCCCTTGGGCGATGCGGCGGAGGATGACCGGCTGTTCGTGCCGGGCGGGGACGGGTATGTCGCCGTTCCTGAGGCTCTGGAGCGGCAGCGGTGGCAGCGGCGCGCGTACCCGGGCCATGCCTCGATGCAGTTCACCAGCTACTACGATGACCGCGGCGGGCTCGCGACGATCTGTCGCGATACGGAAGGGCAGCCGAAGGTGCTCGGCGCCTCGGTCGGGGACGACTTCGTCGATCTCTCGACCTGGTTTCGCCTGCCGTCAGCCCCGCAGCGGAGCTACCGGAGCCCGTGGCTGCAGGTCCTCCCTTCGCAAGGCTCTTGGACAGCCGCGGCCGAGTTCTACCGCGCCTGGGCCCGGGAACAGTGGTGGGCGAGGCCCAAACGGGGCGATGCGGCGACACCGAAGTGGCTGCGGGACTCCCCGGTGGTCCTGAGCGCCGACTTCCGGCCGTTGGGCAACGGGCGGATGTTCGTGCCGCTGGAGCAGGTCACGGAGTTCGCCCGGCAGTGGCAAGCCGCGCTGGGCGCCGACAACGTACTCGTGGAGTGGCGCAACTGGGAGCAGCACGGCTACTACACGTCGCCCGCGTACTTCCCGCTCTACCCCTCGCCCGAGAAGGTGACCCAGGTCCTCGGAGGCCTGAAGCAGGCCGGGTACCACTCCCAGGCGATGGTGGCGGGGCTGAAGTGGATGGTCACGCGGGAGGCGTACCCCACGCCACACTACAATGTCGAGGCCTACGATGGGCGCGAGCTCTTCGAGCGGGAGGGCCGCGCCGCGTGCGTGGTCGGGCGCGACGGACAGGTGCAGGTCGACAAGGCGTACTTCACCTGGGACGGCGACCACGCATACCTGTGCCCGGCGACCGAGTACGCGCGGGAGCACTTCCGCACCTGCGCGCGGACGCTGGCCCAGGCAGGCATCGACCTCTTCGAGTTCGATCAGATGAACGGCGGGAGCTGCCCGCCCTGCTACAGTCGCGACCACGGCCACCCGCCGGGCGAAGGGGCGTGGATCCGCGAGGCGATAGCCGAGCTGGTGCGGATCACGCGCGAGGAAGGACGGCGATACAGCCCCGACTTCGCCCTCTCGATGGAGGACCCCGGGGAGCTCTACCTCCCGCAATTGGACACCTACATCAGCCGAGCGAACGATGTAATCGGCTGGCCCGCGGTCGGGCCGGGGTCGGAGGTCGTGCCGGCGTTCTTCTACGTGTACGGCGACCTCATGCCGAGCACGAACGTCGACATTCAGCACACCTGCCGGCCGGACGACCTCGTGCTGCTACGCACGGCGCGGGCCTTCATCACGGGCGCCGGCCTCTCGACCCAACTGACGCCGTGGCAGGTGTTGGCCGACTACGGGGAGGACGATCTGTTCCCGACGCCCGAGAAGATGGACACCGACCAACTGACCCTCCTGAGGAACTGCGTGAGCGCGCGGGAGGGAGTTCTGCGCTCGTACCTTAGGGACGGGCAGCTCCTCCCGCAGCCGTCGGTCGGCCCACCCCAGCCCCCGATCCGAACGCAGCACCAGACTGGAACGACGACGGAGGACGTCGAGGTCCCGCGCCCGGCGGTGCTGGTGGGCGCGTGGAAGCTGGACGAGGGAACGGCCTACGCATATGTGAATGTGACGCGCAGCCCGGTGCATCTGGGCCCGGCAGAGGGGGCCACGTGGGGCACCGGAGACCGCGGGCCGGAAGCCGCCTACGCCAACGGTGAGCGGGTCGAGGGCGTGGCCTTCGAGGGGCTGACGGTGCCGGCACTGGGCACGCTGGTCGTGGAGTGCAAGCCCGGGGCTTGACCCGCATTGCCCATACAGGCGGGGAGGTTCCCGGTAAGGACGCCAAGAAACCGGTCATAGAAGCGTCGCAGCGGGCATCGCAGCAATGATCGCGGGAGGCACCCCAGGGGTGAAAGCCGACATGAGCCATTGAGCCTGGAGTTCTACGCTCGGGTCCGGCTGGAGTTCGTGGGCAGCAAGATCACCTCCGACGCCGGATTGCTCGCGTACCGGGAGTTGGATGAGAAGCTGGGGCTGACGTGGATGGCGGGTCAGTTTCTGACGGAGCAGCGATCGGGGCGCAATGTGCAGCACCACCTGGTGCCGCTGCTGCGGCAGTCGATCCACAGCCGCCTGGTCGGATACCCGGACACGAATGACGCCGACCGTTTGGCCCGAGACCCGACGATGCGCCTGGTGGTGAGCCGACGCGCGAGTGATCGTCAGGCCGCAGCGCGCAACACGGTGGGGCGCTTTGAGACGGAGATCCTCTCAACCC
>Ga0233425_10003499_pt1 | contig 28321 bp, 31 predicted proteins | sample Watercolumn_Towu_2_FD_181712 | JGI IMG/M metagenome (GOLD analysis project Ga0233425, IMG submission 181712) | Freshwater microbial communities from Lake Towuti, South Sulawesi, Indonesia - Watercolumn_Towuti2014_140_MG | ecosystem: Environmental > Aquatic > Freshwater > Lake | place...
GCGCGCGGCCGGAGGGGCGCGGCTCGTCGCGCTCTTCCAGCCCCACACGCCGAGCCGCCTGCGCGCGTTCTTCGACGGCTTCGCGGCCGCGCTGCGCGAGGTGGACGTGGCCGTCGTCGCCGAGACGTTCAGCTCCGCGCGCGAGCGGCCCGATCCCGAGGGTCTCGCGAAGCGGCTCGCGGGCGCCGCCGGCGCCGTGTACGCGCCCGACGTCGCGAGCGCGGCGCGCGCGCTCGCCGACCGCGTCGTCGACGGCGACATCGTCCTCGTCCTCGGCGCCGGGGACATCCGCGCCGCGGGCGTGCGCCTCCTCGAGCTCCTCACCGCGGGGACGCCCGCATGACGATCGCCGCGTGGGGCACGCGCGCCGAGCCGATGGCGAAGCACACCTCGCTGCGCGTCGGCGGGCCGGCCGACGTGTTCGTTCGCGCGGCCACCGAGGAGGACCTGCGCGGCGCGGTCGCGGTCGCGCGCCAGCACGAGATGCCGATCTTCGTCCTCGGCGGCGGCACGAACCTGCTCGTCGCGGACAAGGGGATCCGCGGCGTCGTCATCGAGAACGCGTGGAGCGAGGCGACGGTCGACGGGCCGGTCGTGACCGCGGCGTCCGGCACGCCGCTCGCGCACGTCGCCGCGGTCGCGGCGCGGAGCGGCATCCTCGGCCTCGAATGGATGGCGACCGTGCCGGGCACGGTCGGCGGCGCGGTCCACGGCAACGCGGGAGCGTTCGGGACAGAGACGGCCGACGTCCTCGTCGACGCCGAGCTCATGGACCTGAACGGCGACACGTGGGTCGCGACGAACGCCGAGCTCGGATTCGCGTACCGCACGAGCGCGCTCCAGGGCACGCCCGTCATCGTCGTGCGGGCGCGCTTCCGCGGGACGCCGGGCGACCGGGAGACGGCCGTGCGTCGCATCAAGGAGATGGCGAATGAGCGCGCCGCGAAGCAGCCGCTCGCGCAGCCGAACACGGGGTCGATCTTTTGGAACCCGCCGGGCGACTTCGCCGGGCGCCTCATCGACGCGGCGGGCCTGAAGGGGCGTCGGGTCGCCGGCGCGATGGTGAGCGAGAGGCACGCGAATTTCATCGTGAACACGGGCGACGCGACGGCCGCGGACATCCGCGAGCTCATGCGCCTCTGCCAGCGCGAGGTGAAGGAGCGCTTCGGCGTCGACCTCGTGCCCGAAATCGAGGTCGTGGGGGAGTGGGAGTAGGGCGTCTCCCTTTCAAGGAGAAGGTCACGGGTTCGCCCCCCGGCAGTGGGACTTGCAATGTGCGTCCGTATGGGACTAGCGTGAACGCGATGGCGCGGGCGCACGTCGTGCTGAGCGAGGAGACCCTCAGACGGGTTGACGCGAACGTCGGGAAACGCGAGCGGAGCCGCTTCATCGAGGACGCCGCGCGGGAGAAGCTCGATCGGATCGAGCTTGAAAAGGCGCTCGATGCGACGTTCGGCGTCGCGAGAGGGCCGGGCTATCGCCACTGGAAGGACCGGCGCACGGTCGCGGAGTGGGTGCGACGCACGCGCCGCACGGAAGGCCGCTGAGCCGCTACCTGCTCGACTCGACCGTTCTGATCGACCACCTTCGGGGTCTGGAGGAGATCCGGGCGCACCTGCGAGAGCTCCTCAGGCAAGGCCACACCCTCTGTACGAGTTGCGTGAGCGTCGCCGAGGTCGAGCGAGGGATCACGCAGAGAACGAGGAGCGCAGCGGATGCGCTCTGGGATCGCTTGCTATTCCTGCCGACGACGCGTGAGGCCGCGGTACGAGCTGGGCGCTACCAAGTGCAGCTGGCACGGAAGGGTCACACGTTGCACACGGCCGATGCCCTCATAGCCGGGACGGCACGAGCGCACGGGGCGATCGTCCTGACCGACAACGTGACCGACTTTCCGATGAGGGATATCCGCGTCGAAGCGCCACCCGCCGTGTCGACGTGACGCAGAGCGCCGGCCGCCGCATCCGCGTGGGCGTCCTGGCCGGCGGCGCCTCCGCGGAGCGCCAGATCTCGCTCGCGACGGGCCTGCAGATCGCCGAGCACCTTCCGACGGACCGGTACGAGGTCGTCCTCTTGGATCCGCTCGCGCTCATGGTGAGCAACCGCGCGCTGTCGCCCGAGCGGCGCGACCAGGCGCGCGCCCTCGCGCAGCGGTCGGGCCGCGTCGAGGCGCTCACGGAGCGGGACAGGAAGGAGCTGCCGGCGGAGTTCCAACGGCAGATCGAGCGCGCCGCCGAGGCGCTCGTCCCGGCGACACGCGCGATCGTGCCGAACGGCGGCGACGCGCCCATCGACGTCGCGTTCATCGCCCTGCACGGGCCGTGGGGCGAGGACGGGACGCTGCAGGGGCTCCTCGACATCCTCGGCATCCCGTACGTCGGCTCCGGGGTCCTTGCGTCCGCGCTCGCCATGGACAAGGTCATGGCCAAGCAGGTCATGAGAAGCGCCGGGATCGAGGTCCCGCGGGACGCGGTCGTCACGCGCACCGGCTACGCCCGCGATCCCGCGGCCGCCGCGACCACGGCGCGGGACATCGGCTACCCCGTCTTCGTGAAGCCCGTCCGGCAGGGATCGAGCTTCGGTGCGGCGCGCGTCGACCGGCCGGATCAGCTGCCCGCGGCGGTCGCCGACGCGCTGCGCTACGACGACCGCGCGCTCATCGAGGAGCGGCTCGATGGCACCGAGCTCACCGTCGGCGTCATCGGCGGGGACGACGACCTCATCGCGCTCCCCGTGATCGAGATCGTCACGCGCCGGACCTTCTTCGACTACAAGGCGAAGTACGACCCCGCGGAGACGCAGGAGATCTGCCCCGCGCGCGTCCCGGACGACGTGGCGCGGCGCGCGCAGGACCTCGCCCTGCGGGCGCACCGCGCGCTCGGCTGCGCCGACCTCTCGCGCACGGACATGATCCACGCTGGCGCGCGCATGCCGGTCCTCGAGGTGAACACGATCCCGGGCATGACGTCGAACAGCCTGTTGCCGAAGGCCGCGCGCGTGGCCGGCATCCCGTTCGGGGAGCTGCTCGACCGTCTCATCCGGTCGGCGATGGAGAGGGGCGGTCGCTAGGCGCTCCGGCGCGCGTCGCCTCCGCGCGGACCGGCGGCCCGTCGTCGCCGACCCCGCGCGCGTCGCCGCGGGCGCGATCGCGCTCGCGTGCGCCGCGGGCGTCGCGTACCTCGCGCTCTGGGACCGGACGCCTCTGCTCGGCGTCGACGTGACCGGCTCGCGTCACGTCGGTATCCCGCGCGCGCTCGCGACCGCGGACCTCCAGGCGCAGCCGCTCTTCCGCGCGAGCGCGGCCGAGGCGCGCGTGTCGCTGCTCCGCCTCGCGGCGGTCAAGGACGCGCGCGTCGAGCTGCGCTTCCCGGAGGCGAAGGCGCTCATCGCGCTGACGGAGCGCGAGGCGGCCGGGCGGTGGGTCGTCGGTGCCGTCGAGTGGTTCGTCGACGCCGATGGCGTGCTCTTCCCGTCGGACGACGCGAGCGCGGCGCCCGCGCTGCGCGTCCGCGACCTCCGCGCCGGGCAGCGGACGGCCGGGGAGCGCGTCGAGCCCGCATACGTGGCGGCGGCGCTCCGACTCGCCAAGGTGGCGCCGGGTGAGCTGCGCGCCGACGCCACGGCGCCGGCGGTGCGGATCGAGCCGGGCGCGGACGGCATCATCCTGGCGAGCGGCGCGGGGTGGGAGATCCGCTTCGGCGGACCCGAGCGGATCGACGAGAAGCTCGCGCTCGCGCAGCGTTTCCTGCGGGAGCAGCCGAGCAGACGGCTAGAGTACGTCGACGTGCGCAGCGCGGAGCGCATCGTCTTCAGCCCGCAGTGACGCTCTGGCTCCCGCTCCTCGGCCTCGTCGCGGGCGTCCTCCTCGGCCTCGCCTTCCGCATCACGCTGCCGATCGAGCTCGCCCGCTACACGGCGGTCGGCATCCTCGCGGCCCTCGACTCGATCCTCGGCGCGGCGCGCGCGGAGCTCGAGAAGCACTTCGACGCGCGCATCTTCATCACCGGCTTCTACACGAACGCGCTCCTCGCGGCGGCGCTCACGTTCCTCGGCGACCGCCTTGGGATCGACCTGTACCTCGTCGCGCTGTTCGTCTTCGGGTGGCGGATCTTCCAGAACGTGGCTGTGATCCGCCGGCATTTCCTCTAGCCTGACCGCGCATGCCTGAACAGCCCGTCATCGTCGGGGTCGACATCGGCACGACGAAGGTGTGCTCGCTCATCGCGGAGCTCGACGAGCGCGCCGGCGGCGCGAACGTCATCGGCATCGGCACGGCCCCCTCCGACGGGCTCCGCAAGGGCGTCGTCATCGACATCGACCGCACCGTCCAGGCGGTCGCGGCCGCGCTCGAGGCCGCCGAGCGCATGTCCGGTTACAAGGTGCGGTCGGCGCTCGTCGGCGTGAGCGGGAGCCACGTCTCGTCGCAGAACTCGCGCGGGATGGTGGCCATCTCGGGCCACCGCGACGTCGCCGACGACGACACGCAGCGCGCCATCGAGGCGGCGCGCGCGGTGAACATCCCGAACACGCGCCAGATCCTCCACGTCATCCCGCGCGGCTACGTCGTCGACGGGCAGGCGGGGGTCCGCGACCCCATCGGCATGACCGCCGTCCGCCTCGAGGTCGAGACGCACATCGTCACGGCGTCGGCGACGAGCGTGCAGAACCTCAGCAAGTGCGTGCAGCGCGCGGGCGTCGAGATCGACGAGCTCGTGCTGACGCCGCTCGCGACCGCGGAGTCGGTGCTCAGCGACGAGGACCGCGAGCTCGGCGTCGCGCTCGTCGACCTCGGCGGGGACACGACCGACGTCGCCATCTTCCAGGAGGGCTCGATCTCGCACGCGGCCACGATCCCGTTCGGCGGCCGGAGCGTCACGAGCGACCTCGGGATCGTCCTCCGGGTCCCGCCCGACGCCGCGGAGGGCATCAAGCTACGGTACGCGACGGGGCTCCCGCTGGAGGTGGATCCCGACGAGGTCGTCCAGATCACCTCGATCGGCGAGGAGCTCCCGCACGGCGTGACGCGCCGTCACATCGCCGAGGTCGTCCAGTCCCGCGTCCAGGAGATCCTCGAGCTCGTCGGGCGCGAGATCGACGCCGCGGGAGCCACCAACCGGCTGCAGTCCGGGCTGGTGCTCACGGGGGGAGGCTCGCTGCTCCAGGGCCTCGGCCGCGCCGCGCGCGACCAGCTCGGTATGGCGGCGCGTCCGACGGGCCCGCGCGGCCTCGGAGGGCTCACGGACCAGATCCTCGCCCCGCAGTTCGCCGCGGCGAGCGGCCTCCTGCTCTGGGGCGCGCGCCACTGGGGCATGGCGGACGACCGCGCGCGGTCGCGGAGCGCCGAGGGGATCGGCTCGCGGATCGGGCGGCTGTTCAAGGGGCTCGTCCCCTAAAGGGCCGCCGACATGGCGCTCGACGCGTTCGTCGCGGGCATCCTCAGCGCGGTCTCGCTGGTCATCGGCGCGGCCCTCGGCATCGCGCTGCGGCCGCCGCAGCGCCTCGTCGCGGCGGTCATGTCGTTCGGCGCGGGCGCGATCATCGCCGCGCTCACGTTCGAGCTCGTCGAGCCGGCGTTCGAGCACGCAGGGATCGTGCCGCTGGCGGTCGGCTTCATCGCGGGCGCGCTCGCCTTCACCGCGATCAACGCGGCGCTAGACCCGGCCGGTGGCTTCCTCCGCAAGGGCTCCACCGCGGAGACGTTCCTGCGGCGCCGGAAGCGCGAGGAGATCGGGACGGTCCTCGAAGGGCTGTCCAGCGTCGGCATCCTCCGCGCGCTCCCGCCGGCGGAGATCCAGGCGCTCGCGCCGCTCGCCGAGCCGATCGACGTGCCCGCGGGCGCGATCGTCTTCGAGCGCGGTGCCGAGGGGGACGGGCTGTACATCATCGTGGCCGGCGAGCTCGAGGTCGTCGCCGGTGACGAGCGCATCGCGACGCTCGGTCCGGGCGAGGTCGCCGGCGAGATGGCGCTCGTGACCGGCGAGGCCCGGAGCGCGACCGTCCGCGCCGTCTCCGACTCCGAGGTCCTGCGGATCGGCAAGGCCGACTTCGACCGCCTCGTCGCGGCGTCGCCCGCGGTCGCGCTGGCGGTCGGCCGGCTGCTCGCCGAGCGCCTCGAGGCGACCTCCGGCCGGCAGGCCGAAGCCGAGGCAGAGGCGCGCCGCTGGCGCGCGGAGGCGGCGAAAGCGGTCGAGGCGCCGGCGGTCCGGGCGACGCCGCTCGACCACCGCGAGGCCGCCGCGGCGCACGGCGGCGGCGCGGCGATCGGGATCTACGTCGGCCAGGTCCTCGACGGGCTCCCCGAGTCGCTCGCCCTCGGCGCGCTCATGGCAGGCGGGGCCACCTTCAACGTGCCGTTCGTCGTGGCCCTGTTCCTGTCGAACCTGCCGGAGGCGATGTCGAGCTCGGTGCTTATGCGCCGGATCGGCTACGGGTCCGGCCGGATCCTCGGGATGTGGACGGCCCTCATGGTCCTCGAGGGCGTCGGCGCGGTCGTGGGGAGCCTGGCGTTCAGCGCGGCGTCGCCGATCGGGCTCGCGCTCGTCTTCGCCGTCGCGGCCGGCGCGATGCTCGCCATGCTCGCGCAGACCGCGATGCCCGAGGCCTACGAGGAGGGCGGCTGGCTCGTCGGGATCGCCACGGTGCTCGGCTTCCTGGCCGCCTACTACACGAAGACGCTTTCGGAGTAGGTCGGCGCTCCGCGCTCGCCGGTGGCCGCTTCTCGGCCGGGGACCCGCCACGCCGTCGATCCCGGGCGTATAGTTCGGCGAACAACAGAGCCCGACGTGCGCTCAGGGGAGGGGCGGCGCCAGGCCGAATAGGCGCAAAGGAGGCCCCTCCCATATGCCGATCCGCTCCGACATAGAGAACTTCGCGCTCATCAAGGTCGTCGGCGTCGGCGGTGGCGGATCCAATGCGGTGAACCGGATGATCCGCGCCGAGCTCATGGGCGTCGAGTTCATCGCGGTGAACACCGACGCGCAGGCGCTGCTCCTCGCGGACGCGCCGCACAAGATCCGCATCGGCGACAAGGTCACGAAGGGCCTCGGCGCCGGCGCCGACCCCGCGATCGGTCGCAAGTCCGCCGAGGACGACAGCGAGAAGCTCTACGAGATGCTGAAGGAGGCCGACATGGTCTTCGTCACCGCCGGCATGGGTGGCGGGACGGGGACCGGGGCGGCGCCGATCATCGCCGAGATCGCGAAGGACATCGGCGCGCTCACGGTCGCGGTCGTGACGCGGCCGTTCAGCTTCGAGGGATCGAAGCGGCGGCTGCTCGCGGAGCAGGGGATCAACGAGCTCGTCGACAAGGTCGACACGCTCATCACGATCCCGAACGACCGGCTCCTCCAGGTCGTCGAGAAGAAGACGAGCATGGTCGACGCGTTCCGCATCGTCGACGACGTGCTGCGCCAGGGCGTGCAGGGCATCAGCGATCTCATCACGGTGCCCGGCCTCATCAACCTCGATTTCGCCGACGTGAAGACGATCATGATGAACGCGGGCTCCGCCCTCATGGGGATCGGCCTCGGGACCGGCGAGACGCGCGCGGCCGACGCCGCGCGCCAGGCGATCATGTCGCCGCTCCTCGAGCAGTCCATCGACGGCGCGCGCGGCGTCCTGTTCACTATCACCGGCGGACCGGACCTCACGCTCTTCGAGGTGAACGAGGCTGCCGAGATCATCCACCAGGCCGCGGACCCGGAGGCGAACATCATCTTCGGCGCGGTCATCGACGAGCGCATGGGCGCCGACGTGAAGATCAGCGTCATCGCCACGGGGTTCGACCCGTCACGCCCGCTGAAGCGCATCGAACAGCCCGTCCACAAGCGCCAGGTCGAGCAGCGCCCGGTCGAGCGCACGCCGGTCGCCGTCGCCACGAACGGGTCGGCCGAGAGGCCTGGGCCGGCGAAGTACGACCCGAACGACCTCGAGGTGCCGAGCTTCCTCCGCCGCCGCTGACCGCGCCCGACCCTGGGAGCGCGCACCTAGATGTAGGTGCCGCATTCCCATATCTTGTGTCCGTGAGATGCCCCTCGTGCGGGGCCGCGGACACCCGCGTCGTCGACTCGCGCGAGGCCGAGGAGGGCGCGGCCATCCGCCGCCGCCGCGTCTGCGACGCCTGCGACGAGCGGTTCACGACGTTCGAGCGCAGCGAGTCGGCCCGCATCCAGGTCCTGAAGCGCGACGGCACGCGCCAGGAGTTCGACCGGCGGAAGCTCGGGAGCGCGATCGCGAAGGCCGCGACCGAGGACCTCACGCCGGAGCGGATCAACGGCGTCATCGACGCCATCGAGCAGGAGATCCGCCAGAGCGGGACGAGCGAGGTGACCTCGCAGCGGATCGGCCAGATGGTGCTGGAGCGCCTCGCTCAGGTCGACCCGATGGGCTACGTGCGCTTCAAGATCGTCTACGACCGGGTGCAGGACCCCGACACGCTCCTCCAGGAGGTCGACACGCTCCTGCGGCGCCGCGCCGAGGCCCGCGACCGGCTCATCGCGCAGCAGACGCTCCTGCCCATCGCCGCACCCGCGCCCGCGGCCGCGCGCCCTCGCCGCCGCCGCTAGCCTCGACCGCGATGGTCCTCAGCGACCGCGACATCCGCGCGGCGATCGCCGGCGGTCGGATCGTCATCGAGCCGTTCGACGAGAAGCGCCTCCAGCCCGCGAGCGTCGACGTCACCCTCGACCGCATGTTCCGCGTCTTCCGCTCGACGCGCCACGCGTACATCGACCTCGCGAAGGGCGTCGACGACATCACCGACCTCGTCACGGTCGACGCCGACCCGTTCATCCTGCATCCCGGCGAGTTCGTGCTCGGCTCGACGTTCGAGCGCGTGCGTCTCGCGAGCGACATCGTGAGCCGCGTGGAAGGCAAGTCGAGTTTGGGGCGCCTCGGGCTGCTCATCCATAGCACCGCCGGCTTCATCGACCCCGGCTGGGACGGGCACATCACGCTCGAGCTCTCCAACGTGAACACCATCCCGATCACGCTCTACCCGCGCATGCGCATCGGCCAGCTGTCCTTCTTCCGTCTCTCGAGCCCCGCGGAGCGGCCGTACGGCTCCGCCGGGCTCGGCTCCTCCTATCAGGGGCAGGCCGGGCCGACGCCCTCGCGGTACAAGCTGGAGATCTAGCGATGTGCGTCCCGTGCTTCCTCATCGTGTTCGCCGAGGCGTTCATCAACGTCCTCGCCGGCGCGCTCACGCTCGCGATCCTCATCCGCGTCGTCCTGTCGTGGGTGCCTGTGCGGCTGCCGCTCGGGATCGCCGACCTCGTCTTCGGCGTCAGCGAGACGGTCCTCGCGCCGATCCGCCGGGCGCTCCCGTTCATGGGCGGGCTCGACCTCTCCCCGTTCATCGCGATCATCCTCATCCAGGTCGTGCAGGGGCTCCTGCTGCGGCTCCTGCCGTACCCCGTGTAGCCACGGACCGCATCCGCTTCGAGGTCCACGTCATCCCGCGCGCGGCGCGGGCGTCGGTCGGAGGCGTGCGCGACGGCGCGGTCCTCGTGCGCGTCACGGCCCCGCCCGTCGAGGGCGCGGCGAACGAGGCCGTCGTCCGGGCGGTGGCGCGCGCGCTCGGCCTCGCGCCCGGCGAGGTCGCGATCGAGCGGGGCGGACGGGGGCGTCGCAAGCTCCTGAGCGCCCCGGCGGCCGCCCGGGAGCGCATCGCGGCCCTGAAATGAGGCCGGCCGGCCCGGCGTATGACGGGCGAACATGGCCATCGCCCGCGTCGCCTCGATCGCCCTGCCGATCGCGCAGGCCCCGACCCGACGCGTGACGTTCGCGGAGATGATGCGGGAGCACCAGGACGAGGTCTTCGGCCTCGCGCTGCGGATGCTCGGCGACCGCGACGCCGCCATGGACGTCACGAGCCAGGTCTTCCTGGGAACGTCCGCCGCGACCACGGATGGAGGTGCGTGTCCGAGAGGAGCAGGTAGCGCCGCGGCCGGTCGACCGCCAGCACCGCGCGGTGGACGACCGTGAGCGCGAGCCGCCCCGGCTCGAAGGCGAGCGCGTAGAGCGCGAGCAGGACGCCCTCCGCGACCGCGACCGACCAGAGGAGCGAGAGGCTTCGCATCACCGACCAGTGTGGCCGCGCCGGTGGCGGGCATCTCAGGCGTCGCGGTACCCTTACTTATGACGGGCTGTTAGCTCAGCTGGTCAGAGCGGTGCGTTCACATCGCACAGGTCGCTGGTTCGAGTCCAGCACAGCCCACCGGCGCGGTCAGGCGACTGCGATCACCTCCACGATCCCCTCGAGACCGGCGAAGTCTTCGGGGTCGCGCGTGTACAGCGCCAGCCCATTCGCGGCAGCCGACGCCGCGATCAGAAGATCGAGCGCGCGTCGCCCGCGTGGCTTCCTCCCTCGGACCATCACCGCAGCCGCGACCCGTCCGTAGGCCCTCGCCGCAGCACCATCGAAGGGGAGCGCGTCGACCGTCGCCTCGATGTGCTGGAGCCGCTCCTGCCGCCGCGCCCGCTCCTGTGGATCCTCCGACATGTGCGTCCCCGCCGCGAGCTCGGCCAGGGTGAGGGCGGACACGAAGCTCTCGAGCGGCAGGCGGTCGGCGCGGACCGGATCGACGACCACAGACGTATCGAGCAGACCTCTGGGCCGGCGCTCAGACACGCGGGGTGGGATCCTGGTCGATGACACGGTCCAGGTCGCGGCGGAGCTGCCTCAGGTCGATCGGGGGGAGCCCTTCCAGCGCGGCAACGAACTCCTCGCTCCGAACGGAGCGTCGCCGCGCGATCGGCCGCAGCTCGCCCACCGGCACGCCGTTGCGCGTGACGATGAACGACTCGCCCCGATCGAGCCGCTTCATGATCTCGCCGCTCCTGTTCCGTAGCTCACGCTGGGTGATGGATCGGCTCACGACTGCACTGTAGCACTTGTGCTACGGCTGAGGCTACCCCGCCGCGGGCGCCCGCGAACGAGCGTCCGAACGGCTGACGGTCGTCAGCGCAGGATCGCGTTCACGGCGACGCCGCTCCCGAGCAGGACGAGGAACGTGAGGCCCACGATGACGCCGAGGCGGCGGAGGTCCTTCATGACGTTCGCGCGCTCGAAGGTCGCAGCGCGCTCGAGGGCCTGCGACGGCGCGCCGACGGCATGCGCGCCGCCCGGCGGGAGGGGCGCGCCCCGGTAGCGCGGGCGCGTGCGGTCGGGTGCGGGACGCGCCCCGGCGCGCTCGACCCGTTCGGCCCGCTCGGCCGTCTCGATCGGCCGTCGCGCGCGTGCGCGCACTCGGTGTCTCTTCGGCACGGGAGGTCCAGCATACTGCCCGCCGTGCTCGACCAGGGGACGCTCCCGACGCTCGCGCTCGGGCTGGCCCTCGTCGTCCTCGCCGCGTGGCTCGCGATGCTGCAGCTCTCGTCGTCGCGCCTGCGCCGACGGCTTCGCTCCGTGTTCGACAGCACGGGTGAGCAGGGTCTCGACGAGGTGCTCGACTCGATCGTCAAGCGCCTCGAGCGCACGGGCGAGCGCCTCGACGCGCTGAACACGCTGCAGCAGGATCTCGAAGGGCTCATACGGCGCGGGACGATCCGGAACGTCGGGATCGTGCGGTTCAATCCGTTCCCCGATGCCGGCGGCGACCAATCCTTCGCCATCGCCCTCCTCGATTCGGAAGGGACGGGCATCGTCCTCTCGAGCCTCCACGCGCGCACCGACACGCGCGTCTTCGCGAAGCCCGTCGAGGGCGGGCGCTCGCGGTATCCGCTGAGCGACGAGGAGCAGGACGCGATCCGCAAGGCCCAGGCGCAGCGCGGCGCGTGATGCGCGAGCGTCCGCGCGCGTTCGCGATCGTGAACCCGGCCGCCGGTCACGGACGCGGCGCCGGGCTGGCGCGGACCATCGGTGCGGAATTCGAGGCCGCCGGCATGACGCTCGAGGTCGCCGTGACGCCGGGCCCGGGCGAGGCCGCGCGGATCGCGAGCGGAGCGGTCGACGACGGTCACACGATCGTCCTCGCCGTCGGCGGCGACGGCACGGCGAACGAGGTCGCGAACGGCATGATCGGCGGCCCCGCTGCGCTCGCGCTCTACCCGATCGGCTCGGGCAACGACCTCGCGCGGAGCCTCGGCTATCCGCGCGGCCGCGCGCTCAGGCTCCTCGCGCGGTGGCTCGCGACGGACGCGGAGCGCCGCACCATCGACGTCGGCGAGATGAACGGGCGGCTCTTCCTGAACGCGGCGGGCGTCGGGATCGACGGCCACGTCGCCGAACGCGTCATCGCGGCCGAGCGGGTCATCGGACCGCGCTGGGCCGCGTACCTCATCGGGTCGCTCGTCTCGATCGCGACGTATCGTCCCCAGCGGATGGAGGTCCGCATCGACGGCGAGGCCCGGTCGGGTGATCTCCTCACGGTCGTCGCGTCGAACGGGCGCTTCTTCGGGAGCGGGATGCAGCCGGCGCCGCGCGCGCGGCTCGACGACGGGCTGCTCGACGTCACCGTTGCGGGGGACCTCTCGAGGCTCGCGTCGCTCGCCGCGCTCGCCCGCCTGTACTTCGGGAAGCACGAGAACGGGACGACGATCGTGACGCGCCTCGCTCGCGAGATCGAGATCGACCTGCCGCGGTCCCTGCCGATGCAGCTCGACGGCGAGAGCCTGCATGCCGCCCGCCTGCGCGTCACGGTCCGGCCGCGCGCGCTGGACGTCCTCGCCGCGCCGCGGGGATGGGACACGGCGAAGCCGGGATGAGGGACGCGCGACGGGCGCTGCCGTCGGTCGATGCGGTGGTCCGCGAGGCGGGGGACCTCGGCCCGCGCGAGCGTGAGCGCCTCACCGACGCCGTCCGCGACCTCCTCGCGGAGCGGCGCGCGAGCGGCGCGGTGCTCGACGCGCACGAGGCCGCGCGCCTCGCGCTGGAGCGCGTCGCCGAGCGCGACCGGCCGACGCTGCGCGCGGTCATCAACGCGACCGGCGTGATCCTGCACACCAACCTCGGGCGCGCGCCGCTCTCGCCGCGCGCGAGCGACGCCATGCGCGGCGCCGCCGGGAGCGTGAGCGTCGAGTACGACCTCGCCGCGGGGCGCCGCGGCGAGCGGCACGGGCACGCGGCGCGCATCCTCGCGGAGGTGACGGGCGCCGAGGACGGCGTCGTCGTGAACAACAACGCGGCCGCGGTCCTCCTCGCGCTCGCGGCGCTCGCCGCGCGGCGCGAGGTGATCGTCGCGCGCGGCGAGCTCGTCGAGATCGGCGGCGCCTTCCGCATCCCCGACGTCCTCGCGCGCTCGGGGGCGCGGCTCGTCGAGGTGGGCACGACCAACCGCACGTACGCGCGCGACTACGCGGCCGCCATCGGCGACCGCACCGCCGCCATCCTGCGCGTGCACGCGAGCAACTTCCGCGTCATCGGCTTCACCGCGAGCGCGTCGTCCGAGGAGCTCGCCGCGCTCGCGCGCGAGCGCGGCATCGCCTTCGTGCACGACCTCGGCAGCGGCACCCTGCTCGACACGGCGCGCCACGGGCTCGGCGCGGAAGTGACCGTCCAGGATGCGGTCCGCGCCGGCGCCGACGTCGTCACGTTCAGCGGGGACAAGCTGCTCGGCGGGCCGCAGGCCGGCCTCGCCGTCGGCCGCGCGAGCGCGATCGCGAAGCTGCGCGCGCACCCGCTCATGCGCGCGGTCCGCCCGGACAAGATCACGATCGCCGCGCTCGTCGCGACGCTCGCCGCGTACCGCGACGGGACCGCGGAGCGCGAGCTCCCGGTGTGGCGGATGATCGCGGCGAGCGAGGCCGCGCTCGCGGAGCGCGCGCGGCGGGTCGCGGACGCGCTCGGGCGCGCGGGGATCGCCGCGACCGTGATCGAGACGCGCTCGACCGTCGGCGGCGGGTCGCTCCCCGAGGAGACCCAGCGCTCGCGCGCGGTGGCGCTCGACGGGCACGCGACGCGCCTCGCCGAGCGCCTGCGCCGCGCGGACCCGCCGGTCATCGGGCACGTCGCCCAGGAGCGCTTCGCGCTCGACCTGCGGAGCGTCCTGCCCGAGGACGACGACCTGCTCACGCGCACCGTCATCACCGCGATGAAGGAGGCCTGACCCATGGAGGTCCGCACCGCCAACAGCCCCGCGGGCCCGCGCCCGGTGGGCCCATACAGCCACGCCGTGATCGCCGGCGAGCAGCTCGTGTTCTGCTCGGGGATGGTCGCGGTCGATCCCGCGACCAACGCGCTCATCGACGGCGACGTCGCGGCGCACACGGGCCGGGCGATCGACAACCTCGAGGCGTCGCTCGCGGCCGCGGGCAGCGACCTCGCGCACGTCGTGAAGACGACGGTCTTCCTCACGGACCTCGCGGACTTCAAGGCGATGAACGAGGAGTACGCACGGCGGTTCGGCGGCCACAAGCCGGCGCGTTCGACGGTCCAGGTCGCCGCGCTCCCGCTCGGCGCGCGGCTCGAGATCGAGTGCATCGCCGTGAGGAAGTGAAGCGGGACGAGCAGAGGCCTTCGCTCCCGCCGCTCGCGACGGGGATCGTCCTCGGGCTCTGGATCGCGCTGATGCTCGTCCTGGCGCTCGTCGTCGTCCCGGCGGCGTTCGCGTCGTGCCACGTGGGCACGTGACGGAGCGAGCACAGGGTCCGACGGACGTCCGCGTCGTGGGGACCGCGGGGCACGTCGACCACGGCAAGTCGACGCTCATCAAGGCCCTCACGGGGACCGACCCCGACCGCCTGCGCGAGGAGCAGGAGCGCGGCATGACGATCGACCTCGGCTTCGCGCACCTCCGGCTGCCGGGTGGGACCGAGGTCGGCATCGTCGACGTCCCGGGGCACCAGGACTTCATCCGCAACATGCTCGCGGGCGTCGGCAGCATCGACGCCGTCATCCTCGTCATCGCCGCGGACGAGGGCGTGATGCCGCAGACGCGCGAGCACCTGGCGATCCTGTCGCTCCTCGGGATCGACCGGGGCGTCATCGCCCTCACCAAGCGCGACCTCGTCGACGCGGAATGGGCCGCGCTCGTGACCGAGGACGTGCGCGCCGCCGCGCACGGCTCGCCGCTCCAGGGCGCGCCCATCGTCGCGGCCTCGTCCGCGACGCGCGCAGGCCTGGACGATCTCGTCGTGGCGCTCGAGGGCGTCCTCGGCGCGGCGCCGCCCCGGCGCGACCTCGGGCGACCGCGCCTCCCCATCGACCGCGCGTTCACGATGTCGGGCTTCGGCACCGTGGTGACCGGGACGCTCATCGACGGATGGTTCGGGGTGGGGGACGAGGTCGCGATCGAGCCTGGCGGCCGGCGCGCGCGCATCCGCGGCCTCCAGACGCACCGTCGCGCGGTCCAGGTCGCGCCGCCGGGGCGGCGCGTCGCGATGAACCTCGGCGGCGTCGAGAAGACCGGGCTCGAGCGTGGCATGACCGTCGTCCGTCCCGGGACGGTGGCGCCGCTCTCCGTCCTCGGTCTGCGTCTCGCGGTCCTCGGATCCGTGAGCGGACCCATCGAGCACGACGAGGCCGTCAAGGTGCACATCGGGACCGCCGAGGCGATGGCGCGCGTCTCGGTCCTCGACGGCGACCGGGTCGCGCCGGGCGAGGAACGGTGGGCGCAGCTCCGCCTCGCGGATCCCGTCGTCGCCGCGTCCGGCGACCGCGTCGTCGTGCGTCGGCCGTCGCCCCCGGAGACGCTCGGCGGCGGCGCGGTCGCGGACGTCTCCGGCGAGCGGTTCAAGCGGCGGTCCGATGCGCTCGCGGTGCTGGCGCGCCGAGCCGCGCCCGCGCCGGCCGCCCGCCTGCTGGCGGTCCTCGACGTCCCGCGGACCGCGGAGGAGGCCGCAGGGCGCGCGGGGATGGGGACGCGCGAGCGCGACGCCGCCGCGGACGAGCTCGTGGGCAGCGGAGCGGCGGTGCGGCTCGGCGACGCGCTGCTCTCGCGCGACGCCTTCGAGGCGCTCGCCACGCGGGTCGAGCGCACGCTCGCGCTGGGCCACCGCAGGACGCCGCTCCGCGCCGGCGTCCCGCGCGAGGAGGTACGCGGCGCGCTCGGCCTCGGCGCGAAGCACGCGGCCGCGCTCATGACGCGACTCGTCGCCGACGGCCGGGTCGCCGAGCGCGGCGCCGCGTACGCGCTGCCGTCGCACGTGCCGGCGCTCGCGCCGGAGCAGGAAGCCGCCTGGGGCCGCGCGCGCGAGGCGCTCGCGCGGCAGCCGCTCCAGCCACCTGCGCCGGCCGAGCTTGATGCCGAATTCGGTATCACGCGCGAGCTCCTCGCCGCGATCGCCGAGCGAGGCGACGTCATCCGCGCGGGTGAGGCAGCGTTCCTGCCGGAGGCGGTGCGCAGCGCGGGCGAGAGGATCATCGATGAGATCGCGAGCGCGGGTCGGATCACCGTGGCGCGCGCCCGGGACATCACCGGATCGAGCCGCAAGCACGTCCTCCCGTTGCTACAGTTCCTCGATGACCACGGCGTGACGAGACGCATCGGCGACGACCGCGTCCTCGTCCATCCGCCACCGGAGTCACGCTCGCGTCTCGCGCACGCGATCAGCAGAGGAAGGGGACCATCGTGAAGTTCCGTGCCGCCCGGCCGTCCGACGTCGGCGACGTGGACGCGCTCATCCTCCCGATCTTCGAGAAGGGCGAAGCGCCGGCGCTCCTGCCGCGCGGCGTGCGCGCCGCGGTCGAGCGCGTCCGCCGGGAGCTGGGGAAGGCCAAGCTCTACACCGCCGCGACGCACGTCGGCGGCGAGCGCGGCCTGCCGGCCTGGCTCGTCATCGTCGAGGCGGGGGATCCGAAGGAGTGGAGCGTCGAGCGCGCGCGCAACGTCGCCGCCGCCGGGGTGAAGAGCCTGTGGCGCTCGACGGCGAAGAAGGCCGCGGTCGTGCTCCACGCCGACGGGATCGGCGCGGAGCGGGCGGCGCGGGCCACGGTCGAAGGCGCGATCTACGCGATGTGGAGGCCGGAGGCCCACCGCTCGGCGGCGGCGGACCGCAAGCTCCCGCCGCTCGCGAGCGTCGCGCTCGTCACGTCCGAGAAGGCGGACCTGAGGGACGCGATCCGCCGGGGCGAGGCCGTCGGCGACGCGGTGAACGTCGCGCGCCGCATGGCGAACGAGCCGGCCAACAAGATGACCCCGACGCTGGTCGCCGAGGAGGCGAAGGCCATCGCGAAGGAGCACGGGGTCGAGATCGACGTGCTCGACCGCGAGCGCTGCCGCACGCTCGGCATGCACAGCTACCTCTCGGTCGCGCAGGGCAGCCACGAGCCTCCGCGGTTCATCGTCATGCGCTACCGGGGCCGTGGGGGGCGCGGGTACGACATCGCGTTCGTCGGGAAGGGCATCACGTTCGACTCCGGCGGGATCTCGATCAAGCCGGCGGACGGCATGCACCACATGAAGGCCGACATGACCGGCGCCGCATCCGTCATCGCCGCGATCGGGGCCGTGGCCCGCCTGGGGACGAAGGCGAACGTGCTCGCGGTGGCGCCGTGCACCGAGAACCTGCCTGGCGGCGGCGCGACGAAGCCCGGGGACGTCTTCACGTCCATGAGCGGCCGGACCGTCGAGGTGATCAACACGGATGCCGAGGGCCGGCTCGTGCTCGTGGACGGTGTGACGTACGCCCAGCGCGAGGGCGCGCGGCGGGTCGTCGACGTCGCGACGCTCACGGGCGCGATCCAGATCGCGCTCGGGAACCACTTCACCGGCCTGTTCGGCCGGCCCGAGGGCTTCGTCGCCGAGGTCCGCGACGCCGCGACGAGCGCAGGCGACCGCGTGTGGCCGATGCCGCTCACCGACGAGTACCGCGAGGAGATCCGCAGCGACATCGCCGACATCGCGAACAGCGCCGGCCGCGAGGGCGGCGCGATCAAGGGCGCCGCGTTCATCGACGCGGTCGTCGAGGACGGGACCGAGTGGGCGCACCTCGACATCGCGAGCACCTACTGGTCCGACAAGGACCGGCCGCAGTCGCCGAAGGGACCGCAGGGTCCCGCCGTGCGCACCCTCATCGAGCTCGCGGCGCGTGCGGCGCGGGAGTAACGACCCCCTCCGCGGCGTCCAGGAGGAGCTGCCCCTCCGTGTAGCCGAGCCCGCCCCGGACATCCTGCGCACGCTCACCCAGGAGCAGCGCCCGGCGGTCGAGCACGGCGAGGGACCGCTCCTCGTGATCGCCGGCGCCGGGACGGGGAAGACGCACGTCATCACCGCGCGGATCGTCCACCTCATCCGGAGCGGCGCGGCGCGGCCGCACGAGATCCTCGCGCTCACGTTCACCGAGAAGGCCGCGGCGACGATGCAGGAGCGCGTCGACCTCAGCACGCCCATCGGCCAGAACGACGCGGCCATCCGCACGTTCCACGCGTTCGGCGACGACGCGTTCCGCGAGTTCGCGCTCGAGCTCGGCCGGGCGGGGGAGCTGCGCGTGCTCTCGCCCGCGGAGCAGGTGATCTTCGTGCGCGAGAACCTCTACGAGCTGCCTTTGCACAGGTACAGGCCGGCCGCGGATCCGCTGCGCCACGTCCGCGCGCTGCTCGACCTCTTCGCGCGCGCGCGCGACGACGACATCTCGCCCGAGCGGTACCTCACGTTCGCGCGTGGCCTGCGCGCCATCGTCGCGAGCGCGGACGATCCGGTCGCCGCCGCGGACGAGGCGGACGCGCAGGAGGAGCTCGCCGCGGCCTACGCGGCGTACGACGAGCTGAAGCGCGCGAAGGGCGTCATCGATTTCGGGGACCAGATCGCGCTCACGCTCGACCTGCTGCGCGACCGGCCCGCCGCCGCGCGACGCCTTCAGGCAAGGTACCGCTATGTGCTCGTCGACGAGTTCCAGGACACGAACGAGGCGCAGTTCGACCTCGTGCGGCGCCTGGTCGAGCCGCACCGCAACCTCACGGTCGTCGGGGACGACGACCAGTCGATCTTCGGCTGGCGTGGCGCGACGCTCGGCAACTTCGACGCGTTCGTGGACGCGTACCCGGAGCGGCGCGTGATCACGCTCGTCGAGAACCGCCGCTCGCCGCAGGGGCTCCTCGACGCGGCGTACCGGCTCATCCAGAACAACGCCGATCGGCTCGAGACGAAGCTCGACGTCTCGAAGCGCCTCGTCGGCCGGCCGTCGGCGGGCGAGGACGACGTCGAGCACGTCGCGCATCTCACGGCCGCGGACGAAGCCGAGGCGGTGGCCGCGAGCATCGCCTCGACCGCGCTGCGCGAGGGACGGAAGTACGGGGAGTTCGCGGTCCTCGTGCGGAACAACCGCGACGCCGACCGGGTCCTGAACGCCCTGGCCGCGCGCGGGATCCCGGCGCACTTCTCGGGTGGCGGCCAGCTGTACGACCGGCCCGAGATCCGCCTCCTCATCTCCTTTCTGTCCGCGGTCGCTCAGCCCACCGAGTCGACCCACGTCTACAGCCTCGCCACGTCGTCGCTCTACGCGTTCCCTCCCGGCGAGCTCGCGCGCGCGACCGAGACCGAGCGGCGGGCCCACAAGCCGCTGCGGCAGCTGTTCGACGACATCGCGTCGGGGATGGCGACGGGCTACGGGGGCGACGCGGTCGCGGCGGCGACGCGCCTGGTCGAGGACCTGCGCCACTACGAGGCGCGCGCCGTGGAGCTCACGACCGCGGAGCTCCTGTTCGAGTTCCTCGAGCGCGCCCAGCTGCTGAAGCGGTATGTCGACCCCGACTCGGCGCTGGCCGAAGAGCAGGGGAGGAACGTCGCGAAGTTCTTCCGGCTCGTCACGAGCGCCGGGCGCGCGCTGCCGACGGACCACGCCGCGTACTTCGTCCCGTACCTCGAGCTGCTGCGCGAGGCCGGCGACGACCCCGCCTCGGCGGACTTCGAGGCGAGCCTCGAGCAGGTGAACGTCCTCACCATCCACAAGGCGAAGGGCCTCGAGTTCGGCGTCGTGTACCTCGTCGTCGCGACGGACGAACGCCTTCCGGGCCCGCTCCGCCGCCCCGACCTGCCGCTGCCCGACGGGCTCGCGCGGACGCCGCAGTTCGACCGCGACCGGCACGTCGCCGAGGAGCGCCGGCTCACGTACGTCGCGATGACGCGGGCGAAGGACCGCTTCTTCTTCACGAGCGCCACCGACTACGGCGGCGTGCGCGCGCACCGCCCGAGCCGCTTCATCGGCGAGGCGCTCGGACGGAAGGTCGAGGCGATGCGCGGGCGTCTTTCGGCAGAGACGGAGCTCGAGCGGTCGCGCCCCGCCGCGGCCGAGGCGGACGCGCGGATCCCGGCGATGGGCGCCGACGACGTGCTGACGATCTCGTACAGCCAGATCGAGGACTACCGGCGCTGCCCGCTCCGGTACCGCTTCGCGCACGTGCTCCAGATCCCGGTCCTGCCGACGCCGCAGCTCATCTACGGCAACGCGCTGCACCGCGCGGTCGGCGACTTCCTGCAGCGCAAGCGCGAGGGCCTCCGGCCGACGCTCGAAGACCTCGAGCGCACGTTCCGCGCGACGTGGCTGAGCGAGGGTTTCATTTCAGCGGAGCACGAGGTCGAGCGCTTCGAGGCGGGACTCGCCGCGCTGCGCCGCTTCGAGGAGAAGGAGAAGGGCGCTCCCGCGCCGGACCTTGTCGAGCAGCGGTTCTCGTTCCTCCTCGGCAAGGACCGCGTCGTCGGCCGGTGGGACCGCGTCGACCGGACGCCGGAGGGCGCGGTCGTCATCGACTACAAGTCGACCGCGCTCGAGGACGACGAGGGCGAGAAAGCGCGGCGCCGCGCGATGACCGATCTGCAGCTGCTCGTGTACGCGCTCGCGTACGAGCGCATGTACCGCGAGCCGCCGGCGAAGGTCGCGCTGCACTTCCTCGAGACTGGCGAACGCGGTGAGGTCGCGCCGCGCGCCGAGGCTGTGAACGCGGTGCGCGCGCAGATCACCGCGACCGCGCAGCGGATCCGCGAGCGGCACTTCCCCGCGGAGCCGCTGAAGCCCGAGGCCCGCACGTGCCGCGCGTGCCCGTTCGAGCGTATCTGCCCCGAGTCATGGTTCACGCGAGGGATCGCTGGCCCCAGCGCGTAGCGCGTCCCTGCGCACAGACGTGGGCGTCAGGCGGCCGGGCTGCGGTGGGCGCGCGCCGGCCTGACGGTGAGCAGCAGGACGAACGAGACCATCACGAGCGACGCAGCGCCGACGAAGCTTGCGCGGTAGCTGTCGAAGCTGGTGATGAGCAGGCCGGCGATCACCGCGCCGATCGGCTGCGAGAGCGACCACACCCCCGAGCCGAGGCCGGTGATCTCCGCGGCGCGCTCGGGCGGCGTGAGGTCGATGAGCAGCGGGACGGCGAGCGAGGTCCACACGCCGTTCGCGAGACCGATCACGGCCATCGCGATGAGCGCTTGCTGGAACGTCTCGACCTGTGACGACACGAACGCGATGAGCGAGAACGCAAGCACCCCGGTCGCGAGTACCGGCAGCTTCCCGATGCGATCGGCCGCGTAGCCCGCGGGGACCGAGCCGACGATCGTCCCGACGAGCGCGGGGAGGAAGAGCTGGAACGCCGTGCCCTCGCTGACGCCGAGGACGTGGACGCCGAACCGCGTGAGGTAGGGGAGGACGCCGCCGGTGCCCAGCCAGAACGCGCTGGCGGCGACCACGTACTTCACGAGCTCGCGGTGGGCGGCGAGGCCGCGGACGTAGCCGACCGGATCGACGCGGACCGGCTCCATCGGTCGCGGCGGCGACTCGGGCTCGTGGACGCCGATCGTCGTGATCGTCCATGAGATCACGAGTACGCCTGCGACGAGGACGAAGACCAGCTCCGGCGAGCGGTCCCAAAGGAAGACGCCGAGCAGCGTCGCGACGATCTGGCCGAGCATGTTGAATATCGACAGGACCGCACCGACCCTCCCGCGCTGGCGCTCCGGGACGATGTCGGCGAGGAGCGCCATGTAGGGGTCGACCGCGACGTTGAGGAAGAACGCGTTGACGGCGAGGACCGCGAGCATCGGTGCGAGCGGCGGGAAGCCCGCGAGGTACAGGAGCGATGCCGCGGTGAGCGCGACGCCCGCGATGAAGTAGGGCTTCCGCCGGCCGATCCGCGTCCGCGTCCGGTCGGACATCGCGCCGACGATCGGCTGGACGAACGCCCCGGCGAAGGACCGCTCCTGGCTGAGGAGGCCGACGGCCCACGTCGGGACCGCTGGGTAGCGCTCGAGGTAGAGCCCGACCGCCAGGTTCAAGAACGAGTAGATGGCATTCGCGCCGAGATTGGCGAACCCGAAGACGACCGACTGCGTGAATGAGAGCGGGCGCATCGCGGGCATTCCTAACAGGACGGTCTTCCGGCGCGCGCGCTACCAATTCTCGTATCGCACAGCCACGATAGAACGTCGGTTCTATCATGGAGGGCCTCAGAATGAACGCGCGCGGGGCGGCGCAGCGGGCGATCGGAGGTCGTTGATGGAGATCGTCGCCGCGTCCGCGCTCCTGTTCGCGGGCCTCGCGCTCGTCGCGGTCGCCGTCCTCGTGCGGAGCGGGCGGACGCACGACGACGGCGCGGACGCGAAGACCTCGCTCGAGCTGCTCCAGGCGCAGGTCGCGGAGCTCTCGCGCGCCACGACCGCGAGCGTGGGGGAGCTGCGCGGCGAGCTCGAGCGCGCGCTCACCACCGCCGAAGAGCGGATGGGCACGCAAGCCGGCGCGACGCAGCGGGCGCTGACGGACCTCGCGCGCCAGCTCGGGGACCTGTCAGCGCGGAGCGAGCGCATCGGCGAGCTCGCGCGCGAGGTCGGCTCGCTGCACGACCTGTTGAAGGTGCCGCAGCCGCGCGGCGGGTTCGGGGAGCTCCTGCTCGAGCGGCTCCTCGCGGACACGCTGCCCGCGGAGTCGTTCGCGCTGCAGCACACGTTCCGCGACGGGCTTCGCGTCGACGCGATCGTCCGGTCGGGTGGACGCATCGTGCCGATCGACGCGAAGTTCCCTCTCGAACCGTTCCAGGCGCTGCTCACGGCGACCACCGACGACGAGCGCCGCTCGCGGCGACGGGCCTTCCTTCAGCAGGTGAAGCGTCACGTCGACGCGGTGGGCCGCTACGTGAAGCCGGATGAGGGGACCGTGGACGTCGCGATGCTCTACATGCCGGCCGAGCAGATCTACTACCACGCGTTCGTGATCCACGAGGAGGGCGATGACATGCGCGCGTACTGCGCCGACCGGAAGGTGGTCCCGGCGTCGCCGAACACGCTGGTGGCGTACCTGCAGCTCGTCGCGCTCGGGCTGCGCGGGCTCGCGATCGAGCAGCGCTCTCGGGAGCTCCACGACCAGATCAGGCGCGCGGCGCTGGACCTCACGACGTTCCGCGACCTGTATGACCAGCTCGGCAAGCATGTCGAGAACGCCTCCAAGAAGTTCACCGAGTCGCTGCGCGCGCTCGACCGCGCGACCGACGCTGTCGAGACGCTGGGGCAGACGCAGCTCGCCGCGCCGGCGCAGGGGACCCTCGCGCTCGACGCCGGGAGCGGCGAGCCACCGACGAACGGCGGCACGTATCCGCGACCGCGTGTGGTGGAGCGCTAGGCCCTGACGCGTCCGCTCGTCCTCGCGCTCGTCGTCTCCGTCGCGGCGATCGTGACGCTCGTCCTCACCCGGGAGCCGGAGGGACCGTTCCTCGCCGCCGCGCTCGTGGCGCTCGGCGTCGGCGCTGCCTCCGCGGCGAGCCTCGTCCTGCTCCGGACGGCGCAGGCCGGCCGCAGCGCGCGGGCCAGATCATCGCGTGCCCGCGCCGTGCGACGGGGCGCGGAGCTCGGCGCGGTCCTCGCCCTCGTCGCGGGCCTGCAGGTCATCGGCGGTCTGACGCCGCTCACGGTCCTGTTCGTCGTGCTGTCGTTCGCGATCGCCGAGTACGTGCTCTCGGCGGGCACGCACACATCCCGCTAGCCTCACCGTCCGTGTGAGCGGTCTCCTCGTTCGCGGCGGCACCGTCATCGATGGCACGGGCGCTCCAGGTCGGCCGGCGGACGTCGAGATCCGCGACGGACGGATCGCCGCGATCGGACCCGGTCTCGCGCCGGACGGGGCGGACCGCGTCATCGACGCGCGCGGCATGGCCGTGGTGCCTGGTTTCATCGACATCCACTCGCACTCGGACGAAACGATGTTCATCAGCAGCGCGCTCGAGAGCGCCGTGCATCAGGGCGTCACGACGGTCGTCTGCGGCAACTGTGGCGGGGCGTCGGCGCCGGTCATGGGCCTCGCGGCCTCGGAGCTCGACCGCGACCTCGACCGCTTCGAGGTCGAGCGGACGTGGACCTCGTTCGGCGAGTACGCGGCAGCCGTCGAGCGCAACCGGGCGTCGATCAACGTCTGCTCCTTCGTTGGGCATGGGACGCTGCGCATGTGCGTCATGGGGGCGGAGGCGCGGCGCCCGACCGCGGGAGAGATCGCGGCGATGAAGGCGCTGCTCGCGTCGTCGCTGAAGGACGGCGCGATCGGCATGTCGACCGGCCTCATCTACCCGCCGAGCGCGTACGGCGAGACCGACGAGATCGTCGCGCTCGCCTCGGTCGTGCGCGAGCACGGCGGGCTCTACGCCAGCCACATCCGGAACGAGGGCGATCGCCTCCTGGACGCCGTGGGCGAGGGGATCGAGATCGGACGCCGCTCGGGCGTGCGCGTCGAGCTGTCGCACCACAAAGCGTCGGGGAAGCGCAACTGGGGACGCGTGAAGGAGTCGACGTCGCTCATCGAGCGGGCGCGCGCCGAGGGCGTGGACGTCACGGCCGACCAGTACCCGTACACGGCGTCATCGACCGGCCTCGCCGTCACGATCCCCAACTGGGCGCACGAGGGTGGGCCGCTCGCGATGGTGGAGCGCCTGCGCGACCCCGCGGTCCGATCGCGGATCCGCGACGAGCAGGTCGAGACCGGCCGCAACTGGCCGGCGATCGTCATCGCGCGGGCGCAGCGGCATCCGGAGTGGAGCGGGAAGAGCGTGTCCGACCTCGCCGCGGCGGCAGGGAAGGATCCGCTCGAGTGGACGTGCGACGCGCTCGTCGAGCACGACGGCGACATCGCCATCGTGCATCACAGCATGGACGAGGACGACGTGCGCCACGTCATGGCGAAGGACTGGACCGCGATCGGGAGCGACTCGCGGGCCAACGCGCCGTCGGGCCCGCTGTCGTTCGGGAAGCCGCATCCACGGTCGTACGGGACGTTCCCCCGCGTCCTCGGGCGGTATGCGCGCGACGAGCGTGTCGTGTCCCTCGAGGACGCGGTGCGCAAGATGACGGCGCTGCCGGCGTCGCGCCTGCGCCTGCACGACCGCGGCGTCCTGCGCGAGGGTGCGGCCGCCGACGTGGTGGTGTTCGATCCGGCGCGCGTCATCGACCGCGCGACGTACGACGATCCGCACCGGTATCCCGACGGGATCCCGTTCGTGATCGTGAACGGCGGCGTCGCGGTCGACGGCGGCCATGGGACCGAGGCGCGTGCCGGGCGCTTCCTGCGGCTCGGGACCGACGCCGGATGAACGAGCGGCGTCCGCGCGTCGCGATCCTCGCCGTCGGGCTCTTCACGCGGGTGAGCGCGAAGACCGCGATCGGCGCGCTCCGGTACGCGCCCTACCGGGTCGTCGCGATCATCGACCCCGACCGCGCTGGGACCGACGCCGCGGCGCACGTCGGCGTCGGCGCGGGCGTCCCCGTCGTCGCCACCGTCGCGGAGGCGGTGGGGCACGGCGCGGACACCATCCTCATCGGCACGGCCTCGGCCGGCGGTCGCATCGCCGACCGCTACCGGCCCTTCCTCGGCGAGGCCCTGCGGCGCGGGATCGAGGTGTGGAACGGGCTGCACGAGCGCGTGCTCGACGACCCCGCGCTCGCGGAGGCCGCCCGCGCGGGCGGCGCCCGGGTGCGTGAGCTGCGCGAGCCGCCGAAGGACCTGCCCATCGGCGGGCACCGCTCCCCGCGCGCGGGCGCGAGCGTCGTGCTCACCGTCGGCACGGACGCCGCGGTGGGCAAGATGACCGCGTCGCTCGAGATCGCCGCGGCCCTGCGGCGCGCCGGCGAGACGGCGGCCTTCGTCGCCACCGGCCAGACCGGGATCGCCATCGCCGGGAAGGGCATCTCGGTCGACGCGGTCGTCGCCGACTTCATCGCGGGGGCGACGGAGCAGATGGTCTGCGAGGTCGCCGACGAGGCCGACTGGGTCATCGTCGAGGGACAGGGCTCGCTCACGCACCCCGGCTTCTCGGGCGTGACGATGGGCCTGCTGCACGGCGCCGCGCCCGACATCATGGTCCTGTGCCACGACGCCGCGCGCCACGTCATGAAGGGCTACGACGCCGAGGGGTTGCCGCTGCGGTCCCTCCGGGAGTGCGTCGCGATCTACGAGGACGCCGCCGCCTGGCGCCACCGACCCGAGCGTCCGCGCGCGCGCGTCGCCGCGGTCGCGCTGAACACCGCGCTCCTCGACGCCGCCGCCGCGCGCGCCGCCGTCGAGCGCGCGGCGGCAGAGACCGGCCTGCCCGCGGCCGACCCGATCCGCGAGGGCGCGGCCGGCGCCGACCGCCTCGCGCGGGCGCTCATCGACGCGCGCCGCGGCGCGGCGGTCACGCGGTGAACGCGACCGTCCGCGCGGTCGACCTTCATCTCGAGGTCCCCTTCGCGATCTCGCGCGCCGTCCGCACCGAGAAGCGCGTCATCCTCGTCGAGCTCGACGAGGGCGGGCGCATCTCGCGCGGCGAAGCGTGCCCGGACGCGTTCTTCGGAGAGACGCCCGAGAGCCTCGAGCGCGACGTGCGGAACGCGCTCGCGCTGCTCCCGGACGACCCGAGCGACCTCGCGCTGCTGCGGTCGCGGCTCGACGAGCGTTTCCCGCACGGCGGGGGCGCGGCCGCGGCGATCGACATCGTCGCGCACGATCGCGCGGCGCAAGCCGTCGGTCTCCCGCTGCGGAGCTTCCTCGGGATCGAAGGGGACGCGCCGCCGACGTCCTTCACCCTCGGCATCGCCGAGCCCGAGGTGATGGGGGAGCGCGCGGCGGCCGCGGCGGCGAAGGGCTTCGAGGTGCTGAAGGTGAAGCTCGGGAAGGGCGATGCGGTCGCGATCCTCTCGCGGGTCCGCGAGCGATTCCGCGGGACGATCCGCGTCGACCCGAATGCCGCGTGGACCCCGGACGAGGCGCCGACGCGCATCGAGCGCATCGTCCCGTTCGACATCGAGTTCGTCGAGCAGCCCGTGCCGCCGGACGACATCGAAGGGCTGCGCCACGTCCGCGAGCGGTCGCCGCTGCCGATCGTCGCTGACGAGGCCGCGGTGCGCCTCGCCGACGTCGACCGGCTCGCGGCGGCGTGCGACGGGATCAACGTGAAGCTGCAGAAGTGCGGCGGGATCGCCGAGGCGCGCGACATGATCGCGCGGGCCCACGACCTCGGCCTCAAGGTGATGCTCGGGTGCCGTGCCGCGGAGACGAGCGTCGGGATCGCGGCCGCGGCGCACCTCGCGCCGTCCGTCGAGTGGGCGGACCTCGACGGGAACCTGCTCATCGTCGACGACCCCTTCGTCGCCGTTCCGGTCCAGCGCGGCCGGTTCGTGTTCAGCGATCGGCCGGGACTCGGGGTGATGCCACGCGCATGACGGCGGCGTTCGCCGCGGCGCTCGCCGCATGGGGCCTCGTGGCGCTCGCGGTGTACTTCGCCGGAGCCGACACGTACGTCGCGATCGCGCGCGAGACGCACGTCACGAGCGCAGAATTCCTCTACCCGCCGGGCGAGCCCACGGCCACGCCGCGACGCGTGGACCTCGCGACGCTCGTCTCCTGGCACGAGCGCTGGTCGGCGTACGTCCTCGGCCGTTCGTCCGATCCGCTGCGCGACGTGAGCGAGCGGGCGTTCACCGAGGATGAGGTGCGGCACATGGCGGACGTGCGCAACGTGTTCGTCGGCGCACAGGCGGTCATGTACGTCGCCGCGATCGTTGCCATCGCGCTCGTCGGGCTTGCGCTGCGCGGCGGCGTCCGCACCGCGGGGCTGCTCCTGCGGGGCGGGGCGGCCGTCGCCGGCGCCGCGGTCATCGCGATCGGGATCGTTGCCGCCGTCGCGTTCGAGCCGGCGTTCCTGGCCTTCCACTACGCGTTCTTCCCCCAAGGTGGTTTCCTGTTCGGGCCGGGGTCGAACCTCATCCGGCTCTATCCGGAGCAGTACTGGTATGCCGTCACGCTCCGCGTCGGTGCCACGTTCGTGGTGATGACGGCGGTGGTCGCACTGATCGGATGGCTCATGTCGCGCTCCGGTATCGTCACGCGACGATGAGACGGGTCCTTCTCGTCGAGGATCTCCCACAGGTCGCGGAGCACCTGAAGGGCCTGCTCGGTCGCGTCGAGGATCTGCAGGTGACCGGCGTGCAGAACGCCGCGGACGCCGCGG
>Ga0233425_10003500_pt1 | contig 28314 bp, 27 predicted proteins | sample Watercolumn_Towu_2_FD_181712 | JGI IMG/M metagenome (GOLD analysis project Ga0233425, IMG submission 181712) | Freshwater microbial communities from Lake Towuti, South Sulawesi, Indonesia - Watercolumn_Towuti2014_140_MG | ecosystem: Environmental > Aquatic > Freshwater > Lake | place...
ATAGACGGCGACCATGACCTCTCCCCCCCCCGCGACGCGCCCCCAGACCTCCAGCCTGCTGGACGCGCTGCTCGCGCGGCGCCTGATCGTGGTCACAGGCAAGGGTGGCACGGGCAAGACCACACTCACCGCCGCCCTCGGCCTGGCCTCGGCAGCCCGGGGTCGGCGCACGCTGCTGGTGGAGGTGGGCGGAGCCCGAGGGCTGGCGCGCGCCCTGGGGGTGCGCAACGCGGGCTACCGCGCGGAGCACATCCGCGATGGCCTGTATCTGCTGTCCATGGACCCCCGTGCGGCCCTGGAGGACTACATCGTCCGACAGGTCAGGCTCCGCGCGCTGTACCGCGTGGTCTTCCGCAACCGCTGGATGGGTCCCTTCATGGACACCGTGCCCGGCCTGGGCGATGTTGTCCAATTGGGCAAGATCTGGGATCTGCTCCAGGAACGTCGGGACGAGGCCTGGTGCTGGGACTGCCTGGTCCTCGACGCCCCGGCCACCGGGCACGGCCTCGCGCTGCTCGGCGCTCCCCGTGCGATGATGGACCTCACCCGCAGCGGCCCCTTCTTCGCCAACGCCGCCAGGGTCCAGACCCTGATCGAGGATCCCCTCACCACCGCCGTGGTGCTCACCGCGCTGCCGGAGCCCTTGCCCGTGACGGAGGCCATCGAGCTGGCGCGCGGGCTGGGTCCGGCGCGCACCCTCCTGCGCGGTTGCGTGCTCAACCAGGTCCACGCGCCTCCCTTTGGTCCCCTCTCCGCCTGGCCCTCGGCCCGGGCGCGCCTCGCCGCACTGGATCACCCCGCCTGGCGCGAGGCCGTCGGTCTGGTAGACAACTGGGTAGCCCAGGCCCGCCGCCAGGAGGAAGCCCGCGAGCGCCTCGACCGTGAGCTCGGTCTGCCCCGCCTGGAGCTTTCGGCCCTGCCAGCGCGCAGCCTGGGCCTGGCCGAGCTGACGCGCCTCGCCGACCGCCTGGGGCAAGGCGGCGGGGGAACCGCGTGACCCGAATACTCATCTGCTGTGGCGCCGGGGGGGTCGGCAAGACCACCCTCTCGGCCGCCCTGGGGGTCCGCCTGGCCCGGCAGGGGCGGCGGGTGGCGGTGCTGACCATCGATCCCGCGCGGCGCCTGGCCGACAGCCTCGGGCTGGAGGTGCTGGGCGATGAACCGTGCGACATCCACCTGGAGGCCACCGGAGGCGCGGGCGAGGGCCGTCTGGACGCTCTGGTCCTGGATGTCAAAGCCACCTTCGACCGACTCGTCCACCGTTTCTCCCCCACCCGCGAGGCAGCCGCGCGCATCCTCGGGAACCGCTACTACCACTTCGCGGCCACCCGCCTCGCGGGCACCCACGAGTACATGGCGCTCGAACGCCTGCACGAATTGGTGGAGAGCGAGCTGTACGACGCCGTGGTGCTGGACACGCCGCCTACACGGCACGCCCTGGAGTTCCTCACCGCCCCCGATCGCCTGGCCCGCTTTTTGGACCACCGCGTGCTGCGTGTCCTGGCCCTGCCGCGCACGGCGCAGGGTCTGGACCTCCTGCAGGAGCACTCGGGCCGAGCGCTGCGCATCCTGGACCGCCTGGTGGGCAGCGCCACGTTGCGGGAGATCGCCGAGTTCGTCGCCTTCCTCGAAGACCTCACCGACGCCGTCTCAGAGCGGATCGTGGAGGTACGCGAGTCTCTCTGTGGTGCGCGCTTCTACCTGGTCACGACCCCCGTCCCGGCCGCCCAGGTGGAAGCCCTGGCCTTCCTCCAGGAGCTGCTGGCGCGCGAGCTGCCGTTCCACGGCTATCTGGTCAACCGCTGCACCCCGCGCCCAGCGCACCTGGCCCCCCCTCCCCTGCCCCAGCAGGGGCTCGCGCCCCCGGAGGGCCTCGATCCCGCCACCTGGGACCGGATCCTCTCCGCTCTGGCTCGCGCTCCCGCGCGCTTCGATGCCCTCGCCGCCGCCGATCTCGCCGCACTGGACCAGCTCCGGCGCGCCGCCGGCCCTGACGCCCGCCTGTGGACCATCCCGAGCCTGCCCGAGGAAGCGGGCGACCTGGCCGCCCTGGACGGTCTGGGGCCCTACCTGCCGGGGTGGGAGGACTGAACGGGCTACGGGCAACCGCTGCTATTCGTGACTGCCCGCCACCTCGTAGGTGACGGTGATGGCCGTGCCGCGGGGCGGGATCGAGCCGCCGTGGAAGACGAGGTAGTAGGTCTCGGCTGCGTAGGTCCAACCCTGGTCCGGATCCTCGAGGACCTGTTCCCAGGTGGAGGTGTCGGCCTCCGGGTCTCCGATCCAGACCTCCAGGGTCTCCAGTACCGGCACACGGGAGAGCTCGAACGCGGCGCGGACTCCCGAGACCGACAGACCCATCTGATCCATGATGTCCGAGAAATCGTGGTCGCAGATGTTGCCCTCGACGCCGCCGGTGTTCTCGGCGATCGAGCGGTACCGGGTGCCGGGCACGCTGTCGAGGCAGCCCTCGTTGACCTCCGGGCCCACCACGGCCGAGGCGATCACCTGGGTGGGGTCGTCCTTGAGGGAACGGAAGTCCTCGACGAAATCGCGGACCGGGGTGAGCAGCTCGGCGTCGTCGTAGCAGGCCGAGCCGTCGGACGTGGCGGGCAGCGCTCCCTGGTCCGAGCAGTCGTTCTCGTCGGAGACGAAGATGATGGAGAGGGTCGCCTCCCGCCGAAGAAAGCCGGCGTTGGCGTCCGACGCGATGGGTTCGGTCAGGGCCTGGTAGGCGGCCTCCAGCCCGCGCTCCATGTCGGACCCGTCCACCCCGACCTGCACCCGCGCGTTGAACACGGCCTGGTAATCCGGGACTTCCGAGTCGATGACCGCGGGATCGCCGACGAGGTGGGCCGCGTCTGGGTTCTCCTCATCCATGTCGGTGGTGATGACCCCGAGATGGAAGTCGATGTTGGTCTCCTCGAGGTGCCCGATGAAGTCGGCGAAACGCCGCCCCACCTCCTCCTGTTCCTGGACCATGGAGGGGGAGTTGTCGATCACCCAGAGGATGTCCACGTTCGCGGGCGGTTCCTGGAAGAAGGTGTCGGTCTGCTCCGCTCGGTACGCGGAGTTCTCGATGCATCCAGCCAGGAGGAAGGCCATGGGAAAAGATGCTGTGGAAAACCGCATCTCTCATCTCCGCGGAAACTGGGCTGGATGCCTGCAGGACAGGGTAGCGGACATACCTCCCCGCCCGCAACCCGCAGGATGCATATCTCTACAATCTTTTGCAGTTTCGTTGCGCGTGCGCCCCCTGCGTGGGCATAGCTACTCGGAGAAGCGGGCTTCCGAGAGGCACATGTCGTTGTACTCGGTCCCGCGCTTGACCTTGGTGAAGGTGATGCGCACGCTGCTCGTGGTCCGTGACGGAAAGGTGAGGGTCTGCAGCATCACGAAGTCCTTGGTCTCGAGGACCTCGGTGGAGCCGTCGGAGAATGTGAGCGTGATCTGCTCCGCGCGGTTGGACTTGCGCCAGAAGGAGGTGTCGTAGGCGTTGCCGTTGAGCAGGGCCAGGTGTCCGACCGGCACGGCGTGGCCGAAGCGGTACTCGACCCAGGCGCCGGTGCCATCGCCGGTCTTCTGGTTCTCGCACCACATGGTGTCGCCGAGCTGGTCGTAGGTGTTGGCCACCTCGTAGGTGCCGTCGGCATCCTCCGGCAGGTGCCCGGAATCGGCCGTGCCGGCGACCTCATGGAAGGCTTCCGCCTCCTGATCGTAGACCGCCACCTCGGAGATGCAGGTATCGTTGAAGGTAGAACCAGAATAAACGCCCTTGATCTTGATCTTCACCGAGGAGGTCGTGACCGGCTTCTCGAAGCGGATGTCCTCGGCGACCTTCTCGTCCTTGAAGGTGTGCTTGATGACCGACTCGTCCGAGAAGGAGATCTCCACCTCTCGGGCGCGGTTGTGCCGGTTCCAGAAGTCCCAGGAGTACCAGTTGCCGTTCCAGACACGGAGGTGGGTCAGGGTGTGGGGGCCCCCCAGATCGATCTGGACCCAGGATCCGAGCCCGCTGCCATCCTCGCCCTCGATCCACACGGTAGAGACCTTGCCGTCCTTGATGTTGCTCTCGCTGTAGGTGACGCCCTCCTGCGGCGGGTAGGTGGAGGACGCGGTGACTCCCGCGATCTTGACCTGGGCGGCCTGGACGGCGCAGGGCAGGGCGGAGCACAGGGCGAGCGCAACAGTGGCGATGAGGTGGCGGAGGTTCATGGACACCTGACTCCCTGAAGGCAGGACACACGGGGGACGGCTCATGTATCCCGGAAGCACCGCGCCCGCAGGGAACAGGCCGGCAACCAGAGGACACCCGGCGCAGCGTGGGGCTTCCGGGTCAGAAGGTGCCCGAGAGCCCGAACCTCATGCCCGAGAACCCCGGGAGGCTGCGGCACTGACCTCCGGCGCAACGGATGCCGGCCTTGTAGGACCCGAAGAAGAGGCTGGTGGTCAAGGCGGTGGAGGGCTTGTACTGCACCTCCGTGGCTCCGTAGAGGTGCTCGGAGAGGTTGCCTTCGCCAGCGATCAGCGGGTTGTCCGTGTAGTCCTGGTAGAGGATGAAGGTCCAGGCGTCCGTGGCGTGCAAGGCCAGCGAGTTGGTCATATCGAAGAAGTCGGACTGCTGGACGGGGTTGTCGCCCCACTGGAAGCGCATGGCCGCGACGGCGAGCTCGATGGCTCCCAGCTTCCCGGCCGGGACCTCGATGTCCACGTCGGCATGCAGGTTCACGTCCGCGTCGTGGGCACCGCCGTCGCGCAGATCGGCACGACCCCCGAGGTTGCCGATGACGTGGGCTTGCTCCCCGAGCCACTGCAAGCCGGCGACCGGATGGAGGATGGTCTCGGGGGTGTCGTTGAAATGCAGGCCACCGAGCTCCCGATCTCGGAAGACGGCCATGGAGAGGTAGGGCATCAGCACGCCGGGCCGGACCGGGTAGTCCACGCGCAGGCGCGCGCCACTGATGTCGTTGGAGTTCACCGCCGCCGAGGAGTCCTCGGTGATGACCCGCTCGTACTCGAGGGTGGGGGCCACCGCGAGTTCGTAGTGATCGGCCGCGCACATGGTGTTGACACCCTCGGCATCGACGTAGTGCTTGCCCTCCAGCAGCACGACGGCGCGGCCCGGGTAGGCCGACAGGGAACCGTAGGCGGCGAAGCCCGTCTGGGCGTCGTCGCCCGCGAGGTGCTCCGAGCTGCGATCGTCGAACCAGTCGACCTCGGTGCTCAGGTCGAGCCCGGCCAGCCCCATCGCCTCCAGGGTGGCACCACCCACCAGCATGTCCACGGGCTCAGCGTAGCGGGCCAAGCCAGGCTCACCAGCCTCGGCGGGCTGCTCGAAACCGTAGATCACCCCGTGGGCGCCGAGATTGAAGGGCCCGAGCCCGAAACGTTCGGCGCGCAGGCCAGAGACCATGTGCTGGATATCGGGGTGGATGTCCAGGTTTCGATTGTCCTGCTGGACCTGCTGGGGGTTGGTGAGGCCGGAGACCCCGGTGAAGTCCCAGGAGCCGGCCCGCACCACGGCACGGACGCCACGCAGCGAGGTGTCGAGGTCGATGTCGGTGTTGCGCACGAGGTTGAGCGCGATGCCGCGCCCGAAGGAGACATAGCTGTCGCCCACCGAGACCTCGAGGTGTTCACCCTTCTGGCGCAGCGAGAGCTTCTCCAACCCGATGTAGGCGTCCGGGAAGGGCGACGAGATCTCGTCGGTGTAGAGGTCGTAGGAGTGGTACAAGACATCGTCGAGGTAGTAGCGGTTGGCGAACAGGCCGACCTCGTCGATCTGCGCCCCCACGGAGAAGCCGCCCTTGCTCACCAGCAGGTTGAGGCGGTTCACCTCCTCGACGTAGTCATGGACGTGCAAGTCCTCGAAGCCGGGGAGCACGTCGTCCATGCGGTAGTAGCGGATGGCCAGGCGCTCGGTGAGGCTCAGGCTGCCACCGGCGAGGGGCCCGCGGCCCTCGATCGCGACAGCGGCCTGGGCCGCGCCCGGCCAGACCAGCGCGCAAACCAGGGCGGCGGCCCACAGAGGACGGCTGGCCACGGCCTACCCGGCGGGCGCGGGGGCGGGGGTGGCCGCGGGGCCGGCGGGCTGTTCGATCCCCAGCGCCTTCCGGACGGCCTCCTCGACGCGGACCTCCTCGCCTGGGGTGTAGCCCTGGAAGACCTGCTCGATACCCCCGTCCTTGCCGACCAGAACGCCGTAGGGGAGGGTCTTGGCGGGGTTGTAGAGCGCGACCACCGCGGTCTCCTTGTCCAACAGCACCGGAAATGTCAGGCCCTTGCTCTTGACCAGGGGCTTGACCTGGGAGGAGGAGCGGGCGTCGTCGGTGTTGATGGACAGCACCGTGAAGCCCTTGTCTCTGTAGGTCTCGTAGAAGCGCTGCAGGTGCGGCATCTCGGCCTGGCATGGGGTGCACCAGGTAGCCCAGAAGGAGATCAGCACCACCTGCCCGGAGAAGTCGGACAGGCTCACCTGCTTGCCGTTGATGTCCCGAAGGGTGAAGGCTGGTGCCCGATCGGCCGCCAAGGCGGAGGCGACGCCCAGCAGGGCGACGAAGAGCGGGACGAGGAGGGCGCGCATGGAGGCTCCGTGGCGGGGGGTGGGCGCCGCCCCTGACGGTGCGGGCGCGCGGACCTTCACAGCGCGGCGCACGGGACGGCGGGGACTCCCCCTGGGTAACCCATCCGGAGCGCGGACTGCTCCCGGATCGTCGACGCCGCCCGCGCTGTGTTAGGCCCGCCGCATGGCCCGCCCCAACATCCTGATCGTGGACGATGAGCCCTCCATCCGGCGGGTGCTCGCGGCCCTGCTCAGGCGCGACGGCTACGAGGTGGAGGCCGCTGCCCACGGCGGTGAGGCGGTGGACCTGCTCTCCCGGCGGCCCTACCAGCTCTTGATCACCGACCTGCGCATGCCCGACCTGGACGGCATGGAGCTGCTCGCCTGGTGCCGGATCAACCAGCCCGAGCTGCCGGTGATCGTCCTCACCGCCCACGGCACCGTGAACACCGCCGTGGAGGCCATCAAGCTCGGAGCCCACGACTACATCACCAAGCCCTTCGATCAGGCCGAGCTGCGCAACGTGGTGGGCAAGGCGTTGTCCGTGCGCGCCCGCGCCCGGGGGGGGAGCTTCGCCGACGCCCCAGGGCGCTACGCCATCATCGGCCGCACTCCCGGGATGGAGCGGGTCTACCACCTCATCGGCCGGGTGGCTGATTCCCCCAGCACGGTGCTCATCCAGGGCGAGAGCGGCACCGGCAAGGAGCTGGTCGCCCGGGCCCTGCACGAGCAGTCCTGTCGGCGGGGGGCGCCCTTCATCGAGGTGAACTGCGGCGCGATCCCAGCCGGCCTGTTCGAGAGCGAGCTGTTCGGGCACGAAAAGGGCGCCTTCACCGGCGCGGTGGGCAGCAAGCCGGGCCGGTTCGAGCTGGCCGACGGCGGCACCCTCTTCCTCGACGAGGTCTCGGAGCTGCCGCGCGACACCCAGGTCAAGCTGCTCCGGGCCCTGCAGGAGCGCGCCTTCGAGCGGGTCGGCGGCGTGAGGACCCTGACCGTCGAGGTTCGCGTGGTGGCCGCCACCAACCGCGATCTGCAGGCCGAAGTCGCCGCCGGCCGGTTCCGGGAGGATCTCTTCTACCGCCTCAACGTCGTCCCCATCCACATCCCACCGCTCAGGGCCCGGTTGGACGACGTCCCCCTGCTGGCTGCGCACTTCCTCGTACGCTTCAACGAGCGCCTGGGCCGCTCGCTCGCGGGGATCTCGCCCGACGCCCTGGCTCGTCTGCAGGCCTGGTCCTGGCCCGGCAACGTGCGCGAGCTGGAGAACCTGATGGAGCGCGCCGTGCTGCTGGCGGAGGGGGAGCGTCTCGAAGCGACGGACCTGCACGGGCTCGGCGACGGCTCCGCGGAGGACGCCGCGCCACCCCCCCCCGACGATCTCGACCTCAAGGAGTACGTGCGCCTGCACCTCGCCCGGCTCGAGCGCGCCCGCATCCAGCGCGCCCTCGATCAGGCCGGAGGCAACGTCACCCACGCGGCCGCCCACCTCGGCATCAGCCGCAAGAGCCTACAGACCAAGATGAAGGCCTACGGCCTGCGCGATCCCGAGCGCAGCGGGGAGGCCGGCTGATGCGCTTGACGCCACCGCGGCGGGAACGTACCCTCCATGCCGCCAAGGAGATGTCCATGCTCCGCTCCACCATCGCCCCGGCCCTCACCGCCCTGGCGCTCCTGAGCACCCCCGCCCGGGCCGCCGAGATCACCGATCTCCCACCGTTTCTCAGGGGAGACCTGGCGCTCGGGTACGCCTTCGAGCACACCGGCGGCGGCCTGACCGAAGCCGGCGAGCAGGTCGGCTCGCGCACCTGGCAGGAGCACCGGCTCGTCTACTCCGGCGTGTTCTCCGCCGGGCCCGGCGTCGCGCTCTTCTTCGAGCTGCCCCAGTCGGTCTCCACCAGCCTGTCCTTCCCCGAAGCCAGTGAGATGGTCTACGACCCGGCGCTCGATCGCGGCACCATGTTGGGCACGGACAGCCTCGACGGGCTCGACCCCATCAAGGCCAAGGGCGCCGAGGGCCTCTGGCTCGGGATCAAGGGCACCCCCTTCTCAGAAGCCTTCGTTCAGCGCGGCAACCGGGCCACATGGCTGATCGAGGCCGCCTTCCGTACCCGCACGAAGGGCAACTTCTACACCTTGAACGAGGACGGCACCCGCAGCGCGGGCGTGGGCGGCGGCGGCATGCGGCTCGGCATGGCCTTCAGCACCACCCACCACATCTCCAAGCCCTACCTGGCCTTCCGCTACACCCGCACCCGCCCCATCGATCCCGCCACCCTGTACGACCAGGACGGCGCCGTGCTCGACTCGGCCGCCGTGCTCGATCCGGCCGACACCATCGAGATCAAGACCGGCACCGAGATCGTGGTCCACGACGACGCGGAGACCCACTCCCGCTTCGCCTTCGACCTGCGCCTGTGCTTCGGCTACGCCACCTGGCAGACCGTCCCATCGGGCTTGTTCCTGCCCTCCGTGCTCGACGTGAACCGCGATGTGGTGGCGACCGAGAGCGAGTACACCTGGGCCGGCGCCGGGCTCGCGCTGCGGCACCAGGCGTTCGAGTACCTGGCCTGGTACCTCGGGGGCGACGTCAACTACATAGCGCCCCACAACATCGAGCACCTCTACGCCGTGGACACCGGCCCGGACACCTTGCAGATCACTGGTTCTGCTGGTTTCAAGGTGATGATCAGGTAGCGCGAAGGCGGTCTTTCAGCTTCGAGAGCGCCGCATAGACCTCTCGCCGAGACACGCCCCAGGCCTGCGCCAGCGCCTCGGCCGCCCCGGCCTGGCCCTCCACGGGCTCCACCTCGGGCACTGCCGGCGCCTCTCCCGGCCCCACCACCAACGTGACCTCGCCCAGGATCTCTCGCTCCGCCAGCACCGCCGCCAACGCCGGCAGCGGCCGGCGGAGGTTCTCCTCGTGCAGCTTGGTCAGCTCGCGACACAGGCAGGCCTCGCGATCCGGGGCGAGGGCCGCCAGCTCCGCCACCAGCCGCGCCGTCCGGCCCGGGGCCTCGAACAGCACCAGGGTGATCCCCCAGCCCAGGGCCCCGCGCAGCAGGCGCTCGCGCTCGCCGGCCTTACGGGGGGGAAAGCCGAGAAAGCAGGATGGGGTCGCGGGCAGCCCCGAGACGGACAGGGCCAGGGCCGGCGCCGAGGGGCCGGGCAGACCGAGCACGGGCAGCCCCTCGGCGTGGGCCGCGGCCACGAGCGGCTGGCCCGGATCCGAGATGCCGGGCGTGCCGGCGTCCGAGAGCAACAGCACGGTGCGACCCGCCCGCAGCGCCGCGAGCCCCGCCTCCACCCGCTGGCGCTCGTTGTGGGCATGGGAGGAGAGCGAGGGCGGCGTGGGCACTCCGAGCGCGGCGCACAGCTTGCGCGCCTGGCGGGTGTCCTCGGCGAACACGAGATCGGCCCCCGTGAGGGCCGCGAGGAGGCGTGGGCTGGCGTCCTGGAGGTTCCCGAGGGGAGTGGCGGCGACGAGGAGTGGCATCGCGTCTCACACCGCGTCGAACGCATCGTCCAGCAGCGAGATCTCCCAACCGCCCTCACCGAGGACGACCTCGGCCACCAGGAAGGCGGCTTCCTCCCAGGGGCCGTCGTGCTCGGCCAGGAAGGCTTCGGCCGCTCCGGTCAGGCGGCGCTGTTTTTCGCGGTCCACCGCGTCCAGTGCCGAAGGATCCCCTTCGGCCCGGGCCTTGACCTCCACGAAACGCACCTGCCCGCCCCGCTGGACCACGAGATCGAGCTCCCCGGCCGGCCGGCGCCAATTCCGCGCCAGCACACGCCAGCCGTCTCCCTCGAGCCGAAGCGCCACAGACGCCTCCGCCGCCTGTCCCTGCTCATGGGAGAGGCGGCGGTCGGCGACGCTACGCGGCAAACTCACCCGCGCTGCGCCAGCGGGCGCCTAGTGGACGACCTTGAGCCGCGCAGCGCGCCCGCGCAGACCCCGCATGTAGTACAGCTTGGCGCGACGTACGCGGTGGTGGTTCAGCACTTCGATCTGCGTGACGTTGGGGCTGTCGAGCGGGAAGATGCGCTCGACACCGACGCCGTTGGAGATCTTGCGCACGGTGAAGGTCGAGCGGTGGCCGGCGTTCTTGATGGCGATGATCATGCCCTCGAACACCTGGATGCGCTCCTTCGCCTTGGTCTTGATCTTCTCGGCGGTGCGGCCGGCCTTGCCACCGATGGTGACCTCGATGATGCGGCAATGCACCCGCACCTTGTCGCCGGGGCGGAGATCGGTGCCGTTCTGGCGCGGGAAGTCCTGCTGTTCGATCTGCTGGATGGAAATCATGGTTACCTCGAAGCAAGCGCAGCCCGGCGCGAGGCGGGGCTCGGAACCGGCGGCCTTTAGCGCCCGCTCAGCGGCCTGTCAACCGGATTCCCCCTCATCCTCCGGCAGCAGGTCCGGGCGCAGCGCGCGGGTGCGGGCCAGGGCCTGCTCCCGGCGCCAGCGGGCCACCTTGGCGTGGTGGCCGGAGATCAGGATCTCGGGCACCTCCCAGCCACGGTATTCCCGCGGACGGGTGTACTGGGGGTACTCCAGCAGCCCCTGCTGGAAAGACTCGTCCACGGATGAATGCTCGCACCCGAGCACACCGGGCAGGAGGCGGGCCACCGCGTCCACGATGAGGAGTGCTGGCAATTCCCCTCCGGTGAGCACGAAGTCGCCCACCGAGAGGGTCTCGTCCACCAGGTGCTCCCGCACCCGGGCGTCCACGCCCTCGTAGTGCCCACAGACCAGCACGAGGCGTGGGACGGTGGCCAGGCGCGCGGCGACGGCCTGCGTGAAGGGCTGCCCCGAAGCCTCCAGCAGCACGACGTGGGCATCGGGCCCCCGCAAAGGTTCGAGGGCCCGATCGAGCACGTCCACCCGGAGCACCATGCCGCTGCCGCCGCCATAGGGCTCGTCGTCGCACTGCTTGTAGCGGCCAAGCCCGTGCTCACGCAGGTTGTGCAGGCGCACGTCGATCAAGCCGGCCTGCTGGGCCCGGCCGAGGATCGAGTGCTCCACCGGGCTTCTGCAGAGGTCGGGGTGCAGGGTCAGGAGGTCGAAGCGCACGGCTGCTGTGCGCGCCCGGAGGGTTTCAATCACCACGATGAGGCTACCGGCGCGTGCAGTGGCGCGGGCGCGGAGCGGACGCCGGGGGGCGCGCCCCCCGGGCGCGTTGGGGGGCGAGGCCCCCCATTAACACAGGGGTAGTGCCGATGCGCCGCGCAGCGGCTGGCGCGCCAGCGCCGCCTGAGGTCCCGGTAGGGGACCTCAGGGCAAAAGCACTACTCCTCCTCCAGCACGCCCTCGTGGCGCACCACGATGCCAGCGGCCCCCACCTCGAGAAGGTTCTCGGCCAGGGCTGGCAGCCAGGTCGTGCCACCGGCCCCGCAGAACTCCCAGACATCCACGGGGTTGCCGGGGTGAATCTCGCGCAGCGTGCCCAGATCGCGCCCCTCCGTGGTGCGGGCCGGGGCGCCCAGCAGATCGTCGACGTACCATGCGCCCGGCTCGGGCTCGGGCAGCGCGCAGCGCGGTACGAGGAGCTCCCAACCGATGATCTCGCGGGCCTGCTCGCGATCCTCCACCCCCGAGAGAGCGCCCAGCACCCGCTTTCCTGCTCCAGGGCGGGCGACCAGGCGCACCCGTTGCCGCGCGCCGTCGGGCCCCTGCAACACCACCGAGCGCGAGTGCTCGAAGAGCCAGCCGCTGTCCGGGTTGTACAGCAGGAGGCGCACCTCACCCCGCACGCCGAAGATCCCCACGACACGCCCCAGCGCCACCTCGTCGTTTGAGCGATCGGTCGAGCGCGCGGCGGGCACGGCCGGGAAACCCTACTCCTCGCCCTGCGCCGGTTCGGCCGTCTCGGGGGCTCGGCCGCTGCGGGAATCCACCAGCTCGAGCATGGCCTTGCGGCTGCCCGAGGAAGCGGAGAGCACCTGGCGGATGGCCCGCAGGTGGCGCCCGTCAGGGCCCTGGATGCGGCCGAGATCGGATTCGTGGACGTGCAGCTCCACGATCACCACGGTCTCGCCCTCGACGACGCTCACACGCACGTCATCCGGGCGCGCCACCAGCCCACGCGCGAGGAACCGGACGAGCTGGTCCACGCTATTCCCCGGCGGGCTGCGCATCCGCAGCGCAAGCCTGCTTGCGGGCCTTGGCGACGAGCTGGGAGACGGTGTCGGAGGGCTGCGCGCCCACCCCGATCCAGTAGTCGACCCGCTCGAGGTCCACCTTGATCTCGGGGGGCTCGGTCAGGGGGTTGTAGTAGCCGAGCTGCTCGATCAGGCGGCCGTCGCGCGGAGCGCGGGAGTCGGCGGCCACGATACGGTAGAACGGCTTCTTGTTGGCGCCCATGCGGGTGAGGCGGAGGGTCACGGCCATGATCGCACCAGGGGAAACTAGGGGAGTCGATGAGCCCGCGGCATTTAGTCGCTGCCCGCGGAGCCGTCAAGCGGCCAGGCCGCCGATCCCACCCGTTGCCGGGGACGCCCGTTTGCGTGTAGCGTGATGCGTCCCCTCCGCCCGGAGCAACCATGATCTCCCCACGCCTCGCCACCCTCTTGCCGCTCACCCTGCTCGCCGCCGGCTGCCCGCCCAAGGACGACACCGCCAAGCCAGACGACACCGGCGACTCCGACCCCGAGACCCACTACGACGAGGGCTGCATCACGGTGGACGGCGCGGGCGGCTACGCCTGGCTGAACGACGCCATCAAGCTGGCGGCGCCGGGCGCCACCATCGAAGTCTGCGCCGGCGACTTCGAGGAGGCGGTGGTCGTGGACAAGGCCGTCGCCATCGTCGGCGCCGGCGTGGGGCAGACCCGCTGGTCTGCGCCCGCCAACGAGCCGGCCTTCCTCTTCCAGGACGTGGAGGGCGCCAGCCTCGCGGGCATGGACATCGCTTCGACCCGCTCGGGCATCGAGGTGAACGCCTCCACCGACGTGACCCTCTCCGCGCTGGGCTTCACCGCCATCCCCAACTACGCCATCGACGGTGACGGTACCTTCGGGCTGACCATCGAGGACTGCACCTTCGACCAGAGCCAGTGGGGCGCGATCCGGGTCGATGGCGGCAGCGCCGCGGTCACGGAGTGCGGCTTCACCGACAACCTCGGTTTTGCCATCAAGGGTACCGGCGGCGCCGACATCGACGCGACCGGCAACGACATCGCCGGCACGATGTACACCGAGCTCGAGCCGGACGGCAGCATCGCCGACGGCTTCGCCATCTTCATGGACGAGGGCGGCCAGCTCACGATGGCGGACAACGCCCTGCACGACAACCCCATCCTGTCGGTCTTCGCCGTCAGCGGCGGCGACGTGTCCCTGAGCAACGACAGCCTCGCCGGCGGCCTGTACGGCGTCTACCAGATCTACGGCAACCTGACCCTGCAGGGGGTGGCCATCACCGATCCGACCGAGATGGGCGTGCTGTACGCCGGTCCCTCGGGCGAGCGCATCCTGTTGGAGGGGTCCACCATCTCCGGGGACCCCGAAGTGGTCTCGAACTACGCCTGGGACGAGGACGTGCTCGGCTCCATCGGGCTGTACTGCGAGGCCGACGACATCGAGATCCGTGACACCACGATCCAGGGCTACAACGACTTCGGCGGCTACCTCCAACCCTCTGGGTCCGCCGGCATCCTGACGCTCGAGAACGTGGTCTTCGAGGGCAACGGCCGTCGCGGCCTCTTCAGTATCGGGCTGGACGCCTCGGCCACCAACGTCACCGTCACGGGGGTGCGCGAACTGGACGACGACGACTACGGCGGCGCCATCTACGTGGACCTCCCCGCCGGCTGGTACCACGGCGACGGTTCGCTCTCGCTGACCGGTGGCACCTTCACCGACAACGCCGGCTGGGGCCTGACCGCCGCCGGGGCCGCCGTGGAGGTCCGCGGGGTCACCTTCGAGGGCAACGGGCGCTCGGGCTACATGGACTTCAGCTCCTCCAGCCTGGTCGAGGGCAACATCTTCACGGGCAGCGTCGAGGGCGGCTCCTTCGGCACGCTGTGCGCCTACCAGTCCAACGGCATCGTCGTCCGCGACAACCTGTTCTCCGACAACGACCTCGGCAACATGATCTCCAGCTTCGAGGACGGCCACGGCAACGAGTACCTCTACATCTACTACGGCGAGGGCATGGACATCTTCGGCTACGACTCCTCCAGCGTCACCATCGAGGGCAACACCTTCCAGGAGGGAGACCGGGGAATCTCCCTGGCCAACTGCTCGGCCACGGTCTCCGACAACACCTTCAGCGCCTACCGCGACAGCATCATCTACTCCTACGCCGACGCCGATCAGTTGGTGCGCGTCGAGCGCACCACCGTGGAGGGCTACGGCGGCTACCTGGTCTCCGGCGCGTACGGGCGGATGGAGATCAGCGATCTGACGGGCTCGGGCGGCACCACCAGCGACACCCGCTACGAGTTCTACTACAACGGCAAGCTGCAGAGCTCGGCCAGCTACACCTCCACCTACGACGCCACCTACTTCTACCAGTGCGACGTGGTGATGGAGGACGTCACCATCGCGGACGCGCCCGCCGACGGGCTCTACAGCTACGACAGCGCGCTGGAGCTGGACAACGTCACCATCCGCAACGCCTCGTCCCTGACCACCTGGTCGTACGGCGCCAACCTCTACTGGTACGGCCAGCCGGTGGTGCTGTACGCCGACGGCTTGACCATCGAAGACCAGCCCGCCGGCTATGGCATGTACGTGTACAACTCCACACCGGCCAACTTCACCGGCGCAGAGCTGTGGGACGTCCACGTCCTCGACTCGCCATCCTGCGCGATCAACCTGCAGAACATCGGCCTGGAGACCGACCCGCTGCGCTTCCAGGGGCTGGAGGTCACGAGCGCTGGTGGTCAGGGTCTGTGCCTCTACAGCTCCTACGTGGCGGTGTCCGACGGCATGTTGACCGACAACACCGGCGGCGTGCTGATGAGCGCCGGCACGCTCGCCGTGGACGCCTCCCAGGTCACGGGCAACCACGGCCCCGGCCTCGTCACGGCCGGCGGCACCTTCTCGCTCACGGGCAGCACGGTCGCCGGCAACGAAGACGACGGCCTCCAGCTCAACGGCACCACCGCGACACTGCAGGGCAACGCCATCACCGGCAACACCGGCTACGGCATCGTCTGCAACGGCGCCGCGGTCTCGCTGTGCGAGGAGAACGACCTGTCCGGCAACACGCTGGGCGAGGTGGACGGTTGTGGGGACATCTGCGGCGGAGGCACGGGCACGGGCGACACCGGCACGGGCACGGGCGGGGGCGACACCGGCACGCCACCCCCCGGCGACGACACCGGGTCTTAGGCCCTATCTCCCCCGCACCACCCGCTGGTCCGACAGGACCTTACCCCCGCGGACGACGCGGACCCGGGGGGCTGCGCCGCCCGCCGGGAGCGGCCAGACGCGCGCCAGGGTCTCCGCCTGATCGTCACGCCGCAGCTCGATCTCGAACGCGGCGCAGGCTGGCACGGGCGTGACGTCCACGCTGTCCCCCGGCGAGAAGAGCACGGCCAGGGCGCCATGGCGCCACGCCGCGGTCGGGGCGGCGAGCCCAGCCAGGGCCTCCCGCGGGGTCCACCACGCCGGGTCCAGGGGCGCCCCGGTGTCCACGGGGGGAGGCTCCACCCCCTCGGGCAGCAGGACCTGCCAGGTCACGGCCGGCAGGGGATGCCTCCCCTCCCCCACCGCCAGGGTCCACGGCCCCAGGGTCCCCTCACCCGGCACGGCCGCGCGGACCCGCCAGGACAACGAACGCACCGCACCGGCGTCGCCCTGACCTCCGGATACTTCGTCCACCGCACGGCGCAGGCTGAAACCCCCGGGCAATGGCTCCTCCCAGCCGAGCAGGAGCGCCCGCCCGGACCCGCCCTGGACCACCAGCTCCAGGTCATAGGACTCACCGGCAAGGATCGCGCCCTCTTCGCCGTTCATCAAAGCGCGCACCGGTTCCTCGGCCGCCGCCAGGCCGCCGATCCGGGCCTGCAGGTTGCTGAGGTCCGGATCGCCAACCAGCCGATCGCGCAGGGACGGATCGGCGGTGACGGCCTGCCCCAGCCAGGTCAGGGCCTCCTCCTCCCGGCCGAGCCGCGCGTTCCAGGCCCCCAGGTTGTAGAGGTCCTCGGGAAGGCGCGCGCCGGGGGCTGCCTGCAGCAGGGCGATGGCCTCCTCGCGCTGGCCCCCTGCGGCCAGCGCGTAGGCCTGCCAGGACACCAGCAGGGGGTGGCCGGGGTCGGCCGCGGCCGCGGCGGCGAACCGCTCGGCCGCCTCGAGGGGCTCACCCGCCTGCAGCAATCCCAGCCCTTCCCCGTAGGCTTCCATGGCCCGCGCTGGACCGCTGCGGGACCCGCTGCAGCCCGCCACCAGCAGCAGGAGCGGCGCCCACCTCACGGCCGCAGCCCGATCAGCGCGGCCTGGCGCCCGGCCATCGCGCCATCACGCCGCCAGGAGTGGAAGCCGGGATCGCAGCGCGTGCACGGCCCCAGCACCTCGACCCTCCGGATCCCCAGGCCCTCGAGCACATGCCGGACCGCCGCGCGCAGATCGACGGTCGGGCGTCGTCCCGGCCGCGGGTGCAGGAAGACCTCAGCCGTGGCCTGGGCGCCCAGCCCCGCCACCACCTCCGGCCCCACCTCGTAGCAGCAGGGACCGATAGCGGGCCCGATGGCCGCCACGAGGTCCTCCGAGCCATGCCCGGTCTGGGCGCGCAGCGCGGCGACCCCGGTCTGGATCACCCCGGCCGAGAATCCACGCCAGCCTGCGTGGATGGCGGCCACGCCCCCTTCGCCCGCGATGAGGACGGGCACGCAGTCGGCCACCCGCACGTACACGATGGTGCCTGGCAGGGTGCTGACCAGGGCATCTCCCGACCCCACGGGCCAGCGCGGCCCACCGGCCGCCAGCACGTGGACCCGCGCGCCGTGGACCTGGTCGAGCATGGCCACCTCGGCTCCCGGCACACCAAGCGCCGCCAACACCGGAGCGAGCGCGGCGGGTTCGTCCGGCTCCGGGGGAGGTGGCGGGATGAACTGCGCCCGGGTCGTGAACCCATGGACCACGCCGGGAAGGCTGGAGAGGAGGGAGGAGCGAAGCATGGGGCGACGGGTGTCCTCTGGCCGTGCCGCCGCGCGCTGCGGAGGCCGGCAGACCATGCTAATCGAAACGTCGAGGAGCCGCGCATGCACCCCGCCCATCCCCGCCCCCACGTCGGTCTCGCCGCCCTCTGCCTGCTGATCGCCGGTTGCACCGAGGTCATTGGAAAACCGGTCCGTTTCGTGATCACGGTGCATCCCATCCTCCCCCCGAGTCAGGCCGACCTGTTCGACGACATCGACACGCTGCTGGTCCGGACCATCGAGGCCGGCGAGACCCTCGAGGAGTTCACGATCGAGGTGGCCCGGGGCACCTCCCCTGCCATCGACGGGCTGAGCATCCTGCCCGAAGGCGTGGCCATCGAACTGGAAGGGTACGCCGGCTCGGATCTCATCGCCCGCGGGATCTCCGGGCCGCTCACGGTAGGACGCCGCGAGCAGGTCGACGTCGACATCTACGTCTCCGCGCTGGGCGAGACGGCCACCTTCGACGACCTGCCGGCCCCGTCCGCGGGTGCGGCCGTCGTCTCGGATGGTGCGGGGACCTTCTATGTCTTCGGTGGCACGGACCAGGACATCGAGGGCGATTCCGTGGACGCCATCCAGCGATGGTCCCTGATCCCGCCCAATGAGGGCTTCGACCCAGTGACCGTGGCCGGTTTCCCGATCGTCGACACCGAGTGGGTGAGCGGGCTCGTGGGCCGTGCCCAGGCCACGGCCACCCTGCTGGCCGAGGGCGACCACGCCGACCTGGGCAAGATCCTCGTGACGGGTGGCTGGGAGGGCTACGGCGCCAGCGACACCGTGACCAAGCAAGCCTTCCTGTTCGACCCATCGGCGGAGCCCGACCTGGCCATCGAGCTCCTCGACGACCTCAACCTGGAGCACGCAGACCACGAGGCCGTCGCGCTCGGATCGGGCGATGTCGTCATCTTCGGGGGCTACGCCTGGGTCGATGGCGTCAACCAGATCAGCGGGGCGCTCCGGGTGGAGGTCTACCACCCCTCGGAGCGCTCCTTCACCAAGGGCGACACGCTGCTCGACCGGCCCTACATCGACGGCGCCGCGGCCCGCCTCGGCGACGACGCCTTCTACTGCGGTGGCATCCGATGGTCGTCCAGCACCTACGGGGCTTTCGACGACTGCCTGAGGGTGGATCGCAACGCCCAGACCTCCGTGGTCTCCGGTCCCTCGCAGTTGCGTGGGGCGGGGCTCCTGCTCCCGTCCATGGCGCGGCTGGGGTCCAGCGCCGTGCTGCTCACGGGCGGCGCAGAGATCGACGGGCTGGTCTCCGACTCCACCTCGGTGCCGGCCTCGGACGCAGCCTACATCTACGACGGCGTCTCTGCGGCCTGGCAACAAGCCACCCCCATGCACGTGGCCCGTGCTGGGCACGTCTCGGCGGCCCTCCCCGATGGGCGCGTGCTGGTCGCGGGTGGCGCGGCCACGATCCGGACGGCCGGGTTGCTGGGAGAGGACCTGCTGGCGTGTGCCGAGATCTACGACCCCGACGACGACACCTGGACCGAGCTCGATCCGGGCTGCAGCAGCACGGACTCGGTCGGCAGCCTGCCCCAGGGCCTCTTCGTGCCGAGCGTCGGCGTGGATCCCTACTACGGCGTGCTGGTCTGGGGCGGGCATGCCGACGAAGGGACCGCCTTCGCCGCCCAGCCCACCTACGCCCTGTTCACGCCCTTTCCGGGCTGACCAGGTCCAGGAGCGCGGCGAGGCCCGTCGCGAGATCGGGCAGCAGCAGGTCGGGCGCGGCGGCGTTGAGGGAGGCCACCGAGGACCAGCCGGTCTGTACCGCCACCGCCAGGACCCCGGCCTCCCGCGCCGCCGCCACATCGGCCGGGGTATCGCCGACCATGACGACCCGCTCGATGGCCAGGCCGCGCCGGCGCGCGCGCTCCACGGCGACCCGGATCAGCTCGGTCCGCGAACGGCCGTCCTCCGAGAAGGCTCCAAAGGGGAAGCGTTCCCACAGCCCGAAGGTCACCAGCTTGCCGCGGGCTCCGATCTGCCAGTTGCCCGTCACCAGCGCCAGTTGCGCCACCGGCGCCAGTGCGTCCAGCGCCGCGACCACCCCGGGGCAGAGGCGCAGCTCGGGGTTCTCCTTCGGGACCATGGTCTCGCGCAGGCGCTTCTCGAACGCGCGCCGGAAGGCCTGACGCCGGTCTTCGCCGTCCTCGAGCCCCTGGGCGGCGAGCACCGCCGAGAGCACGAGGTCGTCCAGCGCCCCGCGGAAGTCGATGGTGTCGAACGCTCCGGCCCGGCCGAACAGATCCTGGAAGGCCAGGTCCATCGCCCGGCGCCCCGCCCCGCCGGTGCGCAGCAGGGTGCCGTCGATGTCGAAGAGGACCAGGGTCACCGCGCCACCGTCAACAGGGCGCTCACCCCCGAGGTCAGCAGGTGCCGCACGGGCAGGCCCTCGGCCAGGCGCCGGCGCACCTCGGTGCTGGAGACCTCCGGGAAGGTGGGCGCGCCCTCGACCGGGGTGAAGCCGCCCCGGCCCACCACGATGGGAGCGAACTCGCGCAGGACCTCATCCCAGCGGTGCCAGTGCTCGGACTGCCCCAGCACGTCGGCGCCGACCACCAGGCGCAGCAGGTCATCTGGCCGCTGCGCCCGCAGCGCGCGCAGGGTGCGCAGGGTGTAGCTCGGGGTGGGCAGATCGCGCTCGATGGGCTCCACCGAGATCCGTGTGTCCACGTCCGCCGCCAGGGCCGCGCACAGCCGCACCCGCTCGTCGAAGGGGCGGAGCGGCTTGTCGAAGGCGTGGCGAAAGGTCGGGACGAGCAGCACCCCATCGACGAGGTCGGTCCACAGCAGCCAGCCGCAGACCATCGCGTGCCCCACGTGAGGTGGATCGAAGCTGCCTCCATAGACGCCGATGCGCACGGGCTCCTCCTGGGGGCAGCGGTGTAACACGCTGGAGTTTCATGATACTGGTCGCCCCACCCGGCCCCATCTGATGATCCGCTGCTACCACGTCTCCAAGCATTACGGCGCCCAGCACGCCCTCCAGGATGTGAACCTGCGCGTGCAGAAGGGCGAGTTCTGCTACGTCACGGGCCCCTCGGGCGCGGGCAAGACCACCCTGCTCAAGCTGCTGTACGCCGCCGAGAAGCCGAGCGAGGGCAAAGTGCTGGTGGGGGGTGTCGACATCTCCACCCTCACCCGCCGCCGGCGGCCCTTCCTGCGGCGCAACATCGGGGTCGTCTTCCAGGACTTCAAGCTCATCCCGACCCGCACCGTGGCCGAGAACGTCGGTCTGGCCCTGGAGGTGCTCGGCTACCCACGCGCCACCATCGACCGGCGGGTGCGAGCGGTGCTGTCCACCGTCGGCCTCAAGGGGCGCGAGGGCGAGCTGCCGCTCGTGCTCTCGGGTGGCGAGCAGCAGCGCGTCGCCGTGGCCCGCGCCGTGGTGAACGACCCGGCCATCCTGCTGGCCGACGAGCCCACCGGCAACCTCGACGGCGCCATGGCGATCGAGGTGATCGAGATCCTGCAGGCCATCAACCTCCGGGGCACCACGGTCCTGATCGCCACCCACGACATGGCGCTCATGGAGCGCTTCCCCTACCGCGCGCTGCGCTTCGAGCACGGCCAGTTGGTCAAGGAGCGGCCGTGTCGTCTCTGATGGCCCACGTCCTGCGCCGCGCCGTGCGCAGCCTCTGGGAGAACCTCTACCTGAACCTGGTGGCCACCGGGGTCATCGCCGCCGCCGTGCTGATGCTCGGCGTCTTCCTCATGGTGATGTACAACCTGAACGCCATCACCCAGGAGTGGGCCAGCGATGTCCACCTCTCGGCCTACTTCCACCCGGGAGTGCCTGCCGAGCGCTGCTTCGCCCTCAAAGAGCAGGTGGCGGCCCTCGACGGGGTCGAGGCGGTGCGTTTCGTCTCGGAAGAAGATGCACGGGCCTACCTGGCGGAGCGGGTGCCCGAGACCGTCCCCGTGCTGCAGGAGCTCGGCACGGGGGTCCTGCCCGCCTCGCTGGAGATCACCCTGGCCGACCGCCAGGCCAGCGGCGAGGGCCTCGAGCGCATCGTAGCCGCGCTGCAGCTCCCCGAGTTCGACACCGTGGACTACGGCCAGCAGTGGGTCGAACGCTTCAACGCCTTCCTCTCCCTGCTCCGCCTGCTGGCGCTGGTGCTGGGCGGGCTCATCGCGCTGGCGGCGGTCTTCCTGGTGGCCAACACCATCCACCTGGTGGTCTTCTCCCGGCGCGCCGAGCTGGAAACCATGCGCCTGGTGGGCGCCACCGACGACACCATCATGGCGCCCTACCTGCTGGAGGGGCTGGTCCAGGGACTGCTCGGCTCCGGACTGGCCACGCTCGGCCTGCTCGCGGTGCATCGTTGGGTGATCCTGCGCCTCCAGGACGCCCTCGATCTCTCCATGAGCGGCAACCCGCTGACGTTCCTGCCCCTCGACTACTGCTTGTTGCTGGTCCTGATCGGGACCGTGCTGGGGGTGGCAGGGGCGTGGTCGGCCGTCCATCGCTTCCTGGCGCAGGCGCCATGAAGCTCGCCCCCACCCTGGTCCTCGGCCTGGTCCTGGCGGCCCGGGCGCAGCAGCACGATGGCCTCTCCTACCCGGACGCCGGCCAGGATCCCCGCCTCGCCGCCGCGCAGGCCAAGGTCGAGGAGCAGGACGTGCTCGGCGAGCTGGATCGCATCGACCGGCAGCTCTCCGCCCAGGCGGAGGAGATCGCCGGGATGCAGCGACAGCTCGACGGCGTCGAGGCTCGCCGGGTCCAGGCCGAGGACACGCTGGCGGCGGCCCAGGCGCAGTTCGATCGCGAAGCCGCCGACGTGGGCCGGCATTGCGCCGCGCTGTACCGTCTCTCGCGCCAGGGCCTGGCCCGGGTGCTCTTCGGGGCCGAGTCTCCCCAGGATCTACGCCGCCGGCTGCACTACCTGCTGACCATCCTGACCCACGACCGCGGGCGCCTGGAGGCCTTCCAGGCCCAGGTGAAACAGCGCAAGGACAGCCTGGCCCAGGTGGATCGCGACCGCGCCACGGTGGCCGCCCTGCAGGCCGAACTGCGCCTCAAGGAAGCCGCGCTCAGGGACGAGCGCGCCCGCAAGCTCACCCTGCTGCAGCAGGTGCGCGAGCGCAAGGAGGTCGCCGTGCGGGTGTTGGCGGAGCGCGACCGGGTCCAGGCCCAGCTCGCGCCCGCGTCCCCGATCGCAGCCAGCAGCGCGAGCGCGGGTACCAACGCCAGTTTCCGGGCGGCCTTCGGCAAGCTCCCCTGGCCCACCACCGGCACCCTGCGCCAGGGGTTTGGCTGGGTCCAGGATCCCACGACCGGCCAGACCGCGCGCAGCGACGGCATCCTGATCGAGGCTGCCTACGGCACTCCCTTCCGGGCCGTGTTCGCCGGCGAGGTCAAGCAGGCCGGTTTCCTGCGCTACTACGGCCAGACGGCGCTGGTGGACCACGGCGCCTACATCAGCGTCTACGCCCACGCCAACGGCCTCAGGGTCAGCGCCGGGGATCGGGTCGAGCAGGGCCAGGTGCTGGGCTTCGTGGGCAACTCGGGCCTGGTGGAGGGCAGCGGCTACCAGCTCTACTTCGAGATCCGCTACAACGGCAGCCCGCAGGACCCCCTCGCCTGGTTGGCCCCGGCCCGGCGGTGAGGGCGGGCCACAGACCACGGGCTACGGGCTACGGGCTACGGGCCGGGCTAAGCAGACGCCCCGCTCCATCCGGCAGGAGAAGCCATGCCCGAGCCCACCCCCGAGCGCCAGGTGCTCCGCACGACCCGCGGTCGTTGCAGCCGTTGCCTCCAGGATGTCCCCGCCGAGGTGATCGTCGAGAGCGGCCGGGCCTGGCTGGAGAAGCACTGCCCCGAGCACGGCGACACCCGCCAGCTCCTCGCCCTGGATCCCGTCTACTGGGCCGAGCTCGACCGCTACTACTTCCAGGTCAACGGCCAGAGCTGGCCCCAGCGGGACTACCTGCTGCGCCTCACTGAACGCTGCAACCTCGACTGTCCCATCTGCCTCGCGAAGGCCAACACGGAGGAGACCACCGACCTCGATCTCACGAACCTCGAAGATCTCCTCGGCCAGAAGCGCCGCATCAAGGTCGACTTCATGGCCGCCGAGCCCACCCTGCGCGAGGATCTCGAGGGCTGGGTCCAGAAGGTCAAGGCCAAGGGGCACATCGCCGCCCTGCACTCCAACGGGCTGCGCCTGGCCGACAAGGCCTTCTGCCAGCGCATGAAGGATTGCGGCTTCGACGAGGTCTTTCTGCAGTTCGACGGCTTCGATGCCGAAGCCACGAGGTGGTTGCGCGGCCGCGGCGATCTGGTGCCCATCAAGCTGCAGGCCATCCGGAACCTGCGGGAGGTGGGGCTGGCCACCAACCTCACCGTAGTGGTGGCCCACGGGCTGAACGAGCCCCAGATCTCCGAGGTCCTGCGCTTCGCGCTGCAGCCCGAAAACGACCACATCCGCGAAGTCTTCTTCCTGGGCCTGCGCATCCTCGGCAGCCTGCGCGATGCGCTCCGGCGCGAGGGCAAGCTCGACGCCGAGGCCGCGGTCATGCCGGATGAGACCCTCCAGATGCTGGTGGACCAGTGGCCCGAGCAGTTCAACCGCGACGACATCCGCACCTTCAACAAGCTGTACTTCGCGCTGTTGTCTACTTTCAAGGTCAAGAAGTGCTTGTACGTGCAACACTACCTCGCGCTGCGTGACGGTCGGGGCGGGCTCATCCCGTTCCGCGACCTGGTCGACATGCGGCGCCTCGATCGCGCCGCAGATCGCTACGCCGCCCAGCTTCCGAAGAACCCCACGCTGGCCCGGGCGCGCTTCCTGGCCTCCCTGGTCCACCAGGCCGTCGGGCGGCCGATGTGGCCGGTGATCCTCGACTTCCTCCGGCTGCAGCTCCTCTTCCGCACAGGCATGAAGCTGGACGAGGTCAGCCGCAAGGTGGTCATGCTGGGCTTCATCACCGCCTGCGATCCCTACAACTTCGACGAGCAGGTGGCGGTCAACTGCGGCAAGGGCGAGCTGTCCATGGACGGCGGCTTCATCGACAGCGGCGCCGTGGCCAACATGTTGCGCGAGGCGCGCTTCGACGCCACGGACCACAGACCGGGCGCCATGCACGCGCGCGCCCGGGCCCGGGTGGACAGGGCGCCGGCCGACGGGACCGGCTGCGTCGGGTGATTTTTTTGGCTCACCGCTAAAGCAGCGCGATCGCCGGCCGAAGGAGGGCGCGACCCCCCGGAGTGCACGGTGGTGCCGACAGCCCAGAATCCAGCCATCGAGATCCTGAATCGCCTGCGCAACCAGGGCGACATCTGGGTCGCCGCGGGCATCTTCGGCTTGCTGGCCATCATGATCGTGCCGCTGCCGACGGTGCTGATGGACCTGCTGCTGGCGCTGTCCATCTCGATCTCCATCCTCACCATGCTGGTCACCTTCTACGTGACCAAGCCGGTGCAGTTCTCGGTCTTTCCCACCATCTTGCTGGTGACCACCCTCTTCCGGCTGTCGCTGAACGTCGCCACCACGCGGCTCATCCTGCTGCACGGCGCCGAAGGCCCGCAGGCTGCCGGACACATCATCCAGGCCTTCGGCAAGGTGGTCGTCGGCGGCAACGTCGCGGTCGGCCTGGTGGTCTTCGTCATCCTGGTGATCATCAACTTCATGGTCATCACCAAGGGCGCCGGCCGCATCGCCGAGGTGAGCGCGCGGTTCACCCTGGACGCGATGCCCGGCAAGCAGATGGCGGTGGACGCCGAGCTGAACGCGGGGCTGATCGACGAGCACACGGCCCGCACCCGGCGCGCCACCATCACCCGCGAGGCCGACTTCTACGGCTCCATGGACGGCGCCAGCAAGTTCATCCGCGGCGACGCCATCGCCGGCATCCTCATCACCCTGGTCAACATCCTCGGCGGCATCTTCATCGGCGTGGTCCAGAACCACCTCGACTTCGGCACCGCGGTCTCCTACTACACGGTGCTCACCATCGGCGACGGCCTGGTGGCCCAGGTGCCGGCCCTCATCGTCAGCACCGCTGCGGGAATGCTGGTCACGCGCGTCCCCGACGAGAGCGGCCAGCACCTGCACACCCAGCTCGGCCAACAGCTCTTCAGCTCGCATCGGGCGCTGGCCATGCTGTCGGCTTCCGTGCTGGGCTTCACGATCATTCCCGGGCTGCGCATCCCCTTCTTCCTCGTGGCCCTCGCGTCCGGCTACGCCGCCTGGCGTGGGTCCCGCGCAGCCCGCACGGCCCGCCGGGATGCCGGCGGCACCACCGCCGAGGGCGCGCCAGCCCAGGCACGACCCGAGGCCGAGCCCGATCTGCGCGACATGCTCACGGTCGAGCCGCTGACCATCGAGCTGGGGGTGGACCTGGTGGCCCTGGTGGAGGAGCGCAAGGGCGGCACCCTGGTGGAGCGGATCCAGCGCATCCGCCAGCAGTTCGCCACCGACGATGGGCTCATCGTCCCGGCGGTCCACCTGCGCGACAACCTCAGGCTGGAGGGCGGCGAGTACCGCGTGCTGCTCCGCGGCGAAGCCATCGGCTCCGGCAAGGTGGTTCCCCGCCAGTGCCTGGCCATCGATCCCGGTGACACCAAGGGCCCGATCCGCGGCATCCCCACCAAGGACCCCGTCTACAACCTGGACGCCTGGTGGATCCCCGAGGCCATGCGGCTCAAGGCCACGGCCAAGGGCTACACGGTGGTGGACATCCCCACCATCCTCACCACCCACCTCACCGAGCTGCTGCGCCAGCACGGCCACGAGCTGTTCGGCCGCCAGGAGCTGGCGGACGTGCTGGAGCGCGCCGGCCAGGTCTCCCCGCGCCTGGTGGAGGAGCTCATCCCCGATGTCCTGCCCCGCGGCACCGTGCTGCGCGTCTTCCGCAACCTCCTGCGGGAGGGCATCTCCGTCCGCGACAGCGTCAGCATCCTCGAAGCCCTGGCGGAACACGCCCCCCGCAGCCGCGACCCGCACATGCTCACCGAGCTGGTGCGTCAGCGCCTGGCGCGCCACATCAGCCGCCGGTTCACCGACGCCGCCGGCATCCTGCGCTACGTCGCGCTGGCGCCCGACGCCGAAGAGGTCCTGACCCGCAGCCTGCAGGCCGGCGAGGATGGCACCGCCCGGCTGGTCATGGACCCCGCCATCGCCCAGATCCTGATCGCCCGACTCGGCGAACTGTCCGAAGACCGTCACACCAGCGACGGCGTCGTGCTGCTGGCTCCTCCGCTGGTGCGCGGCCCGTTCCGCCGCCTGTCCGAGAAGCTCTTCCCTCGCATCCCCGTGCTCTCCCCAGGAGAGCTGCTCCCCACCGTGCGCCTGGAGCGCGTGGGCCTCCTCGGCCTCGAGGAAGGTCCCGGTGGAGCGCGCGGCGCCCGCCGTCCCCGGCCCGTCCGCCCGCCCCCGCCCGCCCCGGCCCCGGCCTAGCGTCGAGGAGGTCCTCCGTGTATCGCGACGCCACCGCCCAACCCCCGCTCCCCGACACGACCCGCCGCGTGGACGGCCGGACCCGTGCCGAGATCTGCGCCGAATTCCAGCCCAAGATCGTCATGCTGGCGCGCCGCCTGGCCGCGCGGCTGCCCGACGGCGTGGGCGTCACCCGCGAGGACCTCGCCTCCTACGGCGCCATCGGCCTGCTGGAAGCCTTCGACCACTTCGACAGCACCCAGAACATCAAGTTCGCCACCTTCGCCGAGTACCGCATCCGCGGGGCCATGCTCGACGCGCTCCGCGCGGGGGACACCATGAGCCGGCGCCGCCGCAGCCTGGCCCGGCGCATCCAGGATGCCAGCAACGCGCTGGCCCACCGCCTCGGCCGGGACGCCACCCCGGAGGAGGTCGCGGGGGATCTGGGGATGGACATGGAGACCTACTGGGCCTCCGTGGACAAGACCTCGCAGGTCAACCTGCTCTCGATGGACGAGCGGGACGAGGGGGCGGACGACGGGTTGAGCCTGGCCGAGACCCGGGTGGCGGACCCCCAGCAGAACGTGCTGCAGCGCCTGGTCGATGCGGGCGCCCGCGCGGAGCTCAAGCGCGCGGTCCAGGCTTTGCCTGAGCGCTCGCGCCAGTGCGTGCTGCTCTACTACGGGCGTGACCTCACCCTGGTCGAGATCGCCCGGATGTTCGATCTCACTCCCTCGCGCATCAGCCAGATCCTCACCGACGCGCGCCGCAGGTTGCGCGGGCACATCGAGGCCCAGGACGGCCGCTCGAGACCGCCGGAGGCCGCATGAGCCGCGACCTGTACGTCTCCATGTCCGGCGCCGCCGCCGCCTGGACCCAGCTCGAGGTGGTCGCGAACAACCTCGCCAACGCCTCCACCGCCGGCTTCAAGCAGCAGCGCGTGGCCTTCGACCTCGAAGCCGCCATGGCCGATCCCCTCGCGGAGGCCTACGTCGGCACGCAGCCCGTCTCGGCCGACTTCTCCGACGGCGCCCTGATGCGCGACCAGGTGGACACCCACCTGGCGCTGCGTGGCCGGGGCTTCTTCCTGGCCGGCAGCGGCGCCGGCCAGACCCTGGTGCGCGCCGGCGCCTTCCGGCTGGACAGCGACGGGTTCCTGGTCACTCCCTCCGGCCAGCAGGTCCAGGGACGCGGTGGCCCGATCCAGCTCGAGCCCGGC
>Ga0233425_10003501_pt1 | contig 28305 bp, 24 predicted proteins | sample Watercolumn_Towu_2_FD_181712 | JGI IMG/M metagenome (GOLD analysis project Ga0233425, IMG submission 181712) | Freshwater microbial communities from Lake Towuti, South Sulawesi, Indonesia - Watercolumn_Towuti2014_140_MG | ecosystem: Environmental > Aquatic > Freshwater > Lake | place...
CCAGAGCGTAAACCGCGCCCATGGCCGGGAGAAAAGCGCCGTAGGAGCGGCTGTTCAGAAGCTGCAGGTAGGCGTCCAGGGAGCCGAAATGATAGGCCCCGGCCAACAGCAGGACCAGAAGGGCGGGGACGAGCAGTTTGAGCCACCCATCCAGCCACTGCATTTTCGAAGAGAGAAGCGGGTCTGACTTTACCTGCGGGGAATTCCGGGAGAGGAGCGAATCCGCGGTGTCCATGATCCCCCTAAATCTGCTTTAAATCCTGTAGTATACCGGTAATGGACATCCTAAGGCCTGGAAAATTGTCCTGGATCACCATCCATACTTTTTTTGAGTCCACCCCGGAATATCCATGGATAAGTTTATCCCGCATTCCCGCCATCTCCTTCCATGGGATATCCGGGTATTTACGACGGGTAGCTGTTGGAATATTTTTAGCAGCTTCTCCTATCACCTCCAGACATCGAATCATCGCATACACCGTCTTTTTATCCTGATAAAATTCTTCGTAAGACATGCGCGCAATAAACTGGCCCGCCAATTCCATGTTGTCAAGGATGTCCTTTAAGTAGGGAAGGAGATTGCGTTTCATAACTCTATCATTTCACTGATGATTTTCCCTTTGAATTCCTCCCTCAAATCCTCTTTTGCCACTAGGTCCACTTTTTTCTGCAAGATTTCACTAAGGTATATCTCGGCCCCCACCAGTTCCAACAAGCTGATGGGCCGATCGATCTCTGCCACCAAGTCGATATCGCTCTTTTTATTTTGGGTGCCCCGGGTATATGAACCGAAGATTCCGACCACTCTTACGCCATACTTGTTCACCAAGGTTAGGGCATTTGCCCGCACCAGTTCTTTAATTTTTTCCAAACTCAGTTCCACTGACGCCTTGCGCCGCACTGTCATCATTTTTCACCTTATAATAAATTAAGATCACCTAGATCAGTATTAAATATTATCATCTTCAGGCCAATCAGAACAAGTTAGTAATCTATTCCCTGAGGCTTGATGCGCCCGTCTGGAAGCTATCGTAGAGATAAGACTCTTTAGCCGCTTAAACCATAGGCCCCGGTTATTTCCGGCACATGACACTTGTCCCGAACAACTCCTCCAGCCTGGCCCGGGTGGCCGCGGCGTAGGCGTCGGTCAGGTAATAATCCCACCCCCGGCTGCTAAACAGAGACCGCACCTGGCCCCGGTAGTTCAAGGGGTCCATCATTACCCGGCCGGCATGGGGGGCCAGGAGTTCGTAAAGCCGCTCCGCATTCATGGGCAGCATGGGCGCGATAAAGACCCAGGGCTTCAGTCCCGCCTGCCGCAACCTAATAAGCGCGGCCACCCGGGCGCCGATGGGCGGCGCCTGGGGCTCCAGGACCTGCCTGACCCGGTCGTCATCCGTGGGGATGGAGAGGCCGAGGCTGACGTCGGGCAGAGCGGCAAGCAGGTCCAGGTCCCGGCACACCAGGGGCGACCTGGTGAGAATGTCCACGCCCCAGCCGTACTCCCCCAGAATTTCTAGGCACCTCCGGGTCAGGCGGTATTTCAGCTCCGCGGGCTGATAGGGATCGCAGACGCTGGAGAGCAGCGCCCGGCCGGGGCGCTTTTTCCTGGAGAGTTCGACCCGCAAAACCTCGGGGATGTTAACCTTCGCCTCCACGAACTCCCCCCAGGGAGAGCGGGCATGATTGCGGGAGTACTTGCGCATGAACACCGCGTAGCAATAGCGGCAGCCGTGGCCGCAACCCAGGTAAGGATTGATCACGTATTCGACGCCGGGGATTTTGGATCTTACCAGCGCGGTGCGGGCGGTGATGGCGGTTATCTTAGAAAATAGTTCCAAGTTCCTGGTTCCTGGTTCCGAGTTAGGAGAATCCAGGGCGGCTGCGGTGGGCGAACTGATTAGAATTATAACGCTTTTCTTAAAGATAAGAAAGCACTTAAGAACAACATGCCGACTGGGAAGCCAGGCATTTTTTCGATTCTTGGCAAAGGTTTTCTAAAGCATTCTTGAAAGAAGCCCTCAATTTGCTGCATAATTCTCCTGCAGGCGGGCGTCCCGCCCGCCTTAGTAACGCACAGGCGAGACGCCTGTGCCACCAGGTAACCGGAACTTCTCAGGAACAGGTGACATTATATGCCCGCAACGCTCCAAACCGAACTCAGTCTGCCCGCGGATCTGCGGATGCTGCCGCTCATCCGGGATTATGTGCGGGGTCTGGCCACGTTGGCCGGGCTCCCGGAAGAGCAGGCCGAACCCCTGGCCCTGGCGGTGGGGGAGGCCTGTGAAAATGCCATCGAGCATGCGTTTGAAGATGAGGACCCCGGCATGCTGAAGCTGGCGGGTGAGTTGACGCCCGCGGCCTTGACCCTGGCCATTCATGACCGGGGCCTGCCCTTCTACCAGACCCGGGAACAGGAGACCGGGGAGACCGTCCCGGAGCCCCCGGATTCCATGAGCCTCCCCTGCCGGGGATTGGCCTCAATCCACCACTGCGTCGACGAAGTGCGCTGGATCTACCATGGGGTGGAGGGCAATGAACTGCGCCTCACCAAAGACTTGGCCGGAGTCTGCCGTTTGCCCTCGCCGGAACCGGAAACACCCGGTCCCCGCACAGAGAGGGTGCAGCCCGCGGCTCCCCAGGAATACTCCATCCGGCTGCTGCGCCCGGGAGACGGCATCCACGTGGCCCAATTAATGTACCGGGTCTACGGCTACAGTTACAGCAACGAGGACTTCTATTATCCGGACCGGCTCGACCATGACCTGGCCACCGGCCGGCACTTAGGCGTGGTGGCCGTGGCCGGCGGGGGCGAAATTGCGGGGCACACGGGGGTGGAGCGGCCGGACCTGGGCCCCTTGGCGGAGCTGGGCCAACTGGCGGTGGCCCCGGCCCACCGGGGACGGGGGTTGCGCCAGCTCATGGGCGACCGCCTCCAGGAAGAGATCAAGCGTCTGGGCTTGGCGGGTCTGTTCGGCGAGGCGGTCACCATCCATACCATCAGCCAGGAAGCAAGCGACAGCCGGGGCCTCCACCCCGCCGCCATCAAGCTCCTGGACTGGCAGGCGCATTTTAAAACGCTCCAGTGCCGGCGCCCCCCCTCCAGCCAGTGGGAAAGGGAAGCGGAGCCGGGGCTCCAGCGGGAAACCATGGTCTTTTACTTCAAGTACCTGGCGCCGCCGGAGCGGAACGCCGTCTGCGCTCCTTCCCGGCACCGGGAGATGCTGGCGAAAATCTACCGGCATCTGGGAGTGGACCTGCATTTTCTGGAGCCCAGCGGTCCCACGGGCCCGGGGGCATTAAAGGTCCATTACGATCAGGCCACCGGCGTCGGCGTCATCCAGGTGAACCGCATCGGCATCGACACCCTGCCTGAGATTTACCAGGCCCGCCGGGACCTCTGCGACATGGTGGGGGCCAAGGTGGTGGGCCTCTTGCTGCCCCTGGCCCAAGGGGGTACGCCCTATCTGTGCGAGGCCGCCGAAGCAGACGGCTTCTTTTTCTCCGGCGTCCTGCCGCACTTCGCAGCGGACGGGGACTTCCTGCGCCTCCAGTTTCTCAACGCCCCACTGGACCCGGAGCGCATTCACCTGTCGTCTCCCTTTGCCAAGGAACTGCTGGCCTATGTTCTTCAGGAAAAAGAAGCTTTCAGCGATCAGCGGTCAGCTTTCAGCTAAAAACAAAAACTATAGGGTGGCAGAGTCATAGCAATATGTGCCTTAAAAAACTTTTGGCTCTAGCTTTTGCTGATCGCTGAAAGCTGATAGCTGACAGCTACATAAGCCGATTTTTGAAAAATTTCCCTTCCTTCATAATGACGCTGATATGGGTCTCCGGGTCTTGCAGCAGGCCCAGGTCGTTGAGGGGGTTGCCTTCGATCACCAGCAGATCGGCATAGGCCCCGGGGGCAACGACCCCGATTTGCCCGACCCGGTTAAACAACTGCGCGCACCGGCTGGTGGCCGACTGAATGATCTCCGCAGGCTGCTGCACCTCCCGGCGCAGGCCGAACTCCAGGGATTGGTGGCGGTGCATGGGGCCGATGAGGTCGGTGCCGAACGCGATCTGCGCCCCTTGTTGATGGGCCGCGTCCAGGGCGGTAAGGGCCTGTTCGTGCAGCCCTTTAACCTTAACCAGTTGCTCCGGGGGAAATCCCGATTCCAGGCCTTCTTTCATCAACACGCCGTAGGTCACCAGGGTGGGCACAAAAAAGGCCTGCTTTGCCACCAGCAAATCGATGGCCTCCCGGTCGATGAGATTGCCGTGCTCGATGGACCGGACCCCGGCCGCCAGGGCCCGCTTGATGGCCCTGGAGGTATAGGCGTGGGCCATGACATAGGTTTCCGCGGCCTCGGCCTCTTCCACAATGGCCTTAATCTCTTCCAGGGAAAATTGGGTAAAGCCGATGGGATCATTAGGGGACGCCACACCCCCGGAGGCCATGATTTTTATCTGGGCCGCGCCTTTGCGGATTTCATCCCGGGCGGCCCGGCGCACTTCGGCGACGCCGTCGCAGATGCGGCCCAGGGCGCCGATAGCGGGAAAGCGTTGCGGGTGTTGATCTTCCCCGCGGCCTCGGGTATCGCCGTGCCCGCCCGTTTGCGACAGGGCTTGGCCGCTGTAAAGGAGACGAGGACCGGGGAGCAGCCCCTCCTCCACGGCCTGGGCCAGGCCCCAATCCGCGCCGCCGGCGTCCCGCACCGTGGTGAACCCCCGGCTTAACATCTCCCTCAAAATCTGCGCGGCCCGGGCCGTAATATAGGCGGGAGACATCCCCTCCATTTTGGCAAAATCGGCCTTCACCGCAGTGACGTGGACATGGGCATCGCACAGCCCCGGCATCAGGGTGCGGCCGGCCAGATCGAGGGCGAGGGCGTTACCCGCTTTGATGGGCCGGTCGCTCACTTCCTTGATGTGCGGGCCTTCCACCAGCACGTGATGATCCGGGAGAATTTCTCCCCGGACCGTATCGAGGAGACTGCAATTGGTAAAGACGATGGTTTGCATTTTTCTCCAAAGACTTATGGGTGATCTTTTTGTGTTTTCAGAGCCAGGAGTTTGGCCTGGAAATGTTGTTTAACCCCCGGAGGCATTTCCGCATCCGCCAGGGCCCGGCGATATACTTTTTTCGCGGCTGCCGGTTTGCCCGTCTTTTCGTAGATATCGCCTAACAGGGAGTAAACCTCGGCGTTGGCCGCCTTTTGCCGCACCTGTCCTTCTAAAACAGCAATGGCCCCGGGAAAATTCCCTTGCTGCTTTAAATAATAGGCATAAGTAAAAGCGTATTTGGCGTTTTGGGGCTGCCAGTCATGGGCCTTGCGGCACCACTGGAGGGCCTCAGGCAGCCGGTCTTGGGCCAGGAGCACCCCCAGGTTGTAAGCGGCTTCGGGGAATCGGGGCGCGGTCTTGAGCGCGGTGCGGAAAGCTGCCTCCGCTGCCGCCGGCCGATTCTGCTCCGCCAGGAGCAGTCCCAGGTTGAAGTTGGCCGTGGCCTGGCTCGGGTCGATCTCCAGGGCCCGGCGCAGGGCTGTTTCGGCGTTGTCGGCCTGTCCCAAACGGGCGTAGACCAGGGAGACGTTGACCCAGGGCAGAATGGCCTCGGGCCGGAGCCGGGACGCGGCCTGGAAGGCCTCCGCCGCCTGGGAGAATTCCTGCCGGGCCGCATAAAAATTCCCCAGATTGTAGTGGGAGGCCCAATCATCCGGCCGGGCCGCGAGTGCGGCCAGCAGTTCCTTATCGGCCGCATCCAGGCGGTGTTGGTCCGCGGAACTCAAGAGTTCCCGGGGATAGGGAGCCAGGGACGCGGCCGCCCGGATGCGCACCAGCCGGTAGTCGTCGTTCAAGCAGGCCAGCAGGGCGTCCCGGGGCTCCGGGGTGAGATGGGACTCCAGGGCTGCCGCGGCCGCGGCCCGCACCAGGGGCGATTTGTCCCGGAGAGCTGTGGTGACGGCCGGCCATTTCCGGGGGTCCGGGCAGGAGGCCAGGAGGCGGATGAGGGACGCGGCATAAATCTCTTCCCGCTCCGGGTGGTTGATATATTTGAGTATTGCCGCCAGCCTGGTCCAATCCTGCCTGCGGGCCGCGTCCACCAGGGAGGCCCGGTAAAGAACCGGCGCCTGGTAATCCCTTTGGTGCCATTTCCTCACCTGCCGGTCGGCCCAGGCTGCGTCCCGGTCCCGGTGGCAGAGGTTGCAGGCGTTGGGGGACTTGAACTTGAGGGTGGCTGCAGGGGCCGGGGGCAGCAGCGAGTGATCGGTGCGGCGCATGCGCGCGAATTCGGTCCTGGGCAGGTGGCAGGCGATGCACTGCTGCGGCGTCCCCGGCTTATCCGGGGGATGATGGATATGCGCGGCCGCGCTCTCCACCCGCTTTTGGTGGCAGGGCAGGCAGGCCTGATTGGCTTTCGCCTCGTCTTTGAAGCGATACCGGCCGCTGCTGGTGTGGCAATGGAGGCAGGAGAGGCGGCCGCTTTTGACGCAGGGGCTCAAACGCCAGAGAGTCTCCGTAAAATTCTCCCCCAGGTCCCGGCCGTCGGCGTAAAAATCCCGGTCTTCCAGGGTCACCAGGTCAAAGTGATCGAAGAAGCGCGCTCCGGGCTGAAAAGAGGCGGTTAGGGGCATCATCTTGGCATGGCAGGCCGCGCAGAGAGCGTTGTTCTGGGCCGCCGTGAAGTCCCGGCCGCCCCGGATGATTTTGAGATCCGGGGGCGCCCGGCCTTGGGGCGCCTCCCGGCAGACCCGGACGTGCTCCGCGGCGGGGCCGTGGCAGGTCTCGCAATTGATGCCCGGCTCGGCCCAGACGGTATGGTAGGTGTCAGTGGAGAGGTCGTAATTGGTGGCCAACTGGCTGACGTGGCAGGAGTGGCAGGCGGTGTTGAAGGTAAGCAGCGGGTCCCGCCAGGAAACGGTCTCGGCGGCCTCCCCGCCGACATGGCGACGCATGCTCCCGGTGGTATCGAACCACTCCCGGCGGCGCACGTCGTAGGCCACGGGCAGCACCTGGAGGCGGCCTTTTTCCAGGGGTGTCAGAAAATAATAGACATTTTTGCCCCCCAGGGCCTGGACCATGGGGTAGACCTTTTCCGTCCCCGGCCCCTGCTCCAGGACCAGGCCTTTCTCGTCCCGGAAAACGAACTGGTAGCGGTGATCCTTGATGGCAATGGGGTCTGCCTGGGGCTCCAGTTTACTTTGTAGAAACTCCGGGGTGACGGCCTGCATGGCCAGGCCGTGATGGGACGGGGCCCAGAGCCGATAAAACTTCTCGTGGCACTCCCGGCAACTGCCGGTGCCGGCGTAGCCCAGCTCCCGGGGAGACGGAGAAGCCGCGGCCTCAGGCCGCGGTTGGGGCGTTTCCGCCCCATGGGGCCGGAAAAAAAAGGCGATGATGACCGCCAGGGCCACCACCGCCCCCATTCCGGCGCCGAGCACCACCCGGCGCATTGAGCCCCGGCCCATGGATACCCTAATTGCCCCCGAACCCGACCTTGACTTGGGGCGGGTATTTCTTCAGCACCTCCAGGTAGCGGTTCGCCTCCGCGCCCAGGGGCACCATCATGGGGATATGCCGGATGCCGCTGTTCACGTCTTCCTGGGGATCGGTGTAGAGGTTGACCATCAGCACGCCGCCGGTCTGGGTGAACACCCCGCCGCTGAAGCCCGCCTGAAAGCCCCGGGGAAAGATGGCCTTCTCCAACTCCACGGTTATCAGGCACTTGAACTCATCGATGCGCACCGCGGAAAAGAACTGGTTGAGAGTGTAAATCCGGCTGCGCCGGTTGGACTGGCCGTTATCGGCAAGTAAAAAGGAGGCCTGGTCGATGCCATCCACGTAGCGGTTTTTCGGCAGGAAATTGGTGACTCCGGCCCCGGAAGAGCCGGCCAGGGAAATGCTCGTGTTGAAAAGGTCGGCCAGGTCGAAGAGGCCGTCGCAGCGGCGGGGTTTGATCATGCCTTTCCAGTAGACGAAAGTCGGGACCCTGACGCCGCCTTCCCAGGAGGAGCCTTTGAAGCCCCGGAACGGAGACCGGCCGTGGGGCGGGACCTCACCCTCCGGGCCGTTGTCGGAAGTGAAAAAAACAAGAGTGTTATCCAATTGGCCGGTCTCTTCCAGGGCCTTCACCAGCCGCCCGAAAATATCGTCCACCTCCACCATGGCGTCGCTGTAAACCGTGCGGGCCGGGGATTTGCCGGCAAACTCGTGATTCGGATAATTGTCGAAATGGCAGGCCCGGGTGGCGTGATAGAGGAACCAGGGCTTTTGGCTCTTGGCCATCTTCTGGATGAATTTCTCGCTGTAGCTGCACCAATCCTGATCGAGGTTGCCGATGGTGCTCAGGTTGATTTCGTAGACGTTTTCGACTTCTTTCTTGCCCTTCACGCAATGGACGTTGTAATGGTTGAAACCCAGTTTCTCCATCATCTGGAAACGCCCGGGGCTGAGGGCCACTTCCGGGTTGAAATAGATGTCCCGCCATTCGGTGTACATGTCGGAGACTCCGAGGAACCCGTAATAGTCGTCATAGCCCACGTTTTGGGGGAGCGATCCCTCGTTTTCGCCCATGTGCCATTTGCCCACCCCCTGGGTGACATAGCCCAGCTTCTGAAGGATAGCCGGCAGAGTGATCGCGCCGTCCAGACCCCCGGGCTCGCCGTACATGGGCGGGCGGAGCAAGCCGTGGTGCAGGGGGTTCTGGCCCGTATGAATGGTGGCCCGGGTGGGGGTGCAACTGGGGGTGGAGTAGGCGGAGGTCAGGATCAGGCCGCCGTGAGCCAATCTGTCCAGGTTGGGGGTGGGATTGCCCACCGCCTCGCCGCCGCCGTTAAAACCCGGGTCCAGCCAACCCACGTCATCGGTGATGAAGATCAGGATATTGGGCTTTTTGCCGAAGCGCTTCTCCAGGGCGGCCAGTTTTTCTTTGGCCGACTTGTCCTGCTCGGGGTGCTGGATGACCGGCTCCATATTCTCGGCAATCGCCACCGGCCTGACGTGCAGATATTGATTGGGGTGGTCATAACCCCTGGCCTTAGTCTGGCCGGTGACCGCGCCCCGGGTAATTTCCGGGGTTTTCCCGGTCGCGGTCTTTTCCGCCGCGGCCGGCAGAACCAAGAGGATGGTTACCGCCATCGCTCCCATCATTGTTACCCATCCGGCAAGAATGCGTCTGGCCATTTTTCCTCCTGGGCGCTTTTTCCTTCTGTCACGAAAAGTTCCGAGTTCCAGGTTCCGATTTCCGAGTTAAGAAAATGCTATCTGGAACTTTTCATCATTTGTGGGGCCGGAGGCCCATGAGCACTGCCTCAGAGAGCTAAAGGTAATATGCCGATAATCCTTATATTTTATAAAAAACCGAAAACGGCGAAGGGTTCACGTCTTATCCGAGATTATGCGGCAACCTTGTCCAATCGAGTTTAAAAACCGGTTTGGCGACCGTTCTTTCCGAGGTTAACCCCGGAAAGCTGCCTCTTTTTGTAAAGACTTCGCTAATTGAGCAATAAAAAAAAGCAAACTGGATGCAGCAGGCGCGATTCCGGCAGGGATTTTGGTTTGCCTGTTGCCGGTCCGCCGCGGGTCGTGGCGAAACATGGGCCAGGGCGTGTTCGCCAAGCCGAAGGAGGAACTCACCACGGCATACAGGTTGCCGTCCTGGGAACCCACGTAAACCGTGCCGTCGGGCCCGATGACCGGGGAGGATTTAATTACGTCCAGGGTCCCAAAGGCCCACCTCTGACTGCCGTCCGGCTTCAGGGCATAGAGGAAGCCATCATCAGCACCCACATAGATAAAGCCGTCCCGGCCAATGGCTGGAACAGATTCGATCGACCCCTATTCTGCGACTTGCACGGACCACTTTGGGCTGCCGTCCGCGGGATTGAAAGCAGACAGATAACCTATTGAGTATCCCCCCACGTAGATAACTCCGTCAGGACCGATGACCGGGGAGGCGGCAGTCCAGACACTTTCCGCCACACGCCATTTCAAACTGCCATCCGGGTTGAGGGCGTAAAGATAACTGTCGTACGAACCAACGTAGACGGTTCCATCCGCACCCACGGCCGGCGAAGAATCCAGAGGACCCTCTTCCGTGGCATAGTCCCACTTCTTGCTGCCGTCCGGCTTGACGGCGTAAACCTTGCCATCATTGGCGCCCACTTAGATGGTGCCGTCCAGGGCCACTGCCGGTGAGGAAGCGCTTGTATCCAAGGGGAACCGCCATTTCTCGCTGCCTTCAGGATTAACGGCATAAAGATTGCCGTCACCGGCGCCAAAATAGATGATCCCGCCTGGACCGATGCCCGGAGAGCAAAAAATCCCGCCACCAGGCTGAAAAACCCATTGGGGGCTGCCGTCCTCCGGGTTGAAGGCGTAGAGCCTGCCCATATCGATAAAAGCGGAAGCTACATAGATGGTGCCGTCGTCTCCTATGGCCGGGGAAGTGTCAAAAAAATCCTCATCACTGTAGAATACCCACTTCTTGGTGCCATCGGGATTGACGGCGTGGACGCTGCCAAACAGGGTGCCCACATAAAGGGTGCCGTCGGGAGCCAGGGCAGGAGAGGAGAAGAAGATGGTGTCACCGGTGGAGTAGGCCCACTTGAGGCTGCCGGGGCCGACAGCCTGGGGCGAGCCGGTCAACCCCAGGACCAGTAGTATGGGGAAGACCAAAACCAGAAAAAGCCTTTTAATCCTCATCGACCATCCTTCTTGGTTTACCCGTAACCGATCAGTTGAATGGGGTCAGGCTTATTCTCTGGAGTATCAGTATCAACCTTTTAATCATATACCACAGGCCCACGAGTTAATCAAAGAATTCCGGGAAGGCGGCTCCCTTGAGTAAATCATTTATTCCAGGCTCTTCACGATATTCAGCAGATGCCCCAGGATTTCCCGGAAGCGATTAAGCAAGGCGATATAAACCGACCAGGCTCCGGCTTGGCCGGGAGAGTCCATCATGTTGGTTTCATGCTCCGTTTCCTCTCGGAAACAGAGGTCCCTGATCTTTGCGCCCTCACTCAGGACGTAGGTCTTCAGGGAAGCATCATTGATGTGGAAGATATCCACCAGGGTGCTCATGAATCCCGTCAGGCGGGAAAACAGATCATTGACGAAAAATAAATCCTTATCCGCCAGGATCGCCCCGCGGTTGCCCTTTTGACGGATAGGCTCCGCCAGTTTGGCAATCCGGTCCGCCATGAATTCCACCTGGGAGACGATCTCTTTGAACTTGAGTAAATCGGGCTTATCGGCTGCGGTACCTTTCTCCAGGTCCGTTTCCAGATCCTCGAAGACGGGGTCCAGGTCCAAAACGGTGTCTTCCCGCAGTTCGGCGATTTCTTCCAGCTTTGCCTGGCTGTGCCGGTTGAAGGCGTGCCGCGCCGCCAGCAGCATGAGCTTGAGATTTTCCACCGTAGGACATAACTCCTGCAGCCGGTTCGGCAGGGCCTCTATTTTCAGTTTCTCCGCCATGATGTTCCCCCGTAATCTTGAACATTATCGTGTTTGCAGCCGCGCCCGGCGGACGTTTAGCGCCCCCGGCCCTTTATCATACCCCAAAGAACCGGAAAAGCATTAGAGATTATGAGAGCTGAGGCGTCGACCGGAATATGCTCAAGCATCTTTATAAAGAGAACAAGAAAAGTTTCCCTTGAATAACCTCCATGAAACACTTAAGATTTCAACAAGGGATTAGAGAGAATAGATGCGAGGATTTAAAAGATGCTTTTAGAATACATTGATGCCGCCTTGCGCCATGCCCGCTACGAGATTCTCAAGGACGACGGCACCTACTATGGGGAAATTCCTGAATGCAACGGGGTTTATGCGAATGCCGCCACCCTTGAGGCCTGCCGGGAGGAGTTGCGGGAGGTTTTGGAGGAGTGGGTCCTGTTTCGGGTGCACCGGCACCTTTCTTTGCCGGTAATCGACGGCATTGAGTTGACTATTAAAGAAGTAGCCTGATGCCTCATTTTGGACCTATAAGCAGGAAAGAGTTGATCCGTTCTCTTCGGCAGTTCGGTTTTGAAGGCCCCTATTCCGGCGGCCGGCACCAGTTCATGATTAAAGGCAACCTTACCATTCGCGTTCCCAATCCCCATCAGGCGGATATCGGCAAGGAGTTGTTAACCAGAATTTTGCGGCAAGCGGGCATTACCAAAGAAGAATGGGAGAAGTTCTAGAGACCAAGCCCCATGACTACCGCGGGACCTATCCCCCTTAAACCCTCTCTCCTCCTTCCATATTTTAATGATCGGGCGTCCGGCCTTGTCGAGTGCCGGGACAGAGGCGGTCCGGCCGCCGAAGGATAGCAGATGATTCTTTATCCAATCATTATCACCGCGGCCCTAATGCTGGGAATCGTGATTCTCTTTAAAGCCTTTACCTCCTGGGGGGACAGTTGGGGGGCCACTGCGGCCGAATGCGCTGCGCCGATGACCGGAGACGCTTATCTGGCCGGCGGTCCCCGGGCCCGCGTCGCCCTGACCCGGGCCGTTTCCATCAGCCGGCCGCCGGAGACGGTCTGGCCCTGGCTGGCGCAACTGGGCCGGGGCGCGGGTTATTACAGCATCGATCGGCTGGATAACGGCGGCAAGACCTCGGCCCGCCACTTGGTTTCCTGGATACCTGAACCGCAACCGGGGGATGCGGCGGCCATCGGTTACCTCCGTTACCTGGAACTCGGCCGGGAACTGGTCTGGTGGCTCGGCGGGCTCCAGGCCTGGGGAGCCAGGTTTCGCATGGTTAACGACCTCCTGTTAACACCTGCGGACGGTGGCTCCCGCCTGGTGATCCGCATTTCGGGAGACGCGGCCGGACCGATAGCCCCGCTGGCGCTGGGATTTTTTCAAGTGATAGACACCATCATGGCCCGGCGCCAATTGTTGGGAATCAAGGAACGGGCGGAGGCTTACGGCGCCCGCACTGCGGACCCCGGGCAGCCGGAGAACGGGGCGGTCGACCAGTATCAATTTTACGAGGTGATCTATGCCTCAGGCCGAACCGCGGGGGTCCGGGGCCGGGAGCAGGCCGCCTACTGGCGGCAAATGGCGTTAGAGGATAAGATAATTTCTGATTTTCAGGAAACAAAGTAAAGAAGTTCCGGAAGAGAGAAGCGAAAGTAACATCCTTTTAGACGCTACAGTTCTTCATGGGTCTCTGGTTCACCCATAAAACAGAAAATCTGGTGGGGCTGGCGTCCCCGCCCGCCGACCTCTCGGGCGGCCAGGGACGGCCGCCCCACCAATTACCTTTGTGAATTAATTATTCATGAGCTTTGACTCACCTATAAAGTGCGAAAAGTTTGGTAGGGCGGGCGTCTCGCCCACCCGATAATCCGCACAGGCTGAAAAGCCTCTGCTACCGCTTGGAACCAGATGACTCCGATGCAAGAACCAACCGCTTTCCCTCCTCTGATCCAGGGAGCGGAATTCGACCTGGTGATCGAAAAAGCGGCCTTCGGCGGCAAAGCCCTGGGCCGGGTCAACGGTCTGGTGGTCTTCGTGGACCGCGCCGTCCCCGGGCAGAAGGTGCGGGTACAGGTTACCCGGACAAAGAAGCAGTTCGCCGAAGCCAGGGTGGTGCGGATACTTACGCAATCCCCGGCGCATGAGCCGCCCTTCTGCCCCCATTTCGGCCTCTGCGGCGGCTGCCAATGGCAGGATTTCGCCTATGAGGAGCAACTGCGCTGGAAGCGGCTCCACGTCCAGGAGTCTCTGCAGCATCTCGCGGGATTGCAGCCCGGAATGATCCTGCCCACGGCCGCCTCCCCGGAGACCCGTTATTACCGCAACAAGATGGAGTTCACCTTCGCCCCCAGGCCCTGGCAGCCGAAAAAGCATCCGGCTGCCGGAAAGGATTCCCTTAAAGGCGGCTTGGCCCTGGGGCTGCACGTACGGTTTTCATCCGAGGGAATCTTCGACCTGGAGCACTGTTTTCTCCAATCCCCCCGGACCCCGGCCATCGTCCGGGAGGTGCGCCGCTGGTTAAGCGCAGGCGGCCTGCCCGCCTACAATGCCAAAAACCATCGGGGCTTCTGGCGGTTCCTGGTGCTGCGGGAAGGAAAGCGCACCGCCCAGACCCTGGTGCAAATCATCACCACGGATCAGGGCGGTCCCCAGGCGGTGGAGGCCCTGGCCGGCCACCTGCAAGCTCAGTTTCCGGGCATCACCACCATGGTTCATTCACTCAGCCGGAAAAAAGCCCAGATAGTCGGCGGCGAAGTAAGCCGCACTTTATGGGGGCCGGGATATATCGAGGAGCAACTGGGTGAGCTGCGCCTGCGGATTTCGGCGCATTCCTTTCTGCAAACCAACACCGCTGCTGCCGCCGGGCTTTATGACGCCATCCGTCGCTTGGGGGAATTCACCGGCCGGGAGACCGTCTGGGATCTCTACTGCGGCGCCGGCAGCATCGGCCTATTTCTGGCTCCCCTTGTGCGGCAGGTGGTGGGATTTGAACTGGTGGCCGAGGCCGTGGCCGATGCCTACACTAACAGCCGCCTCAACGGCATCAGTAATTGCCGGTTTCTGGCAGGAGATGTGAAAGAGCGGATGCGGGAGACTCTGAGAACCGGCACGGAATCCCTCCCCGAGGTGGTGATTACCGACCCGCCCCGGGCCGGTATGCACCCCCAGGTGGTGCAAGCGCTCCGGGAGCTTTCCCCCCGGCGGATCATCTATGTCTCCTGCAACCCGGCCACCCTGGCCCGGGACCTGGCCCTCCTCAAGGATGACTACGAGGTTTTGACCGTCCAACCCTTCGATCTTTTTCCCCACACCTCCCACATTGAATGCGTGGTCCGCCTGGAGAGGCGTAATCAGGAAAGGAAAAAAGGGGCTACGGCCTAAATCCGCAACCCCTTGATTTTTCGATGGTAGGCGGTACTGGATTTGAACCAGTGACTTCCACCGTGTGAGGATGGCACTCTACCGCTGAGTTAACCGCCCGTTGAGGTAGATATAAAAATATCAAAAATTATCTGTTTGACAAGCCATTAATTTGCCGCTCAGGGTTATAATCCGGAACTGCCTGCCCTGCTCTGCTTCCCGCCGAATGATCTCCCCGGCCAGGTCGATGATTTCTTCCCGGGCATCGATGAGATGGGTGTCGCTGCCGGCGATGGGTCCCGGGAAGGTGAGCAGCTCCCGTTCCGGGACGGGCACGGCCGCGGCCTCCACGGTCAGACCCCGGGAGGTCCAGAGTTCCCGGGTGTGCCGGGCCAGCTCGCCGCTCAAGCTCAGGGGTGCGTCATAAAAGACGCTCACCGGGCCGGGTTGATACCGCGCCAGATAATCGGCCAGGAGCGAGAGGGCCTCCTCGGTCTCCGGCGAGGCCCGGAAGTGCCGGGACACCTGGCCCACGTCCCGGATAAAGCCGTCGTCCGCGGCCACTAAAGGGAGCCGGCGCAAGGCGCACTCCAGGGTGATGAGGACGTTGTGGCCGTCAAGGCCCAGGCCGCGGCCGGCCACCTCCCGGAGCAGGCGGAGTTTCTCACGGCGGGCCCGGGCCGCGTCCGGGGAAAAGACGCCCCGGTGGAGGATATGCCGGGCGGTGTGGTCCAGTTGGTAGCGGTTGCCCACCAGGCCAAGGGACGCCTTCCGGGGATAGCCCCGGGACAGGAGGTAGCGCAAGTCGGCGGCGGCTTGGGAGAGTTCCAAGTTCCAAGTTCCGGGTTCCGAGTTCCGAGTTCCGAGTTCCGAGTTCCGGGAGTTCCCGGCTGCGGCCGGGAACTAATCCCCAAGGTTCCCAAGGGTTGAGATATTGATAGGAATTTCCGGGGCTTCCATAACCTGGGCCAAAGATAGCGGTTGGGAGAACTGCACGGCGATCCCGAAAAAGGGGGACCCTTCTTCCGGGGGTTCAATGCGCACCACCGTGCCCTGGCCTTTAAAAAAGGAGGTCTCATGGGGGCCCGGCGCGGCCGGATTGCAAGCCATGGCCACCGTGAATTCCAGGGTTTGCCCGCTCTCCAACTTCAGGGGGCCGGCGCATTTGAAAAACATCCCCCCCAGGCTGATATTGCCTACCACCCCTTGGCCTTGGGGGGACTTTGCCGATTTCTTCGGACCCGCCTTATACTCCATCGGCAGAGACTTCGGCAATCGCTGATGTTTGCGCTTGTTCATGTCGTATTCCTCACCTTGCTTATGCTAGAGAATCGACGTGCAAACTCAATTTTTAATACTTATGGCCGCCGAATATTACTTCGGGGAACCCTCGGACGCACAATCAGGATTATTGTTATCCATCATGCCGTTGTTTTTCTTTTTGCGGCGGGAAAAGTTCATCTCCTTAAGTAAAGTCAGCATGATAATCTTCAGGTCGAACCAAAGGGAACATTTGTTTACATATTCCATATCGTAACGGATCCAGTCATTGAAGAAGATTTTATCATGCGCTTTGGCCTGCCAGAGTCCGGTCACCCCGGGACGCACGGCCAGGCGGCAATCCCGCCATTTCGGGTTATGGGCCATCTCTTCCATGCATAAAGGCCGGGGCCCCACCAGACTCATTTCCCCCCTCAAGACGTTCCAGAGCTGGGGGATTTCATCCAGATTGGTGTCCCGGAGAAACTTGCCCACCCTGGTGATTCTGGGGTCTTCCATGATCTTGAACATGGGGCCGTCCACTTCATTAAAGGCTTGCAGTTTGCGCTTCAAATCTTCGGCGTTGGCCACCATGCTCCGGAACTTGTACATGGTAAATTCTTTACCCCTCAGGCCGCAGCGAATCTGCCGGAAAAAGACGGGGCCGGGGGAGTCCAGTTTAACGGCCAGGGCCACCGCCAGCAGAACCGGAGAAAGCAGAACCAGGATAATAGCCGAAGCGGCCACGTCAATTGCGCGCTTAGCGGCCAGATAAAAGCGGCTGACGTGAACCTGCCAATCCGCCTGGCCGAAGGCAACCCCCCGGGACTTTGTCCTACCGGAGGGGTTTGACGGCGCGGTGATGCTCTGATCCCGGAGGGTCGCTCCTTCCCCGACGACCGCGCCTTCGCCCACCAGGCAATGGTCCAGGCGGGCCAAACGGCCGATCTGCGCTTTACCCAGGATGACGCAGTTATTGACGACGGCTCCGGCTTGAATCTCGCATTGGGGGCCGATAACCGTGGGCCCCAGAATCAAAACCCCGGCGTCTATTTGGGAACCGGCGCCGATTTTGAAAGGCGGCACCAGGCTGGAAGTGGGATCGATCCGGGTAACGGGGTTTGAGGCCCCGGAATCCTCCTCCAGGCCCTTGACTCCCTCAAAGGAAACCCGCTTCATCAGGACGTCGCGGTTGATGGCAAACAAATCGTCCAGCCGGGTAAGGGTGCGGCAATATCCGGGGATCTCCCAGGCCTTGGTGGTAGCCTGCAAATGATATAAGACCGGGAAAAGTTCCTCTTTAAGATCGAAATAGCTTTGCGGCGGGATTAACTCCAAGACCCCGGATTCGAAGAGATAGATGCCGGCCGGCCGCAATTTGCTGCGTTTTTCCTGAAACGGCTGCACCGGGTGAATGGCCTTGAGATTCCCGTCCTTGCCGAGTTCCACGCGCCCGGCTTTCCCCGGAGCTTCGCAAATCTTGACCGCGCCCACGGTGGCCATGGCCCGGTGTTGCCGATGAAACTCCCACATCAGCGAAAGGTCCGTCTGCAGCAGCAAATCCCCGTTGAGCACCCAGAAAGCGTCACCTTTAATATCCGGCTCCACTTCTTTGAGGGAGCCGCCCGTTCCGGAGGCAGTTTTTCTGATATGGAAATTAAGAGGCGGTGGCGAGAGGGACAGTTGCTCGGCGACTTGAGCTTCCAGATCTTCCTGGACGCAGATGATCAAATCCCGAACCCCGGCCAGGCTGAGGACCTGCGCCAAATATTGATACAGGGGACAATTGCATACGGGCAGAAGTATCTTGGGCACGGGGGCGATGACCGCGCCGCTGAAGGTGGCCAGGCCTCCGGCCAAGATAACCGCCGTGGATGGTGCTCGGTGCATGCCGGTCTAAACTCCGGGAACGTCCAGGTCTTGATGGGAGTCAACCATGTTTCTCAAACCTACTTATCGACTTGAAAGCTCTTTAACTAAACGAAGGTTATCGATAACCATAAGGTCCTGCAATCTGGTATAATATCACAAAATTCCGCGGTGTCGCTCATAAAATTACTGCTATTCATCCCGCAGGCGATAGCCCACCCCGGGTTCCGTGAGCAGATATTGGGGCCGGGTGGGATCGTCTTCCAGCTTGCGGCGGAGATTGAGAATAAAGATCCGCAAATAAGGGTTCTGTTCAATATAAGACGGTCCCCAGACCTCCTTTAATAATTGCCGGTGGGTCACCACCTTGCCCCGGTTTTTCAGCAATACGGTTAGAAGTTTGTATTCAATGGGGGTCAGGTGCACCTCTTCCTGGCCGCGCCAGACCTGGCGGCGTTCCACATCCACTTTGACGTTGCCCAGGTAATATTGCCCTTCCTGCCTGCCTTCCTCAGCCGGAACCACCTTGCGCAGGGCGACGCGCATTCTGGCCAGCAACTCCCCCACCCCGAAGGGCTTGGTGAGGTAATCATCCGCGCCCGCGTCCAGGTTGGCCACCTTGTCCCGCTCCTGGCCCCGGGCGGAAAGGACAATGACGGGCACCCCGGACCAGCCGCGCAACTGCTTGATCACCTCGATCCCTTCCATGTCCGGCAATCCCAGGTCCAGGAGCACCACGTCCGGGACCCGGGACGCGGCCAGGGCCAGCCCTTCCCGGCCGGTCCCGGCTTCGATCAGGTCATAGCCCTGGGTCACCAGGCTGGCCCTTAAGAAACTGCGAATCTGGGGATCGTCTTCAATGAGCAGGATAACCGGATTCATGGTCAGTTCTTTTCCGCGGTTTCCGGGAGTGGTTTGTCCAACCGGGGCGCGCCTTCCCCCAGGGGAATGGTGAAGCTGAAGAGCGCGCCGCCGTCCTCCCGGTTGGCGGCCCGGATGCGGCCGCCGTGGGCCTCGATGATGCTGCGGCAGATGGTCAGCCCCAGCCCCGCGCCCCGGGCGCTCCCGGGAGAGACCTGGTAGAATTTTTCAAAGATGCGCTCTTCCTCCCCCTTAGGTAAGCCCGGCCCCCGGTCGGCCAACGCCACCAACAGCTCCTGATCCTCGACCCGGGCGGAAATTTCCAGAGGCGTTCCCGGAGGCGTGTATTTTATGGAGTTCTCCAGGAGGTTGATCACCACCCTCTCCAGGAGCAGGGCGTCGATCCGGACCAGGGGCAGGTCGGTGGGGAGGTTGATGGACACCGGATGGTCATGCAGTTGGGGGTCCAGTTGGCCCAGGGCGGAGCCGATGACTTCCTCCAGGACGTACCATTCCTTGTGGAACATGGCCTCACCGGACTGCAGGCGGCTCATTTCCAGGAGATTGTGCACCAGACGGTCCAGGCGCCGGGCTTCCTCAAAAATGCTTTGGGCCAACTCATGCTTGGTGAAACTATCCAGAGTCTCCTCCCCTTCCAGCAGGGTGCTGGCGGAACCGGCAATCACGGTCAGGGGCGTGCGGAGGTCGTGGGACACAGAACTGAGCAAGGTATTGCGCATCCGTTCGGCCTCCATCTGCAATTGGGCTCCCTGGGTCTGGCGGGAGAGATTTTCATGCTCAACGGCCAGCGCCACCTGGCTGCCCAGGGCTTCGAGCAGCCGCAGGGATTCCGCGTCCAGCACCCGGCCCGGCTGCGATGATTCCAGTCTGAGAACGCCGATGGCGTGCTGGGAGGCGATGAGCGGCAGATAGATGCTCTTCACCGCGGACAGGGTGCCGGTGCCCGCGCCGGCCAGCAGGCCGTGCTTGAAGGCCCATCTGGCCACCATCCCTTCACGCACATCCTCATCGGCAAAGGGGTATCCGGCCCTGATCTCCAGCTTCTCCCCGGTTTCGGGCATGAGGATGGCCACCCGGCTGTCGAAGGTCCTGGCGAGCTGTTCCGCAGCCACCTGCAACAGCTCTTCCAGGCTGTTGATGGCGGTGAGGTTCTGGCTCATCTCGAAGAGGGCCGCGGTCTGGCGCTCCTGCTCCCGGGCCGCCCGGGCCTGGTGGCGCACCCGGGCCGTCAGCCCGCTCACCATGAGGCTAACCAGGAGCATCACCAACAGGGTGATGGCGTATTCGGTGCTGGCAATGGCAAACGAGAAATATTCGGGCACAAAAAAGAAGGCAAAAGCGGCCACGCTGAAAAAAGAGGAAAAAATCGCCGGCCCCCGGGCCAAAAACGAAGAGATGATCACCACCGTGAGCAGGTAAATCATGGCCAGGTTGGTGAGGGCCAGATAAGGAAAAAGGATAAAGCCCAAGCCGGTGCAGAGGCTCACCCCAGCCGCGGCCAGGAGGTATTCCTTAAGGAGCCGCCGGGGTTTGGGACCGGGAGCCGCCGCGGGCGCGGCTGCTTCACCTTCACCGGAGATGACGAAGACGTCGATGGGGCCGCAGTTCCAGATGAGGTGGTCCACCAGGGAGGTCCCCAAAAAACGGCGCCAGCGCCGGGCGTAAGGCTTGCCCACGAAGATCTTGCTGACCCCGTTTTCCCGGGCAAAGACCAGGATCTCATCACCGATGCGAAAACCCGAAACTTTGACGGCCTGGGCCCCCAATTTCGCGGCCTGGTACAGGGCCTGGGCCACATGTCCCTGGTTTTCCAGGGGCAGGCGGTCATGGGCGGGGGTCTCCACGTAGAGGGCGTACCATTTCGCCTGCTGGGAGTCGGCGATGCGCTTGGTGGCCCGAATCAGGGGCATGGAAAAGGGGCTGGGGTCCAGGCAGACGAGGAGGCGCTCGCCGCCGCTTGTTGCGGGTTCGGGTTGAATGGATTGAGCCACCCCGGGGCCAGGGTCCGGCATATGTTTTTAAAATCCTTCAATAAATATTATTGAAGGATAACCGGTTCCGGGCCTGGGGTCAAGTATCTGCGTCCATCGGCGTTCATCCGCGGTTAAAATGATGGAACCGCAGACGAACGCCGATTAACGCAGTTTAGAAAGGAGTTTAATAGAAAACCAGCAGGTACACCATGCTGATGGTGACGATGATCATCATGGGCACCCAGCAGCGCCGCATGTATTCCACGAAGGAGATGTGGTAGCCCGCCTTTTCCGCCATGCCCACGGTGACCACGTTGGCGGACGCGCCGATCATGGTGCCGTTACCGCCTAAGCAGGCTCCCAGGGACAGGGACCACCAGAGCACGTTGTCCTTGGGCAGGCCGAAGCTCTCGCTCATGAACAGCACCACGGGCAGCATAGTGGCGGTGAAGGGGATATTGTCGATGAAGGCCGAAGAGATGGCGCTTACCCAGAGGATGAGAACAATGGCCACCCACAATTTCCCCTGGGAGCAATAGAGCACCCCGTTGGCGATCTGTTGGATCAGACCGGTGGCTTCCGCGCCGGCAATGACCACGAACAGGCCGATGAAGAAGACCAAAGACGGCCATTCCACTTCCTTTTCCAGCATCTCCACGATGTCCACCTTGGAGATGGCCAGCAAGAGCAGGGAGCCGATCAGGGCCGCCACCGACACCTGCATGTGCATGAAGCCGTGCAAGGCGAAGAGCAGGATGGTGAAGCCCAGGAGAATGAGGCCCTGGATCATCAGTTTCTTGTCGGTGATCCTGTATTCTTCCCGTAAGAAGGCGATGGTGCGCTCCACGTCTTTCACGTCCGCCTTCAGGTACTCCTTCTTGTGCCACCACAGAAAGTAAAAGCAGGAGACGATCTGGCAGACGATACAGACGATGGACAGGTTGACGATAAACTGGCCGAAGGTGAGGCCGGTGTAAGAGCCGATGAGGATGTTGGGCGGGTCGCCGATCAAGGTAGCGGTGCCGCCCACGTTGGACGCAAAGGCCTGGGGAATCAGGAAGGTCAGGGGATGCACCTTCAGGGTGACCGCGATCTCGATGGTCACCGGAATGACCAAAAGCATGGTGGTGACGTTGTCCAGGAACGCGGAAATGACCGCGGTGAGAAACTGCAGCACGAAGGAGAGGACAAAGACGTTCCCCTTGGCCCAGGCATAGGACTTGTAGGCCAGGAACTGGAACATGCCCGTCTTTTTCATCACCCCCACGAAGATCATCATCCCCAGGAGCAGGAAGATGACGTTCAGGTCGATGGCGCCCATGGCGTCGTCAAAGGAGAGGATGAAAAAGGATTTGTCGAAGGCGCCGAAGGTGTAGGTGATGAAGAGGATGAGGGCCGCGCCCAAAAAGGCCGCCAGGGTGCGGTGCATCCATTCGAAGCTGATGATGAGATAGACCCCTATGAGAATGATGGCCGCGAGCCAGAATGCCGGGGTGACCGCCCGGGTCAGCGTGAAGTTGCGCGCGGTCTCGAAACGGCGGTTTCCCTGGTCGTCAGTCCCGGCGTCCACCACCTTTAGCGCCGTGGCTTTCATCGGTTGCCAATTAGGTTTGTGGGCCTTGACCTCCACCTTGCCGGCAGGCAGCGTCCCGGAAGGCAAATCGAACTGCACCGAGAAAGCCCCCTTGCTGCCGGAGGTGATCTCCTCGTCTTTGCCCAGGGGCTTCACGGCCTGGCCGTTCACCAGGACCTCGACGTCCACTTCCTTGACCGGCTTCTTCTGGGGGTTCACAAAATTCCCGGACACGGTGAGCCGGTCCGCGGGGGCCGCCAGGGCCGGGCTGGAGAGGCAGAAGACCGCGGCCAGGACCACCGCCAGAGAGAGCAGCGAATATCGTTTTATCCCATGCATATGACCGATCCTCTTATATTTTCTGTTCTGGTTCCCAAGTTGAACTTGGGAACCAGAAGATGAATGGCAATTTACTTCATCAGCACCGGCATCCCCTGGAGCGGCCAGATGATATAGCAGAACCCGGCCAACAGCACCATCAGGATAATGCTGGGGATCCAACCGAAGGTGAAAAATTCCCCGGCGGTGAACTGTTTGCTTTCATAGGCAATGGCATTGGGCGCCGCTCCTATCAGCAGGTTAAACGGCATGCCCGCAGTGGCCAGGGACGCGAAGAAGATGACGTGGGGCGCCACTCCCAGATACTGGGCGATGACGAGGGAGATGGGCAGGGTAATGGCGATGGCCGCCACGTTCATGATGAAGTTGGTGAGCACCAGGACGAAGAAGGCGATGGCCAGGACGAAGACCAGCCAGGGGGCCTTCTGGAACCAGGCCAGCCAATGCACCGCCAGCCACTCCGCGGCCTTGGTCTCATACAGGCAGAAACCGATGGACATGGCGCCCCCGAACAGGAGAATGATGTTCCAGGGGATGGTCTCCATGTCCTCCACCGTCAGGGTGCGGGACAGGAAGAAGAACAGGGTGGCGGTGAGCATGATGGAGGCCCGGTCCATATCTTTGAAGAAGGGCACCGGGGAAAGGACTTGAGCATGAACAATACCAGGACGCCGATGACCGCGGCGATGACCATTTTTTCCTTGTTGCTCATGGGTCCCAGTTCCTTGGAGAGAACCGCCACCTTGTCATTCAAGCCGTCGATTACCGGCCGCTCGGGCTTAAAGCAAGTGATGATCACCAGCCAGATAAAGAAGACCATCAGGGCTCCCAGGGGCAGCATGTACCAGGAGAGTTCGAAGAAGCCGATGTCGTAGCCGTTGGGGAAGTTGACGCCATTGATGGTTATGCCCTTGGTGAATTGCTTGAACATGCCGGCCCCGGCCACGCCCCGGGCCGCGCCCAGAAAGGTGATAACGGACCCGGCGCCCGCGGCCCAGGCCATGCCCACGAACAGGCCCTTGCCGAATTTGGTGGGCTGGTCAGTTTCGCTGTACAGGCCGTGAATGGCCACCAGCAGGGGGAAGATGGCCGCGGCCACCGCGGTGTGGGCCATGATCAAGGTCATGCCGGCGATGACCAGGAAGACTCCCAAGAGGATGAAGTTGGTCTTTTCCCCGACGATGCCGATCATTTTATAAGCCATGCGCTTGGTGAGGCCCGAGGCGTTGAATGCGGTACCCACCACCACGGACCCGAAGATAAACCACACCGAAGGGTCCAGAAAGTCTTTCAAAGCCGCCTCAGGCGTGCGGATCATGAACAGAGCCTGAAAAAGGCCGATGGCGATGGCCGTGGCGCCGATGGGCATTACTTCAAAAATCCACCAGACACCGGCCATGAGGAACAACCCCAGGGCCATCTTGCCGGCCCAGGGCAGTTGGAAGACCTTGCCGCCGGGGTCCACCGCGTCCGGCAAGGTTGGGACCATATAGAACAAGATAAAAATCCCCAGGCCCAAAAGAATGAAAAAGATGCGCTTCCAATCGATGGGCACCTTTTTGGGGGCAATGACGATCTCTTCGGGCATCTCCGGCAGGCCGGCGCCTACGGGCATTTTTTTGGTTTCTTCCGCCATGGTAAGCTCCTTTTAATAATTCCGGGAACCGGATCAGTCGCCCAGCACCAGGTCCGAGACCTCTTTGAAGAGGTCGCTCAGACGAATCATGCCCATGACCTTGCCGCCTTCCATCACCGGCATCAGGCCCACGTCTTCCTTGATCATCACAAAAATGGCCTTGGCAATGGGGTCGCCGCCGGCGATGGTGACCTTGATGGGGCTCATGACTTCGCTCACCGGCTTCTGGGAGGCCTCTTTCAGGCCGGGGCCGAAGAGATCGCCCATCAGGACCGCCAGGTTGGGGTCCCCTTTGATCAGGCTGGTCTCCTGGAGGAACCGGGGCTCCAGGCCCTTGATGATGTCCCTGAGGGTCAGGATGCCCATGAGCTGGTATTTCTCGTCAAAGACCAACACGGCCCGGGGCTCGAAGGAGCCTTCGAACTTGACGGCCGCCTCCCGGACGATGGCCATGGCCTGGCGCAGCGTGAACCAGTAGGGGATGTGGGGATAATCCTCCAGGGGGATCATCAAATCCTTCACTTTCTTTTCGTATGGCATGGGAACCTCCCGGCTAAATATTATTTCCGACCTTGAAAAACCTTGCCATTGCGGCTCGGCAACAGAACCCTCTTGCCTTGCTGATGTTTTTGGCAACCGCAAGATTAAAACGGGGTTAAAATGCAAGGCGGGACTGTTAAAATCGCGTTAAGATCGGGAATAAATACACAAGTCCTGAAGGGTGGCCAAACCGCTGCCAAACCGCTGCCCTTGACATTTAGAAGCCCCTACTTTAGAAAGAAATTAGGTTTCGTAAAGTGCCAACTTGTTGAAGGTGGTCGCAACCCACTAATTACTTAACATTTAGGCTTTTCCTGATTTATGCGGCCTAATGCCCATGAATGACCGCAGTAAAAAAAACTTGGAACTTGGAACCCGGAACTCGGAACTCTTGTGGAGGAAACCATGCCTGAGCCGAAGACCGCCAAAGATTTAATGATCCCCCTGGTGGATTACCCCCACATCCCTTATTGGTTCTCCTTGCGCCAGGCCATGGCCATCGTCCGGGAAGCGGCGGTCAAGTTCGAGGGCAGCTTAACCCCCCGGGCCGTTTTGGTCTTTGACGAGAAATACCAGCTCATGGGCATCCTGACCTTGCGGAACATTATCAAAGGGCTGGAGCCCCGGTTCCTCCGGGAGACCAACCTGATCAAAGCCGACCCCAACCTGGCGGTCCTCTTGGGCGATCTCTTCGGTCCCGGCCTGAAGGAGGCCGCCCAGAAACCGGTGAGCGAGGTCATGAGTCCCATTAAGGTCACCGCTAATGCGGGGGATTCCCTGGCCAAGGTCCTGTTTTCGATGATGGCGGAAAATGTGGGTTTAGTCCCGGTAATGGAGGGCGGCAAGGTGGCGGGCATGCTCAGGCTGAGCGATTTATTCAGGGAAATTTCCCGGGTGGTCCTGGGGGACTAGCCCGGCTCCCCTTCCCTGATCTCCCCAGGAGGGTCTGCACCTGAAACGCGTCTGGCAACGCCTTAAGAAAAAAGACCGGCCCAATATCCAGGCGGCCTTGGCGGACAAATATACCAATTTTCAGCGGCTCCTGAAGGCCAACAATGCGGTCCTGACCTTAATGGCCGACATGGAGGAGAAGCTTTCCGGCGACTTTCTCTTCGACCTCCAGTACATCCGGGCCAGCGTCAGCCAATTGGCCGCAGAGACCGCGGCCCTGGTGGAGTCCCTCAATAACCTGGGCGATCACCGCCACGGCGCGTTGGTCGACGCCTTCCGGAGGATCATCGGGGAGGTGGAGGACATTTTAAACCGGCGCCGGGAGATCCCTAAGGCCCCCCTGACCATCCCCTTTGACCATATCAACCTGGAAATGGCGGAAATGGTGGGCGGCAAGAACGCCAACCTGGGAGAGGTGCGGACCCGGGTGGCTCTCCCGGTCCCCCCGGGTTTCGCCATCTCCACTTATGCCTACAAAGCCTTCCTGGACTACAACCAGATTGCGGCCCGCATCGATGATCTGCTGGGGTTTTGGCGGATTGACGATCTGGACGGCCTGGTGGTGGTCAGCGAAGAATTGAAATCCATGATCAACCAGTCCCAGGTCCCCCCGGAACTGGAGAGGGCCATCAAAGCGGCCTATGAAGAGTTGTGCCTCCAGGGGCAGAACCGGCCCCTTCTGGCCCTGCGCTCCAGCGCCGTGGGGGAGGACCTCTCCCTTACTTTTGCCGGCCAATACGCCTCCTACCTGAATATTCCCCCCGGGGACATGACCGGCCGCTACAAGGACATCCTGGCCAGCCTCTTTACTCCCCGGGCCTTGTTTTACTATAAGACCCGGGGTTTCAACGAGGAGGAGATGGCCATGGGCGTGGCGGTGCTGCCCATGGTCAACGCCAGGGCCAGCGGCGTCCTCTTCACCCGGCAGCCGGAAGCCGCGGACCGGGACGCGGCCCTGATCAACGCGGTCTGGGGCCTGGGCCGGTATGCCGTGGGCGGGGTCATTGAACCCGATTACTACCTGGTGGCCCACGAGCCCCCGGGCAAGGTCCTGGAGCAGCGCATTCCCGCCAAAGAAGTGATGCTGGTCAATGCCGCCGGCAGCGGCGTCGAAGAGGCGCCGGTGCCTCCGGAGAAGGTGCACGCGCCCTGTCTGGAACCCCGGCATTTACAGGAGCTGGCCCACTGGGCGGCCATCCTGGAGGCCCATTATCAGCGGGCCCAGGACGTGGAATGGGCCTTGGACTTTGAAGACCGGCTCTGGCTCCTGCAAAGCCGGCAGCTCCACATCCCCGTCAAGGGGCCCCCGGAGAGAACCAGGACGTTGAAGCAATACCCCGTGCTCCTGGACTCCGGCAGCGTGGCCTGCCGGGGGGTGGGCGCGGGGCCGGTGGTCATGGTGCGCCGGGACGAGGACCTCAAGAATTTCCCCCAGGGAGGAGTCCTGGTGGCCCGGCACACTTCCCCCAAGTATGTGACGGTGATGCCCCAGGCCGCGGCCATCATCACCGACCACGGCAGCCCCACCGGCCATATGGCCCTGCTGGCCCGGGAATTCCAGGTGCCCACCATCCTCGCCGCCGGCAATGCCACCCATATTCTGCAAGCCGGGCAGGAAGTGACGGTGGACGCCAATTATAACAACGTCTACGCGGGCATCATCTCCGAACTGCTGGAACCCAGGCAGCCCCTGGCGGACGAACTGGGGGACAGCCCGGTCTTCCGCACCTTAAAAGAAGTGCTGAAAAAGGTGATCCCCCTCAATCTCATCAATCCCCAGAGCGAGGCCTTCACCCCCGGGCATTGCCGCACCATCCACGATCTGGTGCGCTACGCCCATGAATATTCCATGCGGGAAATGTTCAACCTGACCGCGGACGAAGTTCCCGGCAACGCCGAGGTGGTGGACCTGGCTTCGGGCCTCCCCTTTAAGGTGCGCCTCCTGGACCTGGGCGGGGGCGTCAAGCGGGGTTGGAAAAGCAAAGTCCGGCCGGAGCAGATTACTTCCCTGCCTTTCAAGGCCTTTTGGCAGGGACTGGCGGCCATGCGCTGGCCCCAGGCCAAGCCCGAGGGCGCCAAGAGCCTAAGCTCGGTCTTCGTCAAGAGCGAGGAGGAAGTGGCCCAAGGGGCCGAGCCCTACCGGGACCAGAGCTATGTGGTGCTCTCCCAAAATTATATGAACTTCAGCATCCGCCTGGGGTATCATCTGTCCACGGTGGAGGCGTACGTCAGCGACCAGCTCAACGATAATTACCTCTCCTTTACCTTCCGGGGCGGCGGCTCCACCCCGGAACGCCGGGAGCGCCGGGCCAGACTGATCGAAGCCATCATCGACCGCCTGGACCTCCACTACGAACGCCAAGGGGACACCATCAAGGCCGGAATCGCCAAATACCCCCCGGAACCGATGGCCCAAAAGCTGATCCTCATCGGCAAACTCACCCTCTACACCAAACAACTGGA
>Ga0233425_10003502_pt1 | contig 28299 bp, 21 predicted proteins | sample Watercolumn_Towu_2_FD_181712 | JGI IMG/M metagenome (GOLD analysis project Ga0233425, IMG submission 181712) | Freshwater microbial communities from Lake Towuti, South Sulawesi, Indonesia - Watercolumn_Towuti2014_140_MG | ecosystem: Environmental > Aquatic > Freshwater > Lake | place...
AACTTTGTGGGATATATTTTTCATTATCACAATTAGTATGACTCTTTTATGTATGTATTAAAACAGTACTACAAAAACAACCCTGGATTATTCCTGCACATACGAACAAACTGAAGCGCCCTCTTTAAGCACGCCATACCGTTTTCAGGTACGAAGGGAGGCCGGATGCCTCTCTCGGTCCTACAAGTATCTCCCACCCCAGTGTTTCCTGCAATTTTCCGGACATTACGGCAACAAGACCGGGTATGATCAGCTTTTTGTGCTTTACCTTCGTTGCTACCTGAGCGTCATCCATTGCCTTGGCAACCACCTTGTCGTTCAGCTTATCGCCGGAATATGCAGTCAATACGGAAGTCCCTCCGGTATCGACAGACAATATATATGCCGGAACACGGCTCGCCTCCACTTCGCCTTCAACTGTATAATAGGTAAGAGAAAAATTTGTAGTGAAAAGGACCGGAGAATCTTCCTTGGCGTCACCCACGGCATACAATCTCGGTTCAACCTGTATCGGTTTCTGCGGATCAGTAAATATATTCGTTCTTACGGTCAGCAACGGCATAATTGCCCACGGTTCACAGGCGCCAACCACGACAATGCCTGCATATTTAAGCAGATACGTGCTTGCCAGCGAAATTTCCTGAAATGGGTCGCTTTCCGATACAAAAGTAATCATGGGGAATCCGAGCGCACGGAAGTTTTTCTTTAGCGCCGCACGTCTGACTTTGGTTAGTTTTTGAAGCACCTCTTTCGGCTTATCGCCGCTGACATCCAATACAATCTCTTCCACACCCGCTTTTTTAGCGCGTTCAGCCAAATCGGCCAATTCCTCAAGAGTTCCTGCTGTAACGGTCATCGGACACTTCTTCTCTGCAGCCAAAGCAGCCATAGCCTCGCAATTTGAGGCATTTGCGCCGTGCAGCAACGGCTTTTTCCCGGCACAGTGCGCCAACGCCGCTTTCATATTTTCAACAGACGAACTGCTCAGGATAATACTAAGATGCGAACCGCTGGCTTTTTTCGCCGCTTCAGCAAACTTCCCGGCGTCATTGCTGGCATTTATAACTGCTATTAAATCAATTTCGATCTCGGTGCCTACCCTGGAGACCTTCAGCCCGTTTATCTTTTTCAAACGATTGTCAAAATCTCCACTACCGAGATTATCGCTGATCGTCACCGCAACACCCGTAGGATGATAAAACTTTTCCTCGTGCCTGAACAGCACATTTTCTTCGCCGGCCTGAACCTGTTTGGCGCCTGTGCCGACAGTTACAAGTTTAACAGGCGGAGCTGACGCCGCACCCAATACATTTTTAGCTTCGTTACTTACATCGGGACAATCTGTCAAATTGGCTTTTTTCTGAGCCAGCTGCATGGCAAATGCCAGGCAAGTAGGCCTGCCACATTTCTTGCAATTTGTTTTTGGCAGGAGTTTGTAAATATCGAGTCCGGTTAACGCCATTCTTTACATATCCTTTCGCATAAATAAATTTATTCGGCAGTATTAATAAAAAACCACCCGGTAAATTTCCTTCTTTATCACGTATTATTCAGGAAACGGGTGGTTATAAAACACTGAGATTGCAGGAGACATTGGACAATCATCACACAAATCACACTTATAAGTCACCGCTTGACCGTATGATTTTACAAATCAAACCATAACTCTGAGCTTCTTCCGCAGACATCCAGAAATTTCTTTTCGTATCTGACTCTACCTTTTCGAACGTCTGCCCTGTCTCCGCTGCAATAAGCCGATTAATCTTCTCGCGGCATTTAAGTATTTCACTTGCCTCGATCTGAATATCAGCAGCAGTCCCATGTATACCGGTTGAAGGTTGATGGATAAGAACACGCGCATTAGACAGACTGAACCTGTTTTCCTTTTTAGCACCAAGGAGAATAATTACAGCAGCGCTTGCGGCAACACCGGCACAGATTGCTTTTACCCGCGGTTTGACAAACCGCATCATATCATAAATGGCAAAGCCGGCATCGGCGTCTCCTCCGGGAGAATTGATAAACATCTTTATATCTTCACCACTATCCGCTTCCAGCAGTATGAGTTGTGCCATAATCTGCTGCGCCATTTTTTTATTCACTTCATCCGATACCATAATCGTTCGGGTCTTCAACAATCTCGCAACCAGATCACCTGACGGGCGCTTCTCCTTCTCTTCCGCTGCGCATTCTTCCTGATTTCCTATCAACGGTATATTAAAATACATGAATAAAACTCCACCCTTAAAAATATCCGGCAAATTATTTTCGTAATCAATATTTCAGACCGGTACTGTAAACATTGGACAAGCAGGCCTGTCAGTATCTTTTTTATCGGGCACGCCCTGAGTCACCCGACACATTTATATCATCGGCTCCATTGCAAGCGCAGGGTGATTAACCTTCTGCAAGTATGCAAGGACTTCTTCTTCCGTCTGTGCCACGGTCTCATCCGCTATCTTGTTCAGGAAATCTTCCAGTCCAAGCGATTCGGCTGTCTTGGAAAGCATCTCCCCAATCTCTTCCTTCAATGCCTTTGGCATCCATACGAGACGGGCAAGTCCGCCGTCGGCCGATATGAATTTTCTGCTGCTCAGATAATATTTGCTGTGCCCCATAAAGCCGGGTGTTTGTAATCCACCGCCCACCGTTCCGGCAAGGGTGGAAAACTTCATACCGCATGGCGTCATTTCCGTAAAATCACGGTCTACCACCATAATCCCGTTCGTCATAGGCAACATAGCCGAAATACATTCAAAACACCCGCAACTGGTCATGGGGTCAGTCATAATGCTATAGAGACTTACCTTCTCAAGCGATCTGTTTGAACCGTTGAAAATAAACGAATTCGTACCTTCCCACTGCCCCAGTCTCTCGTCAACAACCTTTCCTCTTTCAATCGGCTGATTGGGACCCGTAGGATTGATCTCATAGCCCGCCTTCCCGTCCAACCAGCTCACCGAACCACAAAGGCCGGAACGTTCCGGAGTAACCACGCATATATGCGTGGGCGCAAAGCTCTGGCAGAGCGTACAGCTATAGAACTGGCTTACCGAATCATCCTTCATACCCAGCAAACGGGCGTCACGTTCAGCGTAGGCTGCGCGCACCTCTTTCAGTTTTTTCTCCACGTCATCCCTTTTCGTATAAAACGTCACCTGAACCTTGTCAACAATCGCCCCGAAGTTACTGTGGAACTGGGAGTGGATAATATTGCCGATATGCTTTAACCTGAAGCCTGCCTTAAACGCCTCTTTACTGATACGATGGCGGATAATATCCCTTTGCCCCATGTGAAATAATCCCTGCGCTTCGCCGAGGAAACGGTGCATCTGTCGTTCAAAAATCGGCTCGAAATCGGGCTGCATCTTGCGCCCTGCCACCTCAACCATAATACCCAGAGAAACGCCGGGGCCGGGAGGAATTCCGTCCAGCTCAGAGCCGATAACCTGTATCTTTCCATCCTCGATCTCGTTAATTTCTTTCGTGCAGACAAATTCAAAGGCCGGAGTCCCCGGTCCGCCAATCTCAATCTGCATATCCTCTTTTCTGATACGCTCCCCTTCAAAGGCAGGACCGTACGGCACAGGGAGATCAATCTTATGAACGGAAATCTTCAGGCCGCGCACTTCGATACACTTTTCGACAATCTTTTCAACCGGCACCCTGGAAACAACATGTTCGTAGGTACAAACGCCGGTAGGTAATATTTCGGGAATGTCGATGTTGGTAATTGTTGGGAATCCGTAGTTAATTGCACCGGCCGCATTCGCATATTGTTCATCCGTTACAGCAGTTCCTAGTGCCAAAACAAAAGCAAAAATACGGTTTTTGTTATAGAGGAGGTTTCTCTTGAAATCACCCGGCGGCACATTTCCAAAGGAAAGGGCAGCCCTATTGGCAAATCCAAGGGAATAGACGGCAGCAGAGGTCTCTTTCCCAAACGGCACCAGGCGGGTGTCCCACCCCATCTGCACACCCTTTTCGGCCAACTGTTCGGCAAACGACGTCCCAAAGTTATCTGATTGTATGAATACGTACAGGTTCTTCTGCTGCAGTTCCCTGGCAATCTTCACAGCCGTGTCCGAGTCAGGCGCGCAACCAACAATGGCCGCAAACCCAGGCGCCGTACCATCCACGAACTCAATACCTCGTTCACGCATGATCACGTCATCAGCAGCCCCCAGCCATATCCCGTCAACCGGATGCGGCCCGATAAGGTATTTACATGCCTCATACACTTCTTCCGCAAAAAGGGTGGCCATACCGGCGTCCAGTGTGTGTCCCAAATAGGGAACCCAGTGCTTTTCAGCGGGCAACGGAGGCAACATGCTCCTTGCCATACCTATAATATGAACGCAGTCTTCGAGGGTCTTTACCGCTATGCCCGTCATAGAATATATGATAGGCAAATAATACGCGGTGTTGGGGAATTCCACTTTGCAGTCTCGCCCTTTCTGAGCAATTGCTTCAGATAGTTTTTTATCAGCCTTATCGACAATTTGGTATGCACCGCGGATGGCGGCGGAACAGATGATCTTCGACATAAAAACAACCCCTTAAAAAATCTTTATCAACAAGTCAAGTTACACGCCGTATTTCATATCCTTAACGCCTCACACCTCATAGCAAAAAACCTGTGTTCTCACAAATGCTTCATCGGCCTGAGGCTTTGTTTTGCTAGTGATGTCCCCCGGGAACCGGCTTGCATTCTCTTTCCAGCGCCCTTCTCTCGGCCATATCGTAAAGCTTTCTTTCCTTCTTGACGTTTATACCAAGAGCGTCTCTCTTCTTCTCGATGTGGTCCATCAGCATCTTTCCAATTTTCTTCAAATCAGGCTCAAAATCCCATCTGGCGCCTAGCATTTCCTCCATTTCTTTGGTAAGCAGCCTCTGCATATCCGGCGCGCCTGCAACCGGAGAATTCATACCAAAAACCGTATAAACGCCTGATGCCACGAAATATTGACCAATAGCAATCGCCTTCTCGCTCATCCACTCAAGACAAGCGCCGGCCACTGGCAGATCGCTGATATCGTTCCCTAAACCACCTTCTTTTACCATCTCAGTCACTGCAATGAGAATTCTGCTATTATCGACACATGCACCGGAATGCAGCACGGGAGGCATACCTACCGCTTCACAAACCTCTTTTAACCCTTTGCCGCATGCTTCCTTTAACTCCGGAACCATCAACCCAACGGAAGCGCATTGACCGGCAGCACAGCCCGTTGCAACGACTAATACATCGTTAGCGATGAGTTCTTTTACCATATTCACATAAGACATCTCACATGTGCCTGCCCTGGGACTTGTACAACCGGCAATACCAACCACTCCTCGTATTCTTCCGTTTATTATATTATCATTCAACGGACGATAACTTGCCCGATACCTGCCGCCCAGCATATATTTGATTGTTTCATGGCTGAAACCGGCAATAAGACTCGGCTCGGCGCCACTGGGTATAAATACCTTGCTTTGGTCGCGGTTCTTATAATTCCCAATCGCCGTCATAATAATCTTATTAGCGGAATCCAAGGCATGTTCTTCATCAAATTCTATATGTTCCGAACCAAAAATCTTTGCCTTTGACAGTGTAGTGATCAATTTGGTGTGATAATGCTTTGCCGTTTCTGCCAACGCCTGCATTACGCACTGTATGTCAACGACCATAGCTTCAACAGCTCCTGTTGCTATGGCGCCTTCCTGTAAGGTCATGTGCCCCGCCATAGGAATCCCGTGTCTCACAAGCAGTTCATTAGCGGTACAGCATAATCCGGCAATCACAACACCCTTGGCGCCAACAGCCTGAGCTGCCTTTGCAATCTCAGGATTGCTGCTTGCAAGAACAATAGCCTCAGCAAGCTGCGGTTCATGCCCGTGCACAATAATATTTACATGGTCTTTTTTCAAAACACCCAAATGAGTTTTTCCGGGAACCGGTTTCGGGGTGCCGAACATAATATCCTGTAATTCAGTTGCTATCATGCAACCACCCCAACCGTCTGCCAGCGACACGCGCATTGCCTGTATAGTAAGGTTACGATAATCCTGATCACCACCCATCCCTGTTCGATGCATACTCTCGGTAACCTCACGATCAATCGCACGGGGGGCAATACCTAGTTTTTCCCATATTTTCTGGCGGGATTCCGGCGCTCTCTTAAGGAACAATAAAGTTCCGTACGGTTTACCAAACTCCATGAGAGCCATCTCACCAACCTCTTCAGCAATCTCATTAATCTTTCGGTCTTTCGTCTTTATACCAAAACACTCGGCAACCATCATCAGCTTCTCTACATCTTTTATCCTGTATCCGGGAGCCTCGCCTCGCGCAGTTGCAACTAACAGGTGAGCTGCAGCACGGGCATGGTCAGAGTGACACGCAGTACCGGCGCCGCACATACGAAGATAATGTCTTGCTGCAAACGTATTGGCATCAGCGCCGCATACACCTCTTTTCGGCCCTTTCCCGAACGGGTCTATATTACAGGGACCGTAGTTGCAATGACGACAACAGAGCGCAAGGCTGCCATACCCGCACTGAGGAAGCTGTGCCTGGTATCTGTCGTACATTGTTTCCACTTTCATTTCTTTCATTTTATCCAGCATTGCCTGATCAGCAGTTTTTTCTTTTTCTTCCATAATTAACCCCCCCTTTACCATATTCTTGCATATCAGACTGATAAATACCTCTACAGGGTCATCAGACTGCATAGCAACCACATTTATTATGCGGTAAATTGAATGTTACATTATAAAAATAAACAAATTGAAATCAAGGGAAATAAAACTTTTACTTGCCTTTTGTAAACTCTTCCAGACGGTTCCTTATTTGCTTTACTTCTGAAAGTAATTGGCTATTTTCTTCGAAAACCGCTTTCCCTCCAATATCTGATGCAAGAATCTTTTCATTGTAAGAAATATAGCCCAGAACAGGAATATCGTTTAACCCTTGCTTGATTAACGACCTGTGTTCTTCAGAAGCCACTTTATTGCCAACTGCATAAATTGACTTGAGACCTATGTCGTCCGCGAGTTTTTTTACCTGAAAAGCCGTTTGAATACTTTTAGAGCCAGGCTCTACTATAACTATCAAGGCATTCACAGCCCTTACGGTAGCACGACCAAGATGCTCTACGCCAGCCTCCATATCCACAATTACAACCTCGTCTCTATGAACAATAAGATGGCTCAACAACGCCCTTAAAAAAGCGCTTTCAGGACATGCACACCCCCCACCCCCACGTTTTATAGCCCCCAGCACCATAAGCTTTATTCCTTCATGTTCCACCGAAAGTTTTTCAGGCAAATCGGAAACCGTAGGATTGAGTGAAAAAAATTTCCCATATTCGTCCGAAGCACCTGTTCGCTCTTTTATCAACTCTTTCATTTGACTAATCGGCACTATTTCAGACATACTTTTAATGCCCATAGTCACAGCCAAATTAGACACAGGATCTGCATCTATCGCAATGACCTTTTTCCCGCTCTCACTAAAAACCTTTGCTAGAGAAGCGACAAAAGTCGTCTTTCCAACACCGCCCTTGCCCGAAACAGCAATTTTCATAAAATACCAACCTGATTATTAAATTATTACAATATGGAATGATTGTCACTTAACAACAAAATACTAACAAGTAAAAACATTATTTGCCATAAAATTTATACAAAATTACGGTCAGTTACACATATTCATTCCGCTTTATTACGATAGTGCCAGCATTTGCAAAATCGACCATTTGCAATCAAAAAGGTTGGAAATTGTGAGACCAAAGATGCGTTGTCCGAAATTTGGAATCCAAGCCCTGATAGATAGCCGGCAGAGTCGTTTCCCCTCTACGGGTAAAAGAAAAGGGAAAATGGCAACATCGTATCCAGACGCCTTGCGGCAAATATTCTCATGCTCCTGACGCCATACCCGTTCATCTAAGGAAAAATCAAGCCCAAACTTAATAAACTGTTCTCCAAGAGGCGCTTCACAAAACAATTTATCCTCTTCAAGGTGGCCTTTAAATTTTACAAGAAACACTCCATTCCAATTTCCATCACCGGGAAAATCTTCAGAGTCCAATTTAAAGTCATGCTTTGCACATGCAAAATCAAGTATTTGATTTCTAACCGCTTCCAAATCCGATCTATCCGGCTTTCTTTTTTCTTTCATTCTGCAAATATTTTTTTAAAACAAATACATCCTGAATAAAAACTACCTGCCCTATTCGGTTATATTAAACCAACATCGCCAGAATTCGTCTGGGGTCAAGAGTCTCTATAATAAAGCTATCGACACCGTTTATTAAGTAATCTCTTCGTTCCTGCAAATTACCGGAAATTACAAAACTCTTGATATGAGGAAATTCACCTTTCATGTTAGCAATAAACTCACACCCTTCTAAACCTGCGCTTTCCGTATCGAGAAAAATATAATCAATTTTGTAAGACTTCAATACTTTTTTGGTATATTCAATATTGTTAACAAGGTATACACTGTAGCAGTTTTGTTTTAATATGTTGAAAAGAAGTTTTTTACGGTCATCATTTGTGGAAATAACCATTACACCCTGATGCAAGTGCCGCCTGATTTGTGATGATTGGCCAAATAAATACTTACTCAATAGTTTTTTGTGAAGGTTCTGCACAACAATTCTGCACTCTTCGTTATCGTAATTACTTGTCAGGAAATCATCAACCCCCATGGGCATAAGATCTAACCACTCTTCAATTTTATCTATTTCTATGATTATCCCCATGCCAGGAAACTCGTCTTTTATGTGTTCCAACAAATTGAAATTATTAATCCTGGCGGTATCCATATCAGAAACAAGGATATTGCATTTGTAATTCCGCAATAAAGAAATAGCTTGTTGTTTCTGCTTCACCCTGTATACCGAGTACCCTAATATTTGCAATAATTTTTCAAGACGGATTGCCTCCTCTTCTCTTGCAGAAACAATTAAAATCCTAAAATCTTCTTTTGTTGCGAGTTTTTTATTTATGTATGCAGCATTATTTTTCTCCTGCCTTAATTCTTCCACCCTTTGGATGTCAATTGATTTTGCCCCGACTTCATACTTTTTATCCCCAGTATCCCCAGAAGACTCAACTTCGATTATCCGTCTTACCTCAACATAAATCTTTTTAGTCGGATTTCTGTAAACAACATTTTTTTTATTTATCGAGTTTAACGAAAATTTTACTAACAACACATTAGAGGGGATAAGAGAGTTGTTAGTCTCAAATTTTATTCCATGCTGAGATATATCAATAATGCGTAAAGGCGTCTCCTTTAATACCGCTAAATCATCTTCTCCCAAAACCGAATACACTCCTTCCGCACCTATTCCAAACCGTTTTTCTGTACGTCGTTCATCACTTTTAGTATCTTCGTCAGCAGCAAACACGACAACCTGACCCTTTTTATTGTCATGTAACAAATGCGCAGATTCAATTAACTCCGCTATAAGAAATTGAGCCTCTTTCAACTCATCTACCGACAACTTGAAGACAATATCCTTAAATGATTCACTGATCATACGAGCACTTTGTTAATGAAAATTTATCATTCATTTTTACAGATACCATTACACCCTGAAACAAAAACACAGCCTTAATATTCCATCAAATGAGTTTTACTTATCGCTTTATTCCAAGAATTGTTTTTGTGTATTCACCGCATGATGGAGATGCACAGATTTCCAATTTGTGTTGAGTTACAGAAGGGAAGAATTCGTACAAATAACGACGTTTGCCACTAAACCTACGGCTTTTCCATAAACCACAAATGGATGATCACTCCCATTAAAAAAGAAACACGAATACCGCATGCGAAAAATACCCCTTATTCCCTTTTATTTAAGAGACACAGCGCCTTAAGTATAAATTTGTGAAGTTTATCATCACCCGCATTTACAACGAATTATCATACTCATAGTCCAGTACCCGCCTCGCGTTTCATGTGCAGCAAAGATTACATCCGCCAAAATTAGCTACACACTGCCTCCTAATGAGGATAGAGGGATAAAACCTTTTTCAGAAAGAACACAAAAACACACACCGTTTCACTTTATTTACTTTTCTATCCTTGCCCCGCACACCTTGTACTCTGCCGTTTGGGTAATGTTGTCGTAGGCATCCTTGGTCAGTTTGTTTACTGCCGATTCGGCAAAGTGCATGGGTATCCAGATGACGCCTTTTGTCACCTTGTCGGAGACCTCGGCGCGCGCGGTGATGCTCCCACGGCGGCTGCATATCTTCACCATATCGCCGTCGGAAATGCCCAGTTCTTTTGCGTCTGCCGCGTGTACCTCGACAAAGCAGTCGTTCGTTTTGTGGATGATGCCGCTTGACCGCCTGGTCATCGTCCCTGCATTGTAATGGTAGAGGGTTCGACCCGTAGTGAGCAGCAGCGGATAGTCCTTGTCAGGACTCTCGGCAGGAGCGCGGTACGGCAATACAAAGAATTTCCCGGGGCCGCGCGGGAATTTGCCCTCGTGCAAAAACTTCGTGCCAGGGTGCTTTGTATCGGGACACGGCCACTGAATACCGTTCTGCTCAATCCTCGCGTAGTTAATGCCCGCAAACATCGGCGCCAGGCTTGCAATCTCGTCGTATATCTCTTTCGGAGACGGGTAGTCCATTTTGTAACCCATGCGCGTGGATATCTCGGCGGTAATTTGCCAGTCCGGTCTGGAGTTTCCAACCGGGTCAATGGCCTTGCGGACGCGTTGCACACGGCGCTCCGTGTTGGTAAAGGTGCCATCCTTCTCGGCGAAGCTGGCAGCAGGCAGGATGACGTCGGCATATTGCGCCGTCTCAGACATAAAGATATCCTGCACTACCAGAAATTCAAGATTTTTAATGCCCTTAATGGTATAGTCCTGGTTCGGCTCGCTGAGCACCGGGTCTTCCCCGATAACGTACAATGCCTTAAACTGGTTTTTACTCATCTTTTCAAACATGGATGGAGCGGTCAGGCCAGGCGTCCTCGATAATTTCACGCCCCAGGCCTTTTCAAATTTCTCCATGACGGCGTTGTCGTTAATGTCCTGATAGCCCGGCATCTTGTTCGGAATGCAGACGTCTGTGGCACCCTGCACGTTGTTCTGTCCGCGAATGGGGTTGACCCCCGTGCTGGGTTTTCCGATGTGGCCGGTCAACAGGGCGAGGTTTGCAATGGTTCGCACATTGTCCGTTCCGCAGGTATGTTCCGTAATGCCCAGAGTATAATAAATGGCGGATTTTTCAGACGTGGCGTAGAGACGCGCCGCCTGGCGAATATCTTCCGCGGGTACGCCTGTATATTCGGACGCCCTTTCAGGGGTAATGTCCTTGAGGAATTCCTTGAGTTCCTCAAAGTCCTCGGTACGCGTCCTGATGAATTCCTTGTTCTCAAGCCCCTCGGCGATGATAACGTGCGCCATTGCGTTGAGGAGCCAGTTATCAGTGCCCGGTTTAACGGGCATATACAGCTTCGCATGTTGGGCAAACCATATACGGCGGGGATCGGCAACGATGAAGGTGCACCCCTTCCGCAAGGCTTTTTTCATCTCCAGCCCTACAATGGGATGGGCCTCCGTCGGGTTGCCCCCGATGAGGAATATAAGCTTACAATCCTTGATTTCACTAATGGAATTGGTCATTGCACCACTACCAAATGACATCGCCAGACCGGCGACGGAAGGTGCGTGTCAAGTCCGGGCACACTGGTCTACGTTGTTCGTTCCAATCGTAGCCCGCGCAAGTTTCATCGCCAGGTAGTTCTCCTCGTTTGTGCAACGGGAAGAGCTCATCACGCCGATCGTGTCGGGACCGTACCTTGCCTTTATCTCGTTTAGTTTGGTGGCAACGAGGTTCAACGCCTCGTCCCACGACGCCTCTTCGAGCTTGCCGTTCTTTCGTATGAGCGGCTGCTTGAGGCGATCGGGGTGATGGATAAAATCAAACCCAAACCGTCCCTTTACGCACAGGTTGCCGTCGTTGGGAATAGACCCCGTCTTGGAAGTCACTTTTACGACCTTATTCCCTTTCACGTTTAAATACATGGTGCAACCCACACCGCAGTAAGCACACGTAGTCTTGACCTGTTTGAATTCCCATTCGCGTCCCACTCCAACAGCCTGTTTCTCAACCAGCGAACCAACCGGACAGGTAGACACACACTGACCGCACAGCACGCACGCTGTATCGCGACGGTTCTTCCCGAAGGGTGTACCCGTTTCGGTTTCAAATCCGCGATTCTTAAAATCAATAGCGTAGTCCTGCTGCACTTCGGCACAGATACGAACACAGCGCCCGCACAGGATGCACTTGCTTGTATCCTGTTGAATAACAGGATTCGGGTCGCTGGTAACGCCGCCGTCAGGTTCCTGAAAAAACCGGCTTTCTCTCACACCATACTGATAGGCGAGGTCCTGCAACTTGCAGGAACCGCATTTGTCACATGTCAAACAATCCTTGGGATGATCCGAAAGGATTAATTCGAGAATCATCTTTCTCGTATTCAACACTTTTTCAGAATCGGTTCGTATCATCATGCCATCAACAGCCTCCGTATTGCATGACGTAATGAGTGCAGTCGATTTCCCCCTCTCAACTTCTACCATACAAACACGGCACGCCGCAAAAGGTTCCAGTCTCGAATCATGACACAGCGTTGGAATATGAATACCAACGGAATTTGCCGCCTGCAAGACCGTTTTCCCCTTATCAACCTCTAATGCCACACCATTTATATTTAATCTAATTTTGGGAATCATAACCATAAACCGTCTTTCTCCTTGTTCTAACTCAATATAATCCCAGCATAACCAACTACCTGACTATAATCGCCCGAAGTATCCCCGCTGGTTTCGTAGCGCACTAATTCAGCCTTCTTTGCCCCTCGTTCTTTAGAACATACCAACATAGTAATTGCAGGATAAATTCCGCACATCGTAATGTGCATATCGCGCACCTTGCCATACAGATTATCTTCATTCAAAGCCAGTATTTCATCAATAGCAATCTTGTCTTTGATATTCGCCGATGCTTGTGGTTCATAATGCGTCATGTCAGAAGACGCAACCACAAGAGCGTCGGGGCATACATTCTGCAATACCAGCGATAAGCTTTTCCCTATTTCCTTGAGTTCTTCCATATTCCCGGACGACAATACAATCACAACGATTTTAATCTGAGGATTGAAAAACTGCATAAACGGTATCTGTACCTCTGCGGCATGTTCATAGAGATGCGCATCCTGGTCTTTTTCCACAAAACTACAGACATGTACCAGATTATTTACAACATCCTCGTCTACAGAAACATCTCCCAGCGGCGTACGCCACACTCCGGCAGGATAAACAGAATATGGCACACCACGACCCGTATGGTTGGGTGATAATATAACTGCCACACCAGGAATTTTTACCCGCGAATAAAGGTTTCCTGCAACGCATCCGGAATATGCATACCCGGCATGAGGCGAAAGGACGCCCAATGCGTTCTGTTTTTCACAATCCTGAATGATATAGTTCTTCATATCATTCCTTAATTGAATTGCGTCTCCACTATAAAAACTACCGGCTACAACCGGATGTCTAATCATAAAAACTACCTTCCCGAGAATTTCGCCGTTATTTCACTTACTAATAGCCGAATCGTTTTTTCATTAGTAACAAGAATAAATAGTTTAACATTACAAATGTAAACAGTCAAATTTCTTTTAAATTGATTTTTTATTTGAAAGATATACAGTCTATGGTTTAGAATTTTAACGGAAATAGTTGTGCAATCTTACACTTAATAATTATTATAAATCTTTGAAGGAGTTGTCGTTTGGCAAAAGCATTGGCATTATTATCAGGCGGTTTGGACAGTACATTGGCTATACGTGTGATCCAGGAACAGGGGATAGAGGTAATCGCTCTTAACTTTGTAACGGTGTTTTGTCGCTGCACATCACATGGCAGTTGTAAGCTGGAAGCTGTTAAAGTCTCAGAAAAATTTGGAATTCCGATAAAAGTTATCAATACCACAGAACGATTCCTTGAACTGGTCAAAAAACCAAAATATGGTTATGGAAAAAACATGAACCCCTGTATCGATTGCAGGATCAATATTTTCCGTATTGCCGGCGAATATATGCGGGAAATCGGCGCAGACTTCATTATTACCGGAGAAGTATTGGGGCAGAGACCTATGTCCCAGAGAAAAGATGCGATGAAACTTATTGATAAAGAAGCCAATCTCACGGGACTTGTCCTGAGACCATTATGCGCCAAACACATGGAACCGACTATTCCTGAAAAAACAGGGCTTGTAGACAGAGAACGTCTTCTTCAGATTCGGGGGCGTTCGAGAAAAAACCAGATACAACTCGCAGATGTATTTCAAATCAAAGATTATCCCTGTTCTGCCGGAGGATGTTTGCTTACAGATCCGGAGTTCGCCCATAGAATGCGTGATTTAGTTGATAACTGCGATTCCGATGTAAACGACGTCAATCTTTTAAAGGTCGGACGTCATTTCCGAATCGATGGAAATACGAAGGTCATTGTCGGAAGAAACGAATCAGACAATGAAAAAATAGAGTCTCTTTCAAAGGAAGGGGACGTAATCTTAAGCATGATCGATTTCCCAGGACCTCTGACTCTTATTCGCGGTGAGATCACGGAAGAGAATATTCAGACAGCAGCCCGTCTCACTGCAAGATATGGGAAATCTCAGGTTCTGCCTTCTGTAAAAGTTTCAGTAAAATCGTCCCACAAAGATATCCTCTCCAAAACAATTGAAGTTACGCCGATGAGCCAGGAAGAAGCTGACAAAATGATTTTAAGGAAACGTCCTACGGATAACGTTTCCGACAAAACATCAACAACCGCAAATTTTGATGTTGGATAGAAATGTGAGGCTGATAGCCTTTATATAAATCTTGCTGCTGAAATAAAATATTTGCAGATGGTACAATAACACTGAAACTGTCCGACTGTTTATTAAATCCTGCCGGAAATACCCTGATTTAGGAGCATTTATTAAGTGAAAACGTACCTTGCCAATTTATTGAAACGCTTTGAGAGCATAACAAAGTTACCATCGTTTGCTTCACAAAGTACCTATATAAAAACAAACAAACAGCTTTCCGTAATTCTCGGAATTGTGTTTGCGGTATCTGCAATTGCCATTATTTGTTACTGGTTCCTGAGCGAAAAGCCTCACTACGAGAAACTACTTGCCAACAAAGATGAATTGATTAAGACCTTGAAATTTACGCGTGACAAGCAAAGGAAGATACACGAAAATGCAATAGACAGTTATGAAAAAAAGATAGAAAACGAATATATCCTGAAATCCATATACGACAAAAAGATTGACGACTATGAACAAAAATTAGATTCTTACAAAAACAGCTACGTTTCTAAAGAAGATCATGAAAAACAACTGGCAGAGTTAGAAACAAGACTCAAAGAAGAGACCTTATCCGGTGAAAAGACATTAAAAGAAGATTTCGAACAAAAAATTACCGTAATGGAGCAGAATACCGTCACCCTCAAAGAAAAGAATAGCGAATTAAAAAGAACGCTTGACGAGGCACTGACATTTATCAAAGAAGAAAAAGAAACGTTGGAGAACATGCTTGTGCTTGAAAGAAAAAAGGCATTAATCCCTTCGCTTATTCTGACCGAAACCAAACATAGCACCTTACAAGCCGATATGCTTAACAGACTGGTGGCTACAAAAAACAAGCTGGAGCATATTGGAGAAATGGGTATTGACCTAAAACCAAACACTTACTATGAGATGGGACTCATTTCTTATTACAATAACCAGCACGACAAGGCGATTGAACAGTGGGAATATGCCGTTTCCCTGAACAAAAACAATTTAATGGCTTACATCTGCCTCGGCATTGTTTACAACGAAGAAAATATGTCAGACAACGCCATTAAAGTTCTAAAGCGCGCGCTGAAGATAGGCCATAAATACGCTACGTTGCACCTTACACTTGCCCGTATTTATGAACAGAAAGGTATGCTGGACGATGCGATTTATGAATACTCCCGCGTACTGGAAATTAACCCGAATACAATAGATATCCACAATGTACTTGGCGCTCTTTATGAAAAGAAAGGATTAAAAGAAGAATCAAAGAATTCTTTTGCAATATATGAAAAATTAAAAGCTGGAAATAAATAAAATGTGTTGTCCGGACGTTCCATTAGTATGCACCTTTACCCCTGAGAACTGCAATTACCGTTAAGAAAAGAATCTTTGCATCCAGGAGAAAAGATTTTTTCTGAACATATTCAATATCATACATCACCCAATCACTAAATTTACCGCTTCCCCTCCCAAATATTTGCCACAAACCGGTCAATCCCGGTTTAACGGAGAGTCGCATCTCTCTCCAACTGTCATTTCCGGTCATTTCTTCACTCGCCAAAGGCCTTGGGCCAACGAGACTCATATCCCCTTTCAAAACATTCAACAACTGAGGCAACTCATCAAGACTAAAACTTCTCAAAAACCTCCCTACTCGCGTAATCCTGGGGTCATTTCTCATTTTAAACACAGGTCCGTCAGTTTCGCTATTCAGATTCTTTTTCAACAACTCTGCGGCTTCAACCATCGTTCTGAATTTGCACATACGAAACTCTTTTCCATCTCTACCGCACCGCTTCTGCAAAAAAAACACAGGCCCTTTACTATCCAGCTTTATTAAAAAAGCTATAATTAAAAATACCGGGAATAAAACAACAAGGGAAAAAATGCCACACATGATATCCAACAATCTCTTTATACAATCCAGAACCATCGGTCTTCGACCCTCTAATTTCAAATGTTTGTTTATTGAATTTTCTTTTAATTATCGTCAGATTATACATAAACCTTAATTTTCTACAATACAACTTTATTTATCGTTACCTTACGCATTCAATATGTAAGTGCAATACGTTAAACATATTCCTGACAAACCGCCTGGAACATCCGCAATCAATCACAATCACTCACGCTTCACTTATTCTTACCAAATTTTAAAATACGATACCAGTGGAAATACCATTAAACACATCTGGTTATACTTGCCAAACATCACTGACTTTTGTAAAATCACACAGCACTAAATTCCACTCAACATCACCCTTATGGATGAATGTAACCAAATTTTTCATCAATTTAAATTCTCCCTATGGGTTACGTTTCACTTAAAAAAACATATTGAGATATGAAAAATGTCACAACTAACCCTACATAAACTAAAAAAATTGTCCTGGTATTTCTTGCTGTTGTGTGCCGGCATAATAATTTTGTTCTGGAAATTAGACGATACTGTCGGCCTGCACAGGGATGAGGCAATTTTTGGTCTCTTTGCAGAAATGATCCTTAATGGTGCGCTTCCCGTTTTCGGAGTATTTAACGATTACACGGCCCCTCTTCATACTTACCTGCTCGCTATCTGCATTAAGTTTTTGGGAAACTCCATCTGGAGTTTACGTTTTTTAGGTCCGATATTCACCCTGCTGACCATTGCTGCAATCTACGATACCGTACGGGCGTTTTCTCCCGTTCGTGCCACATGGATTTCCTGCCTCCTCATAACATTCCCACCGATTATTATGCTTTCGCGACTTTGTGGTGAGGTCTTTGTTCTCAATCCTTTTCTGTTTTTTGGAACTATATGGATATTTGTAAGACTCTGTCAAAATCAAACAAAATATAAACATACAACCGGCCTGATAATTATCGGATTCCTGACATCTTTGGGAATCTGGAATCACGCAATATTTTTACCAAGCGCCGCATCTCTTATCGTCTGCTATACTATATTTCTGTGGCCGGGCATTCGGCAATATTTTATAAATGGCGTTCTTTATTCACTGGGATTTTTGGTGGGGTTGTCGCCACGATTCGTCTCTGCGTTGTTTTTTGAAAACAACCTATTTCCCAAAAGACCGCCTATTCCACGAGCCACTCTAAAATCCGCATTACTAAATTTTCTCTACACATTATCAGGCGACAGTCTGTATGCGCGGTTTTCCGGAAAAAGCGCAATCCCGTTCGTATGGGAAACGACGGGAATTATACTAACCACACTAGCTACATTTTACTTTTTTAAACGTAACAAATATGAAAAGAAAATATTCTGGGGAATATATACCTTTTTCGTTTGCAACTTCATTGGAGTATGGCTCATAACTCCATTTGGATCAATTGGTTCGCGATTATGGTTAATCCCAGCATGGATATTCCCGATCTCTTTAGTGATATGGATGCCAAATCTTCGTGAATGGAAATGGCGTGTCACATCCGGTATTTTACTAGTAACACACGTTATCTTACTCCTGGTAAATCACTATATTCCAAATAACAACACACATGGGGTCATCAGCCCGTCTGTTTATGTCGGAGGCAAGTACGATAATACCTGGGATTACTACGATCACCGTCAAATAACCAATAAACTAGCCCAAGCAGATAGTAATCTTATTTTTATATCTACCATTAATGTTTTTACGTTCTACTATTTAATGCCTCCCGAACAAAGGCACAAGATTAAATTGTTGTGGCAAGCAATACAATATAGCACAAATCCGGAAAAACAAAAACTGTACGATTCAATTACCTACAAAGGCCCGATACCACATTCTGCGCTCTTTGTTTTCTATGAAAACGACAAAGATTATCTGGAGACATTTTATAACTTAAGCTTGTTTAAAGAAACAATTCTGGATGAAAAAGCGGGTATCCCCGGCTTTAAAGTTTTCCGTTTTAAATAGTGACTTTCATTACTCAATAGAACCCAAAATGTATCAGAGGGAAAATACTCTTTGACACAAGAAGTACTTTTCTGACATTTTCTATTTCTTAAACTTACGCATGGTACTGTATACAATGGGCCGCTGTATCTTTCCCGGAGGCACATTTATGGAACATGTCACGTTTTTCTCCTTCACGGACAGATTCTCACTCGAAGTTTGTTTTATTACCGACCCACAGCTAAAACACTCACAACAATTGTCATAAAGACTTTTATCCCAACAGAAAACATATAATCATTGAGAAACACTAATACGTCAGACCAAATTCTCTCCCTTGAAACCCTTTCATAATTGGTACTATGGTTACAAATTTGCTAATTTAATGTTCGGAATTTCAAACTATTCAAAGTTGAGATGCTTCACGGAGTTTACACTGACCATAGTGAATGTGTTCAGACGGCGTCCCAGAGCCATAAGATTCTTCGGCTTCGCCGAAGAATGACACAAAGCGAAGGAATGACCCATATACGAAGAGTTCAACATGACAATAAAGTCATTCTGAGCGACAGCGAAGAATCTCTTTGATGTTCAGGAAATTCAAAGTTGTGGTTGTAGAACGAAGAGGCTCTTCGTTCTACACGTAACGTATAGGAATTTAAATAAATGCTCCTCCCCCCTTAATCCCCCTCAGTGAGGGGGACAACCATCTGTCCCCCGCCGGCCTGCCTGTGCAGACAGGCGGGGGGACGAAGGGGGTGGATCGTTGTATAGAAAATAGTTGTAGAGACACAAGGTTTTGCATCTCTACGTCCGTTTTGCGAATAAAAAATCGTTGGGTTTTTGTCTTTTAAACCCGTGAGGTAGCTTTTTCATACATATCAGCCTAATGTAATAACGTCAGTTAATTTCTACAAAAATTGTAAGGAAGCAAGGGAATAAAATGCCAGCAAGAATAGAAAAGGAAATTGAGCTTAGCATTATTGATCATGAAGATGTCTCCAATATCAGAAACCCTGCCTATGTCATAAAGCAGGGAACGAATGAAGGCAGCGGAGACGGTTGTATTATTTCATGGAATAAAGAGTTTGAAGACCTGACAAATTTTGATCCGGTGGAAATTGACAACTCGCCCTGTTATGAATTATTTGAATCCACTCAATGTCGCGAACAAAAAAGCGATTTTGTCAGGGTTTGCCGGAAGAATTGTGAATTCAGAACCGGTACGAAACTCAGCGTAACCTATGTATTGAAGAATCTGTGGATTAATTCCAAATTGATGAAAAGACACCCCGCTGCATACATTAAACGACGCGTGGATGTTTATATATTCCCTTTTGTAGCAAAAAATCATACCATTTGCGCCCTGCATATCCTTATTGACAGGGGGAGCGTACACTCTTACGAGCACTTTGAACAACATATCAGCCAGTTGAAGACCAGAAAGGAAGTAACCAAATTCTTATCTGACAAGTTTAAACACACACAAGAAGAAGTTTCCTCTCATATCCCGGCAAAACAGGAATATGTTGACACTTGAATTTGTGTTTGTTTAGCGTTTTATCAGATTTTTCACCAGCCGTACTCCGTATCTGGCATAATTTTTCACCTCTTCGAAACTCCTGATATTGACGAGTGTGTTGGCGATATAACGCGGACTAAGGTATAACGATCTCAGCGCCTTCTTGCGTATCTCGACAAGCTCTTCCTTCGATACATACAGAGTGCCTATTGCAGGATTTGAAAAATAATTATGTCCGGTCACGGATTCCTCTATTATCCCGTAATCCTGTGCAATTTTATAAAATTCAGTGCCTTCATAAGGAACAGCAAGATGTATTTCGGAGAAATCGCACCTGAGCTCTTTGGCCAGATTCACCGTATCCATAATCATATCCCTCGTTTCCCAGGGAAACCCAATTAAGTAAAATCCGAAGGTTTTTATACCAAACTTTCTGCATAATTTTACCGCTTCTCTTGCCTGTTCCTGCGTTGTCCCCTTTTTTATCTTCACCTGAATTTCATCATTTCCAGACTCAATCCCAAAAGCCAGCAGCCAACAACCGGCCTTTTTCATCCAGACAAGACGCTCTTCGTCGATTGTATTTACACGACTGTTAGCCACCCATTCGATGTTCAGTTTCTTTTCTATTATTTTTTTACAAAGCTCAATAACAGACTTCTTATTCATTGTAAAAGTATCAGCACGGAAAAAAAAGTTCCGTATATGATATTTATTTACACATTCCTCAAGTTCCATAATAATATTTTCCACCGACCGTTCCCGCAGTCTCATGCCGGAAATAAGGGGAGAAAGGCAGAAAATACATTGAGAAGGACAACCTCTGGATGTCTGAATAGTTGCCTGCGGTTCTCCGGTATCAGGCCTTGTATATAAGTGATTTTTTATCAAATCTCTGGCGGGAAAAGGAATTTTATCGAGTTCCGTCCGAAACGGTTCCATCTCAGTTTGGACAATGTGATTAAACCGATCCTTGTATAAAACCCCCCTGACCTTTGACAAATCAAGTCCATTCCTTTTCGCATCGATCAGGTTATTTATTATTGTTTCTGCTTCGCCAACAATAGCAACATCCATAACGCTGTAAACGGCATCTTTAAGTTCCTCCTTATTGCAGGTAGAAAAATGAGCGCCCTTCGCAATGGTACATATTTCCTGATTCATTGTTTTTGCAATGGAAAAGGCTTGCATATCCTGAATAATCGTTGGGGTGGTAATACTCATTACCAGACAATCAGGCAGAATCGTCTTTACATCATCCTCAAAATGACTCCACTGCTTTCTTTCCGCAGGATAATCAACAATGTGCGGCTCAACCCCGATTTGTCTTAACATCGAAGCAATATAACCCAAATCATTCGGTGGACGCAGGGATGTGGCACTGCTCCCTTCTATATCAGCCTGACAGCGATCTTCTCCGCGTTGATAAAGCCCAACGGGAGGATTGAATAAAAGCGCTTTCTCCAGTTTTGTTTTCATAGAAATCTTCATTTCCCGCACAAAAACAGATTATAAGAAACAGATTCAGCATCCACTCGTATTCGGCAAACGAAGGACTGCGGTTTGGTTACTTTACAATATAAATAAATACAATAGAGGCAATAATCCACATACCCACATTAATTATCATAGGCTTATCTGTAAACATAACCTCTGTGGGACTACCGCCCTTTTCCTTTTGATGCACTAAATACAGATATCTGAAAATACCATATAATACAAACGGTATCGTATAAATAAGCTTTGTAGTGCCGAGTTTTTCAAATGTGTCCCTAGACATAGTGTATAAGGCGTAACAAATCAGGGTAGAAGCCGTAACAACCGATATCATCTGATCCAGGTAATACGTACTGTAATGCTCCAGCACTTCTCTATGATGTGCAGCATTATCTTCCAGCAAAACAAGCTCATGCCTCCTCTTGCTGAAACCGAGAAATAATGACAGCAATATTGCACACAGTATTAGCCATTGCGAGGCAACCACATTAATTACAACAGCTCCCCCTAACACCCTCAACACAAAACCGGCCGCAATGGTAACAACATCAATAATAACTATGTTTTTCAAAAACATGCTGTATCCGACATTGAGCAAAAAATAGATGAGAACAATGATACCAAAATGGATATTATTGGAGAATGCAAATAAAAAGGAAGGAATGCAGACGAGAACAACAACCTTAACTGCTGTTGTTTTTTTTATCTTTCCGGACGCCAGCGGTCTCAGGGATTTGATTGGATGCAATTTATCTTTTTCCAGATCGACGAGATCATTAATCAGATACGTACAGCCCGTAACCATGCAAAAAATGGCAAATCCTATAAAAGCCTCTACATCCTTTGTCAGGTTAAAGAGATTTTTTGAAAACAAGAGGGCGGTAAATACAAAGAAGTTTTTTATCCACTGTTCAGGCCGCATGGACAAAAAAACATACTGCATTGTCCGGAAAATACTTTGCTTGTTTCCTTCACTGTCTGACTGTACAAACATGATCTTTTATTCCAGCAAAATATTCAAATATGACAGGAGAATTCAATAATTCACACTTTACTTTCTTCATCTCAGCGGATCGTACACATCAGGTAAATGCCAGACGATGTAAATATTTATTACGATAGAGAAAAAGATAAGGACATAACCGCACACTTTTGCAATAGTACCCGTAACCCTGCTCCTAAAAAAATCACAGACGAGAAAAGGGAGTATGCCGGCTGCAAGGCAGTATCTGAATAACCAGGATGCTCCCTGTAATTTCTCAGGAAGGATTTCTTTCAGCGGCACTGCCATAAGCACTAAAAGCAGCAGGAGCGCTTTGGCCGTGTTCGGCCTGAAAATAAAATCCCTCATAAATAAACCCCCCGCAATTGCCATAAAAGGGTAGAATGGAAGAAGGTACCACCCATACGAAAAGAAATCTGACGATGCAGCACAAACCGTCATGAGAAAAATAAATACCGTTATGGAAACAAGTTGGTCTCGTTTCCCCATTGAGTATACTATCATAAACCAGAACCACAATAAATATCCCATGCCAAAATTTGCAGGAATTTGCGCTAGTCTAGGCTCCCTCAGGTATCTGAGTACAATATCAAATCTTGTCCTGTTCAGATGATGTTCGTTATAAAGGGCCATTATTTTGAAAAACGCCTCCGGGTTTACCAGGTAGTTATACAGTTGATAACCGAGAGCGACAAAAATTCCAATTCCCGCTGTTATACAGGCCTCTTTTATATGACCCTTTCGTCCCAATAACACCGGAAGGATTACAATTGCACAGATACCCACTTCTTTACACCAATATGACGTCCCTGCCAGAAGTCCTGCAAAGAGCACGTACTGTTTTTTTTTCGTTTCGGCATATTTTAAAACACATAATACCCCTGAAACAAAGACGAGCGCCAACAGGCAATCTCCTTTTGCAAGCCTTCCGGCAGCAACAAAGAGCGGCACGGTGGCGTAAAGCAAACCGGCGATGACGGCAATAGTATGAGACCGGTATATCTTATACGAAACGAAAAATACCAGAATAATCGTAAGGGTTGAGAAAAAAACGGGGGTCAGGTTGATAGTAGTCAACCTGCAATCCAGAAAACTTCTGGCACCGCATATCGTCGGTGGAATCGCCGCAAAAAGAGAAAACAAGGGTGGATGGTCTATTTGACCCTTTACAATCATGAAATCATCGCCCATCCACCGGATAAATTTTTTGTCCTCATCTTTATATGCCTGGTTAAAGTAGGAAGGCGCCCATGTCTTTGGCCCCTCACCGTGGAGAATATGATACCCCTTCCATGCCTCCTGATAAATATCCATCGTGTCGCCATGCGGAGGAACCACACTGTAGTTGTTCAACCGTAAAACAGCGCCGAGAATGACAATAACAATCAGAGACGCCGTCCCCCAATTTCCCTTTATATATGCAACATATCTTTGAGAAAGATACCGCATGGCGCTGCGATACCGGAGCACAATGCCAAGCACAACAAACAAGGGTATTGCGATACATCCGGCAGCGCACCAGATTTTTGAACCTCCCAGGCAGCCTGTATCCTCGAAGGGTTTGAAATACCGCGCGGGAATAATCGCTGTGTTGCGGTCTCCCGGTTTTTGCCAAAGCAGGCTTACCACTGCGTGTCTATTTGCATTAAAATAATTGATCTGTACCGGCTTCCAGCCGTTTTTCAGGGATACCTGTGCCTGCAAACCGCTCCCACCGCGGTACCGGATGACTTGCTTTTCATCTACATAAAAAAATGCATCACCATTCGTGTTGACCCTGAATGTATAGTCACCATCTTCCGGTATCCAAAGAAATCCCCTCCAAATAATGTTGTAGATGGGAATCTCTGGCGGAGGTTCAAACCGGGAATTATCCCAATAATTTACGTAACAGGTTCTTAGTATCCCGTAATTTTTAAATGCTAGAGACGGGTCATTTTTTTTGAATACGAGGGAGGTTTCTCTTATATCGTCGTCCGGCTTGATTCTCAGTGTATACGGAAGCACGGAGTCTTCTGCCTGAGAATTTCTTGCTGGGTCATGGTAAAACCGGGCAGGAGGTATTACTGTTTCTCCGATCTTCGAATGCCGCCACTTGAGAGATAACGTAGCCCCACCGCTTTGATCAAAATAGTGCAGTTGAAACCGATAGAATCCGGGTTCAAGAAGGACATCTTCCCTTTTTTCCAACGGAGGATGCCGCCCCCCATTGTCAATAATGCAGATACCGTTGAGAAACAATTCAGACCCGTCATCAGAACGTACTATAAAAGTATATGTATCACGATGTTCGATTTTTAAAAGGCCGTCCCATTCGATAGTAAACGGGGATTTGCAAGGCTTTTGAGGCTCTGAAGGCCATTCAAACTCAATCGGCACGTCATCCACAAGGTCGCTTGTCAGAATGCCCTTCGGATACCCCTGATAAATCTTTTTTCTCAGACCGGGACGTATTCCTGCCGGGGGCCCCTTTACGGGATGGAGTACCGCGTTTTCAAAACCGGAAGGATGGAGATAATATCCGGTCAATCCGCGGGAAGAACGCATTAACTGGATTCCTGTAACGATCGCACCCAGGAAGAGGATGATAAGGAGTGTTATGAAAAATCCTTTTGATTTTGAAAATTGTAACGTGTCGATAGCGCTATTACCCTGATGTGGTAGAATTTTAAAATTTGCAGTCAGTATGATGTGTCAAAGTATTATCAATCCGCATTCCCGGCCACATTCATTGCCCTGAAGTAAAAAGGCGGCATTTTCGCAGAACCATGCCATTCTGATGTATCTCCAATCGCAATGATATTGTTAAAGACATCAAAAACATTGCCGGCAATCATGCAATCTTTTACCCTGCCGACAATTTCACCATTTTCAATCAAATAACCAAGATCAATATTTACGGAAAATTCCCCTGCAAGTATGTTACTCTGCCCTCCGCCCAGCACCTGGTCAACCAAAACACCGTACTTCACATCCTTTATCATCGCCTCAAACGGCATATCTCCCGTCTCGACGATAATATTAGAATAACCCGGAGAAGGCTGGGAAGAATAACCTCTGCTGCCGTTTCCCGTAGACTTTGCTTTCATTATGCCGGCTGTCTGAAGATCAAAAATATAATTTTTTAAAACACCCTTTTCAAACAGTGGGGTGCGCTGCGAAGGAACGCCTTCTCCATCCCATGAATAACTGGAATCTGCCATGTCGATCGTAGCATCATCGTATATGCTGACTCGTTCATCAATAATCTTGTCACCCAATCGATTGGTAAGAGGCGATGCGCCTTTCTGCACCAGTTTTCCATTGCATCCCGTCTCAAAAGTTGAAAGCAAATTTCCCACTGCCTTTGCCGTAACCACTACCGGATAAGAACCGGTTTTCAGCTTTAATTCCTTTTCGGCAAGCTTTAAACCCTTAAGCGCCTTATCGACATGTTTATCAAGATCGGTCACCAGGCTCTTCGAACCTTCCCCCTCCCCTATGCAAAGCAAACTCTGACCTTTTATTTCAAGTATTTCGATGCCCATGCCAAATGATGTGGAGGAAACAGAAATATCCAGCCCTTTGGAATTCATAAGCCTTCTCTTGCCATATCCCTTCCCGATACCGGCGCTGCATTCATAACCGGAATTGACCGACAAAGCCTTATCAATGGCCTGCTTTCCAATGTCTACACATTTGTCAACCGGGAAATCTATAACGCCCTGGTCAAATAATGCAACTTTGGGAAAGTTCTTTTGGGAAGGAAAATCAAAGGCGGCAATCTGCCCGAATTTTGCGCTTTCCAAGGCATTTGCCACCAGCCTCTCCGGTTTTCTGAAATCCGTAGTGCTGGAAAATCCAATCCGCCCGTCCTTGACCACGCGAAGCCCAATCCCGCGAATGGACTTTGAATTCACATATTTTAACTGGTTGTTTTCAAAACTTACAGACCGTGTCTCACCCTCTTCATACATAACCTCTACAAAAGCCGTATGTTTTTTGGCCTGTTCCAATATCTTTTCCTCTATCTTATCCATATAGCAATCCTTTTCAATACTCCCGTGTACTGTGCATATCAGAGGTTAACTTTCACGCTACCACGTATCGAATGAACGGTATAACCGTCACTTTAACTTAAAACCTGTTTTCTTTTCTTCTGCGATATCCCCAAGCCCCTCCGTTTTTATCCGCAGCCGCAAATCATTGGCGCTATCGGCGTATGCAAGGGCATTCTCATAACTAATCTTGTTATCTTTGTAAAGATTGAACAAACACTGATCGAAAGTCAGCATACCTTCCTGTACGCCTCTTGACATGGTATCCTTCAACAATCCGATCTCCTTTTTCAGAATCAGGTCTTTTACTCTGGGCGTATCGAGCAATATTTCAAAAGACGCCACACGTTTGCCATCTGTTGCCGGAACAAGCCTTTGTGAAATAATAGAGCGCAGATTCAGCGAAAGTAGCAAATAAATCTGATCGTGACGTTCTGCAGGAAAAAAGTTTATTACCCGTTCAATGGCCTGATTGGCGTTGTTGGCGTGCAGCGTCCCCAGGCAGAGGTGGCCTGTTTCGGCAAATGTTATAGCAGATTCCATAGTTTCGGTATCACGAATTTCTCCAACAAGGATAACATCGGGCGCCTGGCGCAACGTATTTTTCAATGCATCGCCGAATGACAGCGTATCCAGACCAACCTCTCGCTGGGTAATAACGGATTTCTTATGCGGATGTACAAATTCTACGGGGTCTTCAACAGTAATAATGTGGCCGGAATTGTTGGAATTTCTATAGTCAATCATTGCGGCCAGGGTAGTGGATTTTCCGGAACCCGTTGCGCCGACTACAAGCACAAGGCCGCGCTTCGTCATTATAATCTCTTTAAATATTTGAGGAAGCTTGAGGTCGTCTATCGTTTTAATATTAATCTTGATCTGCCTGATAACCATCCCTATATTTTTTCGCTGAAAAAAAATATTCACGCGAAACCTCCCCAACTCCGGATAATACAGGGCCAGATTCATTTCCATCTTTTCATAAAATTCCTTCTTTTGCTTTTCATTCATAACGCTTTCAGCGAGGATACGGGTATCCTCCGAATCGAATTTTTTCGTTCCGTAAGGGGTATTGATACCTTCGTTGCGATAGATCGGCGGGAGTTCTGCCGTAATATAGATGTCGGATGCGTCCGTTCGAACCATTTCCTGTAAAAGTTCTTTAATAACCATATTGCTTATTCAGATAAAAAAAATTACTCTGGAATTACTTTACCGGGTAACGTTTCATCGTAATGCCATGCAGTCAGGAGAAAACTCCTGCCGCCACACAACATAACACACCCCAGGCCCCTCTTATTTAGAGGGGAGAGAGCAGGTAGGGACACGGAGCATCGTGTCCTTATTCGCCGCCGAAGGCATCCTAATTTAATGTTCAGGAATTTCAAAGTATTTTGTTCTTAGCATGTCATTCCCACGAAAGTGGGAATCCAGGCAGTTTTTCTGATGTATCTGGATTCCCGTTTACACGGGAATGACAAAATCCTCTCCTCACGAAAGTGG